>Ga0335075_10006204_pt1 | contig 18467 bp, 18 predicted proteins | sample Lox_Sample_24_FD_206723 | JGI IMG/M metagenome (GOLD analysis project Ga0335075, IMG submission 206723) | Soil microbial communities from Loxahatchee National Wildlife Refuge, Florida, United States - Lox_Sample_2.4 | ecosystem: Environmental > Terrestrial > Soil > Wetlands | place: USA... | reverse complement strand
GTCGGCTCGTCTAGCTCTGTCGAGGCGTGCTCGTCCAACTGTGCCGCGGCGTCCTCGTCCAGCTCCGCCCCGGTTGGCTCGTCCAGCTCTCGCTCTGCCGCGGTCGGCCCGGCCGCCATCCGCTCCGGGTCGGGCTCCGCGGCAGCCGGCTCGGGGACCCGCGGCTGCGGCGCAGTCGGCTCCGGGTTCGGCTCCGCTGACTCCACGGCAACCGGTTCGGGAGTGACTGGTTCCGGAGCCGATCCGCTGCTCAGCTCCGTAGGCGCGGTCATCCGCCCTCCATCACGCAGTGCCCGCCGCGGCCGGTCTCGGGGTCGGCCCTCTGGTCGGGCGGCGCACGCCCCGACCGGAAAGTGCGCCTATGTCTGCTGTAGTTCCCACATATCGAAAAATGAACACATCAGGCCCAAACGAGCTCCGCCGCCGTACGCCGCCGGCTTTCCCGGCGGCACCGCTGAGCCTGCCCGGCCGGGACGCTTGCCGGGCCGGGACGCTTGCCCGGCCGGGACGCCTGCCCGGCCGGGACCGGGCAGTACCCTGGCCGGGTGCGCTTGACGGAATTCTGGGCCCAGATGAGGGCGCAGTTCGGCGACGTGTACGCGCAGAGCGTGGCCAAGGACTACGTGTTCGCCAAACTCGGCGGACGCACGATCGAGCGTGCGCTCGCGGACGGCGAAGATGCCAAAGTGGTCTGGCGAGCGGTCTGCGACACCTTTGACGTGCCGGAAAAGCTGCGTTAGCGGTCCATGGCGCTCAGCGGCGGCCGAGTCGCCGTGGGGTGTTGACCTTGTCCGCGGCAATTGTGAGTATCACCCGGCCCTGCGGGCCGATGGGGTTGGTGTAGTCATGGCCGTTGTACCGCAGCGACAGCTCGTCGATATGCTGCCGCGCCTGCTCGCCGTCGGCGGTCCCGACCACGTGTCCCCGCACCTCGGCCCAGTCGTACGGGTCATCGCCGGGGATCAGCACGGTGACGCGAGGGTCGCGGGCGACGTTCCTGGCCTTCTGCCGCTGCGGTTCGGTGTTGACCAGGAGGTGCTCGCCGTCGGTGTCGATCCAGGTGAGCAGAGCCTGCGGCTGCCCTCCCGGCATCAGGGTCACCACCGTGGCCAGGTTCTTGCCCTTGGCCAGCCGGACCACGTCCTCGTCGAGCGGCATCCGAAGTCTCCTCGCGCAGCTAAAGTTGGCGGCCGTTCCGTCGGCCTGCCTGGCTGGAGGCCAACCTGACATGCAGTCGGCCTGGTCAGTGCCCGATGGTAGTCCGCGCCGGTTGGCCGGACGGTCCGGGCCTCACCCGTAGATATTCTCCCCGATCCTGCGCATGCCCCCGGGACCCGGGATTTTCGAGAATTTCCTGCCGTCTTCGGCGTGTCGTCCATGGTCGAATACACGTTCGTTCTATAGTAGGCGAATGACAGTGATCCCGGCCGCAGGTGCCCGCGGGTCACGGTCACGAAATGCCCGGGCAGGCGAGTCGCGGTGTCCGGCAGAAATGTCAGTGGCGGCGCGTAGCGTGTCCACCGATGACCGCCGGGGCTGACCGGCGGTCCGACAACGAAGACGACCTGGGCGGTGCGGGAAGGTGCCCGCAGGCCCTTTTACCCGGCAGGGAGTCCACAGATGCCAGCAAACACCAAGGCGAGTCCCGAGCGGGCTAGCGACCGGGAGAAGGCTCTGGAGTCCGCTCTCCTCCAGATCGAGCGACAGTTCGGCAAGGGATCGGTTATGCGCCTCGGCGAGGAGGCGCGGGTGCCGGTGGAGGTAATCCCGACCGGTTCGATCGCGCTCGACGTGGCGCTGGGTATCGGCGGGCTGCCGCGCGGCCGCGTGGTCGAGATATACGGACCGGAGAGCAGCGGGAAGACGAGTTTGGCGCTGCACGCCGTGGCGAACGCGCAGAAGGCAGGCGGCATCGCCGCGTTCATCGATGCCGAGCACGCCCTCGACCCGGACTACGCCAAGAACCTCGGCGTGGACACCGACGCGCTGCTCGTGTCCCAGCCGGACACCGGCGAGCAGGCGCTTGAGATCGCGGACATGCTCATCCGCTCCGGCGCCATCGACGTCGTGGTCATCGACTCAGTCGCCGCTCTCGTGCCGAAGGCGGAGATCGAGGGCGAGATGGGGGACAGCCACGTTGGGCTCCAGGCCCGCCTCATGTCCCAGGCGCTCCGCAAGATCACCGGCGCCCTGAGTCATACCAAGACCACCGCGATCTTCATCAACCAGCTCCGGGAAAAGGTCGGCGTGATGTTCGGCAGTCCCGAGACGACTTCGGGCGGCAAGGCGCTCAAGTTCTACGCCTCTGTCCGCCTGGACGTGCGACGGATCGAGACGCTGAAGGACGGTACCGACTCCGTGGGCAACCGCACCCGCGTCAAGGTCGTAAAGAATAAAATGGCTAGTCCCTTCAAAAGCGCGGAATTCGATATCCTGTACGGCATTGGCATCAGCCGCGAGGGCAGCCTTATCGATCTCGGCGTGGAGCAGGGGATCGTCCGCAAGTCCGGCGCCTGGTACACCTACGAAGGCGACCAGCTCGGCCAAGGTAAGGAAAACGCCCGCAACTTCCTGCGCGAGAACGAGGACGTAGCCAACGACATCGAGAAGCGGATCAAGGAAAAGCTAGGCATCGGCGCGCGCCTCGACGCGGAAGCCACCGCCAGCGCCCCCGCCCCCGCGTCTCCCGCCGCCAGGGCCGGCAACGGGGCCGGCGCTCCGAGGACCGTCACGACACCTCCGGTATCGCTGTCTAGCCGGTAATGGCCCGCGGTAGGCAGTCTTCGGGGTCACCGTCCGAGGCCTTCGAGATCAACGCCGGTGACCCTGAAGCGCAGGCCAGGCAGATCTGCCTGCGGCTGCTGGAAACCGCCCCCCGGACCCGGGCGCAGCTGGCCACCGCCCTGCGCCGCCGCGGCGTGGCCCACGAAGCCTCCGAGGCCGTGCTCGCCCGCTTCACCGATGCGGGCCTGATCGACGACGCCGCGTTCGCCCGGGCCTGGGTCGAGTCCCGGCACTACAGCCGTGGTCTTTCCCGGCGCTCACTGTCCGCCGAACTGCGCCAGCAGGGCATCGAGACCGACGAGATCGACGCGGCGGTCGACACCCTCGACCCCGAGCAGGAAGTCGCCACGGCCAGGCGCCTGGTGGAACAGAAGATGGCGGGCACCCGCGGCCAGCCGCCCCAGGCCCGCGCCAGGCGAGCCGCGGGCGCGCTGGCCAGGAAGGGCTACTCGCCCAGCCTGGTCTTCCGGTTGATCAAGGAAGTCATGGAGCAAGAAGGCAACCCGGAAATCCTTGACCTAGACCCCGACCAGTACCTGGACCCGGACGACGGGTAGCTCAGCGCGCCGCCGCCCGTCGCGGCTGGTCAGATTTGCCCGGTCTGTGTCCAGCGCGCGCCCCTGTCCCGCGTACGTCGCGATGCCGATGAGTCCTGTGATGCCTGAGCGTTCCGTGGTGCGCGGTGTGCCGCGAGCTCGAGGCCAGGCCGTATCGCCACGCAAAAAAGGGTGCCCTTTCGTCCCTTTTGTCGGCTATGTCGTCAGCGACTATCGCAAGCTAGGCGGCCCCTCCCGACAGTGGTGACGCCAGCGTCGTGTGTGACGGTTGCGACGTTCAGGTCCGGGCTGGAGGCGTCACGTCCTTAACGCGGCATCAATGGCCGACGGGCAATCAGACCGGATGTTTCCACAGTTGGCGTGCTCCCCAACGAGTAGGGCCTGTGTGCCACGGGCCCATTCCCTGGCGCGTTCCGAGCGGGGTGCGTGGGCCACAAGCCCCGCGTATCGGGGCCGGGGGGCCACCAGCCCCGAACGCTCACGCCGCACCCGGCAAGACAACGGCAACCCATCCAGACGAGCTGAAACGTCGGACCACCCGCCCCGGCCGAGCCAGACCTCCCGAACCAGCCTTCGAATCAGTTCTCCAAAAACGAGCTTAACCCGCGCGCGCTAACGTGCCTTTCATCCACCTAACGCACCGTTAAGGCTGGTCAGGGCCGCTTTGCTTGATAAAAAGGTTATCAAGCCTTAACCTCACGGCAGCGAGTTGTTGTCCCGCTCGGCACAGAACTCGCCGCCGAAGCCAGGCCGAAGGCCAACCGGAAGGCCAGGCGGAAGGCCAACCGGCAGGCCAGGCCGAAGGCCAATCGGAAGGCCAACCGGCAGGCCAGGCCGAAGGCCAACCGGCAGCCAACCGGAAGGCCAACCGGCAGCCAACCGGAGGCGCCCGGGTGGAACAACGAATGGAGGGCAAGCAAGCAGACACGTAGAGTAACGAAGGCTAGACCGGAACAGCCACCGGAAACAGCCCGCGGGCAGCCGCCGCGTGCGACCGCCAGCGCCGGGGCATAGACCCGGTACGGACTTGCACTAACTACACGAGGGTGCCCCGAGGGCTATGGACGGAAAGGGGTGACCGTGAGCAGCGGATTGTCGCTCGCGTTCATGGTGATCGGGTTGCTCGCGGTGGTGTTCGCGCTTGTCGTGGTCTGGCGCCGGATCCCGGCCATCACAAGACCCCAGCTCACGAACGGCGCGAAGGACACCAAGGAAACCGAGCACATCCGCGCCCGCGCCGAGACCGAAGCCGCCGTGATCCTCGAACGCGCCCGCGAGGAGGCAGAACAAGCCGCGCAGGGCCGCCGCGAAGTCGACGAGGAAATCCGCGCGGTCAAGGACGAACTCCGCGAGCTGCGCGGCGACCTGGAGCGACGCGAGCAGCGCCTGGCCGACCGAGAGCAGCGCCTGGACAGCGAGCTCAAGCGGATCGAAGAGCGAGCCCAGGCCCTGGCGGCCAGGAAACAGGACCTCGAGCGCCGCGCCACCGAACTCGACCGCAAAGACGCCGAGCACAAAGCCGAGCTGCAGCGTATCGCCGGCCTCACCGCAGAAGCCGCCAGGGCCGAACTGGTCACCGCGATCGAGGGCCAGGCCAAGCGGGAAGCGGCCCTGATCGTCAGGGACATCGAGAACGACGCCAAGATCGAGGGCGAGAAGCGCGCCCGCAAGATCGTCACGCTCGCCATCCAGCGGGTCGCGACCGAGCAGACCAGCGAGTCGGTCGTCTCGGTGCTGCACCTGCCCGGGGATGAGATGAAGGGCCGCATCATCGGCCGCGAGGGCCGTAACATCAGGGCCTTCGAGTCCGTGACCGGCGTCAACCTGATCATCGATGACACGCCAGAGGCCGTCCTGCTCTCCTGCTTCGACCCGGTGAGAAGGGAGATTGCCCGGCTCACCCTGGACCGGCTGATCGCCGACGGCCGGATCCATCCGCAGCGGATCGAGGACGCCTACGAGCAGGGCAAGGCGGAAATCGAACAGCTTTGCAAAAGGGCAGGCGAGGACGCCCTGGTCGAGCTGGGCATCACCGACATGCACCCGGAACTGGTCGACCTCCTCGGCCGTCTGCGGTACCGCACTTCATACGGGCAGAACGTCCTGCGCCATCTGGTCGAGTCGGCGCACATCGCGGGCATGATGGCCAGCGAGCTGCGGATCGACCCGCTGCTGCTGCGGCGGTGCACGGTGCTGCACGACATCGGCAAGGCGCTCACCCACGAGGTCGAGGGCAGCCACGCGCTGATCGGTGCCGAGATCGCCCGCCGCTACGGCGAGCCGGACGACGTGGTGCATGCCATCGAGGCGCACCACAACGAGGTCGAGGTGCGCACGGTGGAGGCGGTGCTCACCCAGGCCGCGGACGCAATCAGCGGCGGCCGCCCGGGAGCCCGCCGGGAGTCGCTTGAGATGTACGTCAAGCGCCTCGAGCGCCTGGAGCAGATCGCCGGCGGCCACGAGGGCGTCGAGAAGGTCTTCGCCATGCAGGCAGGCCGCGAGATCAGGGTCATGGTCAAACCCGATCGGATCGACGACATCCAGGCCCAGGTGATCGCCCGCGACATCGCCAAGCAGGTGGAGGAGGAACTGACCTACCCGGGCCAGATCCGCATCACCGTGGTGCGCGAATCCCGCGCCACCGAATTCGCACGCTGACCACTCATTTTTTTATACGGAACGGGCCGTGGTTCACGCTCACGAGCCAAGCCACTTGGTACTCCAGACGTAGGCGTTGCCTGTGATGTCGGTGGTCGCGACCGCCTGGCCGTCCGGGCTGAACGAGACGGCGATGAGGTCTTGCCCCGAGGTGCCGGCCAGCCGGGCCAGCACCTTGTCGGTGGCCACGTCGAACAGTTCGAGGCTGCCGTCAGTGTCGGCCACGGCGATGTAGCGGCCGTTCGGGCTGAACGCGAGGTCGGCGTATTCGCCGTTGTCGAAGGACTGCAGCGTGGCGGTCAGCTTGCCGGTGGCGATGTTCCACAGGTAGACGACGCCCAGGCCGTTGCTGCCGTCGTCGTCGGTGATGGCCAGGAGGCTGCCGTCCGGGCTGAACGCCACGTCGTACAGCCCCTTGCTGTCCGGGTCGTGGAACGAGGCGGTGAGCTTGCCGGTGGCCAGGTCCCACAGGTAGGCGGTGCCGTTCGTGTCGCCCGCGGCGAGGTAACTGCCGTTCGGGCTGAACGCCACGCCGTACACGTGCTTGCCGCCCGGGTCGTGCAGGAGGGTCGGGGTGGAGCTGAACGTGCCGCCGGTCTCGCTCCAGACCGACGCATTCCCGTCGGCGTCGCCCACGGCCACGAAACCGCCGTCCGGGCTGATCGCCACGCTGTCGTTACCCTTGTGGCTGACGTTATTCAGGGTGGCGGTGAGCTTGTCGGTGGACGCGTTCCACAGGTAGACGTTGCCGCTGGCGTCGGCCGTGGCGAACGTGTTGCTGCTCGGGTTGTACGCGATGCCGTTGATGCCGTTGCTGTTCGGGTCGCTCAAGGTCGCGGTCAGCTTGCCCGTGGTCAGGTTCCACAGGTAGGCCTTGCCGTTGCTGTCGGCGGTGGCCATGACGGTGTCGGAACTGAAGGCCGCGCCGAAGACGTCCTTGCCGCCTGGGTCGTGCAGGGCAGCCTCGGGCTGCGACGGCGGCCCGGGGCTGGGATGGGTGGTTCGATGCGGCGACGGCGACCCAGTTCCTGCCGCGTTGGCGGGTGACTTCGGGCCCGGGCCGCTGCTGAGTACCACGCCAAGTACCGCGCCGACCACCACGACGACCGCGGCCGCGGCTATCAGCACCGCCCGGCGCCTGCCGCCGCGTGTCCCGCTCCCGGCGGCTGCACTCCCGGCCGGCCCGCGGCCGCCTTGGTCCGCCGCCTGCCCGATGTCCCAGGCAGGCGGGCGGTCCCCCCTAGTTGGCTGGGGGCCGCCGGTCTGCGGGTCAGCTTCCTGGCCAGGTCCCGTGCTGTCCGCGGTGCGCATCGTCCGGGTCGGCTCGTACAGCATGGACGGCTCGTACGGAACGGGCGGAGGTGCCTCGTACGGCGCTGGCGCGGGCGCCTGGTACGGCGCTGGCGCGGGCGCCTGGTACGACGCGGGCGCGGGCGCCTGGTACGGCGCGGGCGCCTCGTACGGCATTGGCGGCGCGCTGGCGGCCCTGGAGTCGATGCCGCCGTCGCCCCCGGTGGCGTGCCCGGCCTGCCCGGTCTCCGAATCGCTGCGGATCGCCGCGGCGCTGCCTGTCTCGGCCAGCCGCTCCATGATCGTGGCCAGTCTGGGCCGGGTCGCCGGGTCCTTGGCCAGGCACTCGCTGATCAACTGCCGGAACCCGTGCTCTGCCGTAACGCCCCTCAGATCGGGCGGTTCGGTGGTTATGCGGTAGACCACTGTGACGATCGAGTCATCGCCGAAAGTGACCCGGGCCGTCGCCGCGAAGGCCAGGGTGCAGCCCAGCGCGAACAGGTCGCTGGCGGGCCCGGCCACCTCGCCCCGCAACTGCTCGGGGGACATGTAGGAGTATGTGCCGACGACCATCCCCGCCGTCGTCATCGGGCTGGCCTCGGCCGCCCGTGCGATCCCGAAGTCGATGATCCGCGGTCCGTCGTCGGCCAGGATCACGTTGCTCGGCTTCAGGTCGCGGTGGACCAGCCCGCATGCGTGGATCGCGGCCAGGCCCTCGGCCAGCGCCGCGCCTAGTCGGCACAGCCCTTCCAGCCCGAACGGCCCGCCCTCGATGACCGCCTGTTGCAGCGAGGGGCCGGGGATGAAGGCGGTGACCATCCACGGCGGATCGGCCGTGGTGTCAGCGTCCACGACGGACGCGGTGTAGTAGCCTCCGACGCGGCGAGCCGCCTCGATCTCCCGCGTGAACCGCTCGCGGAACTGCCTTCCGCTGGCATGCGCGGGATGGATGATCTTCACCGCAACCTGGCGGCCGCCAGGGGACAGGCCGAGGAAGACCTGTCCCATCCCGCCTTCGCCCAGCCTGCCAATCAGCCGGTAGTTACCCACCCTGGTCGGATCACCCGGCCTGAGCTGCTCCATAACCCGAGTCCCACCTCATCCGCCGGCACAACGGATCCCAGACCGTTAGAAGAAGGAACAACTGATACTAGAAGATAGTGTCCAGGGTCGCCCGGAACCTTGCCAACTATGACGGGCAACCGTAACCGGCTCGGGACCCTATCCTGGTTGTGTGACAGCAGTCGGCCGCACGTATCAGATCCGCACCTACGGGTGCCAGATGAACGCGCACGACTCCGAGCGCCTGGCGGGCCTGCTCGACGAGGCGGGTTACCAGCCCGCCCCCGACGGCCAGACCCCCGATGTCGTGGTGTTCAACACCTGTGCCGTGCGTGAGAACGCCGCCGACCGCCTCTACGGGAACCTGGGCCACCTGCTGCCGCAGAAGCGGGAAGGGATGCAGATCGCGGTGGGCGGCTGCCTGGCCCAGATGGAGCGCACCAGGATCACTCAGCGTGCCCCCTGGGTCGACGTGGTGTACGGGACTCACAACATGGCATCGCTGCCCGCGCTGCTTGAGCGGGCGCGGGTCAGGAACGAGGCGCAGGCCGAGTTCGCCGAGACGCTTGAGACGTTCCCCTCGCTGCTGCCGGCCCGGCGGCAGTCTGCCTACTCCGCCTGGGTGTCGATCTCAGTCGGCTGTAACAACACCTGCACGTTCTGCATCGTGCCGAGCCTGCGCGGCAGGGAACGGGACCGCCGCCCGGGCGACATCCTGGCGGAGATCCGCGCCCTGGTCGCGGACGGGGTCCTGGAGGTCACGCTGCTTGGCCAGAACGTGAACTCGTACGGCGCCGAGTTCGGTGACAGGAACGCGTTCGGCCGGCTCCTGCGCAGTTGCGGCCAGATCGAGGGCCTGGAGCGCGTCCGCTTCACCTCCCCGCATCCGAGGGACTTTACCGACGACGTCGTCGACGCGATGGCAAGCACCCCGAACGTCATGCCCAGCCTGCACATGCCGCTGCAGTCTGGCTCAGACGCCGTTCTGAAGGCGATGCGCCGTGCCTACCGCCGGGACCGCTACCTGGCCATCCTGGACCGGGTCCGGGCCGCCATCCCGGACGCCGCCATCACGACCGACATCATCGTCGGCTTCCCCGGCGAGACCGACCGTGACTTCGAGGACACCCTGGACGTGGTACGCCGGGCCCATTTCGCCGGCGCGTTCACGTTCCGGTACTCGATCCGCCCCGGCACCCCGGCCGCGACCATGGACGGCCAGGTCCCCGCCAAGGTCGTGCAGGAACGCTACGAGCGGCTGGTCGCTCTGGTTGAGGAGACCACATACACGGAGAACGGGAAGCTGACCGGCGCGACGGTCGAGGTGCTTGTGGCCGAGGGTGAGGGCCGCAAGGACGCCGCCACCCACCGCATGTCCGGCCGCGCCCGCGACAACCGCCTGGTCCACTTCGCCCCGCACGCCCTCCCGCAACCCCAGGGATCGCAACCCCTTGGGTCCGGTGCCCCGGGCGCGCCCCGCCCCGGCGACGTGGTCACCGTGACCGTCACCCACGCCGCCCCGCACTACCTGCTGTCCGACGCCGCCCCGCTGTCCATCCGCCGCACCCGCGCTGGCGATGCCTGGGAAGCATCCACAGCGGCGCCGCCCACGTCTCCGTCGGCCGGGCCCGCCGAAGTGCCCGTCCTCCTCGGCATGCCGGCGCGCCATCCCTCCGCCGGCTAAGCCACCCGAGCCCCCATGGCTCGATGCCCTGGCCACGGAACCAGCACCCACCGCGGGCCGGATCATCCGCGCCTCCACATTATCTTGACATCAAGATATGTCGGCGAGGGTATCAGCTGCGACGGTAGCCGCTAGGTAAGTTCTTCGACCTGCTGGTTGAACACCGACATCTGAGACATCAGCCGCTCGCCCAGGAAGGCGCTCACGACCCCGAGGTGCTCTACGATGAGTTCACCCCGCACCATAATCCGCTCGAACTCTTCGCTGGTGCGAATGCGGGCAAGTTTGTCCTTGTCGCCGCGCACCAGAAAAAACCCGCCAAGTTCCCCGCCGTGCGGCTCTAGGAGAACCGGCTCGAAACTCTCGATCTCACCATCCTGCTGAAGCCGGGAGTAATACTCGAAGTTCTCGTTGAAGACCTGGATGGCCTGTCGCTCACGGCCTCGCACAGGAAACCCGAAACCGACAAAGAGCCCAGAGTCCGCCATTACCCCACCCCTCCACGTGCTTTGTAGCCGCCGTCACTCGATGCCGTGACGCCGTATGCCGATCCTAACGCCGGCACGCACAGCGCGGTAGTAGCGACGGCTACGCGCATGCGCTGGATGGTCCCGGCCCGCTGGAGGGAAATCATCCGAGCCCTTGCCTGAGCGCAGCTATCGCGTCTGGATAGTCGGAAAGCTGATAAGGCTTGTTCCCGCGCGGGCCGGAATAGGATTTGATGCTGGCAGGGTTCGGAATGACATCGACGCTCAGAACCAACTGGTAGCCCTCGTTTTCCCAGGGAGCTAGAATAGGCTGAGCCGTGGCGTCCGATATTGTATCCTGGTCAACCAGATAGACGGCCGCGTACTTCAAATGTCCGCCCAGTAGCTTCCCCATGCCGTTTACCTCGCCAGGGGTATTATCTTGAGCCGCTGCGCCCTGGCTAGCCAGCAATGGGCCGCCAGGCCAGCCGGACGGAGTAACGTGAACCCCTGCCCAGTAAAGGCCGACGGCGTTATGTGCCTTAAGCCATGCCGTCATGTGGGTAAGAAAATACGTGTCGTCCTGCCCGCCGAAGGTGTGGAAGTCCAGACCCCATTCAGGGATGATGATAGGCTTGCCCGTGAGCTTGGAGAATTCGGCTATCCAGTCCAGTCCGCCTGGGCGGGCAGTCAGGGTTTGCTGCCAGTGAAGAGTCCAGTCGAGCGCACCAGATGCGGTGTGAGGATAGGTGTTGTCAGGGCCGCCATACCAGTCGAAAATATCAGCTCCCACATAGTCGACGTAAGCGCTCCCGGGCCAGGACTCAGCTACTGTTGCCGCCCCGGGGTAAATGGTCCACAAGAACTTGAAGTGCTCACCGTGGACCGATCGCATCGTCGTAACGATTTGGCGCCAGGCCAGGATAAAAGCATCGGGTTCCGATGGCGGTGCGTGCTCCTCGCTCCACTCGTACCACGCGCCGTTCATCTCGCGACTCAGATTGATAATGGTGTTGGCGAGACCATCTCGTACCAGCAATTCACCTAGCTGATAGAACCGCCGGTTATCAGCGCCCGCGGCTACCGCCGCCAGTTCCGCGCTGCTTGACTCGTAATAGCCGGACGTGCCCTCGTTTGGCCCACCATCGTTCAAGAGCGCTAGGAGGTCGGAATCCACAACGCCAGACGGCGTGATTGCTGGCGGGCTGGTCGGCGGCGTCTTCAGTAGATCCGCCCACGTGTCCGGACCGACGATACCGTCAACGGTCAGCCCATTGACCGCCTGGAATTCCTCGACTGCTATTTTTGCCGCCAGCCCAAAGTGGCCATGGAGAGCGACGTGGGGTTGGACATTCCAGGTGTTCAGCCGCGCTTGGAGCGTCTTAACCGCGCTGCCGGTTGAGCCGAGTCGCAACGTCGGGTTGCTCGACAAGACCGAGCCTATCCATGCCGGGATGGTCAAAGCAGTAATGCCGATCAAAACTGCGAGACAGATAAGGGTCGTCCGACTCAAGGCCCCCTTGAGTAGACCCGTCCGGTTGCCTGCCATGTGGTCTGCCCCCTAGCCAGTACCCACCACCTCAGGATAAGCGCGCAGGCTGGAGGCCTCCAGTTCGCCGTCCGCCCGCACGGTCGGTTGCCTGCGAGCGGCGGCAGATGAGGACGGTGACACGCAGCCCCGTCAGCCGGGCTGTCCGTGGTTATGACCGTGGTGCGGGTGGTCGTCCGTGGCGGGTCCGCCCTCACGGGGCGGGTCGGCCGGGATTCAACAGCCAGGTTGGCCGGGGTTGCCGCAGCATGACTGACGCTTGCGCAGCTTAATGAGCGTGTTTGATGCCGCCATCCGAAGCTTGGTCACGAACGGGGCGTCGTATGTCGTCCAGTTGGAGAACATGGCCCGAGGGCTCGGTTTCGGCCGTGGTTCCTCGCCGGGCTCTGCCATAACGCAAACGCTACGCCGGATGCACCCTCGTTCCAGCAGCAGCCCCGGCCTGTGCCCCGGCCGGGACGGTTTGAGCGGGTTTGGCCCTATTGCACCCGCGGATCTGCCGCCGCGCTATGAGAGTTCCGGCAACTGCCGCCGAAGGTCGTGCGGCTAGCGCGCTTTCCGGATGTTGACGATCCTTCGTTTGCGCAGGGACTCCAGCCATTCCTGCCCGCTGAGCAGTCGCGTGGTCTTGCCCGACTTGACCTCGCCTGCGGCGGCAATTGCCATAGCGACGCTGGCAGCGGTCATGTCATCGGGTGCCTCGTACACGACGAGCACGTCATACTCGCCAAACGGAAAGCCAGCCACCACGATCTTGGCTCCAAGGTCCTCCAGTGTCGGCCTGAACAATTCCACGGGGTCTTGCGGCTCCTGGAGCTGAGCTGCCATCGACTTTGCGGTATAGGAGGCTTGGTACATGTAGAGCGCCATCGAGATTCCCCCCGGGCGGGAACAGGCGAAGCGATCACCTGCCAGTCCCTGTGACACCCGGCGGCTTCTGCCGACGTGGGCGGGCCAAGGACCGGAGACCACTGCGGTCTAAAGATCGTAGACCTGGCCCGGACGGCCGCACCACCCTCCGCCCAGCAAATGAACTTCCTTACCAGCGATCCCAACCGCCGCCCGTGCGACGGGTGGGCAGCGCGCCGCGCGCCGGCCGAGTCCCTACGATCTCTGCATGACTGATGAAGCTGGGAGTCACGTGCCGGTCACCCGGCGGCAGTGAGAGGCTGGCGGTCATGGACGGTCCATTCACCGGCCGCGTGGCGCTGGTCACCGGTGCGAGCGGCGGAATCGGGCAGGCGCTGGCGCGCCGACTGGCTGTCGGCGGGGCGGTGCTGGCGCTTGGCTACGGCGTCAACGGCCAGGCGGCCGAAGCGGTGGCAGCCGAGATCACCTCGGCGGGCGGCACGGCGATCGCGCTCGGCGCTGACCTGCGCCGCGCTGAGGCTCCTGGTCAGCTCGTCCAGGCTGCCGCGGAAGCGCTGGGCAAGGTCGATGTGCTAGTCAGCAACGCCGGGCTGAGCCGCGTCCAGCCGCTGGACGACGTTACCGCGGCCCAGTTCGATGAGATGCTGGCGGTGAACCTGCGCGCCCCGTTCCTGCTCGCCCAGGCCGCCGTGCCCTCCATGCGGGAACGCAGGTTCGGCCGGATTCTCTTCATTTCCTCGGTCGCCGCGTTCACCGGCGGCATCGTCGGCCCGCACTACGCGGCGTCCAAGGCCGGGCTGCACGGGCTGACCCACTTCCTGGCCTCCCGGCTCGCCGGATCCGGGGTCACAGTCAATGCTCTGGCGCCGGCTCTGGTCGCCGAGACCGGGATGCTGCCCGGCGACCCGCGAGAACTGCGTCGGCAGGTACCGGTCGGTCGGCTCGGCCGGCCATCCGAGGTCGCCGATCTCGCGGCCGCGATCCTGGCCAACGCTTACCTGACCAACCAGGTCATTTCCCTCGACGGCGGCATCTATCCCAGGTAGATAACGGACGGGCAAGCTCCGAGCGCGGCTGCCGTTGTTGATTGTCATCAACGCGCACCAGGATGATACCGGCGAGCATCAGCGCGCCGCCGGTGAACTCCGCGGGGGAGGGCAGCTGGCCAAGCAGCAGCCACGCGTACATCACCGCGAAGAACACCTCGGCCATGCCGGTGAACGAGGCCAGCTTGGCACCGAGCCGCCGGGCGGCGCCGATACTGGCGACAAAGGCGATCGCGGTCGAGACGAGTGACAGCTCTAGCACCGGCACGACCCAGCTGACCCGACGGTGAACGAGCTCGACACCGGCGACAGCAGCGGTAACGTGCAGCGCCCCGATCTCTCCGGCTACGGTCAGGAAGACGGCGGCGACACTCAGCCCGGCCCATGCCATGACCAGGGGCGGCAGGACCGTTTCACCGGCGGCCGCCGCGAGCAGGAAGGAGGCGGCGAGGCTGACGGCCTCGAGCAGACCCCACATGATCCCGGCCGGGCTGAGCCGTGCTGACCCGGCCATGCCGACCAGCAGCGCGAGCCCGGCGATCGCGGTCGCCACGCCCGCCACCGTGAGCCGCCCGGGCCGCTGACCACGGATCGCCCACAACCACCCCACCACCAGCACCACGCCGAGGTACTCAAGCAGCACCGCCAGGCCGATCGGTATCGACTCGATCGCGTTGAAGTAGAACAGCTGGCCGCCGGCCATGGCGACCAGGCCGTAGATCACGACTTTGCCCGCCTCCCGGCGCAGCAGCGCCCACCGGCCACGCAACTGCATCACAGCGGGGACGGCAAGCAGGAACGCCGCTCCACCAAGCCGGGCGATCGCGGCGGCGGCCGGGCTCCACCCGGCGCTGATCAGCGCCGAGGCGAATATCCCTGACGTCCCGAAGGTCCCGGCCGACAGCACGGCCAAAGCGATGCCAGTGGCCGCGGGGTCGGATCGGACGCGACCGTCTCCCGGTTCAGTCATAGGGGATCCCGAGGCCTCCATGTCGTCTTTACCGGCACCGACTGGAACATACAAACTGTATGTAACATAATGAATGTATGTCAGCGCGATCGCAACCTCGCCGGGCCGAACATGCTGCCGACACCCGGACGGCACTGGTCACCGTCGCCCGTCGCCTGTTCGCGGCCAACGGCTATGACGGCACTGGTACCGAGCAGATCGTCGCCGAGGCGCGCGTCACCCGCGGCGCCTTGTATCACCATTTCCGCGACAAGGCCGACTTGTTCCGCGCGGTGGTCGCCGAAGCAGCCGCCGAGGTGGCGCTTCAGCTGACCGACGAACAGCTCGCCTCGGAGGCAGCCTCGCCGCTTGACGACATCAGGGAAGGGGTCAGCGCCTTCCTTGACGTCTGCGTCGCTGGCGACTTCCAGCGGATCGTGCTGGTCGACGCGCCGCGGGTGCTCGGCGCGGACGCCTGGGAGGCCCTTGTCGAGCGTTACGGGCGGGGACTGCTTGAGGAATGGCTGACCCGGGCGGTCTCGACCGGGGACATCTCGCCCGTACTGCCGGGGCCGCTCGCCCGGCTTGTTATCGCAATGCTTACCGAGGCAAGCCTGGCCATCGCGCGCGCCTCCGATCCTCTGGCCGCCCGGGCCGAACTAGGCCAGGCGCTCGATCGGTTGCTCACCGGCCTGCGGCCGGAATCCGGCCCGCCTCCTCCGGAGCTGGGCGCGAAAGGCGCGTGACTGGACCGATCTCGGTTCCCGGCTGACTGCGGTCATCCGGCAGGCTGTGCCACCAGGTCGAATTCGTTGCCCGCGGGATCAGTCAGTGTGGTCCACCTCGCCCCGGCCTCCTCGAGGTCGGCGATCCGGCTCGCGCCGAGCCGGACCACTCGGTCAACTTCGGCCGCCAGATCGGCCGTGACCAGGTCAACGTGTGCGCGGTTCTTGGCCGTCTTGGTCTCGGGTACCTGGTGGAACATCCAGGCCGGCGTGCCGTTCCCTGCCTCGGCGAGCCCGATCGCGGCGAACTCCTCGGTGGCGCCGGGGTCGACCGGTCGGCCTAGGACCTCCGACCAGAAGGCTGCGAGTCCTGCAGCATTGGCGCAGTCCAGCGTGATGGCGAATTCGGTCGCGGACATGATCGTCTCCTTGCGTGTTGGTTGCGGCCATTGCCGCCGGCCCGGCGGCAGGCTTCTTCGCCAAGCAGTGCGGGGTGTGCTCGGCCGGTGTTCCCACCGTGGCCTAACCTTCGAGCCTCCCGTTGCAGGAGAGTCAAGCAACACGCGCCCATCGGCCGTCTCATCGCCAGGGCGAGCTTCACCAGCATTCTGTCAGGCCTCGAAGTGCCGCCAATTCCGCCACGCGGCATATTCCTGCCCTATACCGAACCTCCAGGCGCATGCACCGCGCCCCAATCCTTACCAGCCGGGCGGCGGCGGACCGAACGGCCCAGCGCCGCGACCACGCCCCCCATAGCCAAAGGTGGTCCGGTACACCTGGTGCGTCCACTGGGGCTGATCGAACGCGCTGGCATGGATGACCGGCGTGCCGGAAGGTGGCTCGAGCATCGCGACTTCGGACCGGTCAAGATCGCAGCGGATATAGCCGACAGTGATCGCGGCGATCTTATCCGCCTGAACGAATCGCAAGTGGTGCGGCTGGAACGCCTCGAGGGCACGGGCGGCTGATTCGTGGCCCCGGCTAAGTTCGCGCTGAATCCGCCGGTCGGCCCAGGTGCCACCGCCCACCCACACCGCGATTCCCTCGAAGATGTCTTCCTCCGGTACTTCCAGGATGTGCTCAAGGATCCCGAACTGCTCGCCGTCCCTGGTCAGCACCGGTACACCCAGCGGAACCCCCTGATACGAAATCGCGAATTCGTCGTCTGTATCCATGCGGCATATCCTCTCAGGCAATGCCCATGGGGCATATCGTCTCAGGGCAATACGTCCCGATCCCCTTAGAAATGAGTTCAAGCCTCCCTCAGGGGACTGAAGGCCTGAGCCACCCACGACAAGTGCCTGCCCATGCTGGCCGCGTCGTCGGCTGCGACGTCGGCGACCAGGCCCGACACGATCTCCTCGTCCAGATGTCGGTCCGCTGAGAGGTGGCCCACCAACTCAGCGTAGGCCGGCATCCAGGCCACCCTCAGGGCAGCGGGCGCAGACCCGCGCTCGCGAGTAGGTAGGCGTCCCGATCGTAGGCGTCCCCGGTGACCAGGTCGATGACCGCCTTTCCGGCATCCCGCGGCGTCAGGGCCGGGCCCTGGCCACCGCGCGAGGCTGCCGCATCCGCACCGTCGCGGGCGGCATAGGCCGCGGCGAACACCGCGCCCAGCGCGGTCTCGGGGGTCAGCTGCGGCAGCAGCGACACGAACCGGATGCCCAGCCCCGCTCGCGTGGACTCCTCGGCCGCGTAGGCGGTCAGCCACCGGATCATGGCCTTGGCCCCGGCGTAGCCGCCCGAGTACGGCGAGCCGAACAGCGCCGCCCCGCTGGACAGCGTGACCACGGTACTGCCCGGTGCCAGCGGGGACAGCAGCGCCTCGCGCGTCCAGTGGAACACGTGCGCCACATCGACATCCCAGTTACGGCTGAACGTCTCCCAGGTGTGATGCTGGATCGGCCGGGGCAGCGGGGTGGCGCCGGCGTTCAGCACCAGCACCCCTGGCCGCCAGCGGTCGACCAGCGCGCCGGCCACCATCGGGTCGGCGGCATCCCCAACCACCGCGCTAAAGGACCCGCCCAGCTCCCCGCGCAGTTCCTCGAGCGCACCGCGGTCACGGGCCACCCCGATAACCTGCGCGCCGACGCCGGCCAGCGCGGTGGCGATACCCCGGCCGAAGCCCCTGCTGGCCCCGGTGACCAGCGCCGTCGTGCCAGATAGTTCATTTCCGGACATTACGAGTCTCCCGTTTCGGCGCCGCCCGTCCCGTGCGGCGGCGGTCTACCCAGATAGACCAGCCGCCCACACAAGAATCGCCGCGAGAATCGCCGGGGCTCAGCCGAAATCTTGCTCCCGCGGCAGCCCGAACATCCCGAACAGCCCCGGGTCGAGAAAGGTGACGATCCGCGCGATGCCGGTGGCGGTCACCGTGGGCACCGTTATCGCGTATGCCTGGTAGCCCCCGCCGTGGTCGCGTTGGTAGACCGCGAACGCACGCTGCCCGTTCGCCATCACTGAAACCAGCCGGAACCGTCCGGGCGCGGTCAGCGCGCGCAACGTCCAGAAGGCCATCACGGTCGCCCGTCCGGCGAACCAGGTCCGCGTCGGCGGCATCTCCAGCTCCACGTCCTCTCGCAGCAGCCCGGCCAGCGTGGTCACATCGGCGGCCTCGAAGGCGGCGGCGAACCGGTCAAGCATCGCCCGCCGCCCGGCATCGGACGGCTCGGCCAACCTCTCCTCGGCGGGCAGCGCCTGCGCGAGGTCGGCGCGGGCCCGCCGCAGCCCGCTGTTGACCGCGGTGGTCGTCATGCCAAGCAGATCCGCCGCCTCCGCCGCCGACAGCTCGAGCACGTCCCGCAAGACCAGCACCGCGCGCTGCCG
>Ga0335075_10006203_pt1 | contig 18468 bp, 11 predicted proteins | sample Lox_Sample_24_FD_206723 | JGI IMG/M metagenome (GOLD analysis project Ga0335075, IMG submission 206723) | Soil microbial communities from Loxahatchee National Wildlife Refuge, Florida, United States - Lox_Sample_2.4 | ecosystem: Environmental > Terrestrial > Soil > Wetlands | place: USA... | reverse complement strand
GCCACGCTCTCATGGCGCTGTGGCACAGGTTTCACCCGACGGCTTCAGCCGCAACTGTCATGCTAGCGCGGAGATTAGAGACATGAGGCCTTCTGCCAGCCCGAGACCCGCGGCCCGAAGAGCTTGAAGCGTCATCGCGGAAGATCGATCGCGACCGATAGGCACGGATTGGTGTTGCGCGCAGTGACTGTGCCGCAGTGCAGGGCGACGGCTCGTCTTGCAATGGCATTCTGCAGCGCATACAGACGCAGTTGGCCTAAGCGCTCCACTCTTCGGAACCTCAAGCTGGCAGACAGATTTCTCATATAAGGAGAGCGTCGGGTCCGGTATCGGGCTCGGGTGATCGAGCCCTTCGCAAGAGAGCCGACCTATGGGCCGGGTGGCGGCTTGGCCCGCTTCGTTGCGGCTACTTGGCGTACTGAACGTCAACGAGAGACACCACCGTGCGCCGGCGCTGCCAGGAATAGTCCCCGTCAGATTGATGTGATTCCAATGGACCGGCGCGATATGGGGGAGAAGCTTGTCGTCGCTCGCGTAGCCGATCTGGCGCAACGCCGTCACGGCGCGATCCGGGTAGACGGTGTTCCAGAGGATGATCGCCGCGGTCACCAAAATCAGCCCCGAGGCGCGATGGCGCTGCCCTTCAAAGCTGCGGTCACGGATTTCGCCAAGCCGGTTGAGGCATACCGCCCGAGCCAGATAGCGGCAGGGTACTGGCCGACGGGGATGCGCACATCGACGACCATGCGGAAAGCGCCAGGAAACAGTACACGCAGACTCTCGAGCGGATCGATAGGCGGTAAGCAATACCGCACGGGCGGCGGCGGCTCAGGGCATAAGTCGTCCGCTTTGACCAGCAGCTTTAGTGTTGGGCAACATGTCCCCGATCAGCAGCTGAAGGTAATGTGCATCGAATTGACGTTCTTTGATCCTGTCCGGCTTCGCTGCCGAGAGCAGAAGTGATCGCCAGACTGGCGGACGATCGAGCCAGCGAAACTCCATGTGCGGGAATTGATTCTCGGCGATTCGATCAATCTCTGTAATCTGAAGCCCAGAAAGGAGGTCCGCGACTTGAGGCTCGATGCCGAGCATGACGCACGCGGTCTCTTTGTCGGCCCGGATCGCCTCTCGAGCCGCCATCAGCAGGGTGCGAGCGAGAGGGACCGCAGAACGCTTGCTTTGGATTGAAGTGCTTGACGAGGCAATGGCGGGGCTCACCGGGACGGCAACCCGTGAGTTGGTGGATCTCCACATAATCGCGCCCGTCGCCGGCTCCCATACATTCGAGCCACCGCTTGCGGTCCTCTAACTCCACGTAAACGTCTCGACGGTTGTTCTCTACCGCCAACAGTCCGATCTTGAACCACTCTGCGGCGTGTGCGTGAGTAACCCCCGTAGTCTTGGTGTTTGCTGCCGCGTGGTTAAGGGCGGCAACCACCGATGCACATGTACGGTTCTTGGTCGACGCACCCAGGGCGCTAGTGCCGTCCACGCGCTTGAGGTCGCTTCTCCACTTCGTTATTTCGGCGCGCTGCAGCCCAGCGAGTGACTTCTGACCGAAGGGCGTTCCATAGACGGATCGCCCGAATCGCGTGTCGCAATCCTCGGCATTCGCGTCTTCGCCCTCCTTCCGAAGATGCGTAACATAGTCTCGGCACGCAGTCTCGACACAATACTCAGGTACGACGCCGGTGCGGCCGGACATTTCCCCAAACCATCTAAGTGCTTCAGTCCGAGCTTCCGCCAGGGTGAATGTGGGCGAGGCGTCGCCCAGGGCCTTATAAAGCTGTTTGCCTCCAGGCGCGCGGTAACGCGCTATCCAGCTGCCAGTGTCTCTCTCTCCCTTTCGGAACCCTACATGCCATCCACGAGACAGGGGCGATCCCCAATAGGGCTCACGCCGGGGCTTGAGCGTCCGCAGGACGCTGACCTTATGAAGCTCAAACGAAGCCACGTGCAGTAACCGCGCCAGTCGCAATGACTTAGTTCAAGGATAGCCCAGCCAAAATTACCGTACAAGTACGGTCGCAGTACGGTAACTCCATGCCTGAATACTGGTGTACAGTCGTATCTAGGCACAGTTTAGTCAATAGGTTACTGATAGGCGTCGACGTTGATGGACGCAGTTTTTGCACTCATAATGCCGGGGTCGAGGGTTCGAGTCCCTCCCTTTCCACCAGTTTGCCAGCAGCGCGCGGGGATCAGGAAGAGGGCGTTTCGCCGAAAATTTGGGCGAAACTGCCCCCCGCGGCGCTGCGTACTGTCTGCAATCACTCAACGACCTTCTTTGGATCGAACTTGCCCATCGGATGAGATCGGCCGAGAGCACCCCCTCCACGACAACGGGGTTTCGGATTCGGGGCCGACTGTCTGACTGTCGGCTCGTGGGCGGCAGCACGCGTCCCCGACAGGGCACATTCCTACGCAGTGGCCGCGCGATGCGACTTGCGCCGCCAGTATGGCGTCAGAATGGCGCCTCGGCGCAGGACTTCCCTAAAGAGCAGCAGACCGATAGCTCCGCCGATGAGGATACCGACGGCCGACGCTTCGGCGCCAAACTCCCCGCCCGTGAGCCAGGCTGGGCCGTGCAGCGCCGCCTGTATCAGGCCGTGCGGTTTCGCGCCGGAATTCGCAACCCCCCAGACGCCTTCTTCGGCGAAATTCCATCCGGCGTGAACGCCTATGGGAAACCACAGCCGGCGTCTGAGCATGTATGCGGGGCCCAGGACAATTGCAGCCTCAATCATGATCGCGACGGCGGCCAGCAGCGTCGCGTGCGGATTGAATAGGTGTGCGGCGCCGAAGAACAGCGCCGACAGCGCGAGCGCCCAGTACGATCCGAGCCAGTCCTCCGCGAACCGGAACAACACGCCGCGGAAGAGCAGTTCCTCGAAAAGCGCGGCACCGATCGCGGACAGCAGCGGCATCAATGCTGCCGTCCACGGATTGTGGCCCATGATGCGGTACCGACCCAAAGCCGCCAGCACCGCAACAGTGAGGCTGATCGCCAGGATTCCCAGCCCAAAGCCAGCGAACAACTCGCGCGGCGCCGGCCGCAACAGCAGCTCGTCTACGCGGCGTCCTTCGAAAGCCCGCGTGTACAGCGCGAACAGCGCCAAGCTCAGTAGCGCGGCCGGAGCTTCGACGAAGTCCTGGGCCACCGGTGTGGGCAAATGCGCCATACGATGCACGAGGCTCACGAGCACCGCGAGCGGCGCGATGACGACAACCAACTTGGCGGCCATTATCAACCATGACCGGCGCAGCGACGGGTGCGCGCTGCCGGCGGGCGGCTCAATCACCTACGACTCCCGGCTCGAATAGCGCGCGCAAGACCACGTGTATTGGAAACGAACACTCACTGTACGAGAATCCGGTTGTTGCATCCCTCGACGCTCGGAATTGACCAAATCGGGCAGTTCCAGCCGGACGCCGACGAAGCCGTGCGCCGTGTCACCGATCGGCGTAATGGAGCCGGCGATGATCGGCATAATGGAGCCAGTTTGTTCAGGCCGAACGGACATCCCGACAGGCTGAAGAATGGGCAGAGTTCTGACCGTTGGCAAGCTTTGATTTCGAGGGCGGCGGGGCGACTTTCGGATTGCGACCAGACGGACCTTCCAGCTCGATGCAGTAGGCGTTGTATCGCAGCCGATCGATGGTCGCGGAAGCCAGCAGTATGCAAGGGCGCGCTCACAGGCGGCTTCCAGGCGCGCCCTGCCGGTCCGCATGGCCTCACCTCTCGGCCGCCCAACGAGGGCCTGGCCGGCAGGGGACGGCCACTTTGAGACATCATTCGCGGTATTGTCGGTCTACCAATGCGGACATTGAGTAGCCTGGATACGATGGCGCGCTTGCGTGCAGCGAAGAAATATCGCATGTTCGCGGTCCAGATACAGTTTGGCATTGGAGCTCATGTGCGCTGCTTCAACCACCCGGGGACTTGCGCTCCGGGCGCCTATCGGCCGGACGTCCGAAGCTTGAGAGTTGGGATCGAATCCGGGCCGTCGCATGGAGGACGGGTGTGTCGCGCGGTGTAGTGGCCTCAGCGGTGTCAGACCCAGTACGTTCCCGATAACTCTATGTCATCTGCAACCTTGAAGCGTGCCGTCGAGCTAGCACGCGAGCTTCCCGCGAGCGAGCGCGCGGCACTCGCGCATGACCTGCTCGCTAGGCCAGACGGACCTTCCGGTGCCGACATACGGCAGGCGTGGGGGGCCGAGATGGCGAATCGGCTTGACGAGCTCGAGACCGGAAGCGCACGGACGATCGATGCGGAGGAGGCCGTGCGCAGAATTGATACTCGCCTACGTAGAGGCTGCGTCACTTCGCAGCGCTCCGTGAAGCGAAGATGCCTGTGAGTATGAGGGAGAAAGTCCGTGCGTTTGCCGGAGCCTTCGTGTTTCTGCTGATCGCCCCCGGCACGGTGGCTGGAGTGGTGCCCTGGCTGATCTCACACTGGCAGTTCAAGGCCGGACATTCCCGTGCCCTGGCAGCGGCGGGCATCACCTTCATCGTTTTCGGTCTGATCCCTCTTCTCGAATCATTCTCTCGCTTTGCCTGGAAGGGTCTGGGTACTCCCGCGCCAGTCGCCCCCACGAAGCACCTGGTGGTGTCAGGATTCTACCAACACGTTCGCAACCCGATGTATCTTGGTGTGATTGCGATCATCATAGGCCAGGCGCTGCTTCTTGCTGACGTTGATCTCCTCATCTATGCGCTTGCCGCCTGGCTCGTCATGCATGCCTTCGTCATGTCATACGAGGAGCCGAGGCTTCGGAGGACTTTCGGCGCCAGGTACGCCGACTTTTGTGCCCATGTACCACGATGGCTGCCGCGCTGGCGGCCCTGGATGGGCTAGTCAGTGGTCAAACAAGTAACCGGCGAGGGGATCTCTAACATGCAGTGTGTGCGGGAAATTTGCCGGGATCGGGCGTGCTTGGCTGTGCTTCGTCGTGCCAACCGCAACGGAGCGTCCGTTGTCAAGCTATTGAATATAAAGCCTATCTCGAGCGGAGCACTCAGCTCATAATGCCGGGGTCGAGGGTTCGAGTCCCTCCCTTTCCACCAACGGCTCAGGACGCGTGCTTCAAGGAGGCACGGGTGGCGCCGGAAGTGGTCGAGCCTGCGGATGCCGCGCCGGCCGGCGCCGGCATTACCCCATAACGGAATCGCGCCTCGCCGAAGGTGATCACATCGCCGTGCTCGAGCCGCGCGCAGCGCACGCGACGCTGGTTGACGAGCACCCCGTTGGTGCTCCTCAGATCCTGGACGAACGCGGTCCGGAAGGCGGGGATCAGCACGGCGTGATGACGGCTGACGGAACGCGATGCGAGCGGCAGGTCATTGTCACGATCGCGGCCAATCGTGGTCCGTCCGCGCAGCACCACGCTGTGGTTCTGGCCGCCATCGATGCGTGTCAGGATGCTCACCTGCGCCGGTGCGGATGCACCGTCGGGTGCGGTGAGGGTACGGCCCAGATCGTCGAGGCTCGACTGCACCCGCCCGAGGGCGTAGGCGTTGATCGAGGCGATTTGCGTGGCTCGTTGGAGCTCGGCATCGCGCTCCGCCAGCAAAGTATTCAGCTGCCCGACCGTGGCGCGTAGCTCCGAATTCATCGACTCGAGACGGGTCAGACGCGAATCGCTCTCCGCCGCTTCCTGGGTCAGTGCGGTGACTCTTTCCTCCAGAGCGCGACGCTCCGCTTCTGGCGTCGCCAGTCGCCCGGTCAGCTCCTCGATCTGACCGCGCAGCATCTTGATCAGCGTGCTCTGCTCGGCATGACTCGCGGCCATGGTGCTCGCCGCGGCCTCTCGTTCCTCGAGCAGGCGACCCTGGTCGGAGAACATGCTCTGGCTCTTCAGCAGCACCGCCGTCAGGTCCTCGAGCAGCGCACGGTTGCGCTCGATCTCGAGTCGCGCGTCGGACAACTCGGCTCGGTGCGATGCGATCTCGGACTCGAGCTCGCGTTGGCGTTCGGCGGCAGTTCCCCTTGCGAGGGCCTCGGTCTCCGCGCGCTGCTGCGCGTCTGCCAGGGTCGCCTCCATCGCCACGAGTCGCGCGCACGAATCGACATGCGCGGCGGTCACTTCGGCAAGTCGCGATTCGAGCGCGCCGCGCTTCTGCTCGCCTTCGGCCCGCTCGGCGGCGTGCCGCGTCATTTCCCTGTCATGTAAACGTCGTGCCTCGTCTCGCTCCTGCACCGTATCCTGCAGTCGCCGGTCGCGCGCTTCGAGCTCGGCGCAAAGCTGATCGGCCCGCGCCTCCTGCTCGGCTGTCCGGAGCCTCGCGGCGGCGAGCTCAGCATCCAACTCCCGGATGGTGCTCTCGTAGATCGTTCGGTAGGACTCGCGGCTATGCAGGCTTTCCAGGCAGGTCGCGAGCTGCGCCTGCAGGGCTTTCACCTCGGCAGCAAGATGCTCGCGGGCGCCGGTCGCGTGTTGGACGCGGTGGGTCAGTTCGGCATGCGCGTGGTCCCGCGCCTCGATGGCCCGCTGCGCAGCGCGCTCGCGAGCTTCGGTGTCGCGCAGGCGGTTTTCGAGCTCGGCCAGCGCGCCCGTTGCACGCTGCCCTTCCGCGACGAGGGCTTGGTGCGCGCACTGCAGCGCCTGAAGCTCCGCGGAACGCTGTTCGAGGAGTGCTGCGGAAGCCGCCAGCGCCGCGGCCTGTTTTGTTTCAGCGGCATTCGCATCGCCCAGTTCCTGCACGAGCCGCACGACCTCGCACCGCGCCGCATCCAACTCGGCGGCCCGGCGTTGTGCCGTGGCTTGCTCGCTGGTCAGCGTCTCCGCAAGCGCTCGCTCGCGGACGCGCAGATCCTCGATCTGAGTATTCATCTGCGCGAGCTCGCGACTGAGCTCATCGGCGCGCGCGACCGCTGCGGTGCGTTCACGTTGTGCGAGGCTCAGGGCCTCGTGATGAGCCTGCAGCTCCTCCGTCTTCTGCGCGATCCAGTGCTCGATGGCCAACATGGCATCCGCGTCGGCCGCCGGGGGCGCCGTGTCGCGGACGCGATGATCGGGCGAATGGGTTTCAGTCGGATCTTGCCAATCGTCGGCAGGTCCGGTCCGGTCCCCGGAAAGGACCTCGGCTTCGTAGGCAGTCGTATCCAGGACCGGAAACTCGTCGGTGGCATCGAGGTCGACGGATGGTCGAGCCGTTGTCTTCTGAGGTTTCATGTTGTTCTTCTTCTACAGTGTGCCGCGGGCGGTGGCGCGCGGCGGCTCTCATCGGCGTTCCAGCGCCGCTGCAATCCCCTTCACCTCGTCATTTAATCGCAATTTGGGTCGAAACGCACTCGTGCATCGGCCGCGATGCCTGTCCGGCGCACGATCCGCCGGCGTTTCAGGGTCATGCAGGAGAATGAGATTCTAAGGAAAATCAGCGAGTTACCTGAGTGAGGCGCCACCTTCGCGAGGCGCCGGCCGAAGTCTACGGCAGCCCCGATGCCGGCAGGAAGTTCGTCGCGGACTTCGTGGCGGCGTGGGTGGGTCTGGCGCCCCGGGTTTCTGGCCTCGGATCACGCGCAGTTCATTGCCGGCGCACACTTGCAGGTGCAGGGCGGAGGATGATCATCGTGTCCGCTCCTCGACTTTCCTCGCGAGCTCGGCCAGTTCGTCGAGGTCGATGTCCTCGTTGATCGTGATCTCGGTGGGTGAATCCGCGGGGGCCGTCGAAGCCGCGGCGGCCTGCGGTGCGCTCGCCCGGCTCGAGGGCCCGCTCGGTGCGGCTTTCGGCACGCTGACGAATTTCGAGGTCTCTGCGCCGGCAGCTCGCGCCGCGGGCCGAACCCAATCGGACTTTTGCTCCATCCAACGTTGGTAACGGTCGAACGTCCACATGCCGTCCTCGCCGCCCGACAGGATGACGTTCGCGATCTGACTCATCTGCGCCGAGCGGATGGTAGCTTTCGCGGCCGAGCTGCCGAAGAGAATCTCGCACTTCGGCACGCGCAGTTGCACGGGGCCGAGAAACTCGAGTCGTTGACATACCACGCCGACCAGCGCATCGGCGAGCTGGGCGCGGATGCTGCCCTGAATCTCGGCCGGGAAGGACATGCAGATCCGATTGAGCGCTTCGGCGCAGGTCGCCGAGTGCATGGTGGCGAGCACCAGGTGTCCGGTCTCGGCGGCATTGAGGGTGAGGCGAATGACTTCGGGCGTGCGCATCTCGCCCACGACCAGCACATCGGGGTTCTCCCGCAGTGCATCCACGATCGCCTGCTCGAAAGTGGCGGAGTGAGTCGGAATCTCGCGCTGCCGGATGAAGGACTTGCGGTTGGTAAAGACATACTCGAGCGGAGCTTCGAGCGTGATGATGTTGCGCGCGCGCGAGGTGTTGATCTCCTCGATGAGGGCGGCGAGGGTCGTGGACTTGCCGCTTCCGGTGGGGCCGGAAATCACCGCAAGCCCGCTCGTCGCCTCGATCAACTTGCGCAGGTCCGGGTGCAGGTTGCAGGAGCGAAGATCGCTTACCACGGGGGCGAGCAGTCGTACCGCCAGCGCAATCCCGCGGATGGTGCGAAAGAGGCTCACGCGGCACCGCAACCCGCCCGCGACCATCGAAACATCGGCCGAGCCACGCTCGAGGAAGCGACTCCAGGCGTCCGCTCCGAGCACTTCCTGGCTGAGCTCGCTCAGGCGGCCTCCGCCGACCGGCTCTCCGAAGGCAGTCAGCTCCCCGCGAATCCGGAATACCACCGGCGTTCCGGTTTCGAGATGCAGGTCGCTCGCGCCGAGCTCCCGCCCCTTTTGAATCCAGTCCTTGAGTGACATGGCGAATCCCGTGGACTTTTCGAGTAGGAAAATTGTACTCCGCCGGACATGCGCTCCGCTCGAGCTTGGCGGTAGCCATCCCGCGCTCGGTGGGCGCGAGTCCGTCGCCGTGCGCGAGCTCTGAATCCGCCGGGCTGGCCCGGACGGCGGCCGGGGCGCGCTCGCCGTCGAGCTACTGGTGATCACGCGCGATCGTCTTTTTCCACGTGCGCACGATGACAGGCTTGCCGTCGCGCAGCAGCGTGCGCGTGTATTCGTAATGGAAGTTGTGGGCGTCGCTGCGCACCGAAAGATGACCGCGCCAGATCAGGGTGTGATCGCCGACGCGTTGTACGTTCGTGATCTCACCGATGTCGCTCGCGTCGGCGGGATGGGCATCATCGATCGAGTACGTGAGCTTCTCCGCATCAGTGAAGCCGCCCCAGGGATAGTGGATGTGGTATCCACCCTGCCACAGGACTCGGGCATGGCCGTTCTCATCGCGCACGACCCGGTATGATCCCGGCCAGTCGAAGCCTCCGCCGGTGATCTCAGGCGGACTCGCGACCGGGGTCGGGGGCGAGAGCAGCGACGGCGGCGGCGCCCGGCCCTGGAGCGGCACGCGCGGCAGCTCGATCCAGGAGGGTTGTTTTCCGCCGAGCTCGACCGTCGTGATCATCGGGTAGGGCGTCGGCCAGAGCGTCGGCCACATGGCGTTGGAGAGGGCGAGCCGAATGCGATGTCCCCGGGGGAACACGTAGGATGCGAGGTGCAGGTCGAAAGAGAACGTATAAGACCCGCCGGGTGCGAGCGACCGCGGATCGGCCATCGAGTGTCGCTGGGCGCCGTTCAGGGCCGCGCCGGTCACGAGCGTCACGCGACCGTCCGGAGCGACGTCCTCCAGACGCGCAACCCAGTCCGCGAGCGGCGCGCTGGCTGCCGCCCGCAGGCTCAGATGAGGGAAGCCGATGATGGCGGTGTCGTGCGCCAGCGGCCGCGTGTCGTAGACCAGACTGTAGGCATCGAACGGCCGCATGTCCGGGTGCAGATCTCCCCACCAGAAGATGCCGTCCTCCGCGCCCGCCGACGGCACGTACCGTAATCGATCCCGTCCCGAGGCTTGCGCCTTCGCGCGCAGCGCATGGTCGGGCTGCAGATACAGTCGCTCATGCCACGTGTCCTGGGGCGGCCAGCCGTTCTCGGCGCGCCAGACCCCTGGTATGGTCTGATCCTGGGGTCCCGGCGGATACCAGTGCTGCAGGTAGATCGTTAGCTTCGGATCGGCCAGAACACCCGTGTCGCGTCCCTTCAGCCAGTAATCGAACCAACGTACGGCCTGTTCGCGCCACCCATAGAGCGGTCCGTAGTCGCTGTCATCGGGCCAGGCGTGATTCCAGGGCCCGATCCAAGCCTTCACCGGTGCCGAGACCTCCTCGAGCATCCGGGGAATGCTGTCACGATAGCCATCGTGCAGGCCGCCGATGAGGAAGCAGGGTACGTGGATGGAGGACAGCGGCCGCTCGGGGCTGTGCCAGAAGGCACCATCACGCTGATGTTCCAGGTAGGTGAGGGACCACGGTTTGGAGTTCATGCGCGGCCCGATGACGTTTTCGGCGAGCGAGTAATCGGGCGCGCCGCTGCGACCCTGGCCGAGATCCATGGTCAGCTCGAATTCGTCGACGTGGAAGATGCCGTCGATGTAGTGCACGTCCTCGTTGAAGAGCCTTTCGGTGGCGGCCACCGCCACGATTGCCTTCAGCGCCGGCGGATTGCGCATCGCCATCTGGATGGAGTTGAAACCGCCCCATGAGATGCCGAACATCCCAACCTTGCCGTTCGACCAGGGCTGTCGGGCGAGCCAGGCGATGACCTGCTCACCATCGGCCTGCTCCTCGGCCGAGTACTCGCGATCCGGTGGCACACCACCACTCTCGCCGAAGCCGCGGATGTCGACCGCGGCTCCCACGAAGCCGCGGCGCGCGAAATAACTGAAGAGCCCATACTGCTCCTGCGCCTCATCGTCGTCCTTGCGATAGGGCAGGTAGTTGAGCAGAACCGGGAAGCGAGTACCGTGCGGCGCGCCTTTCGGCGTGTAGAGCGTTACGGCGAGCGTGACGCCGTCGCGCATCGGGATGCGGGCGCGCTCCATGGTGAAGCCGTACTGCGGCGGCGATGGGCTCTCGCTGGCGCGAGTCGGGGTGAGACTCAAAGACAGCACCAGAACGAGAGCGGCGGCGATCGACCTGCGCATGAGTACTTGCATTGACACCGACCCCTCCAATTTATATTATCGACTGTATAATATAAAGTGAGCTGCGAGGCGCGACGGGGGCGTATGAAAAGAGCTCGAACGGTGCCTGCCGGGCGGGGTACCCGCGCCACGGGGCCGCGCATCATCCGTCCGATCAATCTGGCCGTCGCCGCCGCGCTCTACGGTGCGGCCGCGGGCCACATGCCCCCGGCATTGGCGGCCGATCCCGCGAGCACCATCGGCCCGCCGTCGCCGCAGGTTCTGCAGGAAGTGATCGTCACCGCGACCAAGCGCGAGGAGAACCTGCAGAATATCCCGGAGACCATCCAGGCCCTGACTGCCGCCGATATCCAGAACCTCGGTATCACGCACTTCGAGGATATCGTCGCCACCATGCCGACGGTGTCCTACGAGAGCATCGGGCCCACCGATCAGATGTTCTACATCCGCGGGGTCTCCGACGGCAGCAGCGCCAATGCCTCGAACCTCTCGACCACGGGATACTTCCTCGACGACGCCTCCACGAGCTACTACGGGTACATTCCCGACCTGCACCTTTACGACATCGAGCGCATCGAGGTGCTCGATGGTCCGCAGGGCACGCTCTTCGGGGCCGGCGCCATGTCGGGCGCCATCCGGATCATCACCAACAAGCCGGATGCCCACGCCTTCAGCGCCGGAACCGACATCGACTACGGCTCCATCGATCACGGCGGCAACGACACCACCGGTGAGGCGTTCGTCAACATTCCGCTCATCCAGGACAGCACGGCGTTGCGGCTGTCCGCTTACGATGTGCACACGGGTGGCTTCATCGACAACGTGCTCGCGACCCGGGACTGGGTGAACGGAGTCGTTTCCACCGACGCGCAGTGGGCCCGCAACGACTACAACACCGAGAAGCAGTATGGCGGACGGGCGGCCATCTCGCAGAAGGTCGGTGACTCCTGGAACGCCGTCCTGACGCTGAACTATCAACGTCAGAATGCCGCCGGCTCCTGGTCGCAGGATCCGCTGCGTTACGGGCTGCGCGAGGTGGCGCATTTCGGACCCGAGGGCATCTCCGACTCCTTCACGGACTATGACCTCAACGTCCAGGGAGACGTCGGCATCGGCGATCTGGTCTATGCCGGCACCTATTGGAAGTATCCGTATCATTACGTCACAGAATACTCCGAGTACGTCCAATACAACCCGTTCCCCGACTCGTATCAGAATTCGCCCGCGCTGTTGCAGAGCCTGACCTGCCAGACCGGCCCCACGATCCAGGGTGGCACCGACCCGTACAGCGGCTGCCGGGCGCCGAACATGTACTACACGTACGACCAGTGGACCTCGCAATGGTCACACGAGCTGCGCCTGCAGTCGAAGCCGGGCGGCCGCTGGCACTGGCTCGGGGGGCTTTACTGGCAGCAGACGAAGCAGATCTGGGATACCTATTACCTCATGCCGGGGATGCAGCCCGATGGCGAGGCGTACCAGAGCGCGCTCACGTACTACAGCTACTACTACACGGGAACCGCAGCGCCGCTGCCCCATGAATGGTACAGCAGCCTCAGCCGGGACGACTCGCGCAATACCGCCGAGTTCGCCGATGTGAACTTCGATCTCACCAGGCGCTGGAACATCGATGTCGGACTGCGCTACTTCGATTGGCGCTACAGCTCGAGCGATCAGTGGGCGGGGTTCTTCTATGCGCCGAAGACACCGTCCGGTCTGACCACCGTTCAAGGGCACAAGCTCTCCGGCAAGGCGAGTCTCTCGTACAAGCCGAACCAGAATCTGCTCTTCTACGGGACCTTCAGCCAGGGCTATCGCCAGGGCGGCAGCAACGCCGGCGCGGCACCCTCCTGCTATCAGAAGGGCGTGCCACTTACCTACGAGCCGGACACGCTCAATAACTTCGAGCTGGGCTGGAAATCGACTTCCCTCGAGGGGCGGCTGCGCTGGAACGGCGCGTTCTATTACATGCGCTGGAACGGTTATCAGGCACCGATCTTCGACGATTCGATCTGTCCCACGACCTTCAATGCCAACTTCGGCACCGCCCGCATTTACGGCGCCGAGACCAATGTCGCCTACCGGATCATCGAGGGTCTGACACTGGAGGCGAACGCCAACTACAACGATTCGCGGCTGGTCAGCGTGAAACCGGATTTCTCCGGCGTGCTCACGCAGATGATCGTGCCGAACGAGACCCTGCCATTCGTTCCCTACTTCAGCTACAGCGCGAATCTGCGTTACGAGCGGCCTCTCAGCGGAGCGCTCGACGGATACATTCAGTACGACATCGCCCACAAGGGCGATCGCTGGAGCGATCTGCGCGCGCTGTCCAATCCCGCGCTCGGCGCCAGGGCGGGTTCGGCGCGAGTGCTGGAACCGGAGTACAACATCTCGGATGTGCGCCTGGGAGTCAATGCTTCCGGGGGCGCCTGGAGCCTCGAGGGGTATATCAGCAATCTGACCGACACGGATGCCATAATCCTCGTCAACACGGGCAACTACGATCACCGCGAGACCACGAACGAGCCGCGCGTCATCGGACTGAGGGCGAGCTACAATTTCTGAAGCGCGGCTCGCGGTCGGTGGCCGGTCCGCCGGGCGGTGGCATAATGGGTCGATGAGCACCGTGCGACAGGCCCTCGACCTCGATTTCGTCCGCAGCCAGTTTCCGGCGTTCGCGGAACCCACCCTGCGCGGTCAGGCGTTCTTCGAGAACGCCGGCGGTTCGTACGCCTGCGGGTCCGTCATTCGCCTCCTGAACGAGTACTACCGCCGGCTCAAGGTCCAGCCGTACTACGCCTTTCCCGCCTCGACCGAGGCGGGCGAATGGATGGATGCCGGCCGGGCGCGCCTCGCGGAGTACCTCGGTGTGCCACCGCAGGAGATCCACTTCGGCCCATCGACATCGCAGAACACCTACGTGCTGGCGCAGGCGTTTCGGGCGCTGCTCGAGCCGGGCGATGAGATCATCGTCACCAACCAGGACCATGAGGCCAACACGGGGCAGTGGCGGCGGCTGGCCGCGCATGGGATGGTGGTGAAGGAGTGGCAGGTCGATCCGCAGACGGGTGTGCTCGATCCCGCGCGTCTCGAGCTCCTCTTGAGCGAGCGCACGCGTCTCGTGACCTTCCCTCATGCCTCTAACATCGTCGGCCACATCAACCCGGTCGCGCGCGTGGCGGCCCTCGCCCGCTCGGCCGGGGCGCTCACGGTCGTCGACGGGGTGTCGGGCGCGCCACACGGGCTGCCGGACATCCGGCAACTCAACTCGGATATCTATCTCTTCTCGCTCTACAAGACCTTCGGTCCGCACCAGGGCGTGATGGTGATGCGGCCGGAGCTCATCCAGCGGCTCGGCAACGAGGGTCATTACTTCAACGCGAATGAACGATTCAAGCGTCTGGTGCCGGCCGGCCCCGACCATGCGCAGGTGGCCGCATCCCGCGGGGTCGCGGAATACTTCGATGCGCTCGCCGAGCATCACGGCACCGGCAGCGTTGCGCGCTCGCAGCGCGTTCGTGAGCTGCTGCGCTCGGCGGAGATACCGCTGCTCGCGAAGCTGCTCGACTATCTGGCCGCTCGCAAGGACGTCCGCCTGCTCGGACCTGCACGCGCGAGCGAGCGAATGGCGACGGTCTCGTTCGCGACCGCGAGAGTCGAGCCGACCGAGGTTCTCAAGCGTCTCGCCGCGCGCGGCTTCATGGTGGGCGCCGGAAACTTCTACGCGGTGCGGCTGCTGCAGGCGATGGGTGTCGATCCGGAACGGGGCGCGGTCCGCGTCTCCTTCGTGCACTACACGACGCCCGAGGAGATGGATCGGCTGATCGCGGCGCTTGATCGGGTGCTGGCGGAGTAGAGTCAATCCCAGGCGGCGAAGCGCTCGAGACAGTCCCCGAGACTCACCCGCAATGGCTCGAGCTCCTTCGCGAACCGCTTCCAGTAACCCACCCCGGAGGCATAAAGCGGCTGGCGCACCTGCTCGGCGCTCGCCGTACGCACGGGACGGCGGTTCTCGTGAAAACTGAGGGTTGCGGCCTCGAAGGGCAGATCACAGTACTCGAGAAGGCGGCGGACGGTGTCCTCCGGATCGCGAATCAGCTGCTCGTATTGAAGGTGCATCACCCTGCCCGGGAGCACCGCGTCCCAGTGGTCCATCAGAGTGAGATAACAGCGGTAGTAACGCCCCAGGGCCTCGAGGTCGTAGCTGAAGGACTGGCCATGGGCGAAGTACTGCTTGTAGTTGCTGAAGCAGGCGTCCATCGGGTGCCGGCGGACATCGACGATGCGGGCATTTGGCAAGATGGCGTGGATGAGCCCGACGTGGCTGAAGTTGTTGGGCATCTTGTCGATGAAGCGAGCCTTGCCGGAGCGCACGGCGCGCGTCTCCTTGAGGTAGCGGCGGCCGAGAGCGGTGAGCTCATCCGCGGACAGGGCGCGGACGCTTTCCGGGTAGCCGTCCCGATGGGAATCGAGATGGTCGAACTCGCGCACCATCGCGAGGATGTTGTGCAGCTCCATCGTGCCCTCGACCTGTGAGTGACTGGCGAGGATCTGCTCGATGAGCGTCGAGCCGGATCGCGGCAGCCCGACGACGAAGATCGGCGCGGGATCGGGATGGCCGGCGGTCGCGCGGGAGCTGAAGAATTCGCGATCGCAGCAGGCGATGATGCGGTGTGATTTGGCCTCGAAGCTCTCGATCGAGAACGGCGAGCTTCGCCGACGCAAGGCATTACCTGCGGCGTAATGGCTGAACGCCTCGGGATAGCTCTCGCGCTGCTCCAAGGCACGCCCGATCGCAAAATGCATCTGCGCCTGGTCGGTGCCGGCCGTCGGCGAGGCGAGCAGCTCCTGCATCGCCGCGAGCTCGGCATCGCTGAAGAGATAGTTCTTCAGATCCGCGAGGCTCCAGTACGCTTCCGCGTATTTGGGATCGAGTTGCAGACACTCCCGGTACGCATCCTCGCACTCCGCGCGCCGCCCGAGCGTCTTGTTGATGTGTCCGATGGCGAGTCGGAATCCGGCCTGCGAGGGGTTGAGGCGAGCGGCCTCCCGATAGGCCGACAACGCTTCCTCTTGACGCAGGAGCTTGATATACACCGAGCCCAACGCCGCCCAGTTCTGCGGGTTGTCCGGCTCGAGTTTGAGCAGCTCGCGAAAGGTGCTTTCCGCCTCGCCAAGGCGCTCCGCAACCAGCAGCGTATGGCCCCAGGCGCGCTGCCAGAGCGGGTGATGAGCGCAGCGATGGCGGGCATGGGTGAGCAATCGCTCGGCGTCGCGCGTATTGCCGGCCCGAATGGCCACGGCCGCGAGACCGGCGAGCGCGGCGAGGTGACTCGCATCACTCTTCAGCACTTCCCGGAAGATCCCTTCAGAGGAGCTATAGTCGGCAGCGGCGAGTGCGGCGGTCGCTTCCTCGATGCGCTGCCGATGGGGATCGAGCCGGCTCGCCTGCTCGAATGCGTAGCGCGCATCCGCGAACCTTTCCATGTCCACGAGAACATCGCCGTAGGCGAGCCACGCGGCTTCGAGCGCAGGCTTTTCCTTCAGAACCTGACGCAGCTCGGCGCGCGCCGCCTCGAGACGCCCAGTCTGACGATGGGCCCGCGCGAGATCGACACGCGCATGGGCGAAGAGCGGCGCCTCGGCGACCACACGCTCGAGAATCTCGAGCGCAGGAGCGAATTTACCCTGCGACAGCAGGGCCACCCCGAGCAGATGCAGGCTGTTGATCTCACCGGGAGTGGTGCGCTGGATCGCGCGCAGCTGCCGCTCGGCGCTCTGAAAGCGTCCCACCCGCACGGCCTCCAGCGCCCGAAGATACGCGGTGCGAAGACCCGCTCGAGCCTCCTGCGACATGACATCCGCCCTCGAATTCAACTGGCCGTGCAGATACGGGCAGCCCATGCGATTCTATCGCGCATGGTGAGCGAAACGCATCCGGCGCTGCGATCGGCGGCCATCCTGGTAGCGACCGCGGTGCTCCTCAGTGCCTGTGCGACCCCTGGCAGGCGCTCGAATCCGCTGCGCTTTGCGCAAGCGTCGCGCTGCTCCGCCGATCCGCAAGCCGCGACCACCGTTCCCGGCTGGACCATCGTCGCGGGCAGTCCGACGCTCCGTTGCGCGAGCTCGCTGCGGACGAGCTGGCCGGGGAGATTCGTGCCGCGGGTCGTGATCGCGAGCGGTCCCTGGGGCGCGAGCGCGCTCGAGCGGACGATCCCCCTGGTCGATTCTTCCGCTCATCGCCGTCTCACGCTCTCCGGCTGGTTTGCCGCTTCCGGCGAGGGGCACCCGCGCGCGGTCCTCAGCGCCGAGTTCCTCGGAGGCTCGGGCGCCCTGCTCGGGCCGCCGCTCGTGCTCCGCGGCCCCACGGCGAGTGCGCGCCAGCGGACCCTCCGGTTCGAGCCGCGACGCATAGCGGCAGACATCCCGCGCGCCGCGGTCGCGCTCGCACTGCATCTCGAGCTCGGTGGCAGGACCGCCGGCGCCGCGAGCTATGTGGCCGAATTGAAAGCAAACATGAGCCCGTCGAGGGCGTTTGCGCCGGCCGCCCCGCCCGCGGCGGATGTGCCTCGCTTCGAGCATGTGTTCGTGATCATGATGGAGAACACCGACTACGGCCAGGTCATCGGCGACAGCAAGGACGCGCCCTTCATCAATTCCCTGGCCTCGCGCGGCGCATTGCTCGCCAACTATCAGGCGGTCTATCACCCGAGTGACGAGAACTACCTCGCAATCGCCGGCGGCGATGTCTTCGTCAAGGGTCCGGTGTACTTTCCCAACATCCACATCGCGGCGCGAAACCTCGGCGATCTCCTCGAGGCGGCCGGGAAGAGCTGGAAGGCGTACGAACAGGGGATGGGCACGCCTTGCAACACGAGCACCTGGTACGACAAGTACTACGAGCCTGACGACGCGCCGTTCATTCTGTTCGATGACATCCAGCGTGATCCCGGGCGCTGTCGCGCCCACCTCGTCGACATGCGCGAATGGCCGCGGGACCTGAAGTCCAGCGCGGCCACGCCGGCATTCGCATGGCTCGCGGCGGATGATTACGATGATGGCGAGTTACCGGGCAACGGCTCGCCGCGCAGCCTCCAGGTCCAGGATGCATGGCTCAGGCAAACACTCGAGCCCCTGTTCAAGGCCCCCGCGTGGCGCGCGCAGAAGAGTCTGCTCGTCCTCACCTGGGACGAATCCAGCACCAGCGCGAACAATCACATCGCCACCATCGTGCTCGGCTCGCGGGGAACGGTGAAATCCGGCTACGTGAGCCGCGTGCGCTACGATCATTACAGCACGGCGCGTACGATCGAGGACGCGCTCGGCCTGCCCGCGCTGACGAGCAACGATGAGTTCGCGCGTGCCTTCGCCGATGTGTTCATCAGGCGCTGAACGATGGCTCTAGTTCGCCGCGATGGCGACGAAGCTGCCCGCGGAGTTGGGATCGCCGGATCCCTTGTA
>Ga0335075_10006202_pt1 | contig 18473 bp, 14 predicted proteins | sample Lox_Sample_24_FD_206723 | JGI IMG/M metagenome (GOLD analysis project Ga0335075, IMG submission 206723) | Soil microbial communities from Loxahatchee National Wildlife Refuge, Florida, United States - Lox_Sample_2.4 | ecosystem: Environmental > Terrestrial > Soil > Wetlands | place: USA... | reverse complement strand
GCCCTCGGTCCCGCGTCGGCGGCCGTCCAGAGGCTCGGCGGCTGGGGGTACAGTCGCGAGTGTCCGGTCGAGAAGCTGATGCGCGACGCCAAGCTCAAGGAGATCGAAAAGGGCACCGGTGAGCCCTACCTGACGGTGGCGTGGACCGACCGGGACACCGGGGCTCCCGGCTACCTGGTGATCGATGCGTTGATCCGCGGTCTCGCCGGCGGCGGACTGCGCATGCGCCGTGGCTGCACGCTGGCCGAGGTAAGCGATCTGGCCCGGGCCATGTCGCGCAAGGAGGCGATCGCGTTTCGACCCGGCGCGCGCTACCTGCCGCTCGGCGGCGCCAAGGGCGGGATCGACTTCGATCCGGAGGACCCGCGCGCACCCGACGTGCTGCGGCGCTACCTGGAGGCGCTGCTGCCGCTAATTCAGACCCGCTGGGCGTTTGGCGAGGATCTCGGCGTTCGTCAGGACGACCTGGATGAGCTCGCGGCCGGGCTCGGCCTGAGCTCCACGGTCGACGCCGCCCTGCCCTTCATCGAGGACGGCGCCTCGGCCGGGCTGGCCAGGCTGGCCGCGGGGTTCGCCGCGCAAGATAGAGGGGTCGGCCTCGGCGAGTTGGTGGGTGGCTACGGCGTGGCCTGCGCCGCGGTGGCCGGGCTGCGGAGGCTCGGGCGCGAAGCGTCTGGCGCGACCGCGGTCGTGCAGGGATTCGGTTCGATGGGCGGCGCGACGGCCCGGTATCTGGCCGATGCCGGCCTGTCGGTGGTCGGCGTCGCCGACATCGCCGGCGTGGTGTGCGACGACGCGGGGCTGGATGTCGAACGGCTGCTGGCCACGCGCGATCGTCGTGGCCGGATCGACCGCTCGGCGCTGAGCCGCAGCGCCCGGTTGCTGCCGGCGGACCAGTGGACCTGGCTTCCGTGCGACGTTCTGGTACCCGCGGCAGCTTCTTACGTGATCGACGCGGCGGTGGCCGAGCGGATCGGCGCTGCGCTCGTCGTCGAGGCCGCGAACGTCGCCACTTTCACGGACGCCGAGGCGAGCCTGGCCGCGCGCGGGACTCCCGTGGTCCCCGACTTCGTCGCGAACCTGGCCACCAACGCCTGGTGGTGGTGGACGCTGTTTGGCGACATCGAGCCCACCCCGGCAGCCGCGTTCGACATGATCGAGGAGACGATCTCCGGGCTCGTGCAGGAGGCATTCGACCGGGCCGCGCCCGACGAGCCGCTGCGCGTGGTCGCGACCCGGATGGCCGACGAGCGGGCGGCCGCGGCGGCTCAGGCGACACGGCCCCTCGGGCCTGATCGCGCCAGCCCCGAGGCCCACGGCGTCGACGGTGACCGGAGCCCCCCAGAAGCAGCGCTGTGAGGATCGATAGCACCGGCGCCATGCTCAAGTCCGGCGACGCGGCTCCCCACTTCACGCTCTCCGACTAGCACGGCACCTCGGTATCGCTGTCCGGTGTGCGCGGTCAGAACGTGATCCTCTACTTCTATCCCAAGGCCGATGCCTAGGTTTCGTATACGCAATTTGGGCGAGTTGCATCGCCCCGTTCGGCGGTGAGAGGATTGCCTCGAGGGCTTGGCCGGGCTGTTCCGGCCAGCAGAGGATAGGAGGGACTTGTGCGTATCACCAGCACGTTTCATGGTGCTGTCGCGCGGCATGCGCGAAAGCGGGCGCTTGGCCTGACCGCGCTCCTGGCGGTTACCGCGAGCATGCTCGCCGTCGTCTCCGGCGCCGTTGCGGCCGGGGCTACCGGAGGCAGCGTCAGGATGTTCGGCACGCCCAAGGGAGCGGGCGGCACCTTCATGTTCACCGGCGCGATCGGTGACGTCGGCTCCACCCAGAGGGAGACCGCGAGTGGCTCGCCTAGCGCCAAGGGCGACTTTGTGAAGTTCACGCTGAAGGAGGGAACGTTCGTCGCCGACGCGACGGGTTTCTTCAACGCGCTCAACCACGCGAAGTTCTCGTTCAACAAGACGACTTGCTCGGTCTCGTTCGGTGCTGTGGGCCCAGCGACCCTGTCGCAAGGCACGGGTCAATACGCGGGCATCAGCGGCACTCTGACGGTGAGGGGCACGTTTGCCGAGGTCGGACCGCGGCTGAAGAATGGCAAGTGCAACATGAGTCAGAACGCCAAGCCAGTGGCACAGTTCAACGAGGTCACCGGCACCGGCCACGTGAGCTTCGGCTAGCGCCCATCGCACTCTGGACCAGCGCGCCCGAGCTGTGTGCCGTCGGCGGATGGCCTGGGCGTGCTGGTGCCAGCACCTTTCGGGCGGCGCAGACGGGTCGTCCATTAGGCTGGCGGCATGATCGAACCAGGAGACCTCGCACCCGACTTCACGCTCCCCGACCAGCACGGCAATCCCGTGCGGCTGTCCGACCTCAGAGGCCAGAACGTGGTCCTCTACTTCTACCCCAAGGCCGACACGCCGGGCTGCACGACCCAGGCGTGCAGCGTGCGCGACCACCGGGCCGACTACGCCCAGTCGGACACCGTCGTGCTGGGCGTCTCGCCCGATCCCGTCAAGCCGATCGCCAAGTTCGACGAGAAGTACGGGCTCGGGTTCCCGCTCCTGTCCGACGAGGATCATTCGGTGGCCGAGGCGTACGGCGTGTGGGTGGAGAAGAACCGCTACGGGCGCACGTACATGGGCAATGAGCGGACCACGTTCGTGATTGGGCCGGACGGAACGATCCGCGAGGTCTTCCGCAACGTCAAGCCGGCCGAGCACGACGACCTCGTGCTCGGGGCGCTCGCGCAGTCCTAGTCAGCTGTCCCGGCGTGTTATTGCAGGCCCTCGCGGGCCTCACGCACGAGGGTGACGGCCTCGGGGAAGATGTGCGCCATCACCGTGCGCAGCTGCTCGGCCTGCTGCTCGGTCGTGCCCTGGATGTTGATGCGGTTCATCGCGGCCACGGTCAGGTCGACCGCAAGCTTGATCGCGTTATCCGCCCAGGCCAGACGCTGAGCGCCCTGCATCTGCTCGGCGAATTCGCCCAGCCGGCGCTGCAGCTCATCCGGGTCGCCGAACAGGCCTCCGAATCCACTTCCTTCCATGGGACCAATGGTAGCCGCCCCGCCGCTCCGCGCGGATCGGATCCCACTTAGACTGGGCACCATGCAGCCCGAGGAACGGCTCGCCTACGAATCCCGCGTGCGCACGCGGCAGGTCGCGCTCGCCGGAGCCGCCGGCGTCCTGGTCATGCTGGCCGTGCTCGTTCAGCTGCCCGGGCCGCACGTCAAGGTCAACGAGGAAACTCTCGGGCTGATCACCGAGCACAAGCGGATCGCGCAGGACATCGCGGGTTCGGTGATCAGCGCGCTGGGCTCGCTCGCGCTGGGATGGACGTTGTGGTGGCTGTTCGAGGCGGCGCGCGCGCGTGACCCGCGCGTCCGGCCGGCCTTCATGGGGCCGGTCGCGTTCGTCGCAGGCGCGATCACGGCTGTGGCGGCGATTGGAACGGCGATCGCCAGCGCCCACGCGGCCTCCGAGTTCGTGAGCCACGGCAATCAGACCTGGGTCGAGGCGCATGCGTTGGTCTCCAAGGCCTGGTTCGTGATCCCCGAGGTCGCCGGATACCTGGGCGCGTTCATGGTCGCGATTTCCCTTGTGCTGGTGTCGCTGGCCGCGATGCGGGTCGGACTCCTGCCCCGGTTCATGGGCTATCTCGGGATCATCGCCGGCGTCTTGACGATCCTTCCCTTCCTCCCGATCCCGATCGTCGAGGCCTACTGGCTGCTCGCGCTGGCCTACCTGATGAGCGGTCGCTGGCCGAGCGGCGTGCCACCGGCCTGGACCACCGGCGAGGCCGTGCCCTGGCCCGCCCGCCAGTCCCGGGATCGCTCCCAGCCGGCCAGCCGTGCGCCCCGGGGACGGACGCCGAAGCCGGTGCCGCAGCCCGCCGGCGCGCCGGCTGCGGGCAGCACGCGCGCGACGACTCCCAAGCGCAAGCGCAAGCGCCGAAAGTAGGTATATCGGCCTCGCCCGGGAATGCGGACCCGCATCGCACATTCGTCCGGTGCGCTAAGCCACGCAGGGCCCGGTGCCGATCCTCCCGTTAGCTGTCCCGGCTCCTGTCCACGCCGGGGGCCGGGGCAGGTTCGCTTTACCAGGCGACTGGAGAGCGAAACTGACGCAGCTGCTTGACCGGTCTTGGCCACTCGCCTGGGGCGCAGATCGGCAAGGCGCTGTGCGGGCTCGACTCGGCGACCGTCGGACGGCAGAACGCCGTTCGGCGGTCGCCGTTCATCGTGCCCACGCGACCGCTCGACGTAATCAGCCGGCCGCTCGACGATCTGCTCTTGTGAACCGCCGCGGTCGGGTGCACCTTACGCGCCGACAGTCAACCTCTCACAGGAGGAATAGATGGAAGCCGCAAACATCGGGGCGCGCGAGGCCGACGTGGCGCCGGCGCCTGAGAGCCGGGCGATGGGGTGGACGCCGGCGGACCCGGGCCCACTCGGTCTCGCCGCGTTCGCGGGCACCACGTTCATGCTCAGCCTGATCAACGCCGGCCTGGTCGGCACCCAGAAGCTTCCAGGCGGTGGTCTACTGCCGATGGTGGCCGCCCTGGCGCTCGCCTATGGCGGCATCGCTCAGTTCACCGCCGGCCTCTGGGAGTTCCGCACCGGCAACACGTTCGGCGCGGTGGCGTTCTGCTCCTACGGCATGTTCTGGGTCTCGTTCTTCTTCATCGTCCAGTCGGTGGGCAAGAACGCCCCGACCGAGGTGTTCTCAGGGCTGGGGCTGTATCTCTGGATGTGGGGCATCTTCACCGCGTACATGTTCATCGCCTCTCTGAGAACGACCGGCGCCGTCGCCATGGTGTTCCTATTACTGGCGATCACGTTCATCATCCTCGGCATCGGCAACTCTTCGCTGGCGGGCACCGCCTCCGCCACGAACGGGACGATCAAGCTCGGTGGCTGGATCGGACTGATCACCGCGCTCGCCGCCTGGTACGCATCGTTCGCCGGCGTCATCAACTCGACGTTCGGTCGGGTGGTCGCACCGGTGGTGCCGCTCCGGCGCTAAGGCGACAAAAAGCCAACACTCAGGCTCGCCTGGTAGTAGAAATACGGCAAGAAATGACTCTGGAGCGCCGGCGGCGACGTCGGCGCTCCGGGCTGTCCAGCAGTCCGATGTCCACACGCCCGGTGTGGGGGCACAAGAGAGAAGGAGAGCTGAAGTGGCCGATGTGACGCAGGAACCACCCGCCGCGGAAGAGAACGACGAGGCGTCCGAGGCGCAGATCGCGGTCCATTGGCGCGAGGAGGAGTACTACCCGCCACCCGCCGACTTCGCCGCGCAGGCCAATGCGAATGAGCCGGCGATCCTCCAGCGCTTCAGCGCGCAGAACTTTCCGGAGTGCTTCACCGAGTACGCCGACCTGCTCACCTGGGAGCGCAAGTGGGACACAACCGTCGACACCAGCAACCCGCCGTTCTTCAAATGGTTCTTGGGCGGTCGCCTGAACGCGTGTGTCAACTGCGTAGACCGGCATCTGGAGACGCGTGCCGATAAGAACGCGCTGATCTGGGTTCCCGAGCTCGAAGAGGACGAGATCCAGGAGATCACCTACGCCGACCTTCACCGGCGCGTCAACGAGTTCGCCGCGCTGGTGCACGACTTCGCCGGCTTGGGCAAGGGCGATCGGATCACCTTCCACCTGCCGATGGTGCCCGAGCTGCCGGTGTCGATGCTGGCCGCGGCGCGCCTCGGCGTGATCCACTCCGAGGTGTTCGGCGGCTTCAGCGGCGCGGCGTGCGGCCAGCGGATGGGCGATGCCCAGAGCGTCGTGCTGGTCACGATGGACGCCTATTACCGCAATGGCTCTCTGATCGACCACAAGATCAAGGCCGACGAGGCGATCGAGGAGGCCCGCAAGGAGGGGATCGAGGTCGAGAAGGTGCTCGTGTGGCGGCGCGTCCCGGGCGAGTACCACTCGGAGAGCCCCATGGTCGAGGGTCGCGACTACTTCATCGACGACCTGCTCGAGCAGAAGTACGCAGGAGCGCAGGTCGAGCCGGAGTCGATGGCCGCGGAGGACACGCTGTTTTTGATGTACACGAGCGGCACGACCGGGCGTCCTAAGGGCGCGCAGCACTCGGTCGGCGGCTACATGGCCTACGTGGCCGGGACGTCGCGCTACTACCAGGACATCCACCCCGACGACACCTACTGGTGCTTCGCCGACATCGGCTGGATCACCGGCCACTCCTACATCGTCTACGGGCCCCTCGCGCTCGGCACCACGAGCGTGATGTACGAGGGCGTTCCGACCTATCCGGACCCGGGGCGACCGTGGCGGATCGCCGAGAAGCTCGGTGTGAACATCTTCCACACTGCCCCGACCACGATCCGGATGTTGCGCAAGGTGGGCCCCGACGAGCCGGCCAAGTACGACTACCACTTCAAGACGATGACCACGGTCGGCGAGCCGATCGAGCCCGACGTCTGGCGGTGGTACTACGACTTCGTCGGCAAGGGCAGGGCCGCGATCACCGACACGTGGTGGATGACCGAGACCGGCGGCTTCCTCGGTTCGACGCTCCCCGGACTGCAGCCGATGAAGCCCGGCAGCTGCGGTCCCGCCGCGCTCGGTATCCAGCTCGTGATCTACGACGAGAACGGCAACGAGATCCCACGTGGCTCCGGAAAGGCGGGCTACATCTGCGTGCGCAACCCGTGGCCCGGCCGGATGCTCACCGTATGGGGGCAGGATCAGCGGTTCATCGATACCTACTACGCGCGGTTCAACAAGGACAAGGACTCGAAGGACTGGCGCGACTGGCCGTTCATGTGCGGCGACGGCGCCGTGGAGTCCGAGGACGGCTACTTCCGGATCCTGGGTCGGATCGACGACGTGATCAACGTTGCCGGGCACCGGCTCGGAACCAAGGAGCTCGAGTCGGCGGCGATCACGGTCGACGAGATCGCCGAGGCGGCCGCCGTCCCCGTGGTCGACGAGATCCGCGGCAAGATCGTCGAGATGTACGTCTCGGTGAAGCCGGGAGTCGACCCGGCGGGAGTCGACAGCAAGGTCTCGGCCGCGATCGTCAAGGAGATCGGCGCGATCGCCCGGCCCAAGAACGTGTGGGTCGTCGCGGACATGCCGAAGACGCGCTCGGGAAAGATCATGCGCCGCGTGATCGCCGGGATCTCCAACTTCGCCGATGTCGGCGATGTCTCGACCCTCGCCAACCCGGAGATCGTCGACTCGATCCGCGAGTACGTGCAGGGCGAGAAGCGCGCCAAGGGCGAGGTTCCGCAGGACCTCTCCGCCAAGGAGAAAGAGGAGATCGCGGCGTTCGGCAGCGGGTCCGAGTAGTCGCTCCCTGGTCGGTTCAGTTCGCGTCCGCCCGGAGGTTTTCGGGCGGACGCGAACGTATGTGCGTTGTTAGCACGCCACCCCGCAGGGGGTAGAGGCCTTTAAAGAGCGTTCTCTTTGAAGGAGAGGTGGTTGGTTATGGCACGCACTCAAACGGTCTCTGCGGAGGAGCTCGAGGGCAAGCTCGAGCAGCTGCTCGACGTCGAGACATTCGATCCGCCGGACGAGTTCCGCGAGCAGGCGCTGCTGTCCGACCCGTCGGTCTACGAGGAGGCCGAGAAGGACTGGAAGGGCTGGTGGACCAAGCAGGCCAAGGAGCTCCACTGGTTCAAGGAGCCCAGCGAGGACCTCGATGACTCCGACCCGCCGTTCTACAAGTGGTTCAAGGACGGCAAGCTCAACGCCTCCTACAACTGCGTGGACCGCCACATCGAGGCGGGCAACGGCGACCGGGTGGCCTTCCACTGGCGTGGCGAGGAGGGCGAAGAGCGCGACATCACCTACGCCGAGCTGCACCAGGAGGTGCAGAAGCTCGCCAATGCACTGAAGGACCTAGGCGTCAAGAAGGGCGACATCGTCGGGATCTACCTGCCGATGATTCCCGAGGTCGTCGTCTCGATGCTGGCCTGCGCGAGGATCGGCGCGCCGCACAACGTGGTGTTCGGTGGTTTCTCAGCCGACTCGGTCAAGGAGCGCATGGAGTTCTCGGAGGCCAAGACGCTGATCACGGTCGACGGCGCGCGGCGCAAGGGCAAGACGGCGCCGATCAAGGAGCAGGTCGACAAGTGCATGGAGAAGCTCGACGCGCTCGAGCACATCGTCGTGGTCAAGTCGACCGACGCCGAGTGCGAGATGAAGGACGGCCGCGACGTCTGGTATCACGAGATCGTCGAGCGAGCCGACGACGAGTGTCCGGCCGAGGAGCTCGACGCCGAGCACCCGCTATTCGTGCTCTACACGAGCGGCTCAACGGCCAAGCCCAAGGGCGTCCTGCACACGACCGGGGGCTATCTCACAGGCGTGTCGACCACGCACCGCTTCGTGTTCGACCTCAAGCCCGAGGAGGACGTGTACTGGTGCGCCGCGGACGTGGGCTGGATCACCGGTCACTCCTACATCGTCTACGGGCCGCTCTGCAACGGAGCGACGAGTGTGATGTGGGAGGGCGCGCCCGACTATCCACACAAGGGCATCTGGTGGGAGCTCGCCGAGCGCTACGGCGTCACGATCCTCTACACGGCGCCGACCGCGATCCGCGCCTGCATGAAGTGGGGCCTCGAGCACGTCGAGAAGCACGACCTCTCCAAGCTCCGGCTGCTCGGGACCGTGGGCGAGCCGATAAACCCGAAGGCGTGGCTCTGGTACTACACGGTGGTCGGCGGTGAACGCTGCCCGATTGTCGACACCTGGTGGCAGACCGAGACCGGCGCGATCATGATCACCCCGCTTCCGGGGATCGTCGCGACCAAGCCCGGCTCGGCCACGAAGCCGTTCCCTGGGATCAGGGCTGACGTTGTCGACGAGCGTGAGGGCAAACCTGTGGACGAGGGTCAGGGACTGCTCGTCCTCGAACGGCCGTGGCCGTCGATGCTCCGGACGCTCTACAAGGAGGACGACCGGTTCGTCGAGACGTACTTCGACAAGTTCGGCAAGGAGACCTACCTGGTCGGTGACGCCGCGCGCAAGGACGAGGACGGCTACTTCTGGATCATCGGTCGTATCGACGACGTGGTGAACGTGTCCGGGCACCGGATGTCGACTGCCGAGGTCGAGTCCGCGATTGTCTCCCACCGCCGAGTCGCGGAGGCGGCCGTCATCGGCCAGTCCGACGAGGACTCAGGACAGGCGATCTGCGCGTTCGTCACGCTGGAGGGCGAGGACGGCGAGGGCTCTGACGAGCTCGTCGAGGAGATCCGATCCCAGGTGGCCGACCGGATCGGCAAGTTCGCGCGCCCCAAACGGATCATCTGGGCCGACGACCTCCCCAAGACCCGCTCGGGGAAGATCATGCGCCGGCTCCTGCGCGACATCGCCGACGGCCGGGCGCTCGGCGACGTCACGACGCTCCGCGACCCCGACGTGATGAAGCAGCTCGAGGGGAAGGTCAAGGAGGAGCAGAAGGCCGAGGAGGCCTAACTCAGACTCCGAGACGTCTGCCCAAGTCCGCGACGTGGCGGCGGGCCACCGGGATCACCTGCCCGTCGCCGAAGGCGAGCTCGGCGGTGCCGCCGAGCAGCGGCCGGAGCTCGACGGCGCGGGCCAGGTTGGCGACGTACTGTCGGTGCACGCGGACGAAGCCGAACTGCTCCCAGCGGCGTTCGATCTCGTTGAGTGTGTTGCGCAGCAGGTAGCGACCGTCCTCGGTCACGATCCGGACGAAGTCGCCGTGGGACTGGACGTACAGAATCGAGCCGCGATTGATCAGCCGAGTGGACCCGCCGCGGGCGGCGGAGACGGCGACCATCTCGCTCTCGCCGCTCGCCGCTGGATGGGAGCGCTGCCCGTTTCCGTTCGGCCGCGGCTCGCCGGCCTCGACCGCAGCCGCGACGCGCTCGAGCGCTTCCTCGAGCCGGCGTCGGCTGACCGGCTTGCGCAGGTAGTCGAGTGCGCGCAGCTCGAAGGCGTCAACGGCAGCGCCGTCGTACGCGCTCACGAACACGAGCTGGGGCGGGGAGGCGAAGCGCCTGAGCACCCGGCCCAACTCGACGCCGTCCAGATCAGGCATCCGGACGTCGAGGAAGATCGCGTCGTACGCCTGGCTCGAGGCCTTGTGCAGCGCGTCGTGTCCACCGAAAGCGCACTCGACCTCGTGCACCGCCGGGAAGCTGCGCAGCAGCCGCGCCAGATCCTCCAGCGGGGTGTGCTCGTCGTCGACGGCGAGGATGGTCAGCCCGTCCGCGCTCATGCCGACCCGGCCAGCTCGGGCTGCGCGACCTCGCCGCGGAGGTGGGGCACGGTCATCAGGGCGGTCGTGCCCGCTCCGAGATCCGACTCGATCCGCAGCGCGTAGCGCTCGCCGAACGTGGCCCGCAGCCGCGCGTCGACGTTGGACACCCCGATTCCACCGCCGGCGCCCGCCAGCACGGCCCCGAGCCGCTCGGGCTCGATGCCGACTCCGTCGTCGGACACGCGCAGCTCGACGTCGCCACGCACGATCCGTGCCGAGATCTCCACCCGTCCGCTGCCGGCCTGCCGCTCGACGCCATGGCGCACCGCGTTCTCGACCAGCGGCTGGACGGACATCGCCGGCACGACGGTCCCGCGCGTCTCCTCGGGGACATCGATCGTGACGTGCAGGATGTTGCGGAAACGAGCCTGCTCCAGGCGCAGGTAGCGCTCGACGTGGTCGATCTCCTCGCCGAGGGTCACGTACGAGCGGCCGTCGCGGAACAGGTAGCGGGTGAACTCGGCGAAATCGATCAGGAGGTCGCGCGCCTCTTCCGGCCGGGCGTGGATGTCGCCGGCGACCGCTGCGAGTGCGTTGTAGATGAAGTGGGGCGAGATCTGCGCTCTTAGTGCGCGCAGCTCGGCCTGGGCGACGCGCTCTTCCTGGGCGGCGACGAGCGACAGCTCCACCTGGGCCGAGACCAAGCTGGCTGCCTCCTGAACCACCCGCAGCTCGTGGTGGCTGGGCCGACCCACCGAGCGGTAGAACGCGATCAGCGTGCCGATCCGCCTGCCCTGGGCGATCAGCGGCACCAGCACGGCCGAGCGCAGGGGGCACGCGGGGTCAGAGGAGATCAGCCGCGGGACGATGTGCATGTGATCGTCCCGGGCGCGTTCGAGCAGACGCGAGAGCAGGTCGCCGGGGCGGACCTGCTCGCGGCCCTCGCCGTCTATCGCCAGCACCGCCCGCGGGTCGGCCAGGGCGATCGCCGCCGCGCCGGTGAGCTCGCGCAGGTGGGGGACGGCCCGCTCGGCGTTACGGCCTGTCAAGCCCTTGCGCAGGTGGGGAAGCGTGGCGGTGGCGGCGTGCAGAGCCGCCTGCATGGCGGCCTCAGGGGCACCCGAGCCGCGGGGGCTGCGCATGGCGCGCCACACCGCCACAACGATCGCGGCCAGTCCGATGCCAAGTCCTACGCCCAGAGCCAGATCCATGGTGAGCCTCATAAAGGTTACTAATGCTTGTGGCGCTTGTTACGCGAGTCTTCGCCGGGCGCCCCGGCGCCCCTTCAAGAGGCGCCGGCGCAGTCGCCGCTACAGCTCATCAAATCCGCGATGATGCCGGGATGAGCTCCACAACCTTCACCTCCTACGAGCAGGCCCGCGAGCAGCACCGCTGGGAGGTCCCCGAGCGGTACAACATCGCCGTCGACGTGTGCGACCGCCACCCGCGCGAGAAGCTCGCGATGATCCACGAGGACTTTGGGGGCCGGATCCGCGAGGTCAGCTGGGGCGACTTGCAGGACAACTCCAATCGCTTCGCCAACGTGCTGCGGAGCCACGGCGTGGAACCGGGGGACCGCGTGGCGATGTTGCTGCCTCCGACGCCCGAGACCGCGGCGGCGTTCTTCGGAGTCTGGAAGGCCGGCGCGATCCTGCTGTCGATGTCGGTGCTGTACGGCGATGAGGGCATTCGCCATCGGGTCAACGACTCGCGTCCGAAGGTGCTGCTCACCAACGAGGCGAACGCCGGGCGGATCCAGCGCGACATGGTGGAGCATCTGCTGGTGCTCGACGACGAGCTCCTGGGGCACGGCTCGACCGCGTTTCAACCCGTGGACACGGCGGCGGAGGACCCGGCGCAGCTCTATTACTCATCGGGCACGACCGGGCTGGCCAAGGGCATCCTGCACGCCCACCGCTACATCGTGGCCCACGAGGAATTCATCTACTGCCACGACCTGCGCGAGGGCGAGGTGTTCCACGGCATGGGCGAATGGGCGTGGGCGGCCGGCATCTGCCCGCTGCTCGGCCCCTGGCGGATGGGCGCGGTGCAGGCCGTCTATCAGCGCGAGGGCGGCTTCGATCCCCACAAGCAGCTCGACTTCCTTTCTCGCCACGCCGTCACGAACGTATTCGGGACGCCCACCGCGATCCGGTCGATGATGTCGATCTCCGACGCCGGCACCCGTTACCCACAGAAGTTCCGCATCGTGTGCTCGGCCGGCGAGCCGCTGAACCCGGAGGCCATCCGCTGGTTTCGTGAGCAGTACGGGGTCACCGTGCTCGACTACTACGGCCTGACCGAGTCGTATCCGCTGTGCGCCAATTACCCGTTCATGGACGTCCGCGAGGGCTCGATGGGCAAGCCGATGCCGGGTTGGGAGGTGGCGATCCTGGACGAGGACGAGCGTCCGGTGGCGTCCGGCGACCGCGGCGAGATCTGCCTGAAGGCGCGCTCCAACCCGCACTATCCGCTCGGCTACTGGAACCGTCCGGCGGAGGACACCGAGGAGGCGTTCGGCGGCGACTGGTTCCACACCAAGGACGCGGCCCGTGCCGACGAGGACGGCTACTTCTGGTACGAGGGGCGCGCCGACGACGTGATCATCTCGGCCGGCTACCGGATCGGGCCATTCGAGGTCGAGTCGGCCTGCCTGGAGCACCCGGCGGTGGCCGAGGCGGCGGCGGTCGCCTCCCCGGATGAGCGCCGCGGCAACGTGGTCAAGGCGTTCGTTGTGCTGGCCGCGGGACACGAACCGTCTCCCGAGCTGGCCGACGAGATCAAGTCATTCGTGCGCGAGCGCTATTCCGCCTACGCGTACCCGCGGCTGATCGAGTTCGTGCCCGATCTTCCCAAGACGCTGACGGGCAAGATCAGGCGGATCGAGCTCCGTCAGGCCGAGCAGGAGCGCGTCAAGGGTTCTGGTTAAGGGGCCCGCTTCGCTCGGCGGCGGGGACGCTAGCCGGCGGTGATGCGGGCGTGGCCGCGCATCTCGGCGAGGATCCGCTCGAGCCGGGGCTCGGTCTCACGATCGACGTGGGTCATCAGCGCTCCCACCGAGGGGTGCACGGAGCTGATCTGGGCGTGCATCTCGTGGGCCACCGCCCGGTAGCTCGGGTGGCCCTCGCGCCCCGAGCGCAGCTCGATCAGCTGCATCGCCTCACGAGCGTTCAGGTCCAGGATGAAGCGGATTCGGTAGCCGAGGCAGAGCGCGTAGGGCGCCGCCGTGGGCAATCCGGCGTCGAGGAGACGGTGATACTCGCCGGCCGAGAGTTCGAGCGCGCGGCGATAGTTATCTCCGCAGCCGGCCAGCTCGACCTGGTCGGGGACATCCGCCCCCAGATCCGGAGTGAGTGCCTGCCACTGGACGGTCAGCATCCGGTGGCGCTGGAGATCGCGGAAGGCGCCGTAGTCGGCGACGATCTCGAACCGGTAGCGGAGCGCCTCGAGCCCGCGCCCGGGTCGGTGGCGCCGATTGGCCCGTTCGCCGGCCAGGTCGGCCAGGAGCGCGCCCCGCGCGTCGGCGTCGAGTGTGGTGAGCGCCTCGCGCGTCGTCTCCTCGCTGCTCGCGCTGGCCTCGAACAGGAGTGCGGAGAGCAGATCGTCCTCATCGCCCTCGGCGCGCAGGAGGGTGACCGAGGGACCGGCCGGACCCTCAGCGGCGTCGAGCCCGAGCCGCTGCGCCCACCGCTCGCCGGCGCGTCCGCGAGTCGCCAGGTATTCGATCCACTGGCCGCCGCGGTCGGGCCGCTCGACGCGGGTCAGGAAGCTCGGGATGACCAGTTGCAGCTCCTCGAGAATCATCTGGCCGTAATCGCGCGCCTCGGGCAGCGGGTGCGCGAGCAGGTGAAGGATGAGTTGCTCGTAGGTCTGGCCCGTGGCGAAGATGCCCATGTGGGAGAGCGAGCTGGCCGGGAGCAGCCCGCGCAGCAGGTCCAGCGCCTTGGCCCTGATCGCGCGGGCGTGGGCGGCGGGCGGCTCGTCTCCGGTGCGAGGGAACTCGCTCTCGGCCCAGTCGCAGACGCGCGGGAGCGCCGCGGAGTAGATCGTGAACAGCTCGTCCATCGCCCGCTCGTAGTCCGGCCCGAGCGACGGGTCTCTGTAGTAGCGATACGCCGGGCGGGCCGGATCCGAGCCGGGCATCGCGCCGTCGTAAGGGATGTAACGGGTCGACTGCTCCAGGTAGGCGCCGAGCCGGGGCCGCTGCAGGATCTTCGTGAGCACGTTCGAGACCCACTCACAGGCCACGTGGGCGCCCCCGAGCTGCGCCACCGAGTCATCGCCGTAGCCGAGGAAGATGCGCTCGTAGAGCTGGGCGGCGCGCTTTCCCTCGCCGGCGTCGCCCAGGGTGCCGGCGCCGGCGGCGTCCGGTTCGGGCAGGTCGTCGGCGAACTCGTCAAGGAACAGCCGTCTCAGCGTTCCCGGGTAACGCGAGTAGCGTGCGAACAGCGCCGCCTTGGCCGTCTCCGGCAGGTTGACCAGCGCGAACACGGGCCGGTCGAGGTTCGTGAAGCGGGGGCGGAGGCGCTCACGCTCCGCTTCGCTGAAGGTCTCGACCGGATACTGCACGGGCGGACCACACTAGCGGCCTGCCCGGCCGGGAACCGCTCAGCCCGCGTTCCTGGGGTGACCGGTCGACTGGCCGCCTTCCTTGGCCGAGCCGGGGTCGTCGGTGGGCTTCCGAGAGCCCTTCCGATCAGGCCTCTCCCCGCCGTTCTGTCCCGGCTGTTCCTCTGCGTTCTGGTTGGAGACGTCGCCGGGCGGCTCCTGGCTGCCGAACGTCTCCTCGGTGTCGCTGCGTCGCTCTTCCACGGTCGACACGGAGTACCCGAGGGGGTGGCGGAGAAACCGGGGCGGTGCATAAGTCCCAAAACCGCCCACCTGCCAGCCCCCTCCGGGAGATAAGCGCCTCCGAGGCGCTGATATGCCGGGGAGCGCTCGGGCCGGGGGCGATTTCGGGCGTTTTGCACCCCCAGAACCGCCCTCGGTGGTGGGCGAGGCGCCCGGCGGTGCGATTAGAACAGGCCGGGCAGCGCGTTCGCCGCGTGCGAGGCCAGATGGAACAGCGGCGAGGGGAAGATGCCGAAGAAGATCGTGGCGGCGGCGAAGACCACGGCGACGAAGATGAGCTCGGGATAGCGGAGGGCCGCGCCGGCGGCGCCGGTTCCTTCCGCCCACTCGTCGGCCTCGAGTGAGCCGCCGGCGATTGGCGCCAGCTCGCCCGGCCCGGCAGCGCTGGGTATCGGAGCCGCCACCGGCGGGCGCATCCAGATCGTGGCGATCACCCGGAGGTAGTAGCCCAGCGAGATCATCGAGCCGATCACGAGCACGATGGCCAGCCACGTGTAATCGCCGGAGACGAGTGCGTCGATCAGCTGGAACTTGCCGATGAAGCCGACGGTGCCGGGGATGCCGGCCAGGGCGAGCATGCCGATCGTCATCGGCCAGGCCAGCCACGGACGGCGTGCGCCGAGTCCGGCCATACCGCTCAGATAGTCGCCATCCGGCCGCTCGTGTTCCTCGGCCACGATCACCGCGAACGGCGCCATGTTCATGAAGAGGTAGAACATCAGGTAGAGGACGGTGGCCTGGACCCCGAGCCGGGTGCCGACGACCACCCCGGCCAGCATGTACCCGGCCTGCGCGACCCCGGAATAGCCCATCATCCGCTTCAGGGACGTCTGCCCAAGCGCGCCGGCATTGCCGACTACGATCGTGATCGCCGCGACCGTCGCCAGGAGCGGCGCCCAGGTGTCCTGGGCACCGATCGCCGCCACGTCGAAGAAGCGCAGGAACGCGCCCAGCGCCGCCGCCTTGGTCGCAGTGGCCATAAACGCGGTGATCGGGGTGGGAGCGCCCTCGTAGACGTCCGGCGTCCACTGATGGAACGGGGCCACCGAGGCCTTGAAGGCGAACCCGACGATCGTAAGTCCGAGGCCGGTGTAGACCATCGGGCTGCCCAGCGCCCCGCCGGCCAGCTTGCTCTGCGAGAGCGCCGTCCCGATCCCGGCGAAGTCGGTCGAGCCGGTGGCGCCGTAGACCAGCGCGAGCCCGTAGACGAGCGTCGCGGAACCCACCGATCCGACCACGAGGTACTTGAGGCCCGACTCGAGCGAGGCCTCGCGCCGGGTCTCGGACGCGCACAGGATGTAGAGCGGGATCGACAGCAGCTCGATCCCGAGGAAGAGCGTGACCAGGTTCTGGGCCGAGACGAACACGCCCATGCCGAGCACGCTGAAGATGAGCAGCCCGGCGTACTCGCCGTGGCCCGATTCGCGCGGAGCGTGCGCGCGCCACGACATCAGCACCGCGGCGATGCCGGCAACCGCAAACAGCATGCCGAGCTCGAGCGCGAGGTGGTCCATGGCCAGGGGCGCCGAGGTGCAACCCGGAGCCTCGATCAGACAGAAGCTCCCGTGGCCGTGCCGGGCCGGGTGGTGGAAGACCCAGATCTCGGCGGCCAGCGCGCACAGGAAGGTGAGGATCGCGAGGGCGGGGACGATCCGCTCCCGGATCAGGGCCGGGCGCAGGAGACCGACCAGCAGCACGATCAGCCCGCCCGCGGTCAGCACCACGAACGGCGACAGCGCCCGCCAGTCGATGTACGGGCCCGCGATGTGCTGGGTGGCGGCGAGTACGTTCATCGCAGCGCCACCGTGGAGGGCGATCCGCCTATGGCCTCCTGGATCCGAGCCGGAGCGATAGCCGCCGTCACCGACGGCTCCGAGCGCTTCAGTCCGAACTGCGGATAGAAGGCCAGCACAAGGATGATCAGGACGAGCGGGGCGATCGCGATCGCGTCAACCACCCCTATCTCGCGCGAGGTCACCTCGACTCCCACGCGGTTGTGGAAGGCGGTGATAAACAGTCGCAGCGCGTACACCGCAGCGCCGACGACGCCAGCGAACGCGATCACCGAGATCGCGAGCTTGGACTGGAACACGCCGAGCAGGATCATGAACTCGCCGATGAAGTTCGAGGAGCCGGGCATGGCCAGCGTGGCCAGGGTCACGATCAGCGCCAGGGCGGCCAGGATCGGCGCCCGGAAGGCGATCCCGCCCATGTCGGCCAGCAGCTCCGAGCCGCCGGCGCGGGCGGCCGCGGCGGCGACGATGAAGAACAGCGGCGCGGTGACGAGTCCGTGGTTGAGCATCTGGAGCAGCGCGCCCTGATCGCCGGTGGGGCGCAGGGAGAAGATCCCGAGCGTGATGAAGCTGAGCTGGGCGGCGCTGGAGTAGGCCACGACCATCCGGGCGTCAGGAGTGGTGAAGGCCACGAGCGTGGCCCAGACGATCGAGACCAGCGCGATCAGCAGCATCAGCGTCTGGAAGTGCACCGAGGCGTAGGGGAAAAGCGGCAGCACGATCCGCAGGAACCCGTATGCGGCGACCTTGGAGACGACGCCTGAGAAGACGGCCACGGCGGGGATCGGCATCGCCTTGTAGCCGTCGGCGAGCCAGCCGTGGAACGGTACGAGCGGCATCTTGACCAGGAAGGCGAAGGCGAAGCACAGGAAGATCCACTCCTGGGAGGCGTGCGGCAGCGGCAGGGCGCGCAGCGCGGTGAAGGTGAAGTTGATCGGCGTGTTGTGGTCGCTCGAGGCCAGCACCCCGGTGGCCACGGCGGCGGCGAGCATGAAGAACGAGCCGACGAGCGTGTAGACGACGAGCTTGGTGGTGGCGCGCACGCGGTCCGGGCCCGTGCCCCACATACCGGTCAGGAAGTAGAAGGGGATGAGCATCAGGTCGAAAAAGCCGACGAACAGCGCCAGGTCCTGGGCGCAGAAAGCGCCGAGCACCGCGCTCTCGGCCAGGCCGAAGTGGAAGTAGAAGCTGCGCGGGCGCTCCCACTCCTTAAAGCTCGCCCACGCCAGCGACGCGCTGAACAGCACGGTCGTGAGCATCACCAGCACGACGTTCAGGCCATCGAGGCCGAGCTTGTAGTGGATGCCCAGGGCCGAGATCCACACGTCGTCGGTGACGAACTGAAGCCCGCTGTGGCCGAGCTTGAAGCGGGCCAGGAATGAGATCGCGACCCCGAGGGTGACGAGACTGCCGACCGCGGCGACCCGCCCGACCACCTCGCGCGGGAACACCGCCGCGACGAGCGAGATCACGAGGGGCAGCCAGATCAGGATCGACAGCGTCATGCGTCACCCACTGCACATACGCATACAGATACAGATATATATGTATGTATAAGCATAGATGTCGGTCTCGGTGTCGGTGTCGGTGTCGGTGTCGGTGTCGGTGTCGGC
>Ga0335075_10006201_pt1 | contig 18474 bp, 17 predicted proteins | sample Lox_Sample_24_FD_206723 | JGI IMG/M metagenome (GOLD analysis project Ga0335075, IMG submission 206723) | Soil microbial communities from Loxahatchee National Wildlife Refuge, Florida, United States - Lox_Sample_2.4 | ecosystem: Environmental > Terrestrial > Soil > Wetlands | place: USA... | reverse complement strand
GTGCGCTCGATCTCGCTGCCCACCGACAACGGGGGATTCACGGTGGTCGGGCTGCAGGTCGACTACACCCAGCTGATCGCGCTGTGCCTCGGGATCGTGCTGACCGCGGGAACCGCCGCGTTCCTGCGGTACACCAAGCTCGGCACCGCGATGCGGGCGATGGCTAACGACCGGGAGATCACCGCGACGCTCGGCGTGCCGGTGCGCCGGGTGGAGGCGGCGGCCTGGTTCGGCTGCGGCATCCTGGCGGGCATCGCCGGGCTCCTGCTCGCCGACCTGGTCGCGCTTGACGCCACCACGCTCACCTTCCTGGTGATCTCGTCGCTGGCCGCGGCGCTGATCGCGCGGCTGCGCTCGATCGCGGTGACGTTCGTGGCGGCGCTCGTCGTTGGCTTGGTGCACGACCTGCTGACCCCGATCACCTCGCTCACCAACTACCGCGACATGACGCCGTTCGTGCTCGCGGCCATCGCGCTGCTCTGGTTCTCGCGGCACCGCACCGTGATGGCGCGCTCCCGCGAGGAGGCATAGTGGCCGGACTAGACACGAAGGACGCCGCCGCCGCGACGGTAGCCGGGCAGCGCCTCGCGCTGCTGCGCCGCCCGGAGCGGCCCGCGCACCTGTCGGTCATCGTGATCCTCGTGCTGTTCGTCCTGTTCGGGCTGCCGCCGCTGATGACCGGCTACTACACGGGCTACGCCACGCTTGTCGCGATCTACTCGATCGTGACGCTCGGGCTTGGGCTGCTCGTCGGCCGCGTCGGCCTGTACTCCCTCGGCCAGGGCGCCATCTTGCAGATCGGCGCCTGGACCGGCGCCCGGCTGCTGTTCGCCACCAGCCAGCCGTTCCCGGTCGTGATCGTCGAAGCGGGCCTGGTCACGATGGCGATCGGCATTGTCGTCGGGCTGCCCGTGCTGCGCTTGCGCGGCCTGTACCTCGCGCTGATCACGCTGATGATGGCAGGCGCGATCACGGTCGTCCTGGCCACGATCAACTTCCCGAACGGCGGCGGCGGTTTCACCGGGTACAACGGCACCACGGTGCACATACCGCCGATCCGGCGCCCGTCGATCGCCGGCACCGACCCCGCGTACTTCAGGTACTGCGTGGTGGTGGCGCTTGTCATGTTCGTGCTTGTGTACGCGCACCTGCGGACCAGGCCCGGGCGGGCCTGGGCGGCGATCAGGCAGAGCGAGCCGGCCGCGCTCGCGGCCGGCATCAACACCACGTTCTACAAGCTGTGGGCGTGGGCGCTCGCCTCGTTCATCACCGGCGTGGCCGGCGCCGCGCTCGCCGGGCAGGCGCACTACCTGTACTCCATCAACTTCACCACCCAGGACTCGATCATCCTGCTCGCCGTGGCGCTCATGGGCGGCGTGTATAACCTGTGGGGCGCGGTGGTGGCCGCGCTGCTGCTCGAGCTGTTGCCGGCCGTGCTGCAGAACGTGGGCGTGAGCTACGACTGGCTCACGATCTTGTTCGGCGTCGGCGTCCTGCTGACGCTCACCACGGCGCCGGCGGGTCTCGCCGACCAGTTCCCGAAGGACATGAAGAAGCTCGGTCTCCTCATCTGGCGGCTCGTGCGGCCCCGCCGGCCGCCCTCCAGACAGGCGGAGCGCGAACCGGGAGGGGCCACGTGATCGAGATCGACAACCTGACCGTCAGGTACGGCGGCGTCACCTCGCTCGATGGGCTGAGCCTGGTCTTCGAGAAGGGCACCTGCGGCCTGATCGGGCCCAATGGGGCGGGCAAGACCACGTTCTTCAACGTGCTGAGCGGGTTCGTCCGGTCGGCCGCGGGGTCGGTGCGCGCCTTCGGCACGGACCTGCTTGTCATGCCGCACTTCCGCCGCGCCCGGTGGGGACTGCGCCGCACCTTCCAGACCGAGCAGGCCATCGAGGAGCTGTCGGTCTACGACAACGTCGCGATGGTGCACTCGGCGCTGCGCGGCGCCGCCCGCCGCGGCGACGTGCTCGAGGCGATCGAGTTCACCGGCATCGGCGTCTCGCCGGGCGCGAAGGTGCGTACCCTCGGCGCCGGGCAGCGCCGGCTGGTCGAGGTCGCCCGCGCGGTCGCCGGCAAGCCGCGGCTGATCCTGCTCGACGAGCCGGCCGCCGGGCTGCCCGACGAGGAGACCGCGCACCTGGCCGCGGTGATCCGGGCGATCCCGGAGCACACCGGGGCGCTGACGATCCTCGTCGACCACGACATGTCGCTGGTCTCCGCGGTCTGCGAGACGACGGCGGTGCTCGACTTCGGCAGGCTGATCGCGTCCGGCCCGACCGCGGCGGTGCTGCGGGACGAGCAGGTGATGCGCGCCTACCTGGGAACCGCGGAGGAGGTGTCATGAGCTCGCTCGAGCTGACCGGCCTGTGCGTCGAGCGCGGCGGCCGCCAGGTCGTCAGGAACGTGACCATCGCGGTCCCCGCCGGGCAGGTCACCGCCTTGCTCGGCCCGAACGGGGCGGGCAAGTCCTCCATGGTCCTCGCCGTCGGCGGCGTGCTGCGGCCGCGGCCAGGGTCGGTGTCCCTTGACGGCACCGAGCTGGCGGGACGCCGCCCGGAGAAGATCCGGGCCGCCGGGGTGGCGATCGTGCCGGAAGGCCGGCGGCTGCTGCCCGACCTGACCGTTGACGACAACATCCGGGTCGCGACCTACGCGCTGTCCAAGGCCGCGGCGCTCGAGGGGCGCGGGCGTGCGCTTGAGCTGTTCCCGGCGCTTGAGCGGCGGCTGAACGTGCCCGCCAGGTCGCTGTCCGGCGGCGAGCAGCAGATGGTCGTGCTTGCCCAGGCTCTCGTGTCGCAGCCGAAGTTCGTCCTGATCGACGAGCTGTCGCTCGGCCTTGCCCCGGTGGTGGTCAGCCGGCTGATCCCGGTGATCCGCTCCATCGCGGAATCCGGCATCGGCGTGCTGCTGATCGAGCAGTTCGCGACTGTCGCGCTCGGCCTCGCGACCAGCGCGTACGTGATGGAGGGCGGCGTGGTCCGCTACTCGGGCGCGGCCAGCGAACTGCGCGGCAACCCCGAACTGCTGCGCTCGGCCTACCTGCTGCGCGGCAGCGCGCCCGCCTCCGGCTGAGGCCGCGCGGCGGTTACGCGGCGGTTACGCAGCGCCGCGATGACCCACGGTACACGATTCTTAGGCGGTTTCTGGGGCAGTAGGGACGGATGGATTGGTATGAGTACATGACCGTCACCTATATCCACTCAAAAGACACCGTTACCGGCAAACGGTCTAGGCTCTATCACATATGGCGGCCGGACTCCACGGAGCTTGAGGAGCGCCCGGCGGCCGTCCAGCCGGTGATGATCTTCAACGAGCTTGGCAAGGATGGATGGAAGATGATCGCGGCGGAATTTCTCCGGACCACCACGATTATGGCTGAGGGTATGGATGACGTAACACACCCAATACGGATCAGGTGGACATTTATGCGAGAAAATAGCTCTTAATGCCTGGATCAGAGCTGGTCCCATTGGTAGTTAGTCAGGCCGTACCGGTCGGCGATCGGGTTCCAGAGGCTAGCGAACGCCTTCTTGCTCGCGGTTGCCTCCCCATCGGGGACATAGGACGCCTGGAGGTTGGGGTCGGAACCGCTCTTGCGCGGGGTGCAGCCGGAAGCCTCGTCACGCGCCCAGCGCGCGAGATCGCGGTCCGCCTGGGCAGACGCCTGCCAGGCGGTGGTCAGGTCCTGGATCATCGCGGCGGAAAGCTGCGGCCGGCCGGGCATGCGGCCAAGCCGGGACAGCAGCGTCTGCCGGGAGTTCGCGTCATCGGTGAAGATCTGCGCGTCCTGGTCAAGGAACTTCCCGCAGCCACGCACTTCCGTCACTGCCTGGATGACCGAGGTGCGGTCGGTGACGCTCCGCGCAAGCAGCGCGGACAGCGCGACCGCCGCCCGCCGCTGCGCGGCCGGTGACGAGGCGGTCGCGGTGGCGGACGGCATGTCCGCGACGGCGGCCGTGCCGTGCCCGCCGCCGCGCAGGGCGACGAAGGCGACGGCGGCCACCACCACTACCAGCGCGCAGGCGAGGATGGGGAGCACGGGGACGCGGGGACGGCGCGGTCCCTGGGCCGGCGCCGGGTACAGCCCGTCAAGCACCGACGTGGGCATGCCGCCCGACGGCGGCACGGGCATGCCGAACGGGGTCGTATCGCCCGGACCACCGCCTGGCGGCGCGGGCCACGGCCGCGGCCCGCCCGGGCCCGGGGCCGGCGCCGTGCCAGCGAACGGCGATCCCTGCGGTGGCGGCGGCGGCCGGAACCAGTTTCCCTGCGGCGGCGGCCCCGCCGGAAGAGCCGGCAGCGGCGGTGCCGGAACGGGCGGTGCGGACAGCGAAGGCGGCGGCGCCGGCGGGAAGGACCGCGGCGCGGGGCGGAGGTCGGGTGACGTAGGTGGCTCAGTCGGCGGGCCGTCGGCCGGACCCCAGGAATCAGCCATAGTGACAGCAGGCTAAACCACCCCGCCGCGTCTGGCAGCCGGAACGCCAGGACTCGGCGTGTCGGCGCAGCACGATCCCGTTCCGGGAAAAAATCTGCCGTGAACTCCCTGACAGGGGGATGCCTTGCTGACAGAATGCGTGTGTATCCGTTCGGTAGTGGGCGCAGGGGGAACAGATGCGCGGAGCGGGCCGGGTGGTCCTGGCGGGAGCGGTCGCCGGAGTGGTGGCGTCGGGGCTGGCGGTGACGCCGGCCGCCGCGGCGGTGCGGACGGCCGGGCCGACCGGAGTCCAGGCACCGTACGCCGAACTGGCGAACGCCGTCACCGGCACGGACCTGTGGAGCCGCACGTCAGTCATTGAGCGGCCGATGGGCAGCATCACTAAGGTGATGACCGCGTACGTGGTGATCGAGGCCGGCGACTTGAACCGGGTGATCACCGTGCCCGCGGGGATCACGGCGTACGACGAGAAGTACGGCGCCAGCACGGCGGGCCTGGTGCCGGGGGAGAAGCTCACCGCGAAGCAGCTTCTGTACGCGATGCTGATCCCGTCCGGGTGCGACGCCGCGTACGCGCTCGCTGACTCCTACGGGCCGGGGCTGAGCGCGTTCATCGCGAAGATGAACGCGACCGCGCGCAAGCTCGGGCTGAGCAAAACGCACTTCTCCGACTTCAGCGGGCTGCCGGACCCGACCGAGTATTCCACGTACTCCGACGCCCGGGACCTGGTAAGCCTGGGGCGGGACGCGATGAAGCTGGCGCTGTTCCGCTCGATCGTGGTGTTGCGCAGCTATCATCTCGCCAAGGGCGACGGGCACCGCGCGCACACCTGGGAGACCACTAACCTGCTGCTCAGCCGCTACAAGGGCGCGGTGGGCATCAAGACCGGGCAAACGAATGCGGCCGGGGCCTGCCTGCTGTTCGAAGCGGTGCGGGATGGCAAGACGCTGATCGGCGTCGTCCTGCACTCCTCCACATCACTCACGGTGGCCACGAACGACGCCGAGAAGATGCTGAACTGGGGGTTCAGTCACTGAGTTGCCGCTTCGCCCAGGTAGCTGGCCGCGAGCAGCGCGCTGTCGCCGCTCAGGCTCTCGGCCGTGCCGCTGGCCGCCAGCTCGCCGTGGGACAGGATGTAGCCGCGGTCGGCGATCTCCAGCGCGAGCTGCACGTGCTGCTCGACAAGCAGCACCCCGACGCCGTTGTTCGTCGCGAACTCGCGCACCACCGGCAGCAGCCGCCCCACGATCACCGGGGCCAGCCCCAGGCTCATCTCGTCCAGCATCAGCAGCCTCGGCCTGCGGCTCAGCGCCCGGGCGATCGCCAGCATCTGCTGTTCCCCGCCGGACAGCAGCCCTGCCTTGCGGCCGCGCAGCTGGCGCAGCGCGGGAAAGTGGTCGAACGCGGCGTCGGTGTCCGCCGGGGCGCTCAGGCCGTCAAGCCGGAAGTGCTCGGCGACCGTGAGCCCGAAGAAGATGCCGCGGTCGTGCGGCACGTGCGCGATGCCCATCCGCGCCCGCGCGGTGGGGTTCACGCCGGCCAGATCACTCCCGGCCAGCCGGATGGCGCCGCTGGCCGGCCGCAGCAGACCGGAGATGGCCCGCAGCGTGGTCGTCTTTCCCGCGCCGTTGGCGCCGAGCAGCGCGACCACCTCGCCCTTGCCCACGGTTAGCGTCAGGTCGCGCACCACCGGCGCCCGGTCGTAGCCGACGCTCAGCCCGTCGAGTTCAAGAATCGGGTCGGCGGCCATCGATGTCACCTTCATACATCGTTAAGTCGGACAGCACTAGTTTCTCCCCGGGTGGTTTTCCCGGCACTGGCGTCCGCCTCAATTTGCCAGGCCCGGATATGTGCCCTCCGTACACTTGACGCGATTGTGACCTGGATTGTCAATGAGATAGTTGACGGACACCGGTTACGGGGCTTTCGCTTGGGGGAGTATTTCGCACTGGTTTGCCACGCATACGGAGAATGCGATGGAGCGAATCCCCGTTACGCATGCCGGAAGCCTGATCCGTCCGCAACAGGAGGGAAATAACGTGCGAAGACATAGCAGGCTCGGACTGGCCGGGTTCACCGCCATCGCGGCGGCCCTGGCCGTGGCCGGCTGCAGCAGCGGTTCGAGCTCGCCGAGCTCGACCACGACCCCGACCACCGCGGCGGCCGTGCCGACCGCGGGAGCGAGCACCGGCACCGGCGGGGCGGGCTCGCAGTCGGTGACCAACTACCTGACCTACACCGACGGCAAGTCCGGCCCGGCAAGCAGCTCGCTGGCGCCGGTACAGATCGGCTTCCTCAACCAGCAGGGCGGCGCCAGCGCCGTCGGCCCGCTGGCCACCGAGGGCGCCGAGACGGCGGTCAAGTACATCAACGCCCAGCTCGGCGGCGTCGACGGGCACCCGCTCAAGCTGGACACCTGCTTCATCGCGAACACCGATGCCGAGGGCACGACCTGCGGGGACCAGTTCGCCGCTGACAAGAGCATCGAGGCGATCGCCGAGGGTGGCGTCGCGATCGGCGTCCAGCAGTTCTACACCTCCGTCGGGAGCAAGACCCCGGTCATCGTCGGCGTGGCCGCGACGGGCACGGACGGCGTGCAGCCGAACGCGGTGATCCTGTTCGGCGACGCGACTCACGTGCTCGGGCCGTTCGGCACCTACGCCAAGGACGTGCTGCACGCCAAGACCGCGGCGCTCGTCTACCCGGACGAGCCCGGCATCACCGAGGGCGCCGCGGCGATCGAGGCGGGGCTCAAGGCGGCAGGCGTGACCGTCAAGGCGGTGGGCTATGACCCGAGCCAGACCGACCTGACAAGCACGCTGCTCGCGGCGGGCGCCACCACGGCCGACATGGTGATCCCCTACACCGAGTCCAGCGGCTGCGTGAACATCGCGCTCAGCCTCAAGCAGCTCGGCATCACCGACGCCAAGAAGATCGTCTCCGCGCCGCTGTGCCTGAACGGCCAGGTCGCGGCCGGCCTCGGCGGCGACTACCCGATCTGGACGTACGCGATCGCCAGCTCGCTGTACGGCGACCCGACCGACCCGGGCATGCCGATCTACGAGAAGGTCACGGCGCAGTACGAGCCGGCGGCCGACGCGCCAGACCCGTGGAACATCGTCGCCTTCTCCCAGATCCTCACCCTCGACCGGTTCATGAACGAGGTCGGATACGCGAACCTGTCCCCGTCGGCGATCCTTTCGAAAGCCAAGGCGTTCACCGGCCCGGTCGCCCTCGGCGCGCCGTCGCTGGACTGCGGGGAGTTCCCGTCCGCCCCGGCGGTCTGCAACGACCGCACCCAGTTCTTCACCTACCAAGGCCACAACAAGTGGGCGAAGTCGGCGGGCTGGACCCTTCCGCCGTCGTGACCGAGATCCTGCTGTTCATCCTGCTCGGCCTCCCCGCCGGGGCGCTCATCGCCGGCATAGCGCTCGGCGTGGTGCTCAGCTACCGCGGGTCGGGAGTCATCAACCTGTCCACCGGCGGCATGGCGATGCTCGGCGGGTACGCCTACTGGTCGCTGAACACCGGCAAGATCACGGCGCTCCCCACCGCGGCGGCGCTGCCGCTCGGCCTGCTGTTCGTGTGCGTCGTGGGGACGATCACCGAGTTCGCCGTGTACCGCCCGCTGCGGAACGCGTCGCCGCTGGCCAAGCTGGTCGCGTCCCTGGGGGTGCTGCTCATCGCGCAGTCGGCGATGCTGCTCGCGTTCGGCATCACCGATCAGCCCGAGCCCAGCATCCTGCCGCGGAGCACCGTGCAGATCTTCGGCGAGCCGGCCCCGGTCAGCGGGTTCATCCTCACCGGCATGGTGATCGTGGCGGCGGCCGTGCTCGCCGCGATCTACAAGTGGACGCGGTTCGGCCTCGCGACCAGGGCAGCCGCGGAGAACGAGACCGCGGCCATGCTCGGCGGCCTGTCGCCGAACACGATCTCGCTGATCAACACCCTCATCGCGTCACTGGTCGCCGGCGGGCTCGGCATCCTCGCGGCGTCGATCACCGAGCTTGACCCCGAGACGCTGCCCCTGCAGGTCATCCCCGCGCTGGCGGCGGCGCTGCTGGCGGGGTTCACGTCGTTCGGCGTCGCGTGCGCGGCCAGCATCGGGATCGGCGTCCTTGACTCGCTGATCCAGTACGCCTCGGCGCAGAGCTGGTTCCCGCAGTCCGGCGGGGTCGCGCTGCCCGGCGTCACCGACCTGCTGGCGTTCCTCATCATCGTGGGCGTCCTGTTCTGGCGCGGGGCGCGGATACCCGGCCGGGGCGAGCTTGTCGAACGGCGGCTGCCCGAGGTGCCGCGCCCGCGGCACCTGGCCCGTACCTCGGTCATCTGCGCGCTCGTGGCCGCGGTGGCGCTGATCGTGCTGCCCTACGGCTTCCGCGAGGCGCTGATCAACACGCTGATCGGCACGCTGATGGTGCTCTCGCTCGTCGTCATCACCGGCTTCGTCGGCCAGATCTCCGTCATTCAGCTTGGCCTCGCCGGGGCGGCGGGGTTCACGGTGTCGCACATGGCCACCAACTTCGGGATCACGTTCCCGATCGCGGCGCTCGCTGGCATCGCCGTCGCGGTGGTGATCGGGGTGATCACCGCCTTCTCGGCGGTGCGGGTGCGCGGCGTCAGCCTCGCCGTCGTCACGCTCGCCGGCGCGGTGGCCCTGCAGAACTTCGGCTTCACCAACGGCACGTGGGGCGGCGGCCTGGCCGGCTCGCCGGTGCCGGAGCCGAAGTGGTTCGGCCTTGACCTCGGCCCGGACGCGCCGTTCCGCGGCCTGGACCACGACCTGCCAAGCCCGGTCTTCGGCTGGGTCGCGCTCGTCTGCTGCGTGCTGCTGTGCGTGTGGGTCGGGATCATCCGCCGCCGCGGGCTGGGACAGCGGATGCTGGCCGTGCGCTCCAACGAGCGCGCCGCCGCGGCGGCCGCGGTCAACCCGCGGACGGTGAAGCTGGCGGCGTTCACGATCGCGGCGGTCATCGCCGGGGTAGCCGGGGTGCTTTACGCGTACAACTTCCTGTCCGTCAGCCCCGACTCGTTCGACGCGGTGACGGCGCTGTCCCTGATCGCGTTCGCGTACGCGGGCGGCATCACGCTGATATCCGGCGCGGTCTTCGCGGGCATGCTGTCCGCGCAGGCGCTGATCCCGTACGCGCTCGACGACTGGTTCGGGCTGAACGGCAACTGGTTCCTGCTTGTGGGCGGCGTGCTGCTGATCTTCACCCTGCTGGTGAACCCGACCGGCGTGGCCGGCGACTTCTACAAGCGGCTGCACAAACGTCCGCTGCTGCACGCGCCGGACGCCGCCGCGGCGGTCGTCGCCCCCTTGCCTGCCGCGCGCGTCCCGGCCGCCGACTTCTCCGGCCGGCCTGCCGTGCTTTCTGTCAGCGGCCTGTCCGTCTCGTTCGGCGGCGTGCACGCGCTCAGCGACGTGTCGATCGACGTCCGCGAGGGCGAGCTTGTCGGCCTCATCGGCCCGAACGGCGCGGGGAAGACCACGCTGATCGACGCCGTGACCGGCTTCGTCGGCTGCTCAGGCAGCGTGCGATTGGACGGCGCGGATCTCGGCAAGCTGCCGCCGCACGAGCGGGCCCGCCGCGGGCTGGCCCGCACCTGGCAGGGCACCGAGCTGTTCGATGACCTGGAGGTCAAGGAGAACCTCACCGTGGCGGCCAGGCACTCGTCGCCGGAGAGCATCGCCGAGGCGCTGCGCGTGGTCGGCATGGACTGGGCGGCGCCGGCGATGCCCGCCCAGCTGTCCACGGGCCAGCGCAAGCTGGTCGGCGTTGCCCGGGCGCTCGCCGCCTCGCCCCGCCTGCTCTGCCTGGACGAGCCGGCCGCAGGGCTGGACACCAGGGAGAGCGCCGAACTCGGCGCCTGCCTGCGCGGCCTGGCCGACCGGGGCCAGTCGATGCTGCTGATCGAGCACGACATGGGCCTGGTACTCGGCATCTGCGACCGAGTGGTCGTCCTCGAGTTCGGCAAGGTGATCGCCTCGGGGCCGCCCGACGTGGTCCGCCAGGACCCGCGCGTCATCGCCGCCTACCTCGGCGACGGCATCGCCGTCCCGGGTGCCGCCCCCGGCACCGGCACGATGGCCGGCGCGGAGACAACCGAGACGACCTAGGCCCGGGGGCCGGAAATAGTTGTCACTGCCCGTGACCAGCGTTTGACGCCGTGTCGCCGGGTAAAGGTGACGATGTGAGCGAGATCATCAGCCCCGAGCCAGTGACCGACCCGGCCCCGGGTGACCTGCCGCCGTACCTGTCCAACGGGCTCATCGGCCTCCGGCTTGGCTCGCACCCGATGGCCGACGGGCTGGCCATCGTCAGCGGCCTGGCGGCCGTCGACCCGGTGGCGGGGATCCAGACGTTCGCCCAGGCACCTTATCCGCTCGCCCTTGACATCATCGTGAAGCGGGTCTCGCTGTCAAGCGCGCCGCAGCGGTGTGTGCTGCGCGAGCAGCGCTACGACTTCTCCTGCGGCGAGGTCGAGACCCGCTTCGGCTTCAGCGTTGATGGCATCAAGGGCGAGGTGACCAGCGTGGTCTTCTGCAGCCGTACCCAGCCCACGCTGGTGCTCGAGGAGCTGACCGTGCGGATAGACCAGGACTGCGAGATGGGCGTCGAGGCAATCGTCGATACCCGGTCGGTCGATGGCAATCTGCTCAAACTCGAGATGAACCTGCCCGCCCTGGCCAGGAAGGGCCCGGTCGACGGCACGCTGCACTGGAGCATGTTCGGCGGCATGACCAGCTGCGGCGTGGCGTACGCGACCGAACTGGCCGGCGCCAGGGACGTCACGAGGAAAACCAGCATGGGCCACACCGGCCCGATGAAGACCACCTACAGCTTCCCTGCCGAGGTCGGCCGCACCTACCGGCTGCGCCGCATCGTCAGCATCATCCCCGTGACGATGCACGTGCAACCGGACCTGCAGGCCGTGCGAATGGTACATGCCGGGCAGATTCGCGGCTTTGATGAGCTACGGCAGGACAACAGGAATGAGTGGGACGAGATGTGGCGGGGGCGTGTCGTGCTGGCCGGGGCGCCGTCGCGGTGGCAGCGGCTCACCGATGCCGCCTACTTTTACCTGCACACCTCGGTGCACATGTGCTCGCCAAGCAGCACGTCGATATTCGGCATGGCGTACTGGCCCAACTACAACTACTACCGCGGCCATGTCATGTGGGATGTCGACACGTTCGTGCTCCCGCCGCTGATGTTCACCAACCCCGACATCGTCCGCGGCATGCTCAGCTTCCGCCATAACCACATGGATGCCGCCCGGGCCAACGCCCAGATGTACGGCAAGTCCGGGCTGAAGTTCCCGTGGGAGGCAAGTCCCACCCTCGGCCAGGAGTCCGCCCCGCTGAATGCCGCGTCGCCCGCGGTGGAGGAGCACGTGAGCATGGACATAGCGCTCGCGTTCGCCAACTTCCTCCAAACCACCGACGACCGCAAGTTCGCGATCGAGCAGGCATGGCCGATCCTGTCCGGGGTGGCCGACTGGATCACCAGCCGGGTCGAGACGGGCGAGCGGGGCTACGAGATCCGGCGGGTCAACGGCCCCGCGGAGACCGATACAACCGTGAACAACAACGCCTTCGTGAACATGGGCGCGATCCTCGCCCTGCGGCATGCGGCCGCGCTCGGGCGTGAGCTCGGCCGGGGCGACGTGGAAACCTGGGAAGGCATGGCTGACCGCATCGTGATCCCGTACGACGCCGAGCGCGGGATCATCGTCAACCACGACGGTTACCAGCCCGGTGAGGACAAGGGCGAGACGCCGGAGGCGCTGGCCGGCTTGTTCCCGCTTGGTTACAAGGCTGACCCGGAGGTCGAGCGCCGCACGGTCGACTACTACCTCACCCGCGCCGGCCAGTACGCCGGGGCGCCCATGCTGTCGGCGCTGCTTGGCGTGTACGCGGCGCGGACCGGCGACCGGGGCGCGGCCCTGGAGCTGTTCGAGTGCGGCTACGCCGACTTCGTCGTCGAGCCCTACACGATCACCGCGGAGTACAGCCCGGCCGTCTACCCCGACCGGGCCATCGCCGGCCCGTTCGCCGCCAACACAGGCGGTTTCCTCGAAGCCTGCCTGTACGGGCTGCCCGGCATCCGGCTGAAACCCGGCCCTCCGTCCTCGTGGTTCGAGCGCCCGGTCGTGCTGCCACAGGGCTGGGATGCCATCCACGTGGAGCGGGGATGGGTCCGCGGCCAGCCGACGCGCCTGGTGGCCGAGCACGGCGCCCAGCGCGCCCGCTTTATCAGCCATTCGGCGCCCGGCGGCGATCTGCCCGGCTAAGCTCGGTCCCGGCCCTGATGCAGTGGCATGGGTGGCGGATCATCCCGGTTAATCCCCGGGGCGGGCAGATTCTTGGCGAGCAGGCCTATCGCAGGCTGGCGGAGGTTCCCGAGCGGATCGGGTTCGTCGATGTGTTCCGGCCGTCGGAGCAGACGCCGGACATCGCACGGCAAGCCGTCGCGGCGGGCGCCACCGCGCTGTGGCTGCAGCTCGGCATCGCGTCGGCGCAAGCGCGGGCGATCGCCGAAGACGCCGGGCTGCTCTACGTGGAGAACCGCTGCCTGGCCATCGAGCAGCGCCGCCTCGGCCTGGAGGCGCCGAAACCTCATTAGCCGAGCAACGCGGGGAAGTGGTTCCCGGTTTCCACCACAGCCAGATGAACGGAGGCATGCCCAGCCTGTTTGCGTAATTACGCGACGGGAAGATCCTGAACGCGCGTATCAGGCCGAGCGACCATCATGCCAGGCGGACCCGGGGGGATGACGTGGCCGCACCACCGGGGCTCATCGAGGCCCGTGAGTTGACAAAGCGATTTGGCGACAAAGTGGCGGTCGATCATCTGTCGTTCAGCGTCGAGCCGGGCCGGGTGACCGGCTTCCTCGGCCCGAACGGCGCGGGGAAATCCACCACGATGCGCCTTATCTGCGGCCTGGACCGGCCGGACAGCGGCATGGCCACGATCGGCGGCGTTCGCTACGCCGAGATCCGCCGCCCGTTGCTCACCGTCGGCGCGCTGCTCGAGGCCCGCTCGGTGCACCCCGGGCGCAGCGCCCGCAACCACCTGCTGTTCCTCGCGCAGACGCAGAACATCCCGAAGAAGCGGGTGGGCGAGGTGCTCGACCTGGTCGGGCTGCGCGATGTGGCGGGCAAGCGGGTCGGCGGTTTCTCCCTCGGCATGACGCAGCGGCTCGGGATCGCCGCGGCGATGCTTGGCGATCCGCGGGTGCTCCTGCTCGACGAGCCGGGCAACGGCCTGGATCCGGAGGGCATCCGCTGGGTCCGCAACTTCATGCGCTCGCTCGCTTCCGAGGGCCGGACGGTGTTCGTCTCCAGCCACCTGATGAGCGAGATGTCCGTCACCGCGGACCATCTCGTCGTGATCGGCCGTGGCAGGCTGATCGCGGACTGCTCCACCGAGGACTTCGTCCAGCGCAGCTCGGAGCGCTCGGTGCTGGTCCGCACGCCCGATTACGCCCGGCTCCGCGAGCTGATCATCGACGAGGGCGGCCGCGTCGAGCCGGAGGGGGCGAACGGCGCCATGGTGGTGACCGGCCTGGCGGCGCCGCGGATCGGGGAACTGGCGGCGGCCGCCTCACTCGTGCTGCACGAGCTGACCCCGCGGCTGCCGTCGCTGGAGGAGGCCTTCATGACGCTGACCGCGGGCAGCGTGGAGTACGGCGGGCCGGCTGACGAGGGGGGCGCCTCGTGACGGCCGGCTTGCTGCGCGCGGAGTGGACGAAGATCCGCTCGGTCCAGTCCACGCTCTGGTCGCTGCTCGCGTTCATGGTGCTTGCCATCGGGTTCAGCACGCTGATCGCGACCGTCATCTCCGCCGACTGGAACAAGCCGGGCAACCACCCCAACCACATCATGCTGCACACCGACCCGACCGCGGTGCTGTTCGGCGCCGGGTTCGGGATCGGGCAACTCGCCATGGGCGTGCTCGGCGTGATCGTGATCACCAGCGAGTACACGACCGGGGCGATCCGCTCCTCGCTGCTCGCCGTGCCGCGCCGGCTGCCGATGCTGGCCGCCAAGGCCGTCGTGTTCGACGTCCTCGACCTGGTGGCCAGCGTGATCACCGTGCTTGTGGTGTTCTTCGTCAGCACCGCGATCTTGCGCAGCCGCGTCTCGATCACGCTGTCCCAGCCCGGGATGACCCGCGCGGTGATCGGCGCGATCTTGTACCTCACCGTGCTCGGCCTGTTCGCGCTGGCGATCGGCGGCCTGATCCGGAACACCATCGGCGCGATCGCGACCGTGATCGCGCTCATTCTCGTGGTGCCGCCGCTGATCTCGCTGATCCCCGGCACGATCGCCAACCACGTCCACGGCTATCTGCCGACCGTGGCGGGCGAACTGGTCGCGCAGACCGCCCAGCAGCGTGGCGACGTGCTGTCGCCCTGGCAGGGCTTCGGTGTCTTCTGCGCCTGGACCGCAGTGCTGCTTGCCGCATGCGCCTGGCTGCTCGTGCGCCGCGATGCCTGACTGATCGCGGGCTAAAGCTCCGGCTCGGCAATGGAAAGGACGGCCACTTCGTCGCCGACGGTGAGCTTGCCGGTCCGCAGGACCGAGAACTTCGCGCCGAATGCCACCCCGCCACCGGGCGCGCGACGGTAGGTGGCGAGCGCGCGAATCGGCATTCCTTGCCAGCCTCGGCTAGATTCAGACACAGACCGTAGGAAAGGAGCCGAACTCGCTCCGTTACGCCGAAGGCCTGGCTTAATTTTGATCACATTCCAGCACGTGACGAAGCGGTACCCGGACGGGACCGTGGCGGTTGACGCGCTTGACCTTGAGGTACCGACCGGCAAGACCATGGTCCTTGTCGGCCCCAGCGGATGCGGGAAGACCACCACGCTGCGGATGATTAACCGGCTGGTCGAGCCGACCGAGGGCAGGATCCTGCTCGGCGGCCAGGACGTCCAGCAGGTGAACCCGGCGCAGTTGCGCCGGAGGATCGGCTACGTAATCCAGCAGACCGGGCTGTTCCCGCACCGGACGGTGGAAGACAACATCGCCACGGTTCCGCTGCTTAACGGCTGGCGGCGGGCGAAGGCGCGGGCGCGGGCGCGTGACCTGCTGTCGCTGGTGGGCCTTGACCCGGCATTGGCCCGGCGCTACCCGCACCAGCTTTCCGGCGGACAGCAGCAGCGGGTCGGGGTGGCCCGCGCGCTGGCCGCCGACCCGCCCGTGCTGCTGATGGATGAGCCGTTCAGCGCGGTGGACCCACTGGTCAGGTCCACGCTGCAGGACGAGCTCGTCCGGTTGCAGACCGAACTGCGCAAGACGGTCGTGCTTGTCACGCACGACATCGAGGAGGCCATCAAGGTCGGGGACCTGGTCGCGCTGTACCGGCCGGAGGGCCGTCTGGCGCAGGTGGATTCCCCGCAGCGGCTGCTCGGCGCGCCCGCCGACTCCTACGTCAGCGACTTCGTCGGCTTCGACCGGGGCATCCGGCGGCTGTCCTTTTTCCGCGCCACCGGGCTGAACCTGCGTACCGAGCCGATCGCGGGCCAGGACTCCACCGCCGCCGAGGCGCTTGGCGCGGCCCGGCGATCCGGTGAGCAGTGGATTCTCGTTACCGGCCAGGACAGGAAACCGCGGGGGTGGGTACCGGCCGGGCGGCTGGAGTCGCTGCCCGGTGACACGCCGCTCGGCGGCGTGCCCGCCGACGGGTTCGGGCACACGTTCACGGTCGATGCCGACTCGTTGCGCGCGGCGCTGGACGCGGCGGTGCTGTCACCGGCCGGGCACGCGGTCGGCGTAGACGGCGACGGCCGTGTCGTGGGCATGCTCAGCTACGACGAGCTGCGGGCCGCGATCCAGGCGGCGGACAGCGCCGCCACGGCGGACGGGTCCGGATGGGAGCCGTCCGCACCCCAGCCCGAGCCCGAGCGAGCCGCGCAGTGATATGGTCGTGGATCCCCGGTAACGGCGCGATGATCTGGCATCTGATCTGGGAGAACGCCTACCTCGGTGTGGTCCCGGCGCTGATCGGGCTGGCGATTTCCCTGCCGCTCGGGATAGCGGCCGCCCGCTGGCGCTGGTTCTACCCGCCGGTGCTGACCGCCGTCAACGTGATCTACGGGATCCCCGGGCTCGCGCTGTTCATCGCGCTGATCCCGGCCCTCGGGCTCACCGACACCAACGTGATCGTGGCGCTGACCCTGTTCTCGCTCTGCGTCATCGTCCCGAACGTCGTCGGCGGCCTGCGCGCGGTCCCCGAACCCGTTCGCCAGGCCGCGACCGCGATGGGCTACGGCGCGGTGCGCCGCCTGGTGCAGGTCGAGCTCCCGCTGGCGATCCCGGTGATCATCGCGGGGCTGCGGGTCGCCGTCGTGTCGAGCATCAGCCTGGCAAGCGTCGGCCAGCTCATCGGGGTATCCAGCCTCGGGTACCTGTTCATCGACGGCCTGCAGCGCGACTTCCCGACCGAGATCTACGTCGGCCTGGCCGCGATCATCCTGCTCGCGCTCGCCTGTGACCTGGTGCTCGTCGGCATCCGCCGGGCGCTGACCCCGTGGCTGCGCGGGCAGCGGCAGGCCACCCGGTCCGTGCTGGTGCGCGCGCTGGCTCCCGCGGGGCGGCCATGAGCTTCTTCAGCTGGGCGTGGGACTGGATCACGCAGGCATCCAACTGGCGCGGATCCGGCAGCATCCCGCAGCAGGTGCTCGCCCACCTCGGCTACAGCGGCCTGCCGCTGCTGATCGCCGCGCTGATCGCGATCCCGCTCGGGGTCATGATCGGCCACACCGGTCGCGGCGCCGTCGCCGTGGTCAACGTGGCCAACGCCTGGCGCGCCATCCCCACCCTCGGGCTGCTGATCCTGCTCGCCGTATTGCTCGGCTTCTCCTTCCTCACCTGGCTGCTGCCGCTGGTAGTGCTGGCGATCCCGCCGATCCTGGTCAACACGTACGAGGGCGTGGCCGGGGTGGACCGGGACGTCAGGGACGCGGCCAAGGGGGCGGGCATGACCGCGTGGCAGCAGGTACTCAAAGTGGAGGTGCCGATCGCGCTGCCGCTCATCCTCGTCGGCCTGCGCACCGCGGCGATCTTCATGGTGGCCACCGCGACGATCGCGGCGTATATCGGCCTCGGCGGCCTCGGCCGCTATATCATCGACGGGCTCGCGAGCGACCAGTACGGGCCGGTGGCCGGCGGCGCGCTGCTGGTGGTTATCCTCGCGGTTCTCGTGCTGGCGTTCTTCGCCCTGCTCGGCAGGCTGATCGTCCCAGCCGCCCTGCGCCGGCAAGGACGCGCCGAATAATCCCTCCGAAAGGAATTTCCATATGCTTACCAGGACACGCGTCACCGGCGGCTTGGCCGCCCTGACGGCAGTGGCCGTCGTCGCCGTCTCCGCATGCAGCAGTGGCAGTTCGAGTTCGTCGAGCCCGGGCGGTTCCAACCCGCTGGCCCCGACCACGGCCAAGGGATCGGTCGTGGTCGGCTCGGCCAACTTCCCCGAGGACGAACTGCTCGCCGAGATCTACATCCAGGCGCTGCAGGCCAAGGGGATCAAGGTCACGCCCAAGCTCAACATCGGCGCCCGCGAGGTCTACTACCCGCAGATCGCCAAGGGGACGATCTCGATCATCCCCGAATACAACGGGGCGCTCCTGTCGACCTCCGTGGACCCGTCAAGCACCGCGGCGACGACCGCGCAGGTTGACGCCGCGCTGACGGCTAAGCTGCCGTCGACGCTGGAGATCCTCAACCCGGCGTCGGCCCAGGACAAGGACTCGGTGACGGTCACCCAGGCGACCGCCACGAAGTACCACCTCACGTCCATCGCGGACCTGAAGCCGTACGCCAGCAGCATGGTGTTCGGCGGCCCGCCTGAGTTCAAGACCCGCGCCGACGGGCTTTCCGGCCTGAAGAAGTACTACGGCCTGACCTTCAAGGGCTTCGACCCGCTCGACGAGTCAGGCCCGCTCACGCTCTCCGCGCTGACCAGCGGCAAGGTGCAGGCGGCCGACGTGTTTACCACGACACCGCAGATCACCTCCGACCAC
>Ga0335075_10006199_pt1 | contig 18476 bp, 18 predicted proteins | sample Lox_Sample_24_FD_206723 | JGI IMG/M metagenome (GOLD analysis project Ga0335075, IMG submission 206723) | Soil microbial communities from Loxahatchee National Wildlife Refuge, Florida, United States - Lox_Sample_2.4 | ecosystem: Environmental > Terrestrial > Soil > Wetlands | place: USA... | reverse complement strand
CCACCTCAGAGCTGCGCATACCCGGAGGGTAAACCCTGTACCCAAGTACGGAGTCAAGTCATGTGCCGGGCCACGACGAGACCGCGAACACAGGACCTGCTGACATGCAGGAGCGTTATCCGGCCCACGAGACGTCCGCGGGATGACGCCGTGACCGGTGATCACCGACGCTCCGGAGGCCTCCTGGCTGGCCCCGGCAACCGTGACCGGGCTTCGACCAGCAGATATCCGCTGGTCAGCGCGCTTTCCCCTGTTGCGGGTGCCCCGCTGGGGGCGCCCTCCCGATCCAGCTATTTCGACGCTGACCAGCGCAAACGTGGGTTCGCTCTTCGCGGGCCCTGTGCAGCGATATGCGGTCAGATGGACCGGACGACCACAGCTACCTGGTCGACCCCGGCGCGGGGTCGATGGAAACGCTCCTGCGCGCCGTCGTCGCCGCCACCGACGACCCAGGTCACTCGACCGACGAGCCTCTCCTCGGGGGAGGTGCGCGGCTTCAGGACATGCTGGATGCGGCGGCCGCCAACGGAGGGCCGCAGCTGCACTTCACCGACATCCTTGACGGCATCCTCGCTCCGATCTACTTTCGCCGGCTCTTCGGCACCGGGCGCGCGTCGGACTACTCGACATCATCAGCGTCGCCTTGAAGCGCCGACCTCACAATCTGGTGCGATGTCTCGTCAGACTGTGTAAGGCAGCGGGCTGACGGAGGCGGCATATGTGCAGTCGATCAGAGTCAGGACACGCTCGGCTCGACTCGGTCCTTGGCGAGATCATCGGCGAGCGGCGTGCGCTGATCAACATCGCCTACCGGATGCTGGGCTCCCTGGCCGAGGCCGAGGATGCCGTGCAGGAGACCTACGCCCGCTGGTACGCCATGACCCCGGAACAGCAGCAGGCGATCCAGTCGCCCGGCGCCTGGCTGAGGAAGGTCACCGGTCGTGTCTGCCTGGACCTGCTCGGCTCGGCCCGGGTCCGGCGGGAGCGCTATGTGGGGCAGTGGCTGCCCGAACCGTTGCCGGACGACACCGAGTGGATCTCTAAGCCGCGAGGAGCCATCGAGGGCGACCCGGCGGACCGAGTCACCCTGGATGAGTCGGTCAGCATGGCGTTCCTGGTGGTGCTCGACTCGATGACCCCGGCCGAGCGGGTCGCGTTCGTCCTGCACGATGTGTTCGGCTACTCCTTCGCCGACGTGGGCGAGATCGTCGGCCGGACCCCGGCGGCATGCCGCAAGCTGGCCTCCTCGGCCCGGCACCGCATTGATGTGTCTCGGACTCCTGCGGGTCCGAGGGCACACGAGGCCGACGTTGTCCGGGATTTCAAGCAGGCATGGGAGGCCAAAGACATCGATGCCCTCATCCAGCTGCTTGATCCCGACGCCATGATGACGGCCGACAGCGGTGGCCTGGCCAAGGCCGCGCTCCGACCGATCGAAGGCCGCGAGCAGGTCGTGCGCTACGCCCTCGGCATCGCCGACAAGGTAGCCGACCTGACGATCCTGGAACGCACCGTCAACGGCCAGCCTGGCCTGGTGGTTCAGCAAGCCGGCGCCACTGTCACGGTGGTGGCATTCGCTGTAACCGGCAACCGGATCACCCACGTCTGGGCGGTACGCAACCCCGAGAAGCTCCGATCATGGGCTGCCAAGAGTCAGGTGCCGCTCACCGACACCCGGTGAGGGCACCGGCGGTGACGGCCGCCGCGCCCGTGCCGTATTGCCGATACCGCCAGCCCTCCTTTTTACGCAAGCGAGGTGCCGAGATCATGGTTAGCAAGACATCAAAGATGGGCGGCAAGTCCGCAGTCGTGGTGGGCGGCGGGATCGGTGGGCTGACCGCCGCCGTGGCGCTGCGCCAGGTCGGCTGGCAGGTCACAGTCCTCGAGCGGGCCGCGAAGTTCGGCGAGATTGGCGCCGGCATCACGCTGCTGTCCAACGGCCTGCGCTGCCTCGACGCAATCGGCCTCGGCGACGCGGTACGCGGTAGCGGTCTGCCAATGCTCGCCCTCGGGATGCGTACACCGGCGGGCCGGTGGCTATCACGGGTCGACGGCGACAGCGCCAACCTGGAGGCGCGGATAGGCACCACCTCAATTGTCATCCATCGCGCTGAACTGCACAGAATCCTGCGCGACGCGCTGCCGGCTGCAGCCCTTTTCGCCGGAGTGGCAACCACCGACATCATCGGGGGCGCGGATGGCGGACCGGCTGAGGTTCGCTTCCGGCACCAAGACCACGATGTGGTGCTGCACGCCGACCTGGTCGTGGGTGCCGACGGGGTGCATAGCTGGGTTCGCGCCCAGCGCTGGCCGGACGCGCCTGCTGCGGTCTACTCCGGATCTACCACCTGGCGCGCCATCACGACGCCGTCGTCGACTCCGGTAACAGAGATGAGCCTAAGCTGGGGCCAAGGCACCGAGTTCGGCGTGATGCCCATCGTTGACGGACGCACCTACTGGTACGCCGCTGCGAATGCTGACGAAGGCCAGCGGTACCCCGATGAGCTCGGCGAACTGCGCGGGCGGTTCGGCACCTGGCATGAGCCGATCCCGGCCGTCCTCGCTCACACCCCGGCCCAGGCCGTACTGCGCCACGACATCTACCGGCTGCCGAAACTTGACAGCTACGCCCGAGGCAGCGTCGCCCTGCTCGGCGACGCCGCGCATGCGATGACGCCCAACCTCGGGCAAGGCGGCGGACAGGCCCTCGAAGACGCAATCGTGCTCGCCGCAGCGGTCGGCCGCGCCGGCAGCGTGGGCACAGCGCTCTCCCAGTACGACCACGAACGCCGACCTCGTACCCAGGCAATGTCCCAGACAGCGACCTGGCAGCTCCGATTCGGCCAGCAACTGCACTCGCCGATCGCCGTGGCACTGCGGAACACCGCAGTCGCGCTCACACCAAACCGCGTCGCGTTGCGAGCAATAGCGCGGTACGGCGCATGGTTCCCGCCCACGCTCGACAGCCAGGGCGAATGAGTCCCTTGAATGAGCCGGCATGGCTCTGCTTCCAGCTGCGGATGCTTGCGCGCTCGGGCTGACCTACTACCACCGAGCGCGCCCGGTCAGCCGCCGCGGTCTTCGCCGCCGTGATGGATGAGCTCGTACGCGAGGTCCCGGTGGACGTCGACGACCTGCCCGGCGGCGCCGTCCGGCTCGCCGAGGCCTACGAAAAGCGCCCTGACGCGCTGCGGCTGGTGACCTGGCAGCGGCTCGAGCGCAGCGCCGAGGCACCGGCGGTAGCCATCATGGCCAGCAAAGCCAAAATCGCGGAGGTTGCGCGGGCCCAGGCAGACGGCCGCCTCAGCGACCGTTACCCCGCCGACATCCTGCTGCACGCCGTGCTGCACATCGCTGCCCTGTGGGCCACCACGAGCCCCAACATGACCTGGGCCCGCAAGCCGCCTTCCGCCGCCGCCCGGCGCCGCATCATCACGCAGATGGCGCGCGACCTGCTCGAGGCGTGAGCGCGACCTGCCCTGGGCGTGATCGCGACCTGCCGCGGGGCGTGAGCGCGACCTGCCCGAGGCGTGAGCGCGACCTGCCCGAGGCGTGAACCCGGCCTGCCCCTGGCCAGCTCCGCGTCCCTTCTGCGTTGTCGCGTGCAAGTCACCGCATGGCTGTCGGGGCGTGCTCGCTGGCCAGCGAAAGGGCATCATCATCCAGGTCCACGGCTGTCCGGGACATCAGCTTTCCCGGAGGCAGCTGGCTGTTTACAGCTGTGACGCGAACAACATCTCACACGGAATAGTTGCCTGTTCAACTAAGTTGTGGTTGGCGAGATTTCCCCAACAGGAAGCAAGCGCAATGACCGTAATAGACCAATCGTCCGATCTGATGCTCTCCGGGCAGGCCCAGGACCTTCTGTTCCGAGAGGCTCGCACCGCTAACACCTTCAGCGATGAACCCGTGTCCGACGAGCAGATGCAAGCTATTTACGATCTGGTCAAGTGGGCCCCGACGTCGATGAACCAGCAGCCGCTACGGATCGTGCTGGTCCGTACTGAAGAGGCCCGCAGCCGGCTGGTCCGTCACCTCGCTGAGGGCAACAAGGCCAAGACCAGCTCCGCCCCGCTGGTGGCGATCCTCGCCGCCGACATGGACTTCCACGAGAAGTTGCCGAAGGTGTTCCCGATTCGGCCGGGGGCCAAGGACTTCTTCCGCGACGACGAGGTCCGGTCGAAGAACGCGCGACTGAACGCCACGCTCCAGGTCGCGTACTTCATTCTCGGGGTTCGCGCGGCCGGTCTGGCCGCCGGTCCGATGACAGGGTTCGACAATGAGGGCGTGGACAAGGAGTTCTTTCCGGACGGCAAGCTGCACTCGCTGGTCGTCGTCAATATCGGGAGGCCGGGCGAGAACTCCTGGTTCGACCGCCTGCCGCGGCTGGACTACGACGAGGTCGTCATCACGATCTGAGATGCCGGCTACACGAGAAGGGCGCGGGGCATGCATGCGCCCTTCTTGCCGTTCGGCGGGCCGGACCCGTTGTGCCTCCAGCGCCGCGATCGCCAGCCCCCGGCAGGCCGTGCGCAGCAGCAGGCAGCTAGACGTGGCCGCCTGAATCGCCCTTCCCGGAGCGCGGAACGCACGTGGACCGGGTCGCTTCAGCGGCGTTCCCAGTGTGCGACGACCTCGCGGCAGGCCGGAACGTCTTGCTCATCGATGAGCAGAACGAGGTTGCCCACGTGGTCGCTGTACTGGACGAGCACGTTGATTCCTGCGTCTCCCAGCAGTCTGGCCAGTGCTCCGAGCTGTCCGGGCGTCTCCTGGTCCAGCCGGGTCATGACGACGTCGCGTACGACGGCCGGACCTATCCCGGCAGTAGCGACGGCGGCCAGCGCGGACGGACCGTCGTCGACGAGGTAGTGCGCCACCGCATGTCCGGCATGGGTGAACACTCCGCCGCCTTCCAGGCTCACCCCGGCGCGGCCGAGCGTCTGGCCGAGGTCAGCCAACGCGCCCGGCCGGTCGGGCAAAAGGATCTCGAGGTCTTGCAGTCGGTCACTCACGAGGTAGCCGCCGTCGTGGTGACTTCGACCCGGATGGACAGGCGCGTCTCGTCGCTGTGCATGGTGCGACCATAGATCCTGGACGCTTCGGCACTTGCCGAAAGATGAGCGACGTACAGTCAGGGCCATGAGCAGGGACCGGGACTTCACAAGGGTGGGCAAGGCGCTTTCCACGCCGGCGCGCTCGGTGTTCTTGAACCTGCTCATGGATGGCACTAAGCGGCCTGCTGGTGAGCTGGCGCAGGCGGCCGGGGTGAGCGCCTCGACCGCGTCGGAGCACCTGCGTGTGCTGGTCGACGCTGGCCTGGTGTCCTGCGAGGCGCACGGGCGCCGCCGTTACTACTCGCTCGCAGGCCCGCAGGTCGCCACCGCGCTGGAAGCGCTCGGCGCTCTGGCCGACGCGGTACCGGTGAGCGGGTACCGGCGCAGCCGCCAGGCGCAGTACCTGGCAGCCGCACGGTTCTGCTATGACCACCTCGCCGGGCGTCTGGGCATCGCTCTGGCGGATGCCTGGACGCATCAAGGCTGGCTGGGTGACCGTGAGGTGCTCGCGCTCAGCGACACCGGAGCCGATGGACTGCGCGCAGTCGGCGTCGACGTCGACGGCGCGGTGAAGTCTCGTCGCACCACAACGCTGCCGTGCCTGGACTGGACCGAGCGCCGCCCGCACCTGGCCGGCGCCCTTGGTGCCGCGGTCGGCAGCAGGTTCCTCGAGGCCGGGTGGGTAGTGCGCCACCGTTCGGGGCGCGGCTTGGCGGTCACTCAGGCCGGACATGCCCTCCTCCGGCAGGCGTGGGGAATCGACCTGCACACCGACACACCGGGCCGGTGAGCGGTCGTCACCGCAGACTCACCCATTCCGATGTGGACGCCCGAACCGGATATCTCCCCCTGGCTGGCAGTCCGAGCGTGCGCGCGATACGCACGGCCGCCTCGTGGTAACGATGCCGAGTTCGCGCTCCAACCTGCAGCGTACGGGAGCTAGGTGCGGCGCTCGTCGATGCCGTACTCCCGGTAGTGAAAGTCCGGCTCTTTGCCATCGCGGAGCTGGCATCGATTTGTCCGATACCGCCGCCGGGTCGGCTGAGTCAGAAGCGTGGGGCACCCGGTTGCGCTCAGCCGCCGCGCGGGTCGGCTAAGCCCTCGGGGCGGTGAGTCTCTGACCTGCCAACCCGGGACTCGGGCCACACACGGGTCGCATTGACCTGCCGTTTGTCGATGGCAGCCTGAACGACATCAACGCCGGCGAGCCGGGCGACGTCGCACGCGTTCCACAGCACGTCGTAGACCTCCCGGCCAAGTCGTTGCTGCAGGGCCGGGTCGGGCCGCCCGCTTGCGGGAAGGAGAAGCACCTCTTCGGCTAGTTCGATTGCCTCCTCGAGCAGGAACGCCATGCGCCGCCGCGGTGTCGTCTCCCAGTCATTCCGGGCGATCAGCTCCCCGACGTCCGCGATGATCTGCCGCAGCAGGCGCGCGTCCGGCTGCGCGGACACGTCACCGTCCGAGCCTGCGATGTCGCCCTGACTGCTTGCCTTGGCTGCCCGGTCACTCATGGGCTCATTGTCGGACAGCGGCAGCAGTATGGGCGCGCGAAATGGCCGCTCGCACGCAGGTTGCGCTGGCACCATTCGACCCGTTCCCACACTTTGCGTCACTAAAAGGGGAACGGGGCCGCTTCCTCACGCCGTCGCCCTGACGCGGCCCGCCGCCTGCTATCGCCTATAGTGCGGATTGCCTGGGAATGGCAACTACCGCTGTTCCGTCCCCGCCAGGAAAGGGCACGCCTGTGACAACGGATGAGACGCCGACGACAGCGCAGCAGCCGACGAGCGCTGGCAGCTCGCAGGACAGACCGACCTTCGACACCAGCGTGGCCCACATCGCCCGGGTGTACGACTACTGGCTGGGCGGCAGGGATAACTACGCCGCCGATCGCAAGGCCGGTGACGCGGCACTCGAGGCCTATCCGTATATCGCCGCGGGCGTCCGGGCCAACCGGGCATTCCTCGCCCGAGTCGTGCGGTACCTGGCCGCCGAGGCTGGCATCCGGCAGTTCCTGGACATCGGCACCGGCATCCCCACGGCGAACAACACCCATGAGGTCGCCCAGGCCATCGAGCCTGATTCCCGGGTCGTCTACATCGACAACGATCCGATCGTGCTTGCGCATGCGCGTGCCCTGCTCACCAGCAGCCCGGAAGGTGCCACCGTCTACCTCGACGCTGACTTCCGGGACGTCGACAAGATCCTCGCGGATGCCAGCCAGGCCCTGGATTTCTCCCAGCCCGTGGCAGTCATGCTGATCGCGATCCTGCACCTGATCGACGACGAAGCAGATCCGTATGGCACAGTGGCGAAGCTAGTCGACGCCATCCCGTCAGGCAGCTACCTGGCGATCTCTCACCTGTCTTCCGACATCGACGCGTCTGCCGGCCGGACCGAGGCACACGACCGGCTCCGGCAACTCATGCACGAGAAGCAGACCCTCCGCAGCCATGAGGAAGTGGCCTCGTTCTTCACGGGGCTGGAGATGGTAGAGCCGGGGCTCGTCCGGATACCCGAGTGGCGGCCGGATGACGAGGCGCAGGCCAAGAGCCGCTCAGCCCTGTGGGGCGGAGTCGCCCGCAAGCGCTGACTGGTCCCCGCACCGACTTCGCTGTCGGTGAATGCGCGTTTTCTGCTGCTATCACAGCTGCCCAGGCAGCACTTTCTGCACATCCATCGAGATCATCGGCTACTGCAGACCGCTAACCTGCGCCATGGCCTGCAACTCGGTCCTGAACTCAGCGGCGGACCGCGGCGCCTGGCGAGACGAGAGATAGATCGCCAACGCCGAGTAGCTTCCGTCCGGCAGCCGTTGCCCTGTCCAGGCTCCGTATCCGCTCCTGAACAACGTCACAGGCGCCGGCTGGCCGGCCAGCGTGATCGACCCAGAGACCGTGGCCTTGCCGCTTTGCAGCGCGGCGTGCCCGTCCACGCTGCCCATGAGCCGCTTGCTGACGAGCTTCTTCGGGAAAACATAGATTTCGACGGTCAACGCGTGATGAGAGCCGTGGAGGTAGCTCTCGTACTGGTCTGCGGGAACATAGGTACAGGTCCAGACCGCGGATGTCGATCCCGCAGCAGCGGGTGAGCCCGGCAGCAACTTCACGCCGGTTGCCTTCGCCGCTTTGCCAACAACAGGCGCTGCAGGGCATTTCGTCATGCTGTAGTTCGCTGAACTGCACCCGGCCGCCGCGTATGCAAGTGCGCAGAGCCCGGCGGCGCCGACCCGCACGACAGTGACTCGACGCTTAGCCGGGTTAGGCGGGTAGCCAGCTGAAAGTGACCAGGCGATCTTGAAGTGCGGCACCGCTCCCCCGCTCCCCCCGCTCCCTCGCAGGCTGCAGGTCACGCAGCTCCTCAGTCACCGCCGGGCAACGGCTCAGGCTTCCGGAGCTGACAGCGCGGATTCGTTCCCGTCAGCCGCTCCGTCTAACCTGCGACTTCGTGCGGAAAGACCATCAAGCGCGTTTCGCAAGCGCCTAGCTCGCATATCGTAAGCTAAGCTGTCGCAAATCGAAAGATCATGTTAGCCTGACCTCTATGGCCCTCTCGTTCGTGCCTAGGCACGCCGCGCTGGCCGTAGTCGATGCTCTTGCCGATACCAGGGTGATCCTGGTCAGTGGCGCGCGCCAGGTCGGCAAGAGCACGCTAGTGCGCCAGATTGCTGCCGAGGGCGCTGCCGAGTGGCGGGATCTCGATTTGCCACAGGACCGGCAGTCTGCGCTGGAAGACCCGGTCGGGTTCGTGGCCTTCGACGGCCTTCTGGTCATTGACGAGATTCAACGGGCACCGGAGTTGCTACTGACGATCAAGGTGGCAGTGGACGCTGATCCGCACCCGGGCCGGTTCCTCCTCACCGGATCGGCAAGGCTGCTGGGCCTGCGCGACCTTCCCGACACGCTGCCAGGCCGTATGGAAACAATCGAGCTCTGGCCGTTCTCCCAGGGTGAGATTGACCGCACTGCCGACAGCTTCATCGACGCCGCCTTTACCCTAGGCCCCGAGCTGCGCCATGAGTCCACAGTGAGCCGCGCAGATTATGCCGATCGCATCGTCCGCGGCGGACTGCCCGAAGCTGTTGCTCGCGCGGACCCGCGGCGGCGCGGCCGCTTCTTTGACGCCTATGTGCAGAACCTAATCGACCGTCAGGTCACGCAACTGGGCGAGATTGACCGAACGGCTCAGCTCAAGGGGCTCCTTAACCTGCTTGCAGCTAGATCAGGGCAGCTGGTCGCCGCTGGCAGCCTCGAATCAGACTTGCAGATTTCCCGGCCGACGGTCGCCCGCTACATGAGCCTGCTGGAGGAGATCTTTCTCATCAAGCGCATACCCGGCTGGTCGCGCAACCTCGGCACGCGCGCCACCGCCACCCCCAAGCTCATCTTTGTGGACTCCGGGATCGCCGCCCGGCTGCTATCGGTCGACTCACACTCGCTGCGCCGTCCTGGCGCCCCGTTCGGGCCGCTACTGGAAGGTTTCGTGCTCTCCGAACTCGCCAGGCAGCTCACCTGGTCAACTGAACTCGCCGACCTCTACCACTACCGCGACCACAATAAGATCGAGGTCGATGCCGTGCTCGAGAACAGGCGGCGCCAAGTAGTCGGCATCGAGGTGAAGGCCGCGTCGACAGTCAGGACGGAGGACTTCGGCGGGCTGCGACGGCTAGCCGACAAACTCGGCGAAGACTTCATCGTCGGCGTTGTGCTGTACACCGGAACAGCGACGCTGCCATTCGGCCCGAAGTTCCGGGCGCTGCCCCTCAGCGCACTCTGGCAGCTCTGATCTGGCGATGGCCCCCGAGGCACCAACTCCCGGCCCAGGTCTGATGAGCCCATACGATTGGTCTATATGAGGGCCAACGCCCGGCTGGAAGTGACGGCCAGGCCGTCGCCGCTCGGAACTGGCGACAGTCAGGTCCATGCAGCCGCCCAGCAATTGCAACGCCGCCATCCCCAGGAACCACGCGGCCCATCCGTAACATTTGCGCCGCTCTCGGTTAGTTCTCGCTTGACGACCGAGAGAGGCCAGAACGAGGCCGACGCCGAGCTGAAAGCCGCCAGCGGCAAGGCGCACGCCACCGACAGCGTGGAGGTGCCGGTACTCAAATGGCCTGATCAGACGCCTCATCATGGAATGCGGATTAGGGGTGCTGTCAGCCATGGTCATCGGCCCATCATCCTCCCTTGCCTAGGGTGCGGTGCCTGACTGCTCTCCCTGTGCTCCGCACTCCCTCGGGATTGCGGGGGCCAGCGCCGAGTGGACTGATCCAGAAGGCCGCCCCGACAGCGATGCCTATCGCGAGCGTGATGAGCAGGTCGAACACCCAGGTGTGTGACGCGTGCAGCGCGTAGACCTGATCAGAGGATCCCGGATATCGAACCGGGATGGTCGAGCCCGGGCCGTCACCGGCCGGCAAGGTGCCGCCATAAGCCAACCCGACGATCGGGGCTGCGTCACCAGCCTGAAACGTCCCCGCCCACTGACAGCCCCCTCTCGACGAGCACACCTCGTGGCTGACGACGAAGCTGCCGGTGATGCCCTCTCCGCTTGCCGCCTCGATGGCCGGAACGAGCCCGAACGACAGCGCGGTGATCGCCATCGCGATGATGGCGCCGGCCAGCGCGATGGTCACGCGCCTGACCCGGCGGCGCCGTTGCCTCACGGCGGTCGCGCGCTCTCGCAGGACCGCCCGAAATATGCGCTGTTGCCGGTGAGAGAGACCACCCGCGGCGAGCTGCGCACGCGCCCGCCGCGCCAGCCGACGGCTAACGTGAGCCGGCCTGGCGGGCGTCGCGGAAGGCTGATCTTGCAATGCCATCGGGGCGTCCCTGCTTCTCCTTTCGGATAGTAGGCGCGCGAGGGCCGGGGAGCTAACGCATTTAGGCTCGCCTGAGCTTGGCCATCCCCTGCGCGGCCCCTCGGGAGCGCCCCGCCTGACATTCCGCTGCGCCGCGTCGTCGTACTGGTGAGAACAACAACCACCACGGCGGTCGCCGGCTCACGCCGGCCCGCAAGAACGGCAGGAGATGACGATGGACGCTCGTATCGATTACTTCGGCAATTCTGTAGCGATGAAGCTCGTCAAGCACATCAACTCGGCGAGTGCCGTGCTGCACGGTTCGGCCCTGCCCGCCGCGACCCAGGAGCTGGTGAAGCTCAGGGCCAGCCAGATCAACGGCTGTGGCTTCTGCACCGACATGCACACCAAGGACGCCCTGCACGCCGGAGAAAGCCAGCAGCGGCTGAACCTGGTTGCGGCATGGCGGGAGGCGAAAGTCTTCACCGAGGCGGAGCGGGCTGCGCTGGAGCTCGCCGAGCAGGGCACCCGAATCGCTGACGCTGCTGGTGGCGTTACCGACGAGGCGTGGGCGAACGCGGCCAAGCACTACAGCGATGACCAGCTCATGGCGCTGGTGGGGGTCATCGCCCTCATCAACGCCTACAACCGGATGAACGTCATCATCCAGCAGCCGGCCGGAGACTACCAGCCCGGCCAGTTCGGATAACTATCGGCAAAACCGCACACCGCTCATTACTGGCATTCGCCTGCGTGCGCGAATAGGCAGCCAGTTTTACGCTACCTAGAGCCTAGGAATACGATACCCAGACAATGTCCTTCGGTGCCGTATTCCCGGATTAAGATAAGCTCTCATCCATGGAATCGCATGGGCGAAACCTGTCGCCAGTCAGCGACCACTCCAGTTATGAGATTAGGGACCTTCGCGCATGAACCCGGAGATAGCGTCTCGCCTCGAGGCCGACCTCTTTCTGCTGCATGCTCCCAGCGTCTATGACTTCCGCGAGCGTGACGACATGCTGTTCGCGTACCTCAGCGACAGCGACAGCGTCAATGTCACCTCGATCTACGAGATGTATCCGATCGGCTGGTTCTCGATCAAGCAGCACCTAGCCGACCACGGATTCGACGCGAAGATCGTGAACGTCGCCTCGCTGATGCTCATGCACCCTGATTTGGATGTCAGAAAGCTGCTCGGCCGGCTGGAAGCTCCGATCTTCGGATTTGACCTGCACTGGATGACGCAATGTCACGGCGCCATTGAGCTCGCTGCCCTCCTGAAAGAAGTGCATCCGGACGCGCTGACCATCTTCGGCGGGATCTCGGCGACGTATTACGCCAGCCAGTTGATCCGCTACCCCAGCGTTGATGTCGTCGTTCAGGGCTATGACGCCCTCGCACCGGTCACTGAGCTGGTCCGACAGGTACGAAAGGGCCGCCGGGACTTCAATTCCATCCCCAACCTGCTCTACAAGACGGACGGCGAGGTCCAGACCACCGGGTTCACTCACAAGCCAGCATCCCGGTACAACGACGTGCCTAACGACTGGTCGTTCTACCAGGAAGCGGCCTCCGCAGAGCCGTCGGTATCCAAGCTGATCATGACTCTCCCTAACACCGGATGCGCGCATGACTGCGGCTGGTGCGGCGGGTCACGTTTCGCCTACCGCAACATCATGGGCGTGCACAAGACCCTGATTCAGAAGGACAACGACCTGATCGTCGAAGAGCTCCGCACCATGCGCGAGGCGGCGAAACGCACCTCGATATACGCGCTTCAGTGCTATTCGGAAAACAAGACACGGATGCACCAGTATCTCGACGTTGTCAAGGAGATGGGTTACAACAGCGTCTTCTTCGAGCAGTTCAACCTGACACCGCCCGATACGCTCAAGAAGATGGGCGAGTCGACGAGCGCATACATCATGCTCTCCCCCGAATCTCACGATCCCAAGATAAGCGCGGCAGCCGGCCGCGGCACTTACACCATGGAAGAAATGGAGGCCTGGATTCCCCGTGCTCTGGACGCCGGAGTGCAGGGCATTATGGTCTGGTTCTTCATTGGCATGCCGTACCAGGACCGGCAGTCGGTTATGGACACCGTCGCGTACTCCGAGCGGTTGATACGCAAGTTCGGCGGCTGGAACGCTCTTCCGCTGATTTGCCCGATGGTGCCTTTCCTTGACCCCGGCTGCCGGTTCTTCGAGGAACCGGAACAGCACGGCTACCGGATCTTCCACCACACGCTCGAGGAACACCGGCGCGCCATGGTGGAGCCGCTGTGGCACCGGCGGCTGAATTATGAGACTTACTGGCTAGACCGGCGCGAGCTGCAGGACGTCTCCTACGAGGCAATCGCCCGCTTGGTCGAGATCAAGGGCGAGTTCGGCGTCCTGCCACCCCGATTCTGCCTGGCCATACTCAAGACCATCGACGAGACACGGCAACTGCTGAGGGAAATGGAGCGCGCGCTCTCCCTCGACGGGGCGTTGCCAGCCACCCTCAGGGCCGAGGTCCGTGCATACAACCGCAAGATCCTTGCCTATTCGAGCGACCAGATCATTCCGGTGCGGCGTCCTTTCGGCGGCCGGTGGTTCGACGACGTCACCGTGCCAGCGGAGATGATCGAGGACATCCTGCACCCGCGGACCGCGATCCAGCCCGCAGACTCGGTGGTCTGACCCGCCCAGCAGCCTGACTGCGCTAGCCGCCGATCCGGAGCGCGAGCGCCCGCGGGCCGCGGACCTGGCCGGCGGACCAGCGCACATCCGCCGGATCGGCGAGGGTGAAGGCCGGGATCCGCTGCAGCCACACCTCGAGCGCTACCTGCAGTTCCATCCGTGCCAGGTGCGAACCAAGGCAGCGGTGGATGCCCAGGCCGAAAGCAGCATGCCGGTTTACCTCGCGGTCGAGGATCACCTCGCCCGCGCGGTCGAACTGGGCCGGGTCGCGGTTCGCCGCCGGGAAGGACAGCAGGACCCAGTCGTCGGCCTTCATGTCCACGCCCCCGAGGTTCAGGTCCTGCTTCACCAGGCGGGCCATGGTGACCGGAGCGTAGGCACGCAGCAACTCTTCTATCGCGGTCGGCAGCAGGCCAGGATTGGCGATCAGCCGCTCGCGGTCGCGGGAGCAGCGGGCCAGATGCCACAACGAGGCGCCGATCGCGCTCCAGGTTGTGTCGATCCCTGCTATCAGCAACAACGTCATAGTGCCGACGACGTGCGACACGTCAAGTTTGCGTCCGTGCAGTTCGGCGTTGATCAGGAACGTGGTCAAGTCGTCCCGCGGGTTGTCCAGGTGGTCGTTAACTTGTGCAAGCAGGTAGTAGAAGAGCGCTGACTTCCTGGTGACGCGCTCTGAGACCGGGAGATTGATGCCCTCGAGCGTGTCCTTAGCAAAATCACGGAACTGCGGCCCGTCTTGCGGGGGGAAGCCAAGCATGTCGGCTATGACACGGATCGGAATGTGCTGGGCATATTCGGCGGCGGCATCAACGACGTCGCGGCCCTCGAGCGCATCGATGAGCGAGTGACACAGTTGCCTCGCCGCCGGCTCATGCTTGCCGACCGCCGTCTTGGTGAACGCGGGCAGCAGCAGCGTACGGGCGTCGTGGTGGAACGGCGGATCGGAGGTGATCGGCGGCGAGCCCCCGATTGGCGCGAGTTCGCGAGGCGGCCGGAAGTTGCCCATGATGATCGACCGGGATGAGAAATGCTCCGTATCGTGGGCGATCGCTGCTACATCCTCGTAGCGCGTAGGGAGCCAGCCACCGCCGAACCGGTCGGTGTGCGCGATCGGGCAGCGCTGCCGCAGGTCGTCCTGGATCGAGTAGGGGTCGGCGGCCCACTCCGGCTCCGCGTGCGAGAAGTCAGTGGCCCAATCCGTGACCGGTCCCGTGACGATCTCGCTGCGAATGCCGGGCGATTCGCCGTTGCGTTTTCCCCAGTGCTGCTGAGCGAAACGGTTATCGGCCGCCAACTCAGGTCCCTTCGATCAGGCTGATCGCATGTTCCGGGCAGTTGAGCTTCGCGCGCCGGGCGTCATCCTCCTTCGCTGGCAGCACGACGCCATCGCCCTGGACCTTCCCGTAACCCTCCTCGTCATCGCCGAACAGGCTGGGGGCGAGGTCGTAACAGCGTCCGTGCCCTTGGCAGACGCCGGCATCGATCTGTATTTTCACTCCGGCATTCCTCTCTGCCGACCTTGCCCTGAGCCTAGAAGGCATACTCGCTCAGGCAACGTATGAAACCACACCGCTATGCCAGCAAGCCCACGGTTGGGCTGCTCATTACGTCTATTTTCTTAAGTCATTAATAGCCGCTCTGTTTTGCTGCTGCTGGCCACGGGAATGGCCCCTGAGCCGAAACGTTGTTGCTGAGATTTACATTCCTCCAGAGAGAGGAGTTCCCATCCATGGGACTGACAATCCCTCTTGTCGAGGCCTGGCCCGCCGAGGGGTACAGTACCGTCCCTTCGCCGTTCTCGATGGACGGCATGACCTTCCGCATGCTGGGCCATCGCCTGGTCGACACGCTCTCCGCCTACCTGGACAAACTCCCGCAGGGACCCGTTTATCAACCATTTCCGGAGGAAGTGCGGCAGGAATTGGAGGAAATGAATATACCTGCCGAAGGTATCGCTCCCGAGGATGTCATCGAAAGCTTTATGCGGCTGGTGCTGCCATACGGCCGCGGTCAGAATCATCCGTGTTTCGCTGCGTTTGTTGACCCGGCAGCATCCAAGCTGAGCATGCTCGCAGCATTTGCGTCGGCGGTCACCAACACTAGCGGCGCAGGCGGGAATTACGCGGCAATATATGTGGAGCAAGCAGTCGTTCGCTGGCTCGCAGAGCTCGTCGGCTTTCCCGAGAACTCCAGCGACGGGGTCCTTCTCGGCGGAGGGTCAGACGCCAACCGTCATTGCCTCGAAGTCGCGCGGTACTGGGGCGCCCAGGTCAACGGGTGGGACGTCAGGGAGGAAGGCCTGCACGGACACCCGCGGCTCACCATGTACATGTCGGCAGAAGGCCACTCCTGCCTGGAAAAAGCGGCTTTCACCCTCGGGCTCGGCGCGCCTCGCAAGGTAGCAGTCGGCAACGACTTCCGCATGGATCTATCGCACCTGCGGGAGGCGGTCGCAGCCGACCGCCGGGCAGGCCACCGGCCCATCATGGTCGCGGCGAACGCGGGCAGCGTGAAGACCGGCGCCATCGATCCGCTGGATGATCTCGCCGAGTTCTGCCGCAAGGAGGACCTCTGGCTGCATGTGGACGGTGCCTACGGCGGCTTCGGCATACTCGACCCGCGCCTCGCCCACTGGTACGCAGGCCTGGAGCGGGCGGACTCGGTCGCGCTCGATCCGCACAAGTGGCTGGCAGTGGCCATCGGCTGCAGTTGCGCGATCGTCGCGCAGGGCGGGCTGCTGCAGGACACTTTCAAGCTCATCCCCTCTTATCTCAGCCTGCCGCCCGGACAGGGGTTCGCCGGCGATGTCTGGTACTCGCATCGCAGCGCCGAGCAAACCAGAGATTCCGGCCGGGCGCTGAAGACGTTCTGGAACATGCAACAAGCCGGGAAGTCCGGCCTGGTCGATCACGTCCGGCGCCACATCGACCTGGCACGGCACCTGGAGAGTGTCGTCGAAGCCAGCCCTGACCTAGAGCTGCTCGCAGCCGGACCGCTCACGGCCGTGTGCTTCCGCTACGTGCCGCCGGGCCTGCACGACGACGAAAGCCTGAATCAGCTGAACCGTGCGGTCATGGAAGACCTTCAGGTCGGGGGGCGGGCGTTCCTCGCAGGCACGGATATCCGCGGCCGATTCGCCCTGCGGTCCTGTGCCCTGCACTACGAACTCGACGAAGGGCACGTGCAAGCCATCGTGGACGCCGTCAGGGATGCCGGGCAAAGCCGCGTTCAGAGCCAAGCCCGCTCCGGCATGACGGTGATGGCATGACGCAGGCACGCCTCACGCTGGCACTTGCGGCAGGCAAAGCTGCCGGAACCGCATCCAAGGTCCTGCGAGTCGGTGGCGGCACGAGCTTCCCCGGCAGCGTGGCCCGCTGGATCGATCCGGATGTCCTGCGGAAGGTCGTATCGGCGAGCGATGCAGGAAAGGTCGTCGTCACCGGGAGCAACGGGAAGACGACGACCTGCCGCATGCTCGCCGCGCTCGCGCAGGCAAGCGGCCTCACCGTCACCCAGAACCGGGCTGGCTCCAACCTGTTGCAGGGGGTGACCTCGGCTGCCGTGCGCGGGACAGACCTGCACGGCCGGATGGACGCCCAGCTGTTTCTGCTGGAGGTCGACGAGGCCACGGTCCGGCGGGTGAGCCCGGAAGTGCGGCCGGAGGCGTTCCTGGTCACAAACATCTTCCGTGACCAGCTCGACCGCTTCGGGGAGCTGTACTCGATGGCGAAGGGCCTGGAGGCCGTGATCGAGGCGCTGCCCGCGTCTGCGACCGTGATACTCAACGGCGACGACCCCCTAGTAGCCAGCCTCGCTCCGGCAGCGCAAGCCCGGCGCCTGTACTTCGGCATCCGGGCCGACAGCGCCGACACGCATGTGCCTGAGCACGCCGCGGACACAATTCGCTGCGTGCGCTGCCAGCACCCGCTGAGCTACCGCGCGGTGTACCTCTCCCACCTGGGGGACTATTACTGCCAGCAGTGCCAGGACAGCCGTCCGGCACTGGACGTCGCGGTGACCGCGGTGAGGCAATCTCTGGCCGCAGGATCTGAGATCACCGTCGAGACGCCGGAGGGAACCTTTCCGCTGCAGGTGCCGCTGCCCGGGCTGCACAACGTTTACAACGCGGCTGCAGCGCTCGCCTGCGCGACGGCACTGTCGCTTCCGCGGCCGCTCGAGCCTGCCAAGGCGCGGAGCGCCCTTGCTGGCTTGCGCCCGGCGTTCGGCCGCCTTGAGGAAATCAAGGCTGGCGACCGGCGGGTGATGCTCGCCTTCGTCAAGAACCCGACGTCCTACAACACCACGATGCGCGAGGTACTCCGGCGGCCGGGCAGGAAGCACGTGCTGGCCGCGCACAGCAACACCGTGGTTGACGGGGAGGACTTCGCCTGGCTCTGGGACGTGGACCTCGAGCAGCTTGTGCCGCAGCTAGCGAGCCTCACCGTCAGCGGGACGAGGGCGGAGGAGGTCATGCTGCGGTTCAAGTATGCGGGCGCTGACCCCGAGCTGATACGTGTCATGCCTGATCGCGCGGCCGCACTCGACAGCGCGCTGGCGCGGACGCCGTCAGGTGAGTCCTTGTACATCTTTGCTGGCTACACCCCTATGCGCGAGTTCCGGAGCGTCATGCAGCGCCGCGCGTGGGTACCGCCCTTCTGGCAGGAGTGACGATATGACGGCGGCACCGACGGTCCGCATCTGCTATCTCTACCCGAGGCTGCTCAGCGTGGCCGGCGACAGGGGCAACCTGTTCGCTCTCATGCAGCGCTGCGCCTGGCGCGGAATTCGCTGCAGCGTGACCGAGGCCGACGTGGGAGTAGTCCCTGACTTCGCCCGGTCCGACCTCATTCTGCTGCACGGCGGCCAGGATCGCGAGATGACCGCGGCAGCAAACGACCTCACGGCAAAAGCCGGTCCGCTGCGGCAGGCGATCGAGGC
>Ga0335075_10006198_pt1 | contig 18477 bp, 17 predicted proteins | sample Lox_Sample_24_FD_206723 | JGI IMG/M metagenome (GOLD analysis project Ga0335075, IMG submission 206723) | Soil microbial communities from Loxahatchee National Wildlife Refuge, Florida, United States - Lox_Sample_2.4 | ecosystem: Environmental > Terrestrial > Soil > Wetlands | place: USA... | reverse complement strand
AACGCCGGCGGCGCGCGCCAGCCGGTAGACCATCTCCGCGACCGCGCAGGCGTCGGTGTCGATCCAGTTCACGTCGGCAAACTCGCGCGCGCTCACGTGATGGTCGATGTTGACCGTGAAGCGCCGCTCCAGCCCGAAGAGCCGGGAACGCGCCAGCCCGTCGCACTCGAGCAGGATGACAGCGTCATATTCGCCCTCGACGCGCTGCCCCTGGCGGATCGTTGTCGCGCAGGGGAGGCCCCGGTAGATCAGCGGCACCGGATCGGCCGCGACCAAATCACCCTGTTTGCCCAGTTGGGTGAGGATCATGCCGAAAGCGAGCATGGAGCCGACCGCGTCGCCGTCGGGGCGCGCGTGCGAGCAGATCGCAAACCGCTGGCCCTGTCGCACAACATCGAGCACGGCCTGCATCTCGTGCCGCTGTCCTTCCCCTCCGCGCCCGATTGAAATCTCGTGCCTGGCTGCCATGAACCTTGTAGGAATCTTTCCGCTGCTCCTCTCAGCTGGTGCCTGAATCCGAACTCTGCGCCCGCACGCTCGTTCGGCGCTTCCGCCCCAGCAGATCATCGATGCGGGACTTCATCTTTTCGGAGCGGTCGATGTGGAAGGTCAGCTCCGGCACGAAGCGTACCCCCATCCGCTCCAGCAGTTCGTGGCGGATGTACCCGCGCGCAGCCATCAGTCCGTCCAGGGTCTGCGCTTCCTCCTCCGGACCGCCGTCAACGGCCACGTAGATCAGCGCGGACTTTCCGCCGGGATTGAGCACGACCTGGCTGACGTAGGCGAAGCTGATGCGCGGATCGGATAGTTCGCCCTCGATCATCGCGCCGATCTCGTCGCGCAGGGTCTCGGCAACGCGCTCCTGATGATATTTCCGTCCCCGCTGTTCCGGCATGGCTGCTCCTTCACACGGCTCCCCGCCCGGCTGGACCGGAGATACGAAATAAACGCTTGAGAATATCAGAATGCGAGGCCGAAATCGCGGTTTGTGCCCGCGCGACTCGTAAATTCGGCATGAGGGGTTCTCGGCAATTCCCTTCCGCCATGTCTGCAAATACCACGATGGACGTGGCTTCTGCACGCCGATGAGCGAAGCGCGGCAGATCGCCGTTGCGCCGATGGAATGCGCCCGCCTGCGGGTTCGGGGCGCGCACAGAGGCCCGCCCAGGGCTCCAGGCGGTAAAACAGTTTGTTTTGGGCTCCTGGCCGCTGCCGCCCGCAGCGGCTGTAAAAAGCTACCTTCCGATACTCGCGATGGTAGTGTGTGCGAGTTGCACATACCACGAATTCGGAATGCAGAGTCCGCTGACGATGCCGGCCAAAATGACGCAAACGTATTTCAATACGAGCTTCTTATTCATACTTTTTGAACCTCGTTACCTTTGATATTCCCCCCAGGCGTGTCAGGCCAGTCCCCAAACGGGCAAGACGGCAATACTTTTGGGGAGGAAAGGTTACTTTTGCGGAAAGACGGTAATGACACGAAAAGGGCATCCCCGGTGGGATGCCCTTTTGTCGTCTCGATCGACGAGTTGTTTACGACGCAGGCGCAGCGGCCGGAGGAGCAGCCGGCAGCGCAATATCCTGGGCAACATAGGCCTTCAATGGTGTGCCCTGCTTGATGTCGATGTCTTTGCCGTGCTTGATAAGTCCGATCGGACCGAAGAGCACAGTCAGCGCCACAGCCGTTCCGGTCTTATCGTCGCCTTCGCGCCCTTTCGAGCCGCGCAGCAGAATGCGGGCATCGCCGCTCTTGAGATAGTCGAGGCGGATATTCAGCTCTCCTCCCTTGCCCATCATGCCGGCCTTCTTCGCATGGGTCACTTCTCCGACGGCCTTGCAGCCGGCGCGCGCGACGACAACGTTATTGACGATCAAGTCCTGATCGAGAACCAGTTCCACGGGGTCGCCTTCGTTAGCGGTCTTCGAACTGAGATCCTGCGCAAATTTCAGCGCTACGTCGGATCCTTCTGCCAGCGTGACTTTTCCGGGAAGGTTCTGCGTATCGGCAGCAGCGGGCGCAGGGGCAGAAGCAGGAACCGCTGCAGCGGCGGTGGCCGATTGGGCAAATGCTCCAGGTGGGATGACGCCTAACGTTACGGCCGCCAACCCGCAGGTCAGCATCGTTGTGAGCTTTCTCATAATCTTTCTCCTGATTGCCGGGTGCAGGCATTGTACAGCTGTGAGCTAAGGCCGAAAGGCCACCTGTCACGGAGATGAGGCCTTTGCCGCTACAGACGAACGTCCTGGGCGAATGGTTCCACTTCTGAACGGAATTTCGATCTGACGGAGGCGGGGCGAACCCTACACCACCCGCAGCACCACCACCGTCTCGTCATCGAAGCGGTCGCGCTTGCCCTGGAACTTGCCCACCTCGGCGAGGATGCTTTCGGCCAGTTTCGACGCGGATTTGTGATGGTTTTTCCTGACGCAGGCCACCAGACGGTCGTTGCCGAACATGTCGCCGGCGCCATTTTGCGCATCCACGATGCCGTCGCTGAAAAAGACCACCGAGTCGCCGGGCTGCGTGGAGATGCTGAACTCCTCCCAGGTAGCTGCGGGGAACATGCCCAGCGGGAAGCCTTCGGCCTTAATGGTTTCGATCTCCTCGCCGCGGCAGAAGAGCGGCTGCACGGCGCCCGCATTGGCGATCTGGAGGGTCAGGTTCTCGTCGTTCCACACGGCGAAGAGCATGGCCACGTACTGCGAGTCGAGCTTGCGCTCCTGCAGAGCGTCATTCAGCATTTTGAACATCGGCGCCGGACCCAGTTTGCGGCTGGCGATTGAACGCATTATGCCGCTCACCAGCGCCGCGTAGAGGGCCGCAGGCGCCGCTTTGCCGCTCACGTCACCGAGTGCGATGGCGCTGCGACTGGCGTCGTACTGCAGAAAGTCGTAGAGATCGCCGCCGATGGTGCGGGCCGGCAGAAAGCGCGCGGCAAACTCCGCCCGCTTGTGTTGCGGCTTCTTCGGCGGCAGCAGGCGGAGCTGAACTTCGCGCGCCATGGCCAGGTCGCGCTCCAGGCGCTGCTCCTGCTGGGCCACCCGCTGGTAAAGCTGCGCGTTTTCCAGTGCGATGGCCAGCTGATTGGCCAGCGTGGTCATCGCCCGCTCGTGATCTTCGTTGAAATAGTGCCCGCGCGTGTGTTCGATATCGAGCACGCCGATCGCCCGCCCCTTGTAGATCAGCGGCACGGCCATCTCCGAGCGCGTCTCGGGATTCACCATGTGGTAGCGCGGGTCCTTGCGCACGTCGGGGATGTTGACGATGCGTTTCTCCGTAACCGCTGCGCCCACCAGGCCGCGGTCGAGCGGCAGCTTCTCCTTCGGATCGAAGCGTTCGCCGAAACGGATGGCGAGGTGGTTCTCCATCACCTGGTCGCGCTCGTTCACCAGCCAGATGGAAAGCATCTGGTAGTCGATGATGCGGCGGATGAGCTGGCCCACGCGCTCCAGCAGCTCGTGGGGGTCGAGGATCGAGGTGATCTCGCGGCTGATCTCATTCAGGAGTTGCAGCGTCTGCGCCTGGCGCGCCACCCGCGTGTAGAGGCGCGCGTTTTCAATGGCGCCTGCAATGCGCGACGCCGTCAGCGTGAGCAGGTGCAGGTGCTCGGGCTTGAAGTAGTTGAGCTGCTCGGCCTGGATATCGATTACGCCGATCACTCGGTTCTTGGTGATCAGCGGAACGGCCAGTTCCGAGCGGACGTCGGGATTGGCGTCGATGTAGTTTTCCGCCTGGCGGACGTCGTTCAGCAGGAGCGGCTGCCGGGTTTGCGCTACCTGGCCTACGATGCCGTGCCCCACGCGGATGCGCATCCGCTCGATCTCGGGCTTGTGACCGATCTGGAAGCGCATGCGGAGATCGTTGGTGCGGTCGTTAATGAGCAGGATGGCGAAAATGCGGTAGTCGATGACCGCACGGACCAGAGCCGCGGTACGCTCGAGGAGCGTCTTCAGATCGAGCGTGGTGTTGAGCGCGTCGGCCAGGCGGGTGAGAAACTCCGTTTGCGGCACATCGATGTGCGCCTGCGCCTGGACCGGCCGCGGAGCCTCGCCCGTGGCGGGGCGGTAATCGCCCTCCCAGGCATTCTCAGCAGGTGCGGCAGCCGCCGGCGCCTTGGATTGTTGCTCTTCGCTCACTCGTGTCCTGGGGATTGCGGCATCGTCCTGCGATGCAGACCGAATGCCATCATACGGTGTTTTCGGGACTTGCGGGACAGTTGACTTTCGTCGCGCAAGGAAACGCCGGACTGCTTGTCGCACCCGCGGGAAGCTGTTCCAATGGAGGCACTTCCCATGCCTCCGCTGACCGCAGCGCCGCTCAGCCGCGCCTGGCTCCGCATCACCGGCCGGAGCCGCTGGACGCCCGCGGCCGCCACGCTGGTGACCCGCACCTGGTCGGAGGGCAACACGTCGGACGACTCCGTCGGACACTGGCACGTGGAATACGAATATGCCGTTGGCGGGCAACGCTTTTCGGGCGTCTTCGTCGATATGGCCTCGACCGAGGAGGACTACCCGCGCCCGGGGGCGTCCATCGAGATCCGCTACAACCCGAAGAGGCCGGCGCAGTCCTACTACCCTGCACGGCGCACGCAGACGGCTTTCATCGTCGTTTGCGTCGTCTTCCTCATCCTCATGACCGCGCTCGTGCTGTACGTTTCGTTCGACCGCGTCAGCCTGGCGCGCTGACAAACTACGCGCTCTTCAGCTCGCCGACGATCGCCACGCTCGCGCTGGCGCCGATGCGGTTGGCGCCGGCTTCCAGCATCTTTTTCGCATCGACGAGCGTGCGGATGCCACCTGACGCCTTCACTCCGCAACGGGCGCCGGCCACGCCCCGCATCAGCGCGACATCCTCGATGGTCGCGCCCGACGCGGAGAAGCCCGTGCTCGTCTTCAGGAAATCCGCGCCGGCGACGATGGCTAATTCCGAGGCGCGCAGCTTTTCCTCGACCGTCAGCAGGCACGTCTCGAGAATCACCTTCACGATGGCGCCGGCATCGTGCGCCGCCTGGACCACGGAGCGAATCTCCTGCTGCACGGCCTGATTCTCTCCGGACCTGAGGAGGCCTACGCTCACCACCATGTCCACATCGTGCACGCCCAGCCGCACCAGCGCCGCGGCTTCGTCGCGCTTCGTGGCGCCAAGCGACGCACCCAGCGGAAAGCCGACCACGGCGCCGACGGGAATCCCGGTGCCGGCGAGTTCAGCGCTGGCCGTCGCCGCCCACACGCCGTTGACCATCGCACAGGCAAAGCGATGCTCCGCAGCCTCCTGGCAGAGTTTCACCACCTGACTACGCGTTGCTTCCGGTTTCAGAAGCGTATGGTCGATCACGGCAGCCAGGCTCGCCTTCGAGCTCAGTGCCTGCTGTGTAAATCCGGCGGCGTCAAATCCGCCAACATCCAGATCTTCGTCTTCATCGATCAAATGCGTGCCCATTGCGGACAAATCCTCCCCGCCGAGCGTCACGCTTGTGGTGGCGCCAGCTCCGGCGGCATCAGGCAAATATCCGGCAGGTTGCGGTATCGTTCCGCGAAATCCATGCCGTAGCCAATCACAAATTCATTCGGAATCGTAAAACCAACGTAGTCGGCCTCGATCTTTTCGACGCGTCGCGACGGTTTATCGAGCAGAGTCGCAATCTTCAGCGATTTCGGCTGGTGTTGTTCGAACAGGCTGCGCAGGAAGCCCAAAGTAAGCCCGGTATCGAGAATGTCTTCGACGATGACGACGTTTTTCCCCTCGATTGGCTGATCGAGATCCTTGATCAGTTTGACGGCGCCGGTGCTCGTCTTGCCCTTCCCATAGCTCGACACGGCGACGAAGTCGAAGGTGTTGTCGACGGAGATGCTGCGCGCCAGGTCAGCAAGAAAAATGGCCGCGCCTTTCAGCACGCCGACCAGTACGACCTTCTCGCCCGCGAATTCGCGATCGATCTGCCGGCCCATCTCGGCTACGCGATGGCGAATGCGCTCGCGGCTGAAGAGAATCTGCAAATCCTGATGGATGATCGTGCTCACAGGTCAGATTATCTCGAATCGCTCTCTTTGGAAGATATACTGAAAAAACGCTGTTTATGTATCCGTTTATTCACATTGGACGCTTTTCCATCGGTACCTTCGGCATCCTGCTGTGGCTGGCCGCCGTGAGCGGCTGCTACGTTCTGTACCGGAACTTCCGCCGCTGGAAGATTGACGCGGATGCCATCAGCATTGTTGCGGTTTCGACCGTCGCCGGCATCCTAGGCGCGAAGTTGTGGCATGTGCTGGAGACGCCCCATCTGCTGATGCGCCACCCCGCCGATTTGCTCTTCGACCGCGCCGGATTCGCCTGGTACGGCGGCCTGATCGTCGGCATCCTGACGCTGCTGTGGCAGGCGCGCGTCTACAAACTGGGATCGCTGCAGATGCTCGACCTGGCTGCGCCGGCCGCTTCGGTGGGCTACGGCGTGGGGCGACTCGGATGTCTGGTTTCGGGTGACGGCGACTATGGAAAGCCGACCAACCTGCCCTGGGGCATGAGCTTCCCGAACGGCCTGGTGCCGACGCTCCAGAAGGTGCATCCCACGCCCATCTACGAGTTGCTGGGCGCGCTGTTCATTGCATGGGTTCTGTGGCGGCGCGGCGGCCCCGAGAAGCCGCGCCCGCTGGGCCAGATCACGGGCGAATATCTGATCCTGAGCGGCGTTGCGCGGTTCCTTGTGGAATTCATCCGCATCAATCCCCGGATTTTGTGGGGCATGACGAACGCGCAACTGGCCAGCCTGGGCGCGATTGCCTTCGGCGTCGCGCTCGTGGTGTACTCGCGCGTTCATGCCGCTGCTGCCAAAGCCAGCGAAGCGAAGGCAGCGCATACCGTTTGAATCGGCTCGTTCGCTGCGAGCCGGCATTTCGGCTGGAACACCTGCGTCCATCTGCGCAAGGAAACATCCGGAGCCGGAACGATGCAGTAGCCCGCGGCGCGCCTCGGTGCGCAACTCGTACCGCACCATGAAACGACTTCTCCTTCGATCCACGCTTGTCGCCGCTGTACTGACTGCAGTCGCAGCGGGCTGCTTCGTCTTCGCACAACAAACCGCGAGCGCGCCGCTCGATGCGCAGGCCCAGGAGCAAGCCATTTTGGCGCACCTGAGCGCGGTCATCCAGTTCTTCCACGCCACCGCGCAGCCGATTCAGAAGGCTGGCGAGCCCAATGACGTGGTCTATCGAGATCAGGCAGTCGCGCAGTCCGCACAGCTCGCGCAATTCGCCTTCGCATCAGCGAAGGCGGAAGCCGCACTCCTGAGCGGCGGCAAGGGAACGGACGAGGGAGCGGTTCCGGCAACGGGCCAGCAGCAGCGTTTTCAGGATCTGGCGGCGACTACGACCCAGCGCATCGCCGACCTGACGAAGCAGGAAGCGGATCTGGATCACCAGATGGCCAATGCACGGCCGCGAGAGCTGGCGGCTCTCCAAACTCGCAAGCATCAACTGCAGGCTGCGCTCGATCTGTCGAACGCGATGAAGGATGCGCTGGAGCGTATCGTGGGCCTCTCGCAGGAATCGAGCGGGAGCGGCCTCAGCGCCAGCATTGCCCGGATGGAGCAATCGGTTCCCGACCTCCAGAGCGGCAACAAAACCAGTGCGCCGCAGATCACGACCGTCGAATCGGCTCTTTCGTCGGGAGTCACGACGCAGGGCAGCGTGCTCATTCAACTGATTGAGACGCGGCATGCCCTGCAGGAGCTGCTGCAGGAGAACGATGCCGTGCGGCAGCAGGCCACGAAGGTTCGCGCCCCAATGTCGATCGCGCTGCGAGCCCTGGTTGCGGAAGGCCAGCAGCTCTCGCAGGAAGCCGAAGCATCGGCTCCGCAGGCGAGCGGCGCGCAGCCGCCGGCGCCGGCGGTCGACCTCGGCGTCATTACGGGGCGGTTCAAGGCGCTTGCCGCGGCCACGGTCCCGCTGAGCCAGGAACTGATCATCCTCGAGCAGAGCCGCGCCAACCTGGCCGCGTGGCAGACGTCGGTGATCGGCGAGTACGACCGCATCCTTCACTCGCTGCTCATGCGCATCATCGTCATCGCCATCGCGCTGGGTATCATCGTCGCCTCAGGAGAGCTGTGGACGAAGGCTACGAATAAATACATCCGCGACTTCCGCCGCCGGCGTCAGATGCTCATCGTGCGGCGCGTGGTCGTGGGTTTTCTGTCGGTCATCGTGGTGCTCTTCGGATTCGTCACGCAATTCAATTCGCTGGCTACGTTCGCGGGCTTCATCACCGCGGGCATTGCCGTTGGATTGCAGACCATCCTGCTGTCGGTCGCGGCCTACTTCTTCATCATCGGCCGCTACGGCATCAAGGTGGGCGATCGCATCACCGTTGCGGCAGTAACCGGAGACGTGATCGACGTGGGGCTGGTGCGCTTCTACGTGATGGAACTGGCCGGCTCCTCGACGGAGCTGAATCCTACGGGACGCATCGCGGTCTTCTCCAACGCGGTGCTCTTCCAGGCCGGCATACCGCTCTTCAAGCAGTTGCCGGGCACAGGCTACGCGTGGCATGAGCTGATCGTCCGCCTCGCGGATTCCGCCGATTATCGCGCCGTCTGTGAGGCGATCGAGCGCGTCGTTGAGGCTATCTACAAGGAGTACCGCGATCGCATCGTGCGCGAGCGCGATAGCGTGCAGAACTGGATGCAAACCACCATCGACTCGCCGGAGATTCAGTCGCGGCTACAGTTCAGCGCGGGCGTTTTCCAGTTCTGGGTGCGCTTCCCGGTGGAGATTCACAACGCCGCGGAGACAGACGAGAAGATCACCCATGGTCTTCTGGATCTGATGGCGTCGAACTCGGCGTTCAAATCGGCGATCGCGGCGGTGCCGACCATTCAGGCGTCGGTGCGCGGCTGAACTCGAACGTCACAGCGTTTTCAAAAACGCTTTCGCCTGCTCCAGTTCCGGGAAGAGCTTCTCTTCCGCCTGGAACGCGGCCGAGTGCACGCAGCGGCGTCCGTTCCGGTGCTTCACGGGATGCTTCAGGTGGAGCATCTCGTGGTACATGAGGTATTCGATGGCGAAGCGCGGCGTGTTCCTGCGGTCGAAGACGCGGCTCACCATGATGGTGTTGTGCGCGGCGTCGTAATGGCCCAGCAGCCGCGTGGCGCGATACTCGCTCCACGTGAGCAGCGGCCTCCCCATCAGCCCGTGAAAGAAGCGGCGGTTCAGCGATTCGAAGACCTCGTCGAGGTCGTAATGCTCGCCGCGGGCCGAGAGGATGCGCTTGCGTCCGCGGGTCTGCCTGATGCGCTCGCTCTGCCGCACGACGGATTCGCTCATGGTGAATCGCCGGTATTGCCGCGCGCGCGTCGCGTCGATCGGCTTGCGATAGAGCTTGGCCAGCAGGATATGCGCAATGGCGCGCAGCACCGGTTCGGGCGCGCCTTCGAGCAGATCGGAGAGGCTGGCGCGAATCCGCCCTTCACGCAAGCGGATGGTCGTATTCAATGAGGTAAAGCGGCGAAACCGGACTTCGATCGGTGGAATCGGGGCGCGTGGCCGCAACGCGCGATATTCCTCGGCAAACAACTCGTTCAACGCAGGGATCACTTCGAATCCGAGCCTCGCACAGCGCAAGGGAGGAAATCAAGAACAGGACAGCGGGCCGGGGCGACTTGACGGATCGCCGCTGCTTGCGGCTCGCCGCTCCTTTACGATAGAAGCATCCCCATTTTCCGGAGTCGTCCTTGCAGGGTACCGCCGTCGAACGCCTCATTACGCCCGCCCGCAACATCGAGGGCAGCCTTCGCCTGCCCGGCGACAAGAGCATCTCGCACCGCTACGCCCTGCTCGGCGGCCTTGCCCAGGGCACGTCGCGATTTACGAATTTTTCCACGGGAGCCGACTGCGCCTCGAGCCTCGGATGCGTGGAAGCGCTGGGCGCCAAAGTTACGCGCGACGGCACGAACGTTGAGATTGAAGGCGTCGGCGGTACGTTTCACGCGCCGACCGGGCCGCTGAACTGCGGCAACTCCGGTTCGACCATGCGCATGCTCGCCGGCCTGCTCGCCGCGCAGCGGGGGAACTTCACGCTGGTCGGCGATGCGTCGCTCAGCCGCCGGCCCATGGAGCGGGTTCGCAAGCCGCTCATGCAGATGGGCGCGCGCGTCGATCTCACCGAGGGCCACGCGCCGGTCACGATCCACGGCGCTGGGCTGAGCGCGATCGAATACACCACGCCGGTGCCGAGCGCGCAGGTGAAAACCGCCGTGCTGTTCGCGGGCCTGCAGGCGCAGGGCACCACCATGGTGCGCGAAGCAGTGCGCACGCGGGATCACAGCGAGCTGGCCCTGCGTGCCTTCGGCGCGACACTGACGCGATCCTTGGAGTCTGTCTCCATCGCCGGCGGCCAGAAGCTTGCCGGGATCGAGACACAGGTTCCGGGCGACCTGTCTTCGGCGGCGTTCTTCCTTTGCGCAGCTGCGCTCTTCCCGGGCTCGAACCTCATCTTCGACTCGCTCGGTCTCAACCCCACGCGCGCCACATTGCTCGACGTGCTCACCGCTCTCGGCGCGCATATCGGGGTGCTGAATCTCGAAGAGACACAGGGAGAACTGGTGGGCACCGTGCAGGTGAATGCTCCGCCGAGCGGGCTCTTGGGGACAACCATCTCCGGTGTGCTCTCGGCGCAACTCATTGACGAGCTGCCGGTGCTGGCGGCCATCGGTCCGCACACGCAGCAGGGCATTCGCATCCGCGATGCGAAGGAACTGCGCGTGAAGGAGTCGGACCGCATCGCGCTGGTGGCGGCGAATCTGCGTGCTATGGGCGCGGAAGTCGTCGAGGTGGAAGACGGCCTCGATGTTCCCGGAGAGCAATCTCTGCACGGAGCGGAGATCGACTCGGGCGGCGATCACCGCATCGCGATGGCGTTCGCCGTCACCGCCCTGCGCGCGGCGGGCGATACGCTCATCCGCGGCGCGGAGTCGGCGGCGATTTCGTTCCCGGAGTTCTTTGACCTGCTGAAGCAGGTGGTCGTGCGGTAAATCGCAGGCAGAGAAAAGGGTGACGTTGCATTCGAACGCCACCCCTGGAAGCTACTCCCTACAAGCTACTTGCTGCCTCTCTCACTGCACCGGCTTCAGGATGTCATCCAGCCGGTCCGGCGTTCCGTCCACGCGCTCCAGATGCGGATTGCGCAGGCCGCCATGGTAATCGAGGGAGATCGTCTTGATCTGCGTTCCCTCTTTCACCAGAAGCGTAAGCGGATCGGCGCTCTTCTCCGCTGCAATGACCGCGTCGTGCAATTTCGACGGCGTGAAGACGTCGTTGCCGATCGCGACGATCTGATCGCCGGGCGTGAGACCAGCCTTGAAGGCGGGGCTATCCCAGACGACTCCGAACAGATTGCCCTCGTTCGACACGATGAAGCCGAGCGACGTGGTGAAGCTCATGCCGAAGCGCCGCATCGGGCCGCCGCCGTGCTTCTCCCAGGCCGGAGGCGTGTCGTTGTAGACCAGCTTGTATCCGCCCTGCGTAAAGCCGCCCTCCGGCACTTCGGGATGCAGATCGTAGACGCGCGTCTTGAGGAAGCTTGCCCAGTCATAGGGCTGCACTTTGTTCAGCGCCGCTACCACGTCTTCGAACGTGTAGGTGTGCGTGATGTAGCTGCCATTGTCGACCCCGTAGAACGACTTCGCGAAGTCGTCGAGCGACTTTTGTCCGTTGCTGAGCTCGCGGATTTTCGTGTCGGCATCGAGCCAGATCAGCAGCCCCTCCATGTAGTAGTCTTCCTGGCGCTGGAGGCTCGACCAGCTCACGGGCCGGCGCTGCGAGATGGTCGGCTGATTCGTCGTATCCACCAGCGGACGCCATTTGCGGCCCGGATCCGTCTCGAAGCTGGCCGCGATGCCCGCCATCAGGTCGCGCGTGGCATCGTCGCTGCGCAATCCGGAGCGCGCGCTGAGCACGTAGCCCCAGTACTGTGTGAGCCCCTCGTACACCCAGAGCAGATCGTCGCGCATGGGCACGTTGAAGTTCGGCGTCCACAAATCGGCCGGACGGCGGAATTTCCCGTTCCACGAATGCGTGTATTCGTGCGCCAGCAGGTCGACTTCCGGCGCCTGGGCGGCCCAGTCGGTAAAGTAGCCGGTGTCGGTGCCGTCTTCGCTCGACTGATGATGCTCGAGGCCCTGCCCGCCCACTATATCGCTAAGAAAGAACAGGAAGTCGTAGTGATCGTAGTGATGCGAGGCAAAGAGCTTCTGTGCCTGGATGGCGAGATTTTTGTGGTACTGCAATTCTTCGGGCGTGATCGCAAGATCCTTTTCGTCGTCGGCGAAAACGTCCAGGTGCACCTGATTGTCGGGCGCGGTGGAGAGGTCGATACGCTTGAAGTTCGCGCCCGCCACCAGAGGCGAATCGACGAGCGTGTTCAGGGTTGTTTCCCTGAAGTGAACCTCGTTGCCGTCCTTTGTGTCGGTCTCGAGGGCGGTGGCATACTGCCAGCCCTGCGGAAGCACCACGCTGGGCGCGAAGTGAATCTGCCGCGAGAAGTGCCCGGCCGGATAGAGAACAACCGTGTTCCAGGCCAGGTCATCGAGCTTGTCAGAGAACTCGACGCGGCCATCCTGCCGGCTGATCGCCGAGAGGTAGATAAAGTCGACATCGAGCGATGTAACGCCCGCCGGCACATCGATGTGGAAGGCATACATGTTCACGCGGTCGCGCTCCCACGGGATGCGCTGGCCATTCGCGGTGATCACAAGATCGGAGAATTCGTCGATCGGGCCCGTCGGCGAGTGATCGCCGGGAATCCACTCGGGGTAAAGCAGCGTCAGTTTGCCTGTGCGGACAGGAATCGCTTCATGGATGCTGGCGATGCGGTCTTTGGTATTCGACAGATCGACCTTGAGCGTGAGGGTGCCGGGATAGGGCGTGTCTGACGGGGCGACTATCGGCGGCGGCATGGGGGCCGGCTCCGGTTGCGCGATGGACTGGGCGGCGAGGGAAACGGGCAAGGCAACGGACAACAGAGCAGCCGCTCCAGCGGCTACAGAAACGCGGGAACTACGCATCGTTGGCAATCTCCGAATTGCATTGGGGAATTCGCGGATATGCGGAAAATTCTACAGGAGCGAAAGGGCGACATTCGCGGATTGGTCGCCGGTGCTGCGCTTTTTCCTCCGTTCCGATCCCGTTACGCGCTGCGTCTGAGATCGCTGTAGGCTGTTGGGGTGGCTGTCGCCGGCAGGAATCGTATCCGCCAATCCGTGTGCCGCTGGTGCTACCAGAGCACGCCGCTCGAACAGCTTTGCCAGTGGGCGGTGAATCTGGGGCTGAAGGGCGTAGACCTGCTCGAAGTGAATGAGTGGGACGTACCGCGGCGCCACGGGCTGATCTGCACGATGGGTTATGCCGGCGGCGGGACGATCTCCGATGCGATGAATCGCGTGGAGAATCACGCGGCGATTGAGGCGGCTTTTCGGAAAAACATTCCGCTGGCGGCAAAAGTGGGCGTTCCCAACGTGATCACATTTTCCGGCGTTCGGCGCGGCATGAGCGACGAGGAGGGTGCGCGCAACACCATCCTCGGCCTGAATCGGGTAAAGCAGATTGCCGAAGACAACGGCGTGACGATCTGCCTCGAATTGCTGAACAGCAAGATCAACCACCCCGACTACATGGCCGATCACACTGCATGGGGCGCGCGGGTGATGAACGAGGTAAATTCGCCGCGAGTGAAACTGCTTTACGACATCTACCACATGCAAATCATGGAAGGGGACCTGATCGACACCATCACCGCCAACATCGGCGTGATCGGGCATTTCCACACCGGCGGCGTGCCGGGGCGCCATGAGATCGGTCCCGCGCAGGAGATTCAGTACGGGGCCGTCATGCAGGCCATCGCGGCATCAGGCTTCGGCGGCTACGTCGCGCATGAATTCGTTCCCACGGGCGATGCAGTGGCGGGACTGCGCCAGGCTGTGACGATCTGCGATGTTTAGGTGGTGGGCTCGCCCTGAGCGGCTTCCCTCTCCCGCTCGAAGAAGCGCTCCATGAACTTCGTATCGAAGATGCCGCGTTGAAACTCCTCATCGCGGAAGATGCGCGAATGGAGCGGAATCGTCGTGTGGATGCCCTCGACGATGAACATCTCCAGCGCGCGCCTCATGCGCGACATCGATTCCTCGCGATCGGCGCCGTACGCGATCAGCTTGGCAATCAGCGAATCGTAGTACGGAGGCACAACGCCTTCCGCATACTGCGCCGTATCGACGCGAATACCGTTGCCGCCGGGTACGTTGAAGGCTGTGATCTTCCCCGCCGAGGGGGTGAATTTCTCAGGATGCTCGGCGTTGATGCGGCACTCGATGGCATGGCCGCGGGTCGGCACCACTTCCGGCACGATGCTCGAGAGTTTCTCACCCATCGCGATGCGCAACTGCGCCTTCACCAGATCGACGCCGGTAATGAACTCCGTCACCGGGTGCTCCACCTGGATGCGGGTGTTCATCTCGATGAAGTAGAGCTTGCCGTCTTCGTCCATCAGAAACTCGATGGTTCCGGCGTTCTGATAGCCAACACCTTCGAGGCAGCGCTTCAGCGTCTTCGCGATGTCCTCGCGCATGCGCGGAGTCACTTTGAGCGACGGCGCCTCTTCGATTAGTTTCTGATGGCGCCGCTGGATGGAGCACTCGCGCTCGCCGAGCGATTGCGCGGTACCGTGCTCATCGGCCAGAATCTGGAACTCGATGTGGCGAGGGCGCTCGATGAACTTCTCCATATAGAGGTCACCGTTGCCGAAGGCATTGGCCGCTTCGCTCTGCGCGGCGTGGTAGAGCCCGGGCAGATCTTCGGGCGTGCGCACCACGCGCATGCCGCGCCCGCCGCCGCCGGCCGATGCTTTGAGGATCACCGGATAGCCGACGGCCTTCGCCCACTCCAGCGCCTCGCCTTCGCTCGCGACGACACCGTCGGAACCAGGCAGAATCGGCACCTTCGCCCTCTTCATCGCCTGGCGCGCCTTTTCTTTCTCGCCCATCAGCCGCGTCACTTCCGGGGGCGGCCCGATGAACTTGATGTTCGACGCGCGGCACACTTCAGCGAAATTCGCGTTCTCGCTCAGCAGGCCGTAGCCGGGATGGATCGCGTCGACGTCGGCGATTTCCGCGGCGCTGATAACCGCAGGAACGTTCAGGTAGCTCTCCGCTGAGCGCGGCGGCCCGATGCAGATGGCCTCGTCGGCAAAGCGCACGTGCAGCGCGTGGCGGTCCGCCTCGCTGTAAATGGCGACCGTGCGCAGGCCCATTTCCTTGCACGCGCAGATGACGCGCAGCGCGATCTCACCCCGATTGGCGATCAGAACCTTACGCATGCAGGGGCCGAAGGGCGAAGAGAGCCTGGCCGTACTCAACCGGCTGCCCATTCTGGACGAGGCGCTTCACGATCTCGCCCGCCCCGTCGCTTTCAATTTCGTTCATCAGCTTCATCGCTTCCACAATGCAGAGAACCTGTCCGTTGTCGACGTGATCGCCGATCTTGACGAAGGCCGGGGAGCCCGGAGACGGCGATTCATAGAAAGTCCCAACGATGGGCGACTTAACGATGTGCAGGTTGGCGTCGTCGTCGGCTGCCGGAGCCGGTTCCGCAGCGCGCGGAGCCGCCGCAGCGTGTGCGGCCGGCATCACGCCCGGCGCCGCTGCCGCCGGCTGCTGCGCCAGCAGTCGCGCCAGCCCCGCCATGTCCGCCCCACCCTCCTGCTCAAACTTGATGCGGACCTTGAGGTCGCCGCGTTCCGCCTCGAACTCGGCAATCTTGTTTTCCTTCAGGAACTCGACGAGTTCCCTGAGCTCATTCATCTCTTCCGCATTCATCGTTTCCGCGCGGCTCCCGTGTGCCTACAGTTCAATCCAGGCTTTGGTGACTGGGGTCAGCACGCGCGCTCCCTTTTCTGTCACCGCAACCATGTCTTCAATACGAATTCCGAATTGGCCGGTTTTGTAGATGCCAGGCTCAATTGTTATGACCATGCCCGGCTCCAGCCGGATCTCATGTCCCGCAGCCACGCGCGGCTGCTCGTGAATCTCCAGCCCCACGCCGTGCCCGGTGGAGTGGGTAAACCATCTTGCCAAACCAGCTTTGCGCAGGACACCACGCGCGGCTTCATCCACATCGCCACAGGTGGCGCCCGGCCTTACAGCCGACACTGCGGCTTCCTGAGCTTCCAGCACCGCATCGTACGCCGATCGCTCTTCGCGGCTCGCCCCGCCCAGGTGCACGGTGCGCGTCATATCGGAGCAATAACCATTGAGGATAACACCGAAGTCGAGTGTCACGAAGCCTTTGCGGGGCAGCTTCGAGAGGGTTGCGCGCCCGTGCGGCAGCGCCGAGCGCGCGCCCGAAGCCACGATGGTTTCGAACGACATTCCCTCAGCGCCCAGGCCCCGCGCCAGAAACTCCAGCTCGGCCGCTACCGAGATTTCTGTTGCCCCCGCCTGCATCCGAGGCAGAATCTCTTCAAAGAGCCGGCAACCCAGGCGCGCCGCTTTCTGCATCAGCGCAATCTCGTCCGCATCCTTCACCATGCGCAGTACGGAAATCAGCGGCGCATCGAGCGCGACGAAGAACCCTCGCCGCTTCGATCCGCTGATCGCCGAACGCATAAGGCCGAGATCGGCCACCGTGGTATTCCCAGGATCGAAGGCCGCATGGCCGGCGGATTCCTCCAGCAGCGCGCAGGCCTCTTTCAGCGCGGACTTCTTTGCGATGGCCACGCGCGCGCCGCGGGTTTCTTCCTTCGCCTGCGCGGTGTAACGTCCATCGGTGAAGAGCGCCGCATTCTTCGCCATCACGGCTAGCGCCGCATTCGACCCCGTAAAGCCGCACAGCCAGCGCACATCGGGCAGATGCGTCACCAGCAGCGCCTTGATTCCGCGGCGCCCCATCTCGTCGCGCACAGATCGCCAGCGGGCCGATCCGGAATTCATTCTCTTTGGCATCACGTTCGATAGTAATGTACCCAGGCATCCGCAGGACGTGTTACTGAAGAACCGGCGAATCACGGCAGCAGGTTGTTTGCACCGCCGATTTCCGGTCTTCATCCGGGACGCAGGCGGTATACTCGCGTCGCAACCCTTCGAGGCCAATGATGAAACGATTCCGCACTTCCCTGTTCCTGTGTTTCGCCGCTTTTCTGACGTTCTTTGCCTTCCCTGGCCTTGCTGCGGCGCAGGCTGCCGGGTCTGACTCCGTCCTCACCGCGCAGGCCGCAGGCAAGCTCCTGCCCGATGCCGTTTTCTATGCCGGCAAATCGGCCAATACGCAGCTGCGCAATGCTACGGGAATCCACTTCGGCGACGGAGCCTACACCCTGGCCGTTCTGGTCGATACCTCGGGGTATTCGACCGCCGTTCAGGAAAAATACCAGGGTTACCTGCTGACGGAGACCACGCTGCAGTTCGGGGGACACTCGCTTCCGGCGGGCGCCTACGGCTTCGGCTTCGTGAAGGGCCAGTTCCTTGTCATGGACATCGGCAATCACGACATCTTCCAGGCCGGCACGACCCATGACGCCAACCTGCACCTGCCCCGGCCTTTGCAGGTGCTTTCCGGCTCCTCCGGCGGCGAATACCGCCTCTGCTCCGGTAGGGACTGCGTCACCTTCACCCGAGCGCATTGATCCTGAACGGCATAGCCGGCTGAAACAATTTCCTCGGCGATCCATCTAACTAAATGGAAGAACTGTGTCCACGGCGCTTCTGAGGCTCGTGGATGTTTCCCCGGCATCTGCTCCCCTGAACGACCGCGCGGAGTCGGGCAGTTCCGGCCTGGATCTTTTGTTCCGGAGCCGTCCCTCGAAGGAGCACACAATGAATCGCTGGCAAATTGCGACAGTGTTGTTCGCAGCATCTCTCGTGGCGGCTGCCCCGGCCGTCGCTCAAAACGAAGGTCAGGGCCAGGGACAGGCCGTGGTCACCGTTCTCCCCAAAAGCGACAAGCAGCCCATGGCCGCTGACGTTCCCGGCCAATCGCTGACGATATCGGTGGACGGCAAACGGGCGAGCCTCACCAACTGGCGGGCCACGCGCGGCGATCAGGCGCCAGTGGAATTCGTGCTGCTCATCGACGATGGCGCACGCGTGAGCCTCGGGCGCGAGTGGGACGACATCACGCATTTCCTTGGAAACCTGCCGCCCAACGTAAAGGCGACGGTCGCGTATATGGAAAATGGCCGCGCCGTTCTTTCCGGCCCACTAACTTCGGATCGCGCGAAGCTGCAACAGGAGTTTCACCTGCCAACCGCCACGCCCGGCTACTCGGCGAGTCCCTATTTCTGCCTGTCGGATCTGGCTAAGAACTGGCCATCGAACGACCGCAGCGCGCGGCGCGAAGTCCTGATGATCACCGACGGCGTCGACCAGTACGAGCGCGTGTACGATCCTGACGATCCTTATGTGCACAGCGCGATGGACGATGCTGCCAGGGCCGGCC
>Ga0335075_10006197_pt1 | contig 18478 bp, 13 predicted proteins | sample Lox_Sample_24_FD_206723 | JGI IMG/M metagenome (GOLD analysis project Ga0335075, IMG submission 206723) | Soil microbial communities from Loxahatchee National Wildlife Refuge, Florida, United States - Lox_Sample_2.4 | ecosystem: Environmental > Terrestrial > Soil > Wetlands | place: USA... | reverse complement strand
AGGATTACTCTGCAACGACCGGTCAGCTGCTCTCGCCGATCGGCACGGTCATTCCGCTGCAGAACGGTCCGACCTCGGATCAGTTCTTTCTGACCTTCGCGCAGATCGGCAGCAACTCGCACACCTATACCGAGTCGGTGCCGACGCCCTCGGCACCGGTGGATCTGGCGCCCTCGTCGGATATCGGCGTGCGGCTGTGGGATGAGCTCAACAACACGATGGCCAATGTGACCACCGTGCCGCTCACGGCCACCGCTCCGCTGGCGACCTACCAGAACGTGCAGCAGCAGTTGCCCAACGTGACCGACATGGAAAGCGCGACGGCCGCCAACGTGATCTCGGCTGCGCAGCTGGCGGTTTCCTACTGCCAGAGTTTGCTCGCCAGTCCCGGCACTTATTTTCCGGGCCTGACTTCCGCACAGTTCGCGGCACCGGCCACCAGTGTGCTCACGCCGGGCTCCGGCATGGATCTGATCGCCTCACCGCTGATCCAGAACCTCACGGGACAGGGCGCCGGAGGCCAAGCGCTCGCGACGCAGCCGGCCGACGCCACGGTGCGCAGCGAAATCTACAACCTGATCCAGGCGCTGGAGAGCGACACGCCGGGCGCCAGCACACAGACCGTAACGATGGGCGTGTGCACTGCGCTGCTCTCCAGTGCGACCTCGCTGATCAAGTAACAAGCGCGTAAACGGGAAGAACACAGGGATCGACGCCATGCGAAAGAAGACTCCGCCCCGGCGACCGCCACTGCCCTTCGAGATCCGAAATCTCGATCATCGTCCGCCCATAACGCGGCGCGAATTTCTCGGTCGCGGCATGCTCACCACGAGCGCGACGCTGATCGGCATGGGCTCGTTTTTCAGTATGTTTGCCAACCCACGCAAGGCCTACGGGGCGCTCGCGTCTGACATCCAGACGCTGGTCAACACCCCCTGCAACATCCGTGCGGGGGCCGGCAAGATTCCCTTCATCGCCTTCGACCTGGCGGGCGGGGGCAATATCGCCGGCTCCAATGCTCTGGTGGGCGGCTCGGGTGGCCAGCTCGATTTCCTGACGACGGCCGGCTACAACAAGCTCGGGTTACCCGGCAGCATGATTCCGAACTCCTCGATGGGAACCGGCAACTTCATCGACTCCAGCCTGGGCGTATTGATGCACAGCGACAGTGCGTATCTGCGCGGCATCAAGACCAGGGCGGCTGTCTCGACAATGGCCAACATGAACGGTGCGGTCATACCGGCCATCAGTCAGACCGATACCGACCTCAATCCCCATAACCCCATGTTCGGCATTCATACCGTGGGGGCGGCCGGGGCGTTGCTGGTGCTGATCGGCACGCAGGCAACCACCTCCGGTGGCAACTCCGAGGCACCCTCGTACATGATCGACCAGACCGTGCTGCCCACGGTCGTGCGCCGGCCCTCTGACGTAACCGGTCTCGTGAGCACCGGTTCGCTGGTCGGCGGTTCCGGTGGCCTCACCCAGTCCGCTGCCGTCGATGTGCTCGAATCAGCCGTGCGCTTCAGCAACATGAAGCTCGGGGTCGTGAGCCCCGCCACCGGCAATTCGGCGACTGATACGGCCATCTCCAACGTGCTCGAGTGCAGCTACGTCGATGCGGCCTACTTGGTCGACAAATACGGTAACGCGCAGCAGCAGCTCGACCCGACGTTGGACACCAACATCACGGGCGGAAGCAACAGTATCTTCACCGCCGCGGAGATGCAGGACTCGGATTTCCTGGCAACGGCCTCGGTGATGAAGATGGTCATCAACGGCTACGCCGGCGCCGGTACCATCGAGATGGGCGGTTTCGACTATCACACCGGTGATCGTATGACTGGCGAAGGGCGGGACTTCAAGGCCGGTCAATGCATCGGTGCCTGTCTCGAATACGCCTCGCGCGTCGGTGTGCCGCTGATGATCTACATCTTCAGCGATGGGTCGCTGGCTTCCAACGGCATGATTGACAATTCCGTGGGTGGACGCGGCAAGGGCGTGTGGACGGCAGACAACACCGCCACGGCCGCCTCGCTGATGCTGGTATTCGACCCGCGCGGCAAACCGGCGGCCACCAGCAACCAGATCGGCAGCTACAACGCCGACGGCACCGTCAACGCGACCGGCAGTGTGGCCGCCAATGCCGTCAACCTGCTGGCCGAAACGGTGGTGCTCAACTACATGGCGCTGCACGGCCAGGAAGCACAGTTCCAGAACGTCGTATGGGCCAATGGTGTCGCGCAGGGCCTTGGCAGCGCGTCCACCTATCAGAACCTCATTGCGTTCCAACAAACGCCCTCGGTCTCCAGCGGCATCATCCTGCCGCCGGTCTGAGGCAGGCAGCGCCAGTCCGGCGCTAGCGCGGCGGTACCGCAAGGGCCGCCGCGCTGTCGCTTTTTCCAGACGCAAATCACTATTCCCCGGCGGCCGTGTCCGACGCAAACTCTTCGGACGCTGCGACCGCGGAACTGCGGCGCACGACGGGCGACTTCAAGTGCGAGCGACTTCATGCATTTTCGCTCCCGCTGTCGCGATCGTTTTACCAATCATGTCAAATGGGACGTCATGACGGCGATTCTTCCATCGCGCCGCCTCCGCGGCGCCGAACCTTGCCTGCTGGCGGTGCTGGTGCTGGTGGTGCTGGGCCTGTGCTCCGCAGCCGTGGCCGCGCCACAGACATTGATTGGACAGAGCGCGCCCGACTTCGCGCTGGCCGCCTACGCCGGCGACAACGTGCGTCTGTCCGAATCCCTCGGGCAGCCGGTGATCATCACTTTCTGGGGAACCAGTTGCAGCCAGTGCGCTGCGCAGCTCGCGCGGCTCGACCGTCTCTATCAGACCTATCGCTCTTCGGGCCTGGTGGTGCTCGCCGTCAGCGTCGATGACGACATGCAACGCGCCGATCGCTATGCGCGTGCGCATCGCATGCACTATCCGCTGCTGCTCGATCCGTCCAAAGAGGTCAGCCGGGCGTATCAGATCGATCGGTTGCCCACGACGGTGCTCGTCGACCGCGCGGGCACGATCCGCTATCTGCACGATGCCTACCGTGCCAACGATCCAAGCTATGTGGCGCAGATCCGCGCGCTGCTCGACGATGAAGACTCGCTGAGATCGGCCTCGGTCCTCACGCATTGAAGGTAAGTCATGAACCGCCATCCGCTTCGTCGAATTCTGCGCCCCGTGGCACTTGCGGCTCTGCTGCTCGTTGCGCTGCCATTCACTCATACGGTGCTGGCCGCCCCTGCGGCGAACCCGGCACCGGCGGTGAGCCCGGCACCGGCGGTGAGCCCGGCACCGGCGGTGAGCCCGGCGAGCACGGCCAGTCCGACGCCGGCCGCTGGCACGGCTGCGACCGCCGCCGGCGCGGCACCCACGGCTGTATCCGCCGCCGTGCCCGCCAACGCTGCGGGCACGCGCTCGCTCGATGAGCAGATCCAGGATCTCAAGCGTCAGACCATCGAGCTGAACCGCGATCTGTTCGTGCTCGAGGAGGATCTGCTGTTTCCCGCCAATACCCAGGTGGCGGTGTTCGTGTCCGTGGACGTCGGCGATTTCTTCGCGCTCGATTCGATCAACCTGAAGATCGACAACAAGGAAGTGAGCAACTACCTCTACACCCCGCGTGAGGTCGCAGCGCTGCTGCGCGGGGGCGTGCAGCGGCTGTATGTGGGCAATCTGAAGGCCGGCTCGCACGAGCTGGTGGCCTTCTTCAACGGCAAGGGCCCGAACGATCGCTATTACCGGCGCGCTGCGAGTCTGCGCTTCGAGAAGGGGCTCGGTGCCAAGTACCTCGAGCTGAAGGTCACCGACCACCAGCATGCGCAGCAGCCGGAATTCGAGATCAAGGACTGGCAGTAGCCGCCGGACGGCAGGTCAGGTTATCCAGTGGTTATCCAGCTATGAAGCTCGCTCGTACAACGGCGCTCTGGCTGCTCGTGCTCGCGGCTGCATTGCCCTCCGCGGCGCTCGCCAAGCGTCGCGGCAATCCCGATGCGCTCGCGCCGGTACGCGTACAGGACCTGGCCTATGGTGATGTGCTGTTTCATTACTGGGCCGATGAGGACTCGGGGCTCGAGGCGCTGACGCGGCTGGAGGCCTACGAGCACTGGGGCCTGATGCCGCATCACGTCGCCGATGCCGATCTGCTGGCCGCGGGGCTGTATCTGCAGCTTGGCGTGCACAACGAGGCCGGTGCGCGCTTTGCCCGGCTGCTCAATGACCGCGTACCGCTGCCGGTACGCAATCGTGCCTGGTTCTATCTGGGACGCATCTGGTACGAGCGTGGCTACTATGACCAGGCCGAGCAGGCTCTCGGTCGTATCCAGGGGCAACTGACCCCCGAGCTCGAGGGCGAGCGCAACAATCTCCTCGTCAATGCGCTCATGTACCAGGGCCGCTACGACGCCGCGATTGCGCGGCTGTCGGGCTGGCGCGGTCCGCGCGACTGGATGGCCTTCGCGCAGTTCAACCTCGGTGTGGCACTGGTGCGCGCCAACCGCCTGGCGCAGGCCGCGCCGATTCTCACCGCCGTCGGTACCCCGCCACGCAAGCCGAAGAACGACACCGAGGAGCTCGCCAGCCTTCGCGACCGGGCGAATCTGGCATTGGGCTTTGCCTACCTGCAGGCCAACCAGCCGGCTGCGGCGCGTGTGGCGCTTGCGCGGGTGCGCCTGGACGGTCCCTACTCGAGCCGCGCGCTGCTCGCCGACGGCTGGGCGCAGGCGGCGCTCGGGCAATACCGCGAGGCGCTCGTCCCCTGGCTCGCGCTGCACCAGCGCAACCTGCTCGATGCGGCGGTTCAGGAATCCTACCTCGCCGTGCCGTACGCCTTCAGCCAGCTGAACGCCGGGGCGCAGGCCGCGCAGTATTACCAGGCTGCCCTGCAGTCCTTCGACGGCGAGACGCGCAACCTCCAGGCAGCCGTCGCGCACGTGAAGAGCGGCGGTCTGCTCAGCGACCTGCTCGGCGAGGATCGCGACGCTCAGCACGGCTGGTTCTGGCAGCTCGGAGCACTGCCCGATGCGCCCCAGTCGCGCTACCTCTACGAGCTGCTGGCAGATGATGACTTTCAGGAAGGACTGAAGAACTATCGCGACCTCGGCTTCATGCAGCAGAGTCTGTCGCACTGGGACGGCAGCATGGCTGCGTTCGCGGCCATGATCGACACTCGCACGAAGGCCTATGGCGAGCGTGTGCCGCGTGCCGATGCGCTGCTGGCCACCGATGCGCCGACGAAGCTGCGGGCGCTGCGCACCGACGCCGAGTCGAAGCTGCAGGCCATCGAGACCGGCGATGACGTGGTCGCACTGGCCACCCCGCATGAGCGCGAGCAGTGGACTCGCATTGAGCACATGCAGACGATCATCGCGCAGCTGCCCCCGAGTCTCGAGCGCGACAACGCGGCCGACAAGCTGCGACTGGTCCGCGGTGTGCTGTACTGGCGGCTGGAGGCGGCCTTCAAGGGCCGCAGCTATCAGGAGCAGCGCTCACTGCGCGAGGTCGATGCCGCGCTCGAGGAGCTCCAGAACCGCTGGGTGCGGGTACAGCAGGCGCGTGCCAGCGTGCCGACGACCAATGGCGACTTCGCTGCGCGTGTGAGCGAGCTGGGCCATCGCATCGACCAGCTGCATGCGGATCTGGCGCGTGCCCAGCAGCAGCAGGCTGGCTACCTGGACGGGCTTGCCGAGAGCGCACTCGATGCACAGCAGGCCCGCCTGGCGTCCTATTCGCAGCAGGCGCGCTTCGCGCTGGCCAATCTCTATGATCGTGCGGCCGATGCCAATGCTCACCCTGGCGCACATGCGGCTGCGCCGGCCTCGGCTCCGGCTGCGGCGGCCGCAGGAGCGCGGCCGTGAACCGGTCTTTCGCCCGCACGGCGCTGCTGTCGGCCTGCATTGCCGGATTCATGGTGGCCTGTGCCCACCATCGCGCGGCAGTCCCGGGCACCATCGGTGAGCTCTCCGATCGAGTGAGCGTGCCGGTGCAGACCGGGCAGCTGCCGCCGCCCAATCCAACGGCCGCGATGGCGACCTATCAGCAGTTCCTGCAGATGCAGAATGCCGATCCGGCGCTGCGTGCCGAGGCGCTCAGGCGCCTCGGGGATCTGAACCTGGAGGCCGGCGAGCTCGAGCGCATGAGCAGCGAGGTGTCGCGCGTCGATGTGCACGGCGCTCAGGCGATCCAGCTCTACACCATGCTGCTGAAGGTCTATCCGAACTACCCGCACAACGACGAAGTGCTCTATCAGCTCGCGCGCGCCTATGACACCACCGGGCAGACGGCGCTTGCGCTCTCGACGCTCGATCGCATCGTGGCCGACTACCCGCACAATGCGCATCTGGGCGAGGTGCAGTTTCGCCGCGGTGAGCTGCTGTTCTCGTTGCAGCGCTACCCCGAGGCGCAACAGGCCTATGAGGCGGTGCTGGCCCTGGGACGTGATGGCTCGACCTTCTATCCCCAAAGCCTGTACAAGCGCGCCTGGTCGCAGTTCAAGCGCAACCAGAACGAGGAATGTCTGGATTCCTTCGCGCAGCTGCTCGACTACACGCTCCGCGATACTCAGGGCCATGCGCGGGAGCTACAGAAGCTGGCACGGGCCGATCGCGAGCTGGTCGACGATACGCTGCGCGTCATGAGCATCAGCTTCTCCTATCTGGACGGACCGATGTCGATTCGCCAGCTGGCGATGCGTCATGGGCATCCGCCCTACGTCTGGCTGCTGTACCAGCGCCTGGGCGATCTGTACGTGAGCAAGCAGCGCTACCAGGATGCTGCAACCACCGATCGCGCCTTCGTGGCGGACTATCCGATCGATGCGCACGCACCGCTGCTGTCCATGGCCGCCATCGAGGCCTATCGACGCGGAGGCTTTCCCGATCTGATGCTGCAGGGCAAGCTCGAATACGTGCAGCGCTACGGCTTCTCCGCACCCTTCTGGCAGGGACGTGCGCACGGTGACTACCCCGATGTGGTCGCGCAGCTCAAGGTCAACCTGCGCGACGTCGCGCAGTACTATCACGCGCTCGCGCAGAAGACGCACAACAACGCCGATTTCGCCTCGGCCGCGGACTGGTATCGCGCCTATCTGGCCTCCTTCCCCGGGGAACCCGACTCGGCGGCGACCAACTATCTGCTGGCAGATGCGCTGTTCGAAAGCGGGCAGTACCTGACCGCCGCTACCGAATACGAGCGCACGGCCTACAGTTACCCGCCGCATGCGCGCGATGCGCAGGCTGGCTATGCCGCGCTGGTGGCCTATCAGAAATATGAGGACAGCCTGCCGGCGGCGGCGCGTGCAGCGGTGCATCTGCGCGCCACCGACTCGGCGCTGCACTTCGCGCAGAGCTTCCCGCGCGATCCGGCCAGTGCGGGGGTGCTCACGCGCGCCGCGCAGGACCTCTTTACCGCCGGGGATCACCCGCGGGCGATCGCGGCCGCGCGGCTGCTGCTCTCGCGCCAGGGCGTGACGACAGCCCAGCAGCGCATCGGCTGGAGCATCGTGGCGCAGACCAGTTTCGACCAGGGTAACTACGCCGCTGCCGAGGATGCCTTCAGGCACGGACTGGCGTTGACTCCGACGAGCGATCCCGAGCACGCGGACCTGACCGAGCGGCTGGCAGCCTCCGTCTACAAGCAGGGCGACAGCGAACGAGCCGCCGGGCACCTCGCAGCCGCGGCCGACGACTTCCTGCGCGTTGCACAGGTCGCGCCGGGATCGAAGATCGTCGAGACCGCGCAATACGATGCGGCAGCCGCCCTCATCGATGCGCAGCAGTGGCAGCGGGCCATCCCGATCCTGGAGAGCCTGCGGCGCGAAGATCCGCACGGCCAGTACAGCGCGGGCATCGGCAGCAAGCTCGCGGTGGCCTATGCGGCGGCGGGTCAGTCGGCACAGGCAGCCTCCGAGTTCGAGCGCATCGCCGCGACGCCCAACCAGGATCCCGCCGTGGTTCGCGAGGCGCTGAGCAAGGCTGCGGATCTGTATCAGAAGTCCGGCGATGAGGAGCACGCCGCGGCGATGCTCGAGCGGCTGGTGGATCAGTTTCCGACCCCGGTGCCCGATGCCATCGAGGTACGGGCACGACTGGCCGACATGGCAAGCCACCGTGGCGATGCCGAGCGCACGCTTTACTGGCAGCGACAGATCGTACAGGCCGACGCCACGGCCGGGGCGGCGCGCACCGATCGCACCCGCTACCTTGCGGCCCAGGCTGCCCTGGCGCTGGCTGCTCCGCTGCGCGATCAGTTCCGCGACATCAAGCTCGTCGCACCGCTCAAGCGCTCGCTCGAGCAGAAAAAGCGCGCGCTCGAGGCCGCGGTGCAGGCCTATCGGGGTGTGGCTGCCTATGAGGTGGCACAGACCACGACCGCGGCCACCTTTGAGACGGCCGAGCTCTATCGCACGCTGTCCGACGATCTGCTGCATTCGCAGCGCCCACCGCGCCTGTCGGCCGATGAGCTCGATCAGTACGAATCGCTGCTGGAGGATCAGGCCGAACCCTTCGAGGAGCAGGCGATCTCGATCCACGAGATCAATGCGGCGCGCGCCCAGCAGGGTATCTATGACGACTCGGTGCGCAAGAGCTTCGCAGCCCTCGCGCAGCTCTCACCGGCACGTTACGGCAAGACCGAGGCCGCACAGGTCTGGATCGCGGCGCTGAGTGTGCCGGTGCCGGCCCCTCACGCCAGCGACGATCCGCCCGCCACGGGGGCGGCCAGCGCGAGCGGGGCAGGGGCGGGCGCACCGGACGCCTCGAATGCCGGCAAGGCACACAAGCGCGGCGCCGGGAAGAAGCCGGCCCGGGTGGCGAGTCTGGGCGGCTCCGGCGGCGCGAAGACGGCGGCCGCCGCTACAGCCTCGGCGGCCGCGCCGGGCGCAGCAGCGGGCGTCACGGCCCCAGCCATGGCGCCGCCGAGTGCGGCCGCCCTGGCGGATTTCCAGCACGTCACCGACCTGGCCAATGCCGGACGCGACACGGACGCACAGCTCGAGCTCGAGCAGTTCGAGCTGCGCTATCCGGGCTATCCGACCCCGCTCATCGATCTGGGCCTGCTTGCGCGGCGTGACGGCAGGCTCGACCAGTCCGAGACGGCCCTGCGGCACGCGAGCCAGATCGATGCGTCCAATCCCCTGATCTGGAGCGAACTGGGAGTGACGCTGCGCGAAGAGGGCAAATTCAAGGATGCGCATGCCGCCTATGCACAGGCGCTGGCGCTCGATCCCAACTACGCCCCGGCGCACCGCAACCTGGGCGTACTGCTCGATCTATATCAGGGAGATGCCGTGGCGGCACTGGCGGAGTTCCAGCGCTACAAGCAACTGACGGGAGAGGATAAGCCCGTGAGCACGTGGCTGGCGGACCTGCGCCGGCGCACCGGCGTGCGCGGCGCTTCGCCGGCGGCAGCCCCGTCGGCCGCCCCATCCGCTTCGGCCCCTTCCGCCACGGGCCCAGCCCCCGCACCGGCCACCCCGACAGCCACGGCCAAGGCAAGCACCACATGAGCGCTCGACATATCGCTGGTCTCCTAGGCATGGCCTTGCAGGCGCTCTGGGCAGCAACGGCGCTGGCCCAAGCCCCGGCCGACGTGAATCCGGCGGTGAACACCAGTGCCGCGCAGGCCGACGCTCCGCACGCCCCAGCGGCCCAGCCGACCCAGCCGACCCAGCCGGCTCAGCCGACCCAGCCGGCTCAGCCGACCCAGCCGACTCAGCCGGTGCCGACCGTGAAGAATGCCCGGGCGCCGACCCCGGATCGGCCGGCCACCGCACAGGCGGCCGCGACCGCGGCGGCGGGGGGCAGCACCGATCGCATCGAGCTTGGCACCACTGAGATCAGCGGCAATCGCGAGCTGCCCAAGCTCATGTACATCGTGCCCTGGCAGCGTGCAGAGGTCGGCAAGATCAGCGGGCGGCCGCCCAACAGCCTCGTCGACGAGGCGTTGACCCCCGTGGACCGCAGTGTCTTCGAGCGGCAGAACAGCTACTACGCTGCCCTGCAGGCAGCGAGTGCATCGGCCGCGTCACAGCCTGCTGTGACGGCTGCCTCGCCCGTGGCCGCGGCTCCACGGGATGAGAAATAGGTCGCGGTATTGAACGTCTGTAACACCATAGTTTGAGGATCCGACGGATCATGGCGCCAGAGGGACGGGAGAGAGCAGGATGAATATCTTCGATCACATTGTGCGCTTCTTTCAGGGCGGCGGATTCATGATGTATCCGATCGCCGTGGTGCTGGTGCTGGGCATCTGCATCGCGCTCGAGCGCTGGATCTATCTGACGCACACGGCTCTGCGCAACCGCGGACTGTGGAGCGAGGTCGCGCCGCTGCTGGCGCAGGGCAACTTCCGCCAGGCCGTGCAGATGACCTCCAAGTCGCCCGCGGCCATCGGCCAGATCCTCAACTACGGTCTGGCCCGCATTGGCTCCTCGCGCCGGCGGGATGACATCGAGAAGGCGATGGAGGAGAGCCTGATGGATGTGGTGCCGCGGCTGGAGAAGCGTACGCACTACATCGCGACGTTTGCCAACGTCGCTACGCTCCTCGGACTGCTCGGCACCGTGGTCGGCCTCATCAATGCCTTCGCCGCCGTCGCGACCGTCAATCCGGCCGAGAAGGCGAATCTGCTCTCCGCCAGCATCTCGGTGGCGATGAACTGCACCGCATTCGGTCTGATCACCGCGGTGCCGCTGCTGCTGATCCATGCGGTCATCCAGACCAAGACCACCGAGCTGATCGACAGCCTGGAGATGGCATCGGTGAAGTTTCTCAATGCCGTGACCGAGCGCGCCACCGTGCCGCCCATGCCCGATCGGCATTCGGGGCAGGTCGCCGCCCAGGCCTCCTGAGCCGCGCGCACCTGCCGGGGCAGCGCCGGGAACTTTCATGCGCCGTTCTTCCTACACCGCCCGCCGTGTGACGCGCCATCAGCGCAAGCCCGGCGAGCTGATGCTGGTGTCGATGATCGACATCTTCACCGTGCTCGTGACCTTCCTGCTGATGACCGCCGTGTTCTCGCGCACCGTGATCCTGCAGCTGAAGCTGCCGCCGAAGAATGCGCAGTACCAGCCGCTGCCGCCGGGACTGCATCTTGAGGTGATCGTGCGCAAGGATCGCCTGCAGGTGGCCGATACACGACTGGGGCCGCTGCTGCCACCGTTCATGAACAAGAACGGCAACTACGACTTCGATGCGCTGTCGCAATATCTGCAGTTCGTGAAAAGCAATCCCAAGTACAAGGACGTCACCGATGCCTCCGTGCTGGTCGAGCCCGACACACCCTATGACACGCTGGTGCAGGTGATGGACCATGTGCGCGTGCTGGACGTGAACGCCGGGCTGAGCGATGTGCAGTACGAGCTGTTTCCTGATATCTCGATCGGCGATGCACCGCCGGCTGCGGCGGGCTCGCCGGTGGCCAGCGCCGCTCCCCTGCATGCCGTGGCGCGCGTAGGAGCGTCCCGATGAGCATGTCCAACCGCGCCCGGCGCATGCAGCAGCATCAGCTGCGCAATCGCGCCGATGCACACCTGAACCTCATCCCGATGATCGACATCCTCTCTGTGATGGTGTCGTTCCTGCTGGTCTACTCCACCAATGTGGAGGTGCTGCAGAACACACGTGCCATTCAGGTGCCGCAATCGATCTCCGAGCAGCAGCCGCGTGTCACCGTCGTGGTGATGCTCAGTCAGGATGAGCTGTATCTGCAGGGCGCCCCGATTGCGAGCGTCGCCCAGATCCGGGCCGGCGGGGAGATCGTCGCGCCGCTGCGCGCGGCACTGGACCGTCCAATGCTGCTGGGCAGTCAGGCCTCGGAGCAGAAGGTCGCGGACCGGGAGATCACCGTCATGGCCGACAAGGCACTGCCCTATGAGGTGCTGAAGAAGGTCATGCAGACCTGCACGGACGCCAACTACGGACGCATCTCGCTGGCGGTCATGCAGAAGGACAAGCCGGTGCCGGCAGGCGCGGTCAGGAGCTCCTGATGCCCGCTCCCGCCAAGAGCTCGCGCCCCGCACAGCGCACACCGGTGAGTGCCGCGCAGGCGGCCGGCATGGTGCTCGGACCGCACTATCGCAGCTACGGGCTGCCCTGGGAGCTCGACCCGCAGGAACAGCAGCGGCTGCGCCGGCTGCTGCTCTGGGGCCTGGGCGCCATCGTGCTGCTGGGCCTGGTGTTGCCGCTGATCCACCTGCCGCCCATCACCGAAGCCCCCACGGAGGTGCCCGACCGCCTCGCGCGTCTGATGGTGCAGCAGGTCAAGCCGCCACCGCCGGTCGTGCAGCCCAAGCCCAAGGCCGAAACCAAGCCCGTGCCCAAGCCTGTGGCAAAGCCAATCGAAGCCCCCAAGCCAGTCGATCACGCCGCGCAGGCCCGGCGCCGGGCGCAGAACGAGATCAACAAGATCCAGGACGACCTGGCGGACATCCGTCAGCAGATGGACCCCTCCACGCTCGGTCAGACCAAGAACCTGCAGGGCGCCGTCGGTGCTGAAACACACGCCGATCGCTCGCTGATTACCTCCAATGCCAATGCCGGCTCGGGCGCATACGTGACCACGGCCAGCGCCAGCGCAGGCTTCGGCGGCGGTGCTGGCTCGCTGACCGGGCACCAGGCCGAGCAGGTCACCTCGCGCATCGCGCAGGCGGCGACGGCCGAGCACGTCTCGCGTGGCACCAGCGGCCGCGCCTCGCGCTCCGACGAGGAAATCGCGCTGGTGTTCGATCGCAACAAGGGCGCGATCTACGCGCTCTACGAGCGCGTGTTGCGACAGCAGCCCGATTTGCAGGGCAAACTTGTGCTTCAGTTCACCATCGCGCCGGATGGGGAAGTGACAGAATGTCACGTGGTTTCCAGCGAGCTGCATAATCCGGATCTGGAGCGCATGATCGTCGCGCGTGTGAAGCTGTTCCGATTCGAGGCCAAGAACGTCGCCGCCATCACCACGATCAAGCCGATCGAGTTCGTTCCGACGAGCTGACCGGCTCACAGCCGAAGAGCGCCACTCCCCGACCCGCCGCCGTGAACCTGCAGTCGGAAATCGATTATTTCAGCGAGCTGCCGACCCTGGATCAGGCGCGGCTCATCGCCGTATTTCTGCACGAGCTCACCGCCGAAGCGCGCGGCACCTATGGCGCGGGCAACGATCAGGTGCACGATGGGGCGCGGCTGCGTTTCGTCAACGAGATCGTCTGCCGCCTGGCGCGCTTTCTGGAGCAGCTGCTGGCCGATGACACCTCACGGCCGGCCAACGACGTGGTCATGCGCATGCTGCTGGCCGCGCGCCAGGACAAGGCCGCAGAGCGGCTGGTGATGACCGCCTACCGGCGTGCCATCCATGGCTTCGATCGCTACGACACCACGATGACGATCGACAACTGAGCGCCGGCGCACGCGGCGCGCGATCAGTCGCGCAGCGGCTGCACGGCGGGTGCACACGGCGGGTGCACGATGGACGGCGCAAGCGTGCGCACGTAACGTGGTGCGGTGCCCGTCAACTCCCTCAGTCAGCTGCTGCTGCTCCTGCTGGCCACCGTGCCGGTGCTCGCCCTGGCACGGCGGCTGCGTCTGCCTGCGATCCTCGGCTATGTGATCGTCGGCATCGCCGTCGGTCCGCATGCGCTCGGGATCCTGCACGAGGGGACCGAGGAGCGCGCACTCGGGCAGATCGGCGTGGTGTTCCTGCTGTTCACGCTGGGATTGGAATTCTCCTTCCCACGCATGGTCGCCATGCGCCGCGAAGTCTTCGGCGTCGGATCGGCACAGACGCTGGCGATCACTGCAGGCGGCATGCTGCTGGCACATTGGGCGGGGGCGGGCTGGCCCGCGGCCATCGTCATGGGAGGGGCCATGGCGACCTGCTCGACCGCCATCGTGCTGCAACAGCTCGGCGCTCAGGACGAGCTCAATCGCACCCATGGGCGGCTGTCATTCGCCGTGCTGCTGTTTCAGGACCTGGCCTTCGTGCCGTTGCTGGCGCTGGCCAGCGTGCTCGCGCAGCTCTCGCAGGGAGCGCCGGCCGCGGCGGGCGCCACGCCCGGGGAGATCGCGGCGCGACTGGCGGCTCTCGGAACCCTCGCACTCGCCGCGGTGCTCGCCCTGGGACGCTGGGTCGTGCGCCCGCTGCTGCACGAGATCGCCCACAGCCGCCTGCGTGAGCTCTTCACGCTCGCGGCACTGCTGGTGGTGCTGGCCTCGGCATGGCTCACCGAGCGGCTGGGCCTGTCCATGACGCTCGGTGCATTTCTTGCCGGCATGATGCTCGCCGAGAGTGAATACAGCCATCAGATCGATGCGGTCATCCGGCCGTTCCGGGAGCTGCTGCTCGGGCTGTTCTTCATCTCCGTCGGCGCGCTGCTGAACCTTGCGGTGCTGTTCCGCAACCTGCCGGCCGTTTTCGGCCTGCTGGCGCTGCTGACGCTGGCCAAGACACTGCTGTCGACGCTGGCGCTGGGGGCTTTCCGCATCCCACGCTTCAAGGCGCTGCGCACGGGCGTGGTGCTCGCCGGGGGTGGGGAGCTTGGGGTGGCGCTGCTCACCATCGTTGCCGCGGCCCCGCAGCTCGTGCCCGCACGCTTCACGCAGCTGCTGCTGGCCGCGCTCGTGCTCGGCATGATCGCGAGCCCGCTGATCGTGCGCTATAACAAGCGCATCGCGCGCCTGCTGCTGGCCGAGCGCGGGCCGCCGCTGGTGCCCATGCCGGCCGAGTACAGTGCCACGGGGGCGCTCGCGGCGCGCGATCACGTGCTGCTGTGTGGATTTGGGCGCGTCGGCACCAATCTTGCGCGCGTGCTCGCTTCGCAGGGCTTTGAATTCCTGGCACTGGATCTCGATCCAGACAATGTGCGCGCGGCGCGCCGGGCCGGCGAGCCGGTCGTGTGGGGCGACAGCGCCGACGAGCAGCTGCTGCGCAATCTCGGCCTGGATCATGCGACCGTCGTCATCGTCACCTTCGCCGACGCCAACATCGCGCTCGAGGTCGTCAGAAGCGTACGGCGCGTGCGCGCCGATGTGCCGGTGCTGGTGCGCGTACAGGACGACTCGCGCCTCGCCGAGCTCTCGAACGCCGGGGCGACCCAGGTCGTGCCCGAGGTTTTCGAGGCGAGCCTGACGCTGGTGTCGCAGGCCCTGACGCTGCTGCGTCTGCCGCCCGATGAGGTCACACGGGTGGCCGAGGGGCTGCGTCAGGCGCGTTATGGCAGCTTGCGGCAGCTGGCCGAGTCGAACGATCGCGCCAGCAGCGCCCACGGCGCCGGGGAGCGCCTGCGCTCGGTGGTGCTGCCGCCGGGGGCCTGGGCGGTGGGCCGGCGGCTGGCCGAGGCGCGCGCGCAGGGCGCCGCCGTGACCTTCGCGGCGCTGCACCGACAGGGCATCGTCGGACGCGACCCGGACGCGCAGACGCTGCTGCGCGAGGGCGACGTCGTGGTGCTCTACGGCAGCCCTGAGGACCTGGAGCACGCCGAGGCGGTGTTGCTGGCCGGTTGAGGCGCAGGCGGGCGCCCTGTGCGGCAGGGTAGAATGCCGCCCCCTGATGGATCGCGAAAACCTGCATTTTCCGCCGCGGCATGCGCCGCTGCGCGAGGACCTCGGCGCACTCGGGCAGCTGCTCGATGAGGTGCTGCGCGAGCAGTGCGGTGAGGAATTCTTCGGCCTGGTGCTGCAGGATCGTCTCACCGCCACGCGCTGGCGCGAGGGGCAAGCGGCTGCCGGCGAGGCGCTGGCCGTGCGCGTGCGGGGGCGTGCCGCGCCGATCGCGCGCGAGCTGCTGCGCGCCTTTGCCTCCTGGTTCCAGCTGGCCAACGTCGCCGAGAAGGTGCACCGCATCCGCCGGCGGCGCGAATATTTCCAGCGCGACAGCGATCGTCCGCAGCCCGGCGGCGTCGACGATGCGGTCTGCGAGCTCAAGGCGGCGGGGCTGTCGCTGTCCGACGTCCTGGCGCTGCTCGCGACGCTGTCGATCGAACCGGTGATGCTGGCGCATCCGATGGAATCCACCCGACGCACGACGCTGCTGCGACAGCAGCGCCTCGCCGCGCTGCTGCTGGAGCGTGACAACGCCACGCTCGCCCCCTATGAGCGCCGCGCGCTGCTCGAGCGCATCAGAAGCGAGATCAGCACCGACTGGCAGACCGAGGAGCATCCGCGCGAGCGTCTCACGATCGCCGATGAGCGCGAGCACGCGATCTTCTTCCTGGCCGAGATCATCTATCGCATCATTCCGGCGTTCTACCTGGAGATCGCCAGCGCGCTCTCCAAGCACTACGCCGTGTCCATCGATTCGCTCGAGCTGCCGGTGATCGTGCGCTTCGGCAGCTGGGTGGGCGGGGACATGGAGACCTCGGCGGAGGTGCATGCCAAGAGCATCCGCGAGACGCTGGCGCGCGCCCAGCGCGTGATCATTGGCAACTATCACGGTGAATGCCTTGCGCTGGCGCAGATGCTCTCACAGAGCGCAAACCGCACGGGCATCACCCCGGAGGTCATGAGCCGCATCGAGCAGTACCGCAGTCTGCTGCCCGGCACGCAGTCGATCACTCCCTCCCGTCACGACCGCATGCCCTACCGCATGCTGCTCACGCAGATTGCCGAGCGATTGCAGGCAACCTACGAGGGACGCTCCAATGGGTATGAGGGGCCCGGTCAGTTCCGCGCCGATATCGCGCTGATCGGACAGAGCCTGCTGGTCAATCGCGGCATGCATGCCGGCCATTTTCAGATCCGCCGCCTGCTCTGGCGCATCGACACGTTCGGCTTTCATCTGGCGAGCCTTGATCTGCGCCAGCACACACGGGTCCATCACGCGGTGCTGGGACAGGGTCTGGATGATCCGCAGTGGTGCGCGCGCACACCCGCCGAGCGACACGCGCGCCTGGTCGAGCTGCTGGAGCGTGATGCCGGTCCGGTCGGCAGTTTCGATGCGCTCGGCAAGCGCACGCTGGCGGTATTCGAGGCCATGATGCAGAGCCGCCATCGCTACGGCGCGGAGGCGGTAGGACTGTATATCGTGAGCGGCGCGGCCCATGCGGATGACGTGCTCGCCCCACTGGTGCTGGCGCGCTGGGCGGAAGCCTACGACAAGAGCAGCGGACAGGTGGCGCTCGATGTCGCCCCGCTGTTCGAGCAGATCGCAACGCTGGAACAATGCGGTCAGACGATGCGCGAGCTGCTCGAGGACGAGGTCTACAAGCGCCATCTCGAGTCGCGAGGCCGGCTGCAGACCGTGCTGATCGGCTATTCGGAGAGCAACGAGGAGAGCGGCATTGTCGCCTCGCGCTTCGCAGCCTACCGTGCCCAGCGCAACCTGACCGAGGCGCTCGCCGAGGCGCGCAAGCAGCACGTGCTCTTCTACAGCCGCGGCGGCAGCATTCCGCGCGGCGGCGGGCGCATCGATACGCTGCTGCGCGCGGCGCCGGCCGAGTCGGTCAGTGGCACGCTGCGCTTCACCGAGCAGGGCGAAAACGTGTCGCAGAGCTATGGCCTGCGTCCCAACGCCATGCGCACACTGGAGCGCGCCTTCAGCACGCTCGCGCTCGCGACGCTCGCTGTCAAGCGCGGCGTGCCGCTGCGCGAGAGCGCGGCGCTCTCGGACTGTGCCGGACTGGTGGCGGGCCACAGTGCGCAGGCCTGGCGCGGCCTGGTATTCGAAGAGCCGCGCTTCTACGGCTACTTCCGCGAAGGCACACCGATAGACGTCATCGAGCGCATGCAGATCGGCTCGGCGCTGCCGGCGCGCGTGGAGGGCGGCATCGCGCAGGTGCCTCCGGCGGCCTGGGTCTATGCCTGGTCGCAGGCGCGGCACATGCTGCCCGGCTGGTACGGGGCCGGCAGCGGACTGGAATTCGCGCGCGCCGAGCGGGGACTTGCGCTGCTGCGGACCTGCTATCAGGGCTGGCCGTTCTTCCGCAGCCTGATCGATGACATCGAGGCGATGCTGGCACGCGCGGATTTCGCGATCGTCGCCCACTACGAGCGGCTCGTGGTCCCGGAGCTGCGCAGCTTCAGCGCGCTGCTGCGCGCGGAGTACGAGCGCAGCTGCAGCGAGGTGCTGCAGATCAAGGAGTCGACGCGGCTGCTCGACAGCGATCGCACGCTGCAGCGGGCGATCGCTCTGCGCAATGCCTATCTGGATCCGCTGCACTTCATGCAGGTGGATCTGCTCGAGCGCTGGCGCGCCGACGCACGCCAGGCGCGCGATCTGTTCGAGGCGCTGCAGGCGAGCGTCAGCGGGATCGCGCGCGGCCTGCAGACCACCGGTTGATGGCATCAGCCGCGGGCTCACGACGCCATGAACGTGCCTATTTTTGGATATTACTACATGGAATCAGATAGTTAAAAACTTTTATTTATGTAGATAATGAGTTCATTTGCCGTCACCGCTCGCTTCAGGGGAGCGGTTATCGCGAAGGACCATGGCCAGGGCGAGGAGCGCCAATTACGAGTCGAGCGCGCGGCGCTGCGCTGGAGTGCACGTGCGC
>Ga0335075_10006196_pt1 | contig 18480 bp, 21 predicted proteins | sample Lox_Sample_24_FD_206723 | JGI IMG/M metagenome (GOLD analysis project Ga0335075, IMG submission 206723) | Soil microbial communities from Loxahatchee National Wildlife Refuge, Florida, United States - Lox_Sample_2.4 | ecosystem: Environmental > Terrestrial > Soil > Wetlands | place: USA... | reverse complement strand
AATAGATGCGATAGAGCGTTTCGAGAAACATCCAGTCGCGGCCGAGGCCACGCGTGATCCGCGCCAGCTCGGCATGGTTGTCGCCGGTAAAGCTGTAGCGCAGTTCGCCGCGGTTATTGCCGGCATAGGCATGGTAGAAGCCGGCCTCGCCCTCGAGTGTCGTCTCGCCGCCCGGCGTGCCGTGCCTCGCCAATGCCACCGCGAGCAGCGCGTTGCGCACCGCGCCGCCCTCGCGCAGCGAGCGCCCGCCGCTGCGCGCGCCTTCGAGATTGCCGGAGGCGAGGTTCACGCATTGGGCGATGGCACCGTTCAGCTGGTTCGCGTCGAGGCCGCCGAGCTTGGCCGCGGCGATCGCGGCGCCAAAGATGCTGAACACCGGGCCGGCGTGAAAGCCGCGCGACATGACCGTCGGGATGAACTCGGCGGCCATCCGCTCCATGACCTCGTAACCGGCGGCGATCGCGGTCAGAAAATCCCGGCCCGAGGAGCCGGCCACCTCGGCCGCGACCAGGGCCGCCGGCAGGATCGCGGTGCCGGGATGGGTCAGCATGCGAAACGTGTCCCACTTGCCGCCGGCGAAGATCGTCTCGGTGTTGACAAAAGCGGCACCGGCCTTGGTCAGCTTGGCGCCGCTGCCCAGTACGCTCGCCACTCCGCCGCCGCCCGCCTCTTCCTCGCGCATCAATGCCAGGGCCTGCCGGCTCGCCGGCATGTCGTGTGCCACCAGCGCCGAGGCGAGCGCTTCGAGCGTGACGCCCTTGGCCCGGTCGACCACCTCGGGCGGCAGGTCGTCGAATTTGAGGTCGGCGACAAACCGGGCGAATTCGCGGCTCAGCGACATGGCGGTTCCCCTCGTCTTGGATTTCAGCCGCCGGCGGTTCGCGGCGGTTGACGCTGCGCCGATAGTAGCCAACAACGGCAGCATGAGCGATGACCGCCATCCGCCGACGCCACCGATCCTCGCCGGCAAGGAGTTCGCCGCAGCCTCGGTGTTCGAGCCGGCGAACCTGCTGCGCGAGGCGCGCCGCCAGAAGCGGCTGCCGCACTGCGAGGTGCCGCAGATCTGCGTCCTCGACCCCGATGGCGACATCCTGCGCGCGCTGCGCAGCAGCGGCGAGGCACGTCGATCATCGGGCTGGGCGTGCTACCACACCGATCTTTACGAGTTCGCCTGCGGGGACGAGCGCTTTGGCATGATCGGCTGCGCGGTCGGCGCCTCGTTCGCGGTGCTGATCGCCGAGCAGCTGTTCGTCTCGGGCTGCCGCTTTCTGATCAGCATGACATCGGCCGGGCAAATCGTCGCGCGGGGTCAGCCGCCCTATTTCGTGTTGATCGATCGGGCATTGCGCGATGAAGGGACAAGCTATCATTACCTGCCGCCGGCCGAATTCGCCGAGGCCGATGCGGTCCTGGCCGACCGTGCGTTCGCGGCACTCGCCGGCATGGCCGAGCCGGTCCATCGCGGTGCCGCCTGGACCACGGACGCGCCGTTTCGCGAAACCCTGGCGGCAATCGAGCGGTGCCGCGCCCGCGGCATCCTTGCGGTCGAGATGGAAGCGGCGGCGCTTTATGCCTTCGCCCGTGCTCGCAGCAAGCCGGTGCTGTGCTTTGCCCATGTGACGAACCGGATGGCGGTGGCTGCCGGCGATTTCGAAAAGGGCGAAGCCGCCGGCGCCCACGCGTCGCTTTCGGTCATTGCCGCCGCGGCCCGCGCCTGGCGTGACCTTACCGGCGCTCCCAGATGGGTCGGCGCTTGCTGATGGGAGACATGCGGTCGCCAGGCGATCCCGCCGGATTCTGCGCGATCGCCGTGATGGCCAAGGCGCCGCAGGTCGGCGCGGTCAAGACCCGGCTGGTCCCGCCGCTTTCCGCCGTCGAGGCGGCGGCATTGAGCGGCTGCTTCATCCGCGACATTGCCGAGAACATCCTGTTGGCGGCTCGCGCGGAAGCGATTGCCGGCTATGTCGCCTATTCGCCGCCCGGCTCCGAGGCGGTGTTTCGCGATCTGCTGCCGCCGCCGATCCGGCTGCTGGTGTCGTCGCGCGCCGGCCTCGGCTCGAGCCTCGCCGACGCCGCCCGAGATCTGCTCGTAGCCGGCTATGGTGCCGCCTGTCTGGTCAATTCCGATAGCCCGACCCTGCCGAATTCGGTACTGGTCGAGGCGGTGCGCCTGCTGCGGGCGCCAGGTGACCGGGTCGTTCTCGGGCCGGCCGAGGATGGCGGATATTACTGTATCGGCTTGAAACGCCCGCAGCCGCGGCTGTTCGAGGCAATCGATTGGAGCACTGCCGCAGTGCTCGCCCAGACCCTCGACCGGGCACGCGAGATCGGCCTTGACGCGGTGCTGCTGCCCTCCTGGTACGATGTGGACGATCTGCCGTCGCTGCGCCGGGTGGCGGCCGAGATTCGCGAGGCGGCAATTGCCGGCGACCGGCTGGTTCGTTACCCGGCGTCGCACACCGCGGCGTTTTTGCGCCGGCTCGCGGCGGCGGATACCGGGAGAGGCATGGAGCTGTTCCCGCCCTGGTCAAGCCACGGTCACGCGCGGCGGTGACCCGGTGCCGACTCCTCCTGCTCTTGTGCTGCGCGACCACGTTGCTGGGATTGACGTTGCTCGGCCTCCGGCTGCAGGCACACGACGATATCGGCGGCTTTGTCGCGGTCGCGGTGGCACAAGGAGCCGTCTACCTTCTGGCGGTCGGGCTCGTCTGGAACCTGCGGTCGCGGTGCCGCAGGCTGGCGTTGCTGGTCCTCGCGGTTGCGGCCGTGTTGCGGCTGCCGGTGCTGCTGGCCCCGCCTTATTTGTCGACCGACATCTACCGGTACGTCTGGGACGGGCGGGTCGAGGCTGCCGGCATCAATCCCTACCGTTACATCCCGGTCGACCCGCATCTCGATCGTTTGCGCGACCCCGAGATATTCCCGCGTATCAACCGCAACAATTACGCCCCGACGATCTACCCGCCGGCGGCCGAGGCGATCTTTTTCCTGGTGACCCGGGTAAGCCAGTCGCTGGTGGCGATGAAGGCGGCGATGGTCATCTTTGACGTCGCCACGATCGCCGTGCTGCTGCGCCTGCTCGACGAAGCCGCTTTGCCGCCCGCGCGCGTCCTCGTCTACGCTTGGCATCCGCTGCCGATCTGGGAGTTCGCCGGCAGCGGCCATATCGATGCGGCGATGATCCTCTTTGTCGTGCTGGCGTTATGGGCGGCGCGATGCGGCAAAGGGTGGCTCGCCGGGCTGGCGCTGGCCGGTGCCACGCTGGTCAAGCTCTATCCGGCGCTGCTGTTCGGAGCACTCTACCGTCGCTGGGACTGGCGCATGCCGGCCGCGTTCACCGCTGCGGTGGTGCTGTTCTATTTGCCGTTTATCGGCGTCGGATGGCGGGTTTTCGGGTTCCTGCCGGGATATGCCGGCGAAGAAGGGTTCACCGCAGCCGGCGCCGGCTTCTACCCGTGGAGCCTGCTGCAACGGATGCCCGCCTTCGCCGGGCTGTCGGCGCAGTGGTATATTGCCGGCGCCTTGGTGGTTCTCGCCGCACTCGCCCTCGCGGTCGTTTTTGCCCCCCGGCCGCGCGACCGGGAATTTGTTGACGCGACGTTGCTCGCTGGCACCTTCATGTTTTTGCTGTCACCGCATTACCCATGGTATTTCGCCTGGCTGATCGTATTTGCTTGTTTTGCTCCGTGGCTTTCCCTGCTGTGGTTGACCAATGCGAGCTTTCTGCTCTACCTCGTGCCGGTCGGCTCGCATCTGGTTGAGACTAGCCGGCGACTGCTGGTCGAAGGGATGATCTACGGCCCGTTCGTGATGCTGGCGCTGGTTGATTTGTGGCGGCGCCGGGACCGGGCCGCGGGGCACACGGTCGGTGGAGAATGATAATGTCCGATCCTGCATCCACCACCGAGACGATCGCGCCGAGCCGTTATTTCGCTCATATCGCGGCCGAACGCGGTGCGGTCGCCGAGGCCGAACCGGTCTGCCTCTATCTCGAGACGACAAACCGCTGCAACCTCTTGTGCACGACCTGCCCGCGCACCTTCGAGGCGCTTGAACCGCCGGGCGACATGAGCTGGGAATTGTTCGCCAGGATTGTCGATCAGTTCCCGCGCATCGCCCGCGTCGTGCTGCACGGGGTCGGCGAGCCGATGATGGTGCCGGCATTGCCGCGCATGATCCGCTATCTGAAGGATCGCGGCAGCTACGTGCTGTTCAACAGCAACGGCACGCTCTTGACTGCGCGCAAGGGGCGCGAACTGATCGAGGCCGGGCTCGACGAGCTGCGCCTGTCGCTCGACGCCGCCGAGCCGGAGGCCTTCGCGCTGGTGCGCGGGCGCGACCTGTTCACCCGCATTTTGCGCAATATCCGCAACTTTCGCGTGCTGCAGCGCGAGCTCGGCGCGGCCACCCCGCGGGTGTCGCTATGGCTGACCGGTCTGCAGGAGACGATCGGCCAGCTTCCCGCCTTTGTCCGCCTGGCGCACGAAATCGGCATCGAAGAGGTCTATCTTCAGCGCCTCGTCTATTTCGCCGAGGGGCAGGGCTTGGCCCGACCGCAATCGGCGCTGTTCGCAGACGGGTCGGGCGAGGAAAACCGGTTGATCGGCGAAGCGGCGGCGCTGGCGCGCGAGCTCGGGATCAGCTTCAATGCCTCGGGGGCGACCGATCCCGCTTCGAGCCTGAAGCAGGAGGCCGCCGAGCAGCCCTGGTCGCTGTGCCGGCGGCCCTGGTCGCTGATGTATTTTACCGCGCATGGCCGCGCGATCCCGTGCTGCATCGCGCCGTTCTCGATGCGCGGCTACGACAGCTTCACGCTCGGCGATGCCACCCAAGAGACGCTGCGTGAAATCTGGAACGGGCCGCGCTACCAGGCGTTCCGCCGCGCCCTCTTGAGCGACCGGCCGTCACCGGCTTGCGCCGGTTGCGGATTGCGTTGGAGCCTGTGATGGGCGGGCATCTGCGGGTCGCGGCGATCATCCCGACCCTCGACGAGGAGGCGGCGATCGGCGCGGTGCTCGCCGCCATCCCGCGCGGCGTGGTCGATCGGGTGATCGTCGCCGACAGCGGCAGCGCCGACCGCACGGTCGAGCGCGCCCGCGCCGCCGGTGCCGAAATCGTGACCGAGCTGCGTCGCGGCTACGGCCGCGCCTGCCGCGCCGGCGCGATCGCCGCCGATGATTGCGACATCCTGGTGTTTCTCGACGGCGACGGCAGCGATCCCGCAGAACGGATTCCGGCGCTGCTGGAGCCGATCGCCGATGGCCGCTACGATTTTGTCATCGGCTCGCGCACCCGTGGCCGCCGGGAACCCGGCAGCATGAGCGCGCATCAGATTGTCGCCGGCCATGCCGTCGGCGTCGTGCTGCGGCTGCGCTATGGTGTCGGCTACACCGATATGGGCCCGTTTCGCGCGATCCGGCGGCAGGCTCTCTGCCGCCTCGGCATGCGCGAGATGACCTTCGGCTGGAACCTTGAGATGCAGATGCGCGCCGCCCGCACCGGTCTGCGCATCCTCGAAATCCCGGTCGAGCACCGGCGGCGGATCGGTGGCGCGTCGAAAGTTTCCGGCAGCCTGTCGGGAACCCTCCGGGCGAGCCTGCGGATCGGCGCGACCCTGACCCGCATCGCCTGCGAGGGGCACCCGCGATGAACCCGAACCCGGTCTCCGATGTCGTCGCGTTCCTGACCCGCCCCGGCTGGACCGCGCCCGGCTGGACCACGGTGGTGTTCTGGCTGCTGATCGCGGCCAGCATCGTCATCGCCGCTTATGCCTGGAGCACGATCCCAGGGCAGCGGGCGGCAAAGAACCTGTTCGGCTGGATCTGTCGCTTCTCGATCGGGGCGATGTGGTGGCAGCAGACGCTGTGGAAGCTGCCGCCCTATTACACCGACCATCCGGACAAGCCGTTCGGCGCCACCGGGCTCGCCTATTGGATGGGATTGATGGGCAAGCATGCCGCGATCCCGGCGCAGGCGGACTTTGTCAATCACATCGTCTTGCCGCACTTCTATGTCTTCGCACCGATCGTCTATTCGCTCGAAGTATTGACCGCGCTGTCGCTGATCCTCGGCCTCTTTGTCCCGGTCTGGGGATTGATCGGTGCTGCCCAGATCGCCAATCTGTGGCTCGGTCTCTACAGCGCCCCGGGCGAATGGCCGTGGACCTATTTCTTCCTGATGGTCGTGATGCTGATCTTCGCGGTGCACCGCTATGGTCGCGCGCTCGGGCTCGACGCGATCATCACCAGCAAGCGCGCATCGCGGCCGCTGGCCCAGCGCCGCCGCCCGTTTCTCAGCTTCCTGACCTGAGCCGGTGTCGCGGCCGGTGCCGCTCGGCGTCAGTGGCCGAGAGCCGCGAAAACGCCGAACAGGAGACCGCTGACGGCGAACAGCGCCAACGGATTGAGCTGTGGCCAGCGCATCAGCAGTACCGTCGCCACGACCGCCGTGATCCAGATCGCCGGCCCGCCGGGCATCGCCCGCAACACCGCGATCCCGCCGGCGAGAACAAGCCCGGCAGCCACCGGGGCGAGCCCGTTTTCGACCGCGGCATGCCAAGCCGAGCCGCGCCAGCGGCCCCATAACCGGGCCGTGACGAAGACCAGCAGCGAGGACGGCAGGTAGAGCGCGACGCTTGCCGTCAGAGCACCCGGCCAGCCCGCGACCTTCCAGCCGATCAGCGCCGACAGCATTGTTCCGGGGCCGGGCGCGGCGCGCGAAATCGCAAACAGATCGGCGAATTCGCGGGGGCTCGTCCAATGATGCACGCCGACCGCCTGGTGCTCGATCTCGGCCAGCAGCGAGGCGCCGCCGCCGATCGAGAACAGCGACAGCGGACCGAACACCAGCACCAGCGCCAGCAATGCCCGCCAATCCCCGGGCATCTCAATTTCCGCGCATGTCAGCGGCGCCAGCGTTGCTGCAGCAGGGCAAGACCGATGCTGAGCGGTGCGAGGCAGCTCACGACCGGCAGCAACGGCCAGCGCAGCCCGCCGACCGTAAGCGCGGTGACCGCGACGATCGCAATCTGGCCGAATTGTGAGGCGCCGCGCGGCACCAGCACCAACCCGGTGGCGAAGGTCAGCCCGATCGCCGCCGCCGCCACCCCGTCGAGCACGGCATGCGCCAGCGCGCTGCCGGCAATCCTGGCAAACGCTGCGGCGAGCGCGATCACGATCACGAGCGGTCCCGACAGCAGGCCGACCACCGCCACCACCGCGCCGGCGCCGCCACGCAGCTGCTGGCCGACCTGGACGGTCAGATTGACCCCGCCGGAACCCGGCATGACCCGGCTCAACGCCACCCCGGACAGATAGGCCTGGTCGTCGATCCAGTGGCGGCGCTGAACCATTGCGCGATAGAGCCAGGCCGCGGTGCCGCCGCCAAAGCTGGTGACACCGAGCCAGAAGAACGCGATCGCGATCGCGGCGAGGCTGATTTGCGCCTTGCCCGCACCCTCCCGATCGCGTCGCCCGCCTTCCGCCAATAACACCTCCGCCGCGAGAAGCGGAGGTTATCCCGTCCGGCGTTGGCGGGCGAGTGCTTAGCGCTGCCGAGTGCTACGGGTGTCTGTCAAGCGACGCCGGGCCGTCAAGCAACGCCGGGCCGCGGCGAGCCGAACCTCAGCACGGATTGTCGTTGCCGCCGAAATCGCCGCCGCTGAAATCCTGGTCGGAGCCGAAATCTTGATCCGAGCTGAAATCCTGGTCCCCCGAGCCGTCGCCGCCGCTAAAGTCCTGGCCACCGCTGAAATCCTGGCCGCCGCTGAAGTCCTGGTTCCCCGAGCCGTCGCCACCGCTGAAGTCCTGGCCGCCGCTGAAGTCCTGGCCCTGACCAGTGCCGCCAGCGTCACCATAGTAGTTATTGACGACGGTCTCGCCGAGCCCCGGGGTCATGCCGCGCTCGCCAAGAATGCCGGCGCTGGCATGCTGGCCGAACAGCGATTCGATGCCCTGGAACAACAGTGCGCCGCCGGCAACACCGGCCGCGGTCGCGGCCGCCGAGCGCAGGAATCCACCACCACCGCCCATCGCACCACCCATGAAACCGCCGCCCATGGAATTGCCGCCGGGACCCGTCGGCTGGGGATAGCCGCCTGGTGCTGTGGGCTGGCCCCAGGGCTGTGCCGGCGGTGCCGCGGCGACTTGGGGCGACCGCGTCCACGGGCCGGCGGCTGGAACACTGCCGCTTCCCTGCGGCAGGGCGGGCGGCGGCGGTGCCGGCTGGCGGCTTCCGAACAAGCTGCCAAGAAAGCTCGTCGGCGCCGGTCGTGCCGCCTGCCGCTGCGCGTCGCTCAATTGCGTTTCGAGCTCGGCGATCCGGTTCTGCGCATTGTGCAGGCTCAGATCCTGGATCAGCACGGTCTGCACCAGATAATAGGCCGCGTCCGGCTGGGCGGTGGCGGCCTGGCGGATCAAGGCATCGGCCTCGGGGTCCTTGGGTTGTCCCGCGGCATTCTTGAGCCGGGCCAACAGGGTGGTGATCAGGTCTTGTTCCTGGGGCGTCATGGTGGCCTTCCGCTGCGGAAAAGCGGCGCATTTCGACGAAACGCACCGGCGCCGCCGACCTCCTCCCGCCGAGCCGCAGCCCGACTACTCAAGCTGATCGCGCGCCGGCCTAGATGTGGGGAGTGCCGCGATGCGGTCAATGACCCGCAATCGGCAGCCCATCCGGCGACTATACCGGGCTTACAGCCCCTGACCACCCATCGCCAGGAACTTTTCGCGGCGCCGCGCCCGCAATTCTCGCCCTTCGATCGCCAATAACGGCCGCAAAGCTCCGTCAATGGCATCACCAAGCGCAACGATCGTCTCTTTTGGCAGGCGATGGGCGCCCCCGAGCGGTTCCATCACGATCCGGTCGATGACCCCCAGGCGCAGCAAATCCTGCGCGGTCAGACGCAGCGCCTCGGCCGCCTCGGCCGCATGCTCGCCATCGCGCCACAGGATCGAGGCACAGCCCTCGGGCGAGATCACCGAATAGACCGCGTGTTCGAGCATCAGCACCGCATTGCCGGCGGCAAGCGCGATCGCTCCGCCCGAGCCGCCTTCGCCGATCACCGCGGCAACCAGCGGCACTTCGATATCGAGGCAGGTCTCGATCGCCCGCGCAATCGCCTCGGCCTGGCCGCGTGCCTCGGCATCGATCCCCGGATAGGCGCCGGCGGTATCGACCAGGGTCAGCACCGGCAGGTGGAAGCGGTCGGCGAGCTGCATCAGCCGGCGTGCCTTGCGATAGCCTTCGGGCCGGGCCATGCCGAAATTGTGCGCGATCCGGCTCTCGGTATCCGCCCCTTTCTCGGTGCCGAGCACGATGACGCTGTGTCCGCGAAAGCGGCCGAGACCGCCGATGATCGCCCGGTCCTCGGCAAAGGCGCGGTCGCCGGCGAGCGGAACGAAATCGGTAACGAGCGCAGCGATGTAATCACTGGCATGCGGGCGCTGCGGATGGCGCGCGACCTGGACCTTCTGCCACGGGGTCAAGCGCGCATAGGTCTGGCGCAACAGTCGCTGGGCGGTGCTTTCGAGCCGGCCGATCTCATCGGCGATGTTCAGTTCGCCGGTCGTCGACAAATGGCGCAGTTCCTCGATCTTGCCTTCGAGCTCGCCGATCGGTCGTTCGAAATCGAGGAAGTGGCGCATCATTTGCGGCGGGCGAGCGGGTGGGCGGTATGCACCAGCCGCTGCAGCCGGTCGCCAAGGACATGAGTGTAAATCTGGGTCGTCGCGATGTCGGCATGCCCCAGCATCTGCTGCACACTGCGCAGATCGGCGCCGTGGTCGAGCAGGTGGGTGGCAAAGGCGTGGCGCAGCACATGCGGCGACAGGCGGCCCGGGTCGAGACCGGCGGCGACCGCCAGCGTCTTCAGCAATTGGCCGCAGCGCTGGCGGGTCAGATGGCCGGCGGCGCCGCGCGATGGAAAGAGCCAGGGCGACGGCTGGCGCTCGGACAAAAACCGCTCCCGGCAGTCGAGATAGCGGGCGAGCGCCCGGCGCGCCGGTTCGCTCAGCGGCACCAGCCGCTCCCGGCCGCCCTTGCCGCGCACCATCAGAAAGCGCGGGTCGCGCCGCGCCGCGGCGACGCCGAGCGTCAGCAGCTCGGAAATGCGCAGCCCGGTCGCGTAGAGCAGTTCGATCAGGCACAGCAGGCGGGCGCCCTCGTCGCCGGGCTGGTCCTGCGCCGCGGCGAGCAGCCGCACGACCTCGCCCTCCGACAACAGCTTGGGCAGCGGCCGACCGAGGCGCGGCGTGTCGAGGCCGACAGTCGGATCGTCCTGCCGCACCCCGTCCATCACCAGGAACTTGTAGAACTGGCGCATCGCCGAGAGGCGGCGGGTCAGGCTGCGCGGTGCCAGTGACGCCGTCGCCGATCGTACCAGATAGACATGCAGCACGGGCTCGTCGGCAGCTTCGAGCATGATCCCGCGCGCCGCGAGAAAGCGCTCCAGGTGGGCGAGATCGCTGCGATAGGCGGCGCGTGTCAGGCGCGAAGCGCCGCGCTCGGCCATCAGCATCTCGAGAAAGGCTTCGAGATGCCGCGAAACACCGCCTGTTGCGGGCCGGCTGGTGGCAGCGACGAGCCCCGGACGGTCATTTGATGAAGCGCGCATTCGGCAGCACTTTCTCGACCGCCACCGAGGGCGGCGGCGGGTTCCACAACGCCAGGAAGGCAGCCCCGCCCAAAGCTGCCAAGACGATGACGACGATAAACCCGATGGTCAGCTTTCCCATGCTGCGGCTCGCATATCCCCTGACCGGCCCGAGAGCCCGATTTGTGCGGCTCGAGCGACGCCGCGCCGCCCCGAAGACGCCACGCCGCCCCGAAGACGCCACGCCGATTGACGACCCGGCTGCACGATATGCTAGTACCGTTCATGCTGGTACCGTTCCTGGGCGCCGGAAAAAAGAGCGGCTCCAGCGGAGAGGATCGCGGTGCACCCTGACCTGCTCGAAACCGGACGGCGAGCCTTCGCGGCGCGGCGCTTTGTCCCGTGCCGCAGCGTGGTTCTGGTCGGGTTGATGGGCGCCGGCAAGACCAAAATCGGACGGCGGCTGGCGACCCGGCTCGGCCTGCCGTTCTTCGATTCGGACCAGGAGATCGAACTCGCGGCCGGCGAGAGCGTCGAGGAGATCTTTGCCAATCGCGGCGAACTGGCGTTCCGCGCCGGCGAACGCCGGGTCATTGCACGGCTGCTCGCCACCCCGGTGCATGTGCTGGCGACCGGCGGCGGCGCGTTCATGGATCCGGCAACCCGGACCGCGATCGCCCGGCGCGGTGTTTCGATTTGGCTGCGCGCCGACCTCGATGTGCTGGTCCAGCGGGTATCGCGGCGGGCCGACCGACCGCTGCTAAAGGCCGGTGATCCGCGGGCGATCCTGGCCGAGCTGATCGAGCGCCGCCATCCGATCTATGGCGAGGCCGATATCACGATCGACAGCGGCGACGGCTCGCCCGAATCGACAGTCAACCGGGCGATCGGGGCGCTGGCCGGCTGCGCCTGCGCGCTGACGCCGCCTGTTGCGGAGAGCGAAGCATGAGCGTCGACGGGGAGATGGCGAGCGAGCGGCTGCGGGTCGCACTCGGCGAGCGCAGCTACGACATCATCGTCGGGCGAGACCTGATCGCGGGCGCCGGGCGCGAGATCCTGCCGCTCCTGCGCCGGCGTCACGCCGTCGTGGTCACCGACGAGAATGTCGCACGGCACTGGCTCGAACCGTTGTGCGACAGCCTCGCCGCAGCCGGGATCGCGCATCACCGGGTGGTTCTGCCGCCTGGCGAGGAGACCAAGGATCTCGCGCATTTCGGCCGGCTCGCCGAGGATATCCTGGCCTGCGGCATCGAGCGCGGCTCGCTCTTGGTGGCGCTGGGCGGCGGCGTGGTCGGCGACCTGACCGGCCTTGCCGCGGCGACGCTGCTGCGCGGGATCGATTTCGTGCAGGTCCCGACCACCCTTCTGGCCCAGGTCGACAGCTCGGTCGGCGGCAAGACCGGGATCAATACGGCAACCGGCAAGAACCTGATCGGCGCCTTCTATCAGCCGCGCCTGGTGCTCGCCGACAGTGCCACCCTCGCAACCCTGCCGCGCCGCGAGCTGCTCGCCGGTTATGCCGAGACCGTCAAATACGGCCTGATCCGCGACGCCGGTTTCTTTACCTGGTGCGAGCGCCAGGGGAACGCGTTGTGCGCGGTCGAGGCCGATCCGATCCGCCACGCGGTGCTGACCAGTTGCGCGATGAAGGCGGCGGTCGTCGCCGCCGATGAGCGCGAGGAGGGTGAGCGCGCGCTGTTGAATTTCGGCCATACCTTCGGCCATGCGCTGGAGACCGAGACCGGGTTTTCGAGCCGGCTCCTGCATGGCGAGGCGGTGGCGCTGGGGATGGTGCTGGCCTTCGATTTCGCGGCGCGGCTCGGTCTTGTCGCGGCGAGCGAGGGGGAGCGGGTGCGCCGCCATTTCGCCGCGACCGGGCTGCCCACCGGGCTCGCATCGGTCGGGCTCGCCGGCATTCCCGCCGAGCGGCTCGTCGCCCATATGGGCAAGGACAAGAAGGTTCGCGACGGGCGGCTTACGCTGATCCTGCCGCACGCCATCGGCGACGCCTTTATCATGAAGGACGCGCCGGTCGACGAATTGCGGGAGTTTCTCGCCGCCGCCTGAGCCGCCGCGCGCATCCTCGTCGCCGGCACTGGTGATGAGAGGACGCGAATGGCTGCCGCCGCCGGCCATGCTCCGCTCCCGGCGGATCCGGCTGTTGGCAAACGAGCCGGTGATTGTTCTCGAGCCACGCGCGAGGAGGGACAAGATGACGACGACACATCCCGCAGCGATGGATCGCAGAGTAGTGGGCGTCCGCGCCTGTGTCTTCGACGCCTACGGCACCCTGTTCGATGTCGCCTCCGCAGCAGCGCGCTGCGCCGAGGCGATTGGTGAAATCACGCCGCGTCTTGCCGCATTGTGGCGCGACAAGCAGCTGCAATACAGTTGGCTGCGTACCGTGCAGGGCCGTCACGCCGATTTCTGGCAGGTGACCGGCGATGCGCTCGATTTTGCGCTCGACACGTTCGAGATCGCCGATCCGAGCCTGCGCGAGCGGTTGATGATGCTGTATCGCACGCTCGACGCTTATCCCGAGGTGCCGGCCGTCCTGCGGCAATTGCGCACCGCCGGGTTTGCGACGGCGATCCTGTCGAACGGCGCCCCGCCGATGCTCGCCGCCGCGGTCGAGCATGCCGGGCTGAGCGATATGTTCGATCATGTGCTGTCCATCGAAGATGTCGGCGTCTACAAACCGCATCCGAGCGTCTACCGGCTTGCCTGTGATCGTCTCGGGCTCGCCCCCGGCGCGATCGCGTTCATATCGTCGAATGGCTGGGATGCATGGGCCGCCTCGGCCTATGGCATGCGCGCGCTCTGGTGCAATCGCCGGCTTCAGCCCCGTGAGCGGCTGCCCGGCGGCCCTGACCACGAGGTCCATTCGCTGACCGAGTTGCCGGCGCTGATCGAGTTGCCGACGCTGCTCAAGGGCTAGGGTTCGACCCCGTTTCCGGGCAATTTCAGCAACCGCGCACGGCGCTGTCCTCGTCGGGCGCCAGCGTGATCAGCGACAGTGCGTGCACGCGGTTCGCCAGCTCCTCGGCGAGCGTCTCGTAGACGAGGCGCTGGCGTGCCACACGGTTCTGCCCGGCGAACGCGGCGGCGACGATCGTGACCGCGAAATGGGTCTCGCCGCCGGGCCGCGCCCCGGCATGGCCGGCGTGACGATGCGACTCGTCGATGATCTCAAGCCGCTGCGGAGCGAACCGCCGGGTCAGCTTGTCGCAGATCGTGTCGGCGACGGACATATCCTGCCTCGATCGGAATTGCTGCTGCGCACGCCGGCGAGAAACCGGCCGAGATCGTCCACAATGTAATGGATGTGGCCGCCCTCGGCACCGGCGGCAGCCCAATCGATCGTGCCGCGCAACCAGGCGGTGGTCATGCCGAGAGCCGCCGCTGGCACCAAATTCTTGGCCATGTCCTCGACCATCAGCGCGGTTTCCGGTTGAACCGCATGGCGGCGCAACAGCGCATGATAGCCGGCGAGCGCCGGCTTCGGCTCGAACCCGGCGATCGCGATATCGACGATGCCGCAGAACGAGGCGGCGATGCCGAGATGGTCGAGGAGCCGCTCGGCATGGCGCGCCGAGCCGTTGGTGTGGACGATCTTGCGGCCGGGCAGTGTCGCCAGTGCCGCGGCCAGCACCGGGTCGGGCGGCACGCAGGCGAGGTCGACGTCATGGACATAGGCCATGAATTCGTGCGGATCGACCCCGTCCACGATCATCAGCCCGCGCATCGTCGTGCCGTGCTCGCGGAAATAGCGCTTCTGGCGCGCAAGCGCCGCGTCCGGCGACAGGTCGAAGCGTTCGGCGATAAAGCTCTGCATGCGGTCGTGGATCTGGTCGAACAACCGGCACGAGGCGGGATAGAGCGTGTTGTCGAGATCGAAGATCCAGGTTTCGACCTCGTCGAGCGGACGGCCGCCGCCGGCCGGCATCACCGGCATCTAGCCGGCCCGGATCAGCGTGCCGGCACCCGAGGTGTCGGTGAACAGTTCGAGCAGGATCGCGTGCGGCACCCGGCCATCGACGATCACCGCCGCCTCGACCCCGCGATCGACCGCATCGAGACAGGTTTCGACCTTGGGGATCATGCCGCCGGAAATGACCCCCTCGGTGATCATCCGCCGCGCCGTGCCGGCGGTGATTTCGGAGACGAGCCGCCGGTCGGCATCAAGCACGCCCGCGACATCGGTCAAGAGCAGGAGGCGCGTCGCCTTGACCGCGGCGGCGACCGCACCTGCCACCGTGTCGGCGTTGATATTGTAGGTCTCGCCCGCCTCGCCGACACCGATCGGAGCGATGACCGGGATGATGTCCGACTGGCGGAAGGTGTCGAGCACGCCAGCGGCGACCTGCTGCGGCTCGCCGACAAAACCGAGGTCGACCTCGCTGCGGGCATCACCCTCGACCCGGCTGCGCCTCAGCTTTCTGGCGCGGATCAGCCCGCCATCCTTGCCGCTAAGCCCGATCGCGCAGCCGCCCTCGGCGTTGATCGCGGCGACCAGCTCCTTGTTGATCGTGCCGGCGAGGACCATCTCGACAATTTCCATCGTCGCCTGGTCGGTCACCCGGAGCCCGTCGACAAACCGGCTTTCGATGCCGAGGCGTTTGAGCATCTGGCCGATCTGCGGCCCGCCGCCATGTACAACGATCGGGTTGATCCCGACCTGCTTCAGGAGCGCGACATCGCGGGCGAACGAATCGCCGCCTTCTCCCATCGCGTGACCGCCATATTTGACCACCAGCGTGCGGCCGGCATAGCGGCGCATATAGGGCAGCGCCTCGGCCAGCACCGCGGCCTTGGCGATCGGGGCGATCGGGGCGATCGGATCGGGAATGGCGCCGAGCGAGGATGGCGACGAACTTTTGGCAGCGCTCATGGCGTCGGTCACTCTAGCGGGGTTGGGTCGGGCACGACGATGCCGGCGGCCGGCACAACAGCCGCTGGCAGGTCGCTGCCGGCAGTATCGGCGAACCCCGCCGCAAATCCGGCAAGCGTTGCGCGCAGGGCGGCGATGCCGCGGTGCTGTTCGGCGCTCGTCAGGTGGAGTTCGGGATGGGCGGCGGTGTGTTTTGCCAGCTCGGCCGCGACCCGTTCTGCGGTCGCCGCGAGGGCCGCGGGACCGAGCTTGTCGGTCTTGGTCAAGACACCCTGGTAGGAGACCCCGGCCCGGTCGAGCAGGTCGAGCAGCGGCCGGTCGGCCTCCTTCAAACCGTGGCGGGCATCGAGCAGCAGGCAGACCCGCTGCAACCCGGCCCGATGCTGCAGATAGCGCCGGACGAGCCCGGTCCAGCGAGCGATCGCAACCTTCGACGCCGCGGCATAGCCATAGCCCGGAAGATCGACCAGCATCAGCGCTCCGCCGAGGTCGAAGAAGTTGATCTGGCGGGTGCGGCCAGGCGTGTTGGAGATGCGCGCCAGCATGCGGCGGCCGGTCAAGGCGTTGACGAGGCTCGACTTCCCGACGTTGGAGCGGCCGGCGAAGGCGATTTCCGGCAGGCTCTCGGGCGGCAGTGCCGCGGGCTCGGCGGCCCCGGCGACAAATCTCGACGCCTGGGCAAACAAGTGCCGGCCCGCCTCGATCGCCTCATCCTCGACCGCACGCGGCGGAAACAGATCGGCGCAGGGCGGCACCGGATCGGCCGAGGTCTGCGTCACCATCTTTGCCGCGGCACTCAGGCGGCCCCGGCGCGGTGCATGATCACCCATTGCTGGGCGATGCTGAGGATGTTGCTCCACGCCCAGTAGATCACCAGCCCGGCCGGGAACCGTGCCAGCATGTAGGTGAACACGAGCGGCAGCACCATGAACATGCGCGCCTGCATCGCATCCACCGGTTGCGGGTTCAACTTCTGCTGCAGGAACATCGTGACGCCCATGATGATCGGCCATGCGCCAATCATCAGAAACGACGGCGGCGTGAATGGCAGCAGCCCGAACAGGTTGACAAACGAGGTCGGGTCCGGCGCCGACAGATCGCGGATCCAGCCGAAAAACGGCGCATGGCGCAGGTCGATCGCAACGTAGAGAATCTGGTAGAGCGCGTAGAACACCGGGATCTGCACCACGATCGGCAGGCAGCCGGCGAGCGGGTTGGCGCCGACCCGCTTGTAGACCGCCATCATCTCCTGCTGCTGGCGGGCCTTGTCGTCCGGGAAGCGCTCGCGCAGCTTCTGCATTTCCGGCTGCAACAGCTTCATCTTGCTCATCGCCCGGTAGGACTTGTTGGCGAGCGGGAAGAACAGCAGCTTGACGAGCAGGGTCAGCACCAGGATCGAAACCCCGAAATTGTTGAACACCTTGTAGAAGAGTTCGAGAAGCTGGAACATCGGCTTGCTGATGAACCAGAACCAGCCGAAGTCGATCGCATAATCGAACAGCGGGATGCCGGCATTGGTATAGGCGGTCAGCAGGTCGAGCTCCTTGGCTCCGGCGAAAAACCGGGTCGAGGCGGTCGCCGTCCCGCCCGGCGGCACTGTCGTCGTAGTTCCGAGATAGTCGGTCTGATAGCGCTTGGTGTCGTGTTCGTCGGTCAGCGTAAAGCGCGCCTTGAGCGGCTCGTGTTGCGGTGGAATGATCGATGTCAGCCAGTAGGTGTCGGTAAAGCCGAGCCACCCGCCCGTCGAATCATAGGTCGTCGGCTGGCCGGACTTCAGCGAAGTGTATTTGATATCGTGGATCGAGCCGTCGATATTGCCGATCAATCCTTCGAAGCTCAGATAGGAGCTGGACACCTGCGGGGTGCCGGTGCGGCTGATCAGCCCGTAGGGCAGCAGGCTCACCGGCGCGCTGCCGGTGTTGTGCACCGCGTCATGCACCGTGAACATGTAGTTCTGGTCGACGCTGATGGTCCGGGTGAAGTGCAGCCCTTGCCCATTGTCCCAGGTCAGCCTCACCGGGTGCGACGGCGTCAATGGGCCATCCAAGGCGGTCCACCGGGTCTGTGGGCCCGGCAGCTTCTCGCCCCCCGGTGCGGCCGCGACCCAGCCGAACTCGGCGAGGTAAGGGTGGGCGGTGCCGGGCGGCGACAGCAGCACCACCTCGGGGCTCTTCGGATTTACCGTCTCATGATAGGTGGCGAGCGTCAGGTCATCGAAGCGGGCGCCGACCAGCGCGATCGAGCCGTGCAAGCGCGGCGTGTCGATGACCACCCGCGGCTGCCCCGCCACGGCCGCCGCGCGGCTCTCAATGGCCGGGGCCACTGCCGAGGCTCCGCCGACGGACGGGGCGCTCGTTGCCGGCGATGACTTGGCGCTGGAGCCGGTGGCCGAACGTGCCGGTGGTGCCCCCGCCGAGCTTGCGACATGCGGCGCCGGCGAGGGCGGATATAGACGCTGGAACACGAATTGGAAGCCGATCAGGATCCCGACCGACACGACGATGGCGATCAGAAGATTGCGCTGTTCCATTGCGGGCGGGACCGACGGCGCTCAGCTTCGGCCGCCAGCCGGCCCGCGATCGGCCGGCGCGCGATCGGCCAGCCTGCAATCGGCCAGCCCGCGATCGGCCAGGCTGCCCGACCACGGCCGGTTCGGGCGGAGCCGCTCGGGAACCGGGTCATAGCCGCTGCCGCCCCAGGGATGGCAGCGAGCGAGCCGCCGTAGCGCAAGACCGGTGCCGCGCCATGCGCCATGCCGGGCGAGCGCCTCGATCGCATAATCCGAGCAGGTTGGCAAAAAGCGGCAGCATGGCGGGCGCACCGGCGAGATCAGGAGCTGATAGCCGCGTATCGCGGTGCGCAGCACTGCGCTCAGCAGATCCGGCAGCACTGCGCTCAGCAGATCCGAAGGATGCCGATCCGCACGGTACGACCGCTTCATCTCAACCCTCCTGCGCGGCGCGCCGCCGCCGACCGGCCCTCTCGACCCGGTGCACTGCCG
>Ga0335075_10006195_pt1 | contig 18483 bp, 13 predicted proteins | sample Lox_Sample_24_FD_206723 | JGI IMG/M metagenome (GOLD analysis project Ga0335075, IMG submission 206723) | Soil microbial communities from Loxahatchee National Wildlife Refuge, Florida, United States - Lox_Sample_2.4 | ecosystem: Environmental > Terrestrial > Soil > Wetlands | place: USA... | reverse complement strand
ACCGACCCGGTGAGCTACGAGCGGGTTTCAGCGGCGGTGGAAGCGCGGCGGATCGAGGGGGAGCAGTTCCTGCGCAACGTGGAAGACACGCTGGGGGAGCAGCTCCGCGAGAACGGCATCCAGGCGCGGGTGGAGTGGCGGATCAAGCGGCTGTACTCGATCTACCAGAAGATCGAGCGCGCGAAGATCACGTTCGACCAGGTGTACGACCTTCTGGCGATCCGGGTGATCACGCAGGACGTGGCGTCGTGCTACGCGGTGTTTGGATTGATCCACACGCTGTGGCGGCCGGTTCCGGGGCGGATCAAGGACTTTATCGCGATTCCGCGGGCGAACCGTTACCAGTCGCTGCACACGACGGTGATCGGCGAGGGCGGGCACCAGTTCGAGGTGCAGATCCGCACGGAGGAGATGCACCGCATTGCCGAGGAGGGGATTGCGGCGCACTGGAAGTACAAGGCCGGGGACAGCGCGGTGACGGCGCGGGACGAGGAGCGGCTGAACTGGATCCGGCAACTGGTCGAGTGGCAGAAGGAGATGACGGACCCGAACGAGTTCCTCTCCAGCCTGAAGATGGACCTCTACCCGGACGAGGTGTATACCTTCACGCCGAAGGGGAAGGTGGTGGTGGTTCCGGCGGGAGGGACGCCGGTGGACTTTGCGTACACGATTCACACCGAAGTGGGGCACACGTGCGTGGGCGCCAAGGTGAACGGGCGGATGGTGCCGCTGCGCACCAAGCTGCGCACCGGGGACATCGTGGAGATTGTGACGCAGAAGGATCACCACCCGAGCCGGGACTGGCTGACGTTCGTCAAGAGCCCGCGGGCGCGGAACAAGATCAAGCACTGGCTGAACGAGGACCAGCGGCGGCGCGCGGTGGAGATCGGGCGCAAGCTGCTGGAGAAGGAAGCGCGGCGGTTCAAAGTGCCGATGAGCCAGATCGATGATCAGGACCTGGGGCGGATCGCGGGCGAGTACGGCGTGGCGACGGCGGCGGACCTGCTGGCCGCGCTGGGACAGGGGAAGCACTCGGCGCACCAGGTGCTGAACAAGCTGGCGCCGGGATATGCCGAGCAGCCGGAGGGCGGGCCGGAGACGGAGAGCAAGCCGGGCGGCGGGGAAGCGGGGATGTCGGACGCGGTGCGCAAGCTGCACCTGACGGGGTCCGACTCGCTTGAGGTAGAGGGCCAGAACGACCTGCTGGTCTATCGCGCGCGATGTTGCAACCCGATCCGCGGCGAAGAGATTGTGGGCTACGTGACGCGGGGCAAGGGCGTGGCGGTTCATGCGCGCAGCTGCCCCAACGTGCAGAACCTGCTCTACGAGAGCGACCGGCGCATCAACGTGGAGTGGGCGCGGGTGGGGAACCAGGGGGCGGCGCAGCGCTACCCGGTGAAGATCACGGTGTTTTGCGACGACCGGACGGGCATGCTGAAGGAACTGACCGCGGTGATCTCGGACGAGAACACGAATATCCGCGGGGTGGATATTCGCCACGACGACGAGGGAGAGGCGATCATCGAGTTCCTGGTGGAGGCCGAAGACCTGCGGCACCTGAACCGGATGGTGCTGGGGCTGCGGCGGGTTCCCGGGGTGCGGACGGTGCAGCGGACGCAGAAGGTCTAGGGAACGAGCTTCGATCGGCCGAGGGACAGCCACGCGCCAAGGCGGCTACTGGTTTGAATCATTGCCGCCCTTCATGAAAATCGGGATGTGGAACGGGAGGGCAGCGGAGGACGACTTCTTAGACTTGTTCTTTGCGTTCTTTGCATTCGAGTCCTCACGCACCAGCGTGCGCTGGGAGTTGACGCACATCCATCCGCCGCGGGTCTGCTGAAAGACGTGCGTGAATACGCCCTTGTCGACAACTTCAGATGAGTTGACGCGGTGGCGGAGGGTGTAGGTACCGTTGACGACGGCGATGTCACCCAACATGCGCACGGCGATGACCTTCTGGGCGAGGTAGTGGAGCTTGTCGTCGTTGGTGATGGTCTGGACCACCTGCTGGTCGCGGGTGCTGATGTCGCCGTCGGCGGCCACGTTGACCAGCAGGGGCGAGAGAACGAGCTCGAGGCCGTACTGATCGTGCTGGTTGATGGCCAGCGACCACTTGTCTTCGATCTGCTGAAATTGACGGATTTCAGGGCTTCCGGTCGAGGTGGCGTCTGTCTGGATCGCCGCCGGGGGTGGGGGGGAATTCTGGGCGGCAGCGAACGAGCAGGCGATCAGGGCAGCAGAACAGAGAGCAAGAAGACGGGTCATACGCGAACGAAACTCCTGTAGATAGGATAAGGCGTCCCAGGGCACGGGTGTTGGACGGACGGGAGGGGACGGAGGGCAGCGAAAGAAGGGGAGTTCGTCTCAGAGCAGGGCTTGCAGGCGCTCGGGGTGGTGGATGGTGACGACGGATTCCTCGATCGAGATCCAGCCATCCTTGCGGAACTGGCCGAGGGTGCGGGTGACGGTCTCGCGGGTGGTGCAGGTCATCGAGGCGAGCTCTTCGTGGGTGAGCAGGAGGGGGAAGCGGGACTGGCCGTTCTCCTCATGTTCGCCGATCTGGTGGCCGAGCTCGAGGAGGAGGCGGCCGAGGCGGGCGGCGACGGTTTCGGCGAGGGCGATGCGGCAGGCATCCTGAAGGGCGAAGCGATACTCCTGACAGATGCACTGGACGGCGCGGAGCTGGGCTTCCTTGTGACTGCGGAGGAAGTTGAGAAAACGCTCCCGCTCGACGGGACGGAGCTGCGCGGGGGTGAGGGATTCCGCGGAGACCTCATAGACGCCGTGGGAGAGGACGGCGTAGAGGCCGAGCATGGAGCCGGGCCCGGCGACGCGGACGATCATCTCGCGCTCATCGGGGCGGCCGGCGGTGAGCTTGAGATAGCCGCCGCAGATGAGGTAGAGGCAGCGTGCCTCTTCGCCCTGCGTGAAGAGCGAGGCCTGGGCGGGAAGAGAGATGGTGCTGGTGGCGAGTTCGAGATCGGCGAGAACGGCGCTGCCCAGAGAACAGAACCAGCCGGGGCGTCGGCTTGCACAGGCCGCACAACCGGCCGGTACCGGCCGGACTGTACTCCTTTGCCTTGCCGATCCGTCCGCCGGGATATGTGCGTCCACCATGGTCTAGCCTGCCCGCAACCAATGCAGCTTCGTTGCCTCTGCCGCCTTCTCCAGGCCCCCGTGAATCGCCGCAAAGACCACGGCGAAGCGAACCTTCGCGCCGATTACCGCACGAGTGGCCGTTGTCTTGGAGAGAGTTTCGCTCATGGGCAGGGCGGAGAGATGTGATGGGACTCACGCCCGTGAGGTCGTGTTGCCGGTTGTGACGGAACCGGTTTCCGGCGGAGTTGCGGAGGCTCCTAATTCCTTCAAAAGGTAGGGGATCACGGGTGTGATGGATCGTGCCACCGTGTGTGATGATCATCACCGCTCATCGCAGTGACAAAAACGTAATCTTCACGGCAGGTAGTGATGCTCCGCACTGAGCGCACCCTGCTTAAGCCGCTTTGGATGCGCCGATTCTGATCCGGATCACTCCGATGGGAGTGGATGGATTGAACGGGAGCCCCTGGTTGAACGGCTTGTAGAGAGATGCGGCGGGAGATTTTTTGAAGGCGGTAATTTCATGCATGACGAAGTGCCGGTAACGCAGATGCAGACTGGTGCAGCCCCGGGCAGGCGGCCGGGCCTGCGAGCTTTCCTGATGGTGCTGCTGGGTGCAGCGATGATATGCGCCACGGCGCACGCGGGTCCGGCGGGGGCCAACAAGGCGGCCGGCGCGAAGGCCCAGGCGGGCGCACCCGCTTCCTCGGACTTTGTTGGATCGGACGTGTGCGCGGCCTGTCACCAGGCGCAGGTGGACAAGTTTGCCAACAACCCCCACCAGAAGATGGTTCTGATGCACGGAGGGGCTGCCGGCATGACCTGCGAGAACTGCCACGGGCCGGGCAAGGCGCACGTGGAGGGGGGCGGCGACAAGACCAAGATCTTCCAATTCAGCAAGGCGTCGGCCAAGGACGCAGATGCGAAGTGCCTGAGCTGCCATGCGGGAGCGCATCCGGATTTCGAGCGTTCTCCGCACGCCAAGGCCGGGGTGAGCTGCATCTCGTGTCACAGCATTCACGACGCCAAGACCAAGGAGCAGCTGCTGAAGGCCTCGCAGCCGACGCTGTGCTTCCAGTGCCACGGCGACACCAAGCCGGCGTTCGGGATGCCGTTCCATCACCCGGTGGAGGAAGGCGTGGTGCAGTGCAGCGACTGCCACGACGTGCACGGGACCTTCGGACCCAACAACCTGCGGTCGGCGGCCGACCAGAGCAAGATCTGCACCAAGTGCCACACGGATGTGCGCGGGCCGTTCGTCTACGAGCACGCGCCGGTGAAGGCGGAAGGGTGCCTGGGCTGCCACAGCCCGCACGGATCGCAGAACGCGCGGATGCTGAATATGCCGAGCATCAATACGCTATGCAACCAGTGCCATAGCCGCGTGGCGAACGCAACGGTTCACGGGATGGGCGCAGGATCGGACGAGTTAGTGCCTTGCACGAGCTGCCATACCTACATTCACGGCTCGAACATCAACGCGGCGTTTCTCCGGTAGGAGTGACAGGGCCGTGCCGCATCCTCCGCGCAGACAGGCGGGTGCGGCGCGGTTCGGAGATGGATTTCGCACGAGGGTGCAGGTTTTGCAGTGAGCAAAGTTTTTCAAGTGAGGCTTCATATGAAGAAGTTCGGTTGGTTTTCTCTCTCTCCCGCAACGGTCCAGCGGCTTGCCGGGGGTATTGGAATCGCCGTTTTGTTGATGACGACGGGAATCGCTGGCGCCCAGATGGCGACTCCGGGGACGCCGACGCCGGCGCCGGAAGCGGCCGCGCCCGTTGCTCCCAACGGGTACTCGGTTCACGAGAGCGTGGACCTGGGCGGGCACATGATCGGGCGCTCCGGCAGCGGATCGATGTACGACACCATGGTCAATATGCATTCCGGACCGCGCATGCTGGGCGAGACCTTCGAGATGCGCGCGCTGCCCGGCAACAAGCATCCGTATTTTGACGAACTGTCGGCCTTCACCAACGGGTTCGGCGGCGACCCCAACAACTTTGCCAAGCTCGATTTCTCGAAGGGCAAGTATTACGAGTTTTCAGGCATGTTCCGCCGCGACCGCCAGTACTTCGATTACGACCTGCTGGGCAATCCGAATATTCCTTCGGGGCAGTCGATTGCCGAGTCTCCGTCGGGATCGTATGCATGGCCACAGCTCAACGACTCGGCGTTCATGTACAACACGGTGCGGCGCATGACGGACACCCACATCACCCTGCTGCCGCTGTCGAAGGTTACCTTCCGCGCGGGGTACTCGCAGAATATCTTTCAGGGGCCGAGCCTGACGCCGAGCGGCTACCAGGTGGCAAGCTCCTACGACATTCTGCTCCAGGAGATGCAGCGCAACAGCACCGACGATTTCACGGGCGGGATCGACTGGAAGCCGGTGCTGGGCACCAAGCTGACCTTTGAAGAGGAGATCGACCACTACAAGGAAGACTCCTACTTCCGCATGGATCCGACTTACTTCAACGTGCAGGAGGCGGACGGGACCAGGGTTGCACTGCTTTCCGACTACGACGCGCTGACACCTTACAGCACCGCCAGCGCCTGCAACGCGAACAGCATGGGCGGCAGCGCTGCCCTCCTGGCGCCGAACACTCCGGGCGGCCTGCCGGTGATCAACGCGGCTTGCGCCGTGCTGTCCAGCTACTCGCGCACAGCGCCGACGCGCATCCTTTATCCAACCGAAATCTTCCGGCTGCAGAGCACCAGCATCAAGAACGTCTCGATGAATGGCGATGTGCGCTACACCAACGCGAATATGAACCTGCCCAGCTACGTCGATAGCTTCGCGGGTTTGAGCAAGACCACGCGCGGGCTTATCTATACGGCTACGGCCAGCGCCAAGCGGGAGGTGATGGCCGCCGACTATGGGATCGTCTGGCAGGTCACGAAGACGATTGCTTTTGAGGACCAGTTCACGTTCTCGAACGTCCATCAGCCCGGAACCACGACGATGACGAGCCTCACCACCGTGGCGACGCCCGCGACTGCCAACAATGAGACAATTAACACCACGAACCTGACCACGACGGCGGCGGCTGCGGGCGCCTCCACCTTTGAAGGAAGCGGCACGATCGGGACACCGTGGCCGGCGTACTTCGGCCAGCGGAGGGCGAACAACGACTTCACGGTCTCCTGGGACGCCACGCCGCGCACCACGCTTTCTCTCACCTATCGCTATGGCCAGCACGTGATCGCGGAGAATGCGTACGTCGCGGCGACCGCTACCGCTCCCGCTGACTTCGGCGGCAATCCGGGCAACGTTCCGCTGGCTGTGAACGCGACGAATGACGGGACGGTGACGATCAACGAGACGGGCGGGATCTTCAACGCCGCATTCCGGCCCACCGAGAACTGGAACATCAACGGCAGCGTCGAGATGCTCTACAACGATAATGCCTTCACGCCGATGACGCCGCGGCAGACCAAGCAGTACCGGATCCACACCATGTACAGGCCTAAATCCTGGGCGGTGATCTCGGGCGCATTCAACGATATTGAGCACCACAACAACACCAACAACGACCAGGCGGCGGTGGCGGCAGGTGACGTGGCCTACGCCGGCCCGCTGGCTCACGTTGACTACAGCCGCGTGGTGGGAGTAGGCGCGGAGCTGTTCCCGAACGATCACTACGGCATCGACTTCAACTACGCCTACAGCGATGTGTACATGGCGGACAATATCTGCTACCTGGGAGGCGCCTCGACTGCTTTGCCTGTTGCGGCCTCGACTCCCAGCGGTACGGCGTGCCCGGCGACGTCGGCGGGCCGGTCGGGGTACGATTTCGGGCCGGTACTGGATTTTATGCACGCTCCCACGCAGTCGGCTTCGGCGGCGTTGAGTTTGTCGCCGGTGAAGAGCGTGAAATCGAATATCGGCTACAACATCAACTCGGTGAACGGCAGCCGCTTCTATAACGATCCGCGCGATGTGGCGGGTTCCCTGGTGTCGACCTACCAGTCGCCCTTTGTGAACTTTGCATGGACCTCGCATCCGGGATTGATCTGGAAGGCCGAGTACAACTTTTACGGCTACGGCGAGGGCGGTCCTTCCGGTGCGGCGCTGTGCAGCACCACGAACCCCACGCCGACGGCTCCCGCTACGCCGGTGGCCTGTTCCACTCTGCATTATCAGACGGGCATGAACATCTCGCCCGCGGGTGAGACGGCTGCGCGGAACTACCACGCCAACATCGTGACGCTGGGAGTGCACTACGAGTTTTAACCCCAGAACGTTGAACACGCTAGAAGGGGCGGCCTGAGATCGGGGATTTAAGCGGACCGCCCCGCTTTTTGAAGGGCCGGCAAGGAATTTGGCTGCCGGATGAATTGAGAACCAGGATTTGCCAGGGCCGAAACATGCAAGCTCGCACGGTCATGAGAGTGACGGGCGATCAAGGTCTGGCAAGCCGAGCAGGACTGGCAAGGGAAAAGAGCAATGAGCAAGACGATTCGATCGCAGGCGGTGCTGGTGCTGGCGTTGTCGCTGGCCGGCGCAATGAGCTTCGCGCAGTCGGGCGAAGCGACGTATAAGGCGAAGTGCCAGAGTTGTCACGGGGCGGCCGGCATTCCCAATGCGGGGATTGCCAAGCTGATGGGCGTCAAGCCGGTGACGGATCCGGCGGTGAAGAGCGCGACGGAAGCGCAGATGATCAAGGCGACCGAGGACGGGATGGGGAAGATGCAGCCGTTCAAGGGCAAGCTGACGGATGCGCAGATCAAGGATGCAGTGACCTATTTCCGTTCGTTCATCAAGTAGTGGTGAAGGGACGGAGACGAGAGGGAGCGGAACGCTGACACCGCATGGCTTTTTACTTGACGGAAGCCGATCGGGAGGTGTCTAAAATGGTTTCGTCCACCTTGATTGAAGTCCGAACGGCCAGCAAGCTCCGGCCGGCAAGACATGGCAAGACAATTCGCCCGGCATGCCGGCCGGGGGAACAGAAGGAGACTGTAATGAAGAAGACGACTCGCTCCCTGTTGGTGCTGGCGGCAATCGCAAGTTTCGCCGGCACTATGAGCTTCGCGCAATCGGGCGAAGCGGTTTACAAAGCGCACTGCCAGAGCTGCCATGGGGCGACGGGCACGCCGAATCCGGGTATTGCCAAGCTGCTGGGCGTGAAGCCCGCGCCGGACTACAAGGGTGAACCCGAGGCCGCGATGATCGCGGCCGTGAAGGACGGCAAGGGCAAGATGAAGCCGGTCCATGGGCTCACCGACGCGCAGATCAAGGATGCGGTGCAGTACTTCCGCAGCCTGAAGTAGCGCTTCAACCGAGGTCTATTGTCTTCGGCGCACAGCCGGGCGAATCGTGCGGCTCCTGCACGCTATGAGTGATTGCGCGCCTGGCTGTGCGCCAGAACGAAAGTCAGGGCTCCGGGTGGAGCAAACCCGGAAAGCAAGCGGCCCGCCTCTCCCGGCGGGCCGGTCATGTTAGGGAGCGGGGGTCGAAGTGTCACTCTTTCAAAGATTCAGAGAACACTGGCTAAGGCCGGCGCTGTTTTTTGGCAACAATCCGATCAGCCTTGCCGGCGGGGCCATTACCACTGCGTCCGGCATCACCGTAATTGCCTATTGGGTCGTCGAGCTGCTGGGTCTGCGCACGCCGAACCCATATCTGGGCATCATTTTCTTTCTGATCCTGCCGGCCCTTTTCGTCGCGGGACTGATCCTGATCCCGATCGGCCTGTTTGTGCGGCGGGGCAGGCTGCAAAGGGCGGGCCAGATTCCCGCGGAGTTTCCCCGTGTCGATCTGAACGACCGGGTGTTTCGTCACGGGCTTGACATTGTGCTGGTGGCGACGATTGTCAATCTACTGGTGGTGTCGGTAGCCAGTTACCGCGGGGCGGCCTACATGGACTCGCCGCAGTTCTGCGGCAAGTCCTGCCATGTGATGCTACCCGAGTACACGGCCTACCAGGTCGGTCCCCACTCGCACGTTCCCTGCGTGGAGTGCCACATCGGTCCGGGAGTCCAGTCGTACTTTGCGGCGAAGGTGAACGGCACCAAGCAGGTGCTGGAAGTGAGCTTTCATCCCTTTGCGCATTATGCGCCCAAGCTCATTCCCAACTATCCGACGCCGATTCCGTCGCCGGTAACGAACCTGCGCCCGGCGCGGGTGATCTGCGAGAGCTGCCACACACCGCAGAGGTTCGACGGCGACAAGCTCCTGGTGCTGTCGAGTTTCGCGGACGATGCGCAGAACAGTGAGACGCAGACCGTGCTTATCCTGCACCTGGGCGGCGAGGATTCGTTTTCGCACCGCACCGGCATTCATGGCGTGCACCTGGGACATATCGAGTACATCGCAACCGACTCCGGGCTGACGAATATTCCGTGGGTGGAACGGACCAATCCCGATGGAACCAAGACGGTGTACAGCGCTCTGCCGCCCGGCAGCCCTCTGCCCAAGGGCGAGCGGCGCGTGATGGACTGCATCGACTGCCACAACCGCGCAGCCCATCAGTTCGTGACCGCCGAACAGGCCGTTGACCGCGCCATGGCGGATGGTGTGATCAGTCCCAGCCTGCCGTGGGTTCACAAGGAGGGCCTGCAGTTATTGAACGCGAAGTATTCAAGCCAGGCCGAAGCGAAGGTAAAGATCCCTGAGGAACTGACCGCCTTCTACAGCAAAGGCTATCCCGACGTCTTCGCGTCCAAGACCGCGCTGATCAAAACAGCGGGCGAGACTCTTTACACGCTTTACTCCCAGAACGTGTTCCCGTTCATGAAGGTAACGTGGGGCACGCATCCGAACAACATTGGGCACATGGATTACCCGGGCTGCTTCCGGTGTCACGACGGCAATCATGTGGCGAAAGATGGTTCATCGATTCCGCAGGACTGCTCGGTTTGCCACAACCTGCTGGCGGTGGATGAGCCGAAGCCTAAAGTGCTCTCGTTCCTCGGTATTCAATAGAAACGGGCCACGCGATTCGGGTCCGGCGGCGGGCCGGCCATCGGACCCGATTCTTTCCGATCGAGTGGTCATCCTTTCTCGGTTATCCCCCTGTCTTCCGCGCCGGAAGAATCTGCTATCTGCCCGGTTAACGCCGCTATACAATCAGGGCGAAGCCAAAATATCTTGAGAAGCGCTGTCGAAAGAATGGGCAAGATTATTTCGCGCGGAGATGGTGATTATGGCGTCTGCCGGCGCAGAGCCAGGCGCGAGTTCGGGGAAGCGGCGTAGAGAGACGATCATGGCACTTAAATCAAGCTTCTGCCTGCCGCTGGCAACTTTTCTTATGCTCTGCCTGGGATCGGCCACGGCTCAGACGGCCAGTTCATCGCGGCTGGCTGGGGATTGGCGCAGCATGCCGGCAGTGGCAATTCCTTCCAGCAGGCCCCCATTGGATTTGTCGAGAGCGGATTTGGGCGCGGCTCCGGCGAATGCGCGGATGGAAAGGATGCTGCTTCTGCTCAGGCCCGCGCCTGCGCAGGAGAAGGCGCTGGCCGCAGAGCTGGCCGAGCTGGAAGATCCGTCGTCGCCGGAGTATCACCACTGGCTGACGCCTTCCGAGTTTGCCAGCAGCTATGCGAACTCTGCGTCCGATGTGGCTGCACTGGCAGCGTGGCTTGAGAGCGAGGGATTTGCCGTGGCGGCGCTTCCGGCCGGCCGCGGCTGGATCGAATTCTCAGGAACGGTCGCGCAGGTCGAGCAGTCGTTTCACACGCAGATCGATTTGTATGCGACTGCGGAGGGAGCGCGGGCGGCGCTTGCCCAGGGCATCTCGGTCCCCGGGGCGTTTGCTCCGCTGATCAGTGGACTGGTTTCGCTCGATGGCGCGGTTTCGCGTCCGTCGCTTACGACGCCGGCGGTTGTGCCGGTCTCCGCGGCGACGCTTGCGGCCGAGCAATCTTTGAATGGCGCACAGGCGATGACTCCGCAGCTTGCGGCGCAGATGCTGCATCTCAATGCGCTTCGAGCCGAAGGTGAAGATGGCGCGGGCGAGAGCATCGCGATTGCCGCGACCAGCGATGTGAATCGCACGGATGTGGCTGCCTTTCGCGCGGCATTCGGCCTGCCGGCTTCGGCAGTGGAGATCGTTGCGAACGGTGCAGATCCGGGAGTGACGGGCGGCCAGGCGGAAACGACAGTGATGGCGTCATGGGCCGGGGCCGCGGCGCCCGGGGCGCAGATCCTTGTGGTTCCGGCTGGCACCACTGCGGCTACCGACGGCGCGGATCTCTCGCTTGCGGAAATTGTGGACCAGGACCTGGCGCAGATTGCCGTGGTGGGTAATTCCGAGTGCGAAGCGGCGATGAGTGCGGCGCATCAGGAGTTTTACCCTGCGCTGTACAGGCAGGCGGCGGCCGAGGGGATCACGGTGATCGCTGCCGCGGGCGACAGCGGGGCAGCGGCCTGCCATGCGGCGGGCAGCACGGCGCCGGTAAGCACGGGGCTGGCTGTGAATGGGTTCGCGTCGACGCCGTGGGACACGGCTGTGGGCGTCGCGGGGTTCAGCACCGCGGATTCGTCGCCGGGCGGCACGGCGCTGGCGGCGTGGTCGCCTTTGAGCGCCTCCGATCCGGCGTATGCGGGCGGCGGGGGCAGCAGCACGCTGTATGCGGGACCAGCGTGGCAGCCGATCCCTGTTGCGCTGTCGCAAGGCGCGGGCGGCACTGGAGTGCATGACCGGCTGATGCCGGATGTGTCGCTGCCGACGGCGATGGAAGCGAGCGGGAATCCAGGGCTGGCCTTCTGCCTGAGCGGGGCTGAGGCATCCGGCGGTGGGTCCGGAGGCTGCACGCTGATGCGGGCGGGCGGCAGCGCGGGCGCGGCGGCGCTGTTTGCGGGAATGGCTGCGCTGATCGACCAGAGGCATGGTGCGCAGGGGAATATGGCGCCCGGGCTGTATGCCCTGAGTAGGCAATCGGGCGTGTTCACCGACGTGGAGCAGGGCAATGCGGAGTTGCCCTGCGCGGCGGCGAGCCCGGGGTGCGGCGCGAGCGGCGAGATCGGCTATGCGGCGGCAACGGGGTACGACCTGGCGACGGGGCTGGGCGCGCCGAATGCGGAGGCCCTGGTGCAGAAGTGGGCCACGGCGGAGGCGACCGGGACGGGCGCGGTCTCCGTGACGCTCTCGGTGCTGCCGACGGAGGAGAATTCGACTTACAATCCGTCGGCGACGGTGACGCTGACGGCCACGGTGATCTCGGAGACGGGCGGAGGGACGCCGACGGGGACGGTGACGTTCCTGAATACGACGACAGGAGCGCCGGTCTCGTCATCGCCCTCGACGGTGGGGGCGAACGGGCAGGCTTCATTGACAGTCGAGGGGGTATTTCCGGACGGCGGCAACGAGATCGTGGCCGAGTACAGCGGCGACTCGACGTATGCGGCGGCGAACTCCACGCCGGCGGTGACCATCAATGTCCAGCCGAGTACGACGAGCCTGACGGTTGTGCCGTCGAACTACAATCCGGCGCCGGGGGCGACGATCACGGTGACGGTGACGATTGCGGTAGGTGCGCCGCCGGCGGGGAGCGCGAGTCCGTCGGGAAGCATCACGCTGAACCTGGATGGGCTGCCGGCGCAGTCCCAGTCGCCGTCGACGTCGAACGGGGCGACGACAGCGACGTTCTCGGTGACGCTGCCTTCGGGCAGCACGATGCTGACGCACACCCTGCAGGCGGTGTACTCGGGGGATGGGAACTACGCGGAATCGACGTCGCCGCAGGTTTCAATTACGGTGAACAAGCTGGCGACGACGCTGACGATCACGCCGGCGACGACGACACCGACGGCGGGCAGCTCGCTGCAGGTGTCGGCAACGGTAGCGGCGAGCACCTACGGAGCATCGCAGCCCTCGGGGACGGTGAGCCTTTCGATGGATGGAGCGGCGGCGGGGAACGGGACGCTGACGCCAGGCTCTCCGTCGACGGCGACGATCACGATCCCGCTGGTGGGCGCGGGCACGCATGTGCTGCAGGGGACGTACAGCGGCGACGCGATCTACGGCACGTCGACCTCGACGACGGTGGACATCACGGCGGCGAAGGGGGCGACGGTGACGACGGTGACGGCGACGCCCGCGGTGCTGTCGGCGGGCACGCCGGAGGTGCTGACGGCGACGATCGCGCCGGCGAGCACGGCATCAACGGGGACGTCGTACACGATTACCGGGACGGTGAGCTTCTACGACGGGAAGACGCAGCTGGGCACGGTGACGGTGAGCAGCAACGCGGCCACGCTGACGGGGGTGACGCTGTCGAATACGGCGTCGCACTCGATCACGGCGGTGTACTCGGGGGATACGAACTGGCAGACGAGCACTTCGGCGCCGCTGGTGCTGGCGGCGACGACGATGCCGGACACGGTGGTGCTGACGGCGAACTACACGTCGGTGGGGCCGGGGCAGGCGGTGGTGCTGACGGCTACGGTGACGCCGCTGACGACGCCAGCGGCGAGCGCGGAGCAGAATCCGACGGGGACGGTGATCTTCTACGACGGGACGACGGCGATCGGGACGGCACTGCTGGCGGCGGTGGCGTCGAGCGACGCGTCGACAGCGACGCTGACGACGGCGAGCCTGCCGGGCGGGCAGGATACGCTGACGGCGGTGTACCAGGGCGACCTCTACTACGACCAGGAGACCTCGAACACCGTTACGCTCGGCGTCGAGAGTTTCTCGATCGCGCCGGCTTCGACGAACCCGGCGACGAACCTGAACATTGTGCAGGGGAGTTCGGGGACGGCGTCGTATGTGGTGACGGGGCTGGGCGGGTTCAACGACGAGGTGCAGGTGCTGTGCCAGGTGCCGCAGCAGGACGATATGACCTGCACGGCGACGCCGCAACAGGTGGTGCCGACGGCGACGGTGACGTTCACGGTGACGACGTTCGCGCCGGGCGGGCCGGCGACTGCGACGATGCGGCGCGACGGGCCGAAACCGCTGTGGCCGCAAGCGGGCGGCGCGGCGCTGGCGGTGCTGGCGTTCTTCCTGGTTCCATTCGGGCGGCGGGTGCGGCTGCTGGCCGGGCGGCGGACGCGGACGTTGCTGGCGCTGGCGCTGCTGCTGACCGGGTTGGGCGGAGCGGGGCTGGGATGCGGGGGAGGGAGCGGAACGGCGCAGCCGGGGACGCCGCTCGGGGTGGCGACGCTGAAGATTGTGGCGTCGTCGTATGTGAACACTACGGCGGTGAGCCAGAGCCTCTACCTGACGGTGAATGTGCTGGCGCCGGGCGAGACGGCGCCGTAGTCCGCTCGTTCGGATTGCAAGCTGCTTGTGACCACTCCGCGGCGATTGCTTCGCGGCGGCACGCTGCTGGTCCGCGGACGTTCAGCGGCCGGGGATGTGCGCGTCAATGGTCGGGCCAGGGGTCGGGCCAGGGGTCGGGCCAGGGGTGGGGCCGCGATCGGTGTCAGCCGTGGCGGGGGTTGCGGCGGCGAGGGGCTTGTGGCGGCGGTAGACGGTGACGACGGCGAGGGTCCAGAGGGGGACGAGGTCGACGCCGGGGATGAGCTTGGCGGCGAAGGAGGGGAGGAACTCCCAGTGCCAGCCGAGGAGCCAGGTGAGGAGGCCGGCGACGAGGAGGTCGAGGAGGTCGTCGGCGGGCTCCGGGGCGCCTTCGACGAAGAAGGGGAAGACGACCATCTGGAGGATGTCGGCGGCGAGGGCGATGGCCAGGGCGGCCTTCATGCGGGGTCCGGGAAGGATACGGAGGGCGCCGCGCACGGCGCCGGCGGGTTTGGGCTCAGGGGCCACGTAGAAAGTATCGTTCATCCGGGACGGGGATGGAAGTGGGTTTGACAATTAATACGTCCGTACGTATTATGTCTATGTGAGCAAACCTTCCCATCGCGAGGAACTTCTCAAGGCCGGCCTGCGGGTGATGTTTCAGGCCGGCTACACGGGGGCGAGCGTGCGCGATATCTGCGCGGCGGCCGGGGCTCCGCAAGGCTCCTTCACCAATCACTTCCGCTCGAAGGAGGCGTTTGCGCAGGAGGTTCTGGAGCGGTATTTTGCCAACCTGCGCGGGACGGTGCGGGAGGCTCTGGGCGACCGGTCGCTGACGCCGCGGCAGCGTCTGCAGCGTTATCTCGACCTGATCAGCGGCATATTGGCGGACGAGAAGTGGAACCGCGGGTGCCTGATTGGCGACTTCAGTATCGAGACCGCCTCGCTGAGCGCGGTTCTGCGGAAGCAACTGGAGGCGATCTTTGCGGAGTGGCGGGCACCGTTTGCCGAGTGCATTGCGGAGGCGCAGAGCGCGGGCGAGATCGACAGGACCTTCGATGCGATGGATCTGGCGGAGTTTCTGCTGGCTTCGTGGGAGGGGGCAATTCTGCGGATGAAGGTCGATCGCGGGCCGGCGGCGCTGGAGCGCTTCAAGAAGATCATCTTCCAAACCGTATTTCGAGCGGTTCCACAGTTGACGTAGGCCCTTCCGGCATTGGGCCAGGTGGCATTTCCTGATGAAAAAGCCGCCTGACGTTCGGGCTTCGGGGTGCACTCACTGTGGAGCGGCTATCAGGAGCTGAAATGACTGTTTTGACCGATATTTCCCTGCCCCAGGTTGAGATTCTGGGGTCCGCGATGGCCTACCGGGAAGCGGGAGACGTGGAAGCCCCGGTGGTGCTGTTTCTGCACGGCAACCCAACTTCGTCATACATCTGGCGCAAGATCCTTCCCCTGGTGGCGCCGGTGGCGCACTGCATCGCGCCGGACCTGATCGGATTCGGGCAGTCGGGAAAGCCCGCGATCGAGTACCGTTTTGCGGATCACGTGCGCTACTTCGATGCGTTTCTCGAACGGACGGGGGTTACGTCGGCCTACGTGGTGGCGCAGGACTGGGGATCGGCGCTGGCGTTTGATCTGGCGGCGCGGAGGCCGGAGTTTGTGCGCGGTCTGGCGTTTATGGAGTTTATCCGGCCGATGCGGACGTGGAGCGACTTTCACCCGGATCAGACGGAGACCTTCAAGAAGTTCAGGACGCCCGGGGTGGGCGAGGAGATGATTCTCGAAGGCAATGCATTTGTGGAGAGGGTGATTCCCGCAGCGACCGCGCGAAGGCTGACGGACGAAGAGATGGCGGTGTATCGAGCGCCGTTTCCGACGCCCGAGTCGCGGCGTCCCACGTGGCGATTCCCGAACGAACTGCCGATCGCGGGAGAGCCGGCGGATGTGTACAAGGCGATGGAGGAAGCGCATCGGGCCCTGGCGCAGTCGAGTTATCCCAAGCTGCTTTTTGTGGGAGATCCCGGGGCGCTGATCTCGCCGGCCCTGGCGGCGCAGTTTGCGCGGGGGCTGAACAACTGCAGGGTAGTGCAGCTCAGCTCGGGCCTTCACTATCTGCAGGAGGATCATCCCGACGTGATTGGGGCGCACATCAAAGAATGGCTGATCGAGACGGGGATAGGATCGATGCCCAAGCAGAAGTTGACGTTGTAAGGACGCACACGGATGCGTCAAACAGCGGGCGGATACACGAAGGGGCTCTCCCATTGTCGGATGCACTCAATCCTGCAGGGCACGTAGTGCAATGCTGTCGCCCTCTACAATCGAATGCTGCCGGCGGCGGATTGATGCGAAGAGGAGCGCCATCGGCATCAAGGGCGCGGCCAAGTGTTTATGGAGTTGTAACTGACGAGTAGCCGGCCAATACGACCGCAATGTGCAGTCCTATCTTGATTAACGAAGCTCACCGAGCGTCTGCGATTCAATCCGGCGGGTATAATCCGTCGTGACTGGTAGAGGAAAACCCAATGAAGTCCAAAACGGTGCTTGGACATCTGGTGCATCGCATTGGCGTTCAGCAAGAGAACGTTGCCACAGAGGCGTTGGGCTTTATCCTTGCAAACTCCTCTGCTGCATCGCGCGCATTCACAGAATTTATCTGCCAGATCGGTTTTTCCTGTCCGGGAGACCTGCGCTTTGAAACACAGCGCGGCGGATTGGAAGATTGCATCCCGGACATGAAGTGTTACGACGCTCAGGGTAGGCTCCGAGTAACCGTCGAGAGCAAGTTTTGGGCGGAGCTGACCAAAAACCAGCCAGTAACTTACCTTCGTGAGTTTCAAGGTGGATGGCCCGCTGCCTTGCTGTTTGTAGTTCCAGAAGCCCGATTGCCCTGGGTCTGGAAAGAGGTACTTCGGCGCTGCGCGGAGAACGACATCTCAGTCGAGGACGTTCAATCTATTCCTGCGATGAATTCCGCTCGAATCGGCGGAGAGCATTTCATGGCAATGACATCGTGGAGGGCTCTGCTGGATGCGCTGTACTCAGAGGTTCCACTACCCGGTGAGATCGATTGTCGAAACGACATGACTCAGCTTCGAGGGCTGTGCGACATGATGGACCAAGAACCGATATTGCCCCTTAAGGAAAATGAAATAGGCGATCAGCAAATGGCGCTCAGGATCGTGAATTTCAACGATCTCGCGCATGCCATCGTGGATCAGGCCACGGGTACGCAGTCGTACACTCGATCGCATCTCAAATACGGATCCGGTGCTTACTTAGATATTGCAAACTACCGTGCATGGGTGGGGTTCGATGCCTTGGCGTGGCACCGCAAAGGCATTTCTCCAATATGGGTAGCATTCCTTTCACGCGCTCAGATGGATGAAATTCGCGAAAAGCTAACCCCATTTCGAAGGGGCTCGCCGCGACGTTGCTTCGAATCTCAAAACGGTCGGGTCGTGATGGTGCCGATTTTTCTAAAGACCGAGGTCGAGAAATATCAGATTATTCAGAATGCAGTAGATCAGATTCACGAGCTGGCAAAGTTGCTCGGCGGAGTGGAACAACCCGCGACCGTCGTCGCCGCAAGCTCCACGTCGGATGCTGGCATGAATGGTGAAGACGTGGCAATCGATTAGGGCGATTCGACTGGGCAGACCATTCTGGAGGCGGGGACCAAACGGGGGAGACGGTAGCTCTTTTCGGAACTAGGAACGTTGCTAGTGGCAGCGGCTTGGTTCCGGATCACCGGCTAAACGGAGACTACCCCCCAAGACAGCCCTCAGGAGCTAAAGCCCACGCTTCTGTTTGCGGCGTTTTCGGCACGACTGAAGCCACCCCAACAAGCAAAATCGGCTTGTTGGGGACCCCGGCGAAGTCGTGCCCGGTTACAAAACCGCGGCGCGGGCGTACGACCGGCAATCGGGACAGAGCAAGTCTTCGGGCGAAGAGGCATCGCTAAGAACAGCCGCAGATTCTTTGCTGCGCTCAGGATGACAGATATAACGTAAATAAATATAAATAAGCAACTTAGTATTTTGATATTATCTATACGAGTCCTACACGGATACGAGGATTCAATGACTTGCAGAAAAAACCTGCACAGAATCTGCACGGAATGCGTCTTAGTACATGGAGCCGGATATGGCATTCGTCACCGACAAATCGGAACTCAAGCCAGGATTGGTGATCT
>Ga0335075_10006191_pt1 | contig 18493 bp, 17 predicted proteins | sample Lox_Sample_24_FD_206723 | JGI IMG/M metagenome (GOLD analysis project Ga0335075, IMG submission 206723) | Soil microbial communities from Loxahatchee National Wildlife Refuge, Florida, United States - Lox_Sample_2.4 | ecosystem: Environmental > Terrestrial > Soil > Wetlands | place: USA... | reverse complement strand
ACGAGATCGCCGTTAACGCCGAGCACGACCTGCTGCACGCGCTGCCCCGGCTGTCCGCGGCCGTGGTGCACACCGACCCACAGTCGCGCCAGGGCACCGACCCGCACGCGGTCCTGGCACCGCACCGTTAGCGGTTCCGACCACGCGCGCCCCGCGCGGCAACCCGCGATGGCCGCGAGGCCCGATTCCGGCGTGATTGACCGGGCGCTCGCCGAAGTAATTCGGACGTGGCATCAACTGCGTCATTGACGTTGGCGGCAGCCGGGGGCAGTGCACGCGGCGGTTGCGCACCCTTGGCTACGTCGGCCGGGCCGAGGTGCCTATCGCTCCGGCCGGGTGACACCGGAGTCAGTCGGCTCACCCTCTTCCCAGAGCCATTGCTCTTGCTCCTCGTCCAGGTCCGGCTGAGCACCGAGCAGTACCGAGGTCTCGGCCTGAAGCAGGCGGATCGCGTCAAGGGTCCGCTCGGCGTGTCCGTAGGCCATGACAGTTCGCCCGATCCGGGTCAGCGCGCGATGCGAAGGGCAAGCGATGGCGGGCAGCCGCGCTGGACAAGGCGCGCGACCTGGTGCCAGTCGACGCGATCGGCGTAGATCTCCGCCATCGCTTCCGGGACACCGAGGCGCTTGAGTTGCGACGCGCGCCAGTTGTGCACGGACGGCTCACGCCAGTGCGTGTCCTCGTGGCTGACTCCGGTCGAATGCATTAACCCTCCCTGACGGCCTGCGGAACTAGTGCGAGCAGAAGCGGCAGGAATCCAGGCGCCGCTTCGCCCTTCTCAGACTGCGGCAGGCAAGCCGGCCGTCACATCCGCCAATGGCTGGTCGCGGTGGCTAGCGCGGTAAAGCGGCCGACAGGCTGTCGCGCGTGTCGGCCGCCTCATCGGCACCGTGAGCCGTCAGATCCTGGCTCTCAGGCCGGGGTGACGTTCTGGTTGAGATGGAACACGTTGCCGGGGTCGTACTGCCGCTTGACCCGCGCGAGCCGGCCGTAGCCCGCGCCGAAGTTCTCCTTGACCTTCGCCTGGTCGTCGGCGGAGGCGAAGTTGACGTACCCGCCTGGCAGCGAGTGAGGCGCGAGCGCCGCGTAGTAGTCCTTCACCCAGGCGACGTTCGCCTCGTTGTCCGCGGGGTCCGGCCACATCCCGGCGAGCACGCACGCGTACTTCGCGTCCCGGTGCCCCCAGGCCGTCGCGTCGGGGGCCACGTCGTGCGCGGCGCCGTTGACCGGGTACAGGTGCACCGCGCAGTTGACCGCCGGCATCCGCTGGGCGTGCTCGGCGTGCACGGCGATCACGTCGTCGGTGAGGTCGCCCGCGAAGACCGCCTTCCAGTAGTGCTGCAGGCCGCGCGGGAGCAGCGGGTCGAACAGTGCGTTCAGCGCGGCGTAGGGCATCGGGCCGACCATTTCGGCCATGACCGGGCCGACATCACGGAAGGAGTCCAGGATCTTGGCGCCCTCGTCGTGGTCTCCGGTCCAGCACGAGATCAGGGCGGGGAACGGCTCGCCGACCCGGTTTTCCGGTATGAACGGCAGCGGGGGAGCCAGGTGCCAGGCCGGGTAGCCGCCGTACTCGCGCGGCGCGCCGTCGATGAACTGGTCGAAGTACCGGAACAGGTCGCCCGCCGCCTCCCGCTCGAAGAGGATCAGCCCGGCGTAGACGTTCTCCGGCACCGGGTGCAGGCGGAAGGTGAACTCGGTGACCACGCCGAAGTTGCCGCCGCCGCCGCGCAGCGCCCAGAACAGGTCGGGGTGCTCGCGCTCGCTCGCGGTGACGATGCCGCCGTCGGCCAGCACGACCTCGGCGGCGATCAGGTTGTCGCAGGACAGGCCGTGCGCCCGGGTCAGGTAGCCGATGCCGCCGCCGAGGGTGAGGCCGCCGACCCCGGTGCTGGAGACGACGCCCCCGGTGGTGGCGAGACCGTAGGCCGTGGTGGCGTCGTTCATCATGGCCCAGGTGGCGCCGCCGCCGACCTTCGCGGTCCGGTTCGCGGCGTCGACCTCGATCCGGGTCAGGCCGGACAAGTCGACGACGATCGCGTCGTCCGCGGTGCCGAAGCCGGGCACGCTGTGCCCGCCGCCGCGTACCGCCACGTCGCGGTGGGTGGCGACGGCATGCGCCACGACGGCCTGCACGTCCTTGGCGTCGGCGCAGCGGACGATGGCGCTCGGGCGGGCTTCGATCATGAAGTTGTATACGTGCCTGGCGTCCTCGTACTCGGCGTCCTCCGGGCCGATGACGGACCCGGTGACGAGCGTGCGCAGCGTTGTGGTGGACATGAGAGGCTCCCCTTCGTCCTAGTTCCTTGACCTGTGGCTCACGCTAAGGACGGCCGCGGTTCGCGGCATGACCAGTCCTGGTAGCTGGTGTTTCTCGCGGCGTAGCCAATTCTGCCTATCGACCGCCGTGGCCTGCGCGGTTACATTGAGCGCATGGCGGCTTGGGAGGCGCCGCCCTATCCCATCCGGACAGCCGGCGCGGCGATTCCGGCGTTTGTCGGGCGCGCCGCCGAGACGTCCGCGGCGGCGGAGGCATGGGCGGCGGTCCGTGCCGGGGGGCGGCAGGTCATCTTCATCGGCGGCGAGCCCGGAGCGGGCAAGTCGCGGCTGGCTGCGGAGATCGCGGCGGCGGTGCACGGCCAGGGTGCCGCCGTGCTGTTCGGGAACTGCTCGCCCGAGCACGTTTCCTACCAGCCGTGGGCCGAGTGCCTTGAGCAGTTGCTTGGCGGCACGGAGCCCGGCGCGCTCGCCGCCTGCCTGCCGGACTCGGCGGCGGAATTGCTGCGGCTGACGCCCCTGGTCTGGCGGCACCGGCCGGAGCTGACCGCGCCCGGCGGTGACGGCGGGCAATACCGGAGGAAACTGTTCGATGCGGTCGCGGCGCTGCTCCATGCGGTCGGCGAGCAGCGGCCCGTGCTGTGCGTCCTTGAGGACCTGCACTGGGCCGGCCTGCCCACCTTGCAGCTGCTTGACCACGTGGCGCAGCGGTCGGCGCGGTCGCGGCTGCTGGTGCTGTGCACGCACCGCACGACCGCGCCGGACCGCAGCGACGATCTCACCTACGCGATCGCGGACCTGTACCGGCTGGACGGCGTGCGACGGCTGGACCTGGCCGGCCTCAGCGTCGAGGAGGTCGCACAGTACCTGGTGGCGGAGGGCAGGCTGAGCGCGCACCGGGCGCGGGAGTACGCCACCGTCCTGCGCGACCAGACCGGCGGGAACCCGTTCTTCCTGCGCGAGCTGTGGCGGGACCTCGCGGGCGCGGGCGCGGACGCGTTCGGTGGTGCGGGGGCCAGCGGGCTGCCGACCCGGGCCTTCGGCGCCAAGGCGCCCGTTTCTGTCCGTGACACGTTGCAGCGGCGACTGGCCCGGCTGGCGCCCGGTGAGCGCGCCGTGGTGGAGACGGCGGCGGTCCTGGGGGACGGCGGCGAGGTGCGCGTCCTGATCAAGGCCTGCACCGCGGAGGCGGCGACGGTCCTGGCGGCACTCGATTCCGCCGTCCGGTTCGGGCTACTGCATGGCGACGAGCTTGTCCGGGGCCGGATCGCCTTCCCGCACGCGCTGACCCGGCAGGCGGTTCTCGACCTGACCGACCCCTCCCGCCGGACCGGGCTGCACGCGCAGGTGGGGGAGACGCTGCAGGCATCCGGATCGAGGTCGCCGACGGTAATCAGGCAGCTCGCCTATCATTTCGCCCGGGCCGCTGCTCTTGGCTACGGAGACACCGCCGCGGGCTACCTGCGGCTCGCGGCCCAAGAGGCGGAGCGCACCCTGGCGTTCGAGGACGCGGCCGCCTGGTACACCCAGGCGGCCGACCTGACCGGCGGACAGGATGCCGATCGCGAGGAACTGTGGTTCGCCGCCGCGGCCGCCTACGTCCGCGGCGGCGACTTCGCCCGCGCGCGGACCCAGTACCTGCGGCTCACCGACTCCCGCGACCCCCAGGTCAGGCTCAACGCCGCGATCGGCTACGAGAACGCGGCCTGGCGCCCGGGACTGCCGGGCACGCGGGCCAGCGCCCTGCTGGCCCATGCCCTCGAGTGCGTTCCCGAGGACCTCGACGACCCGCTGTACGTATGGGCGGTGGCCAGCCTCGGGCGCGCCACCTCGTTCACCGGCGACGCCGAGCGCTCGACGCACCTGGCCGAACTGGCGCTCGGGCAGGCACGCCGGCTCGGGGACCGCCAGTTGCTCGGGCACGCGCTGGAGACGATGATGTGGCAGCGGGCCAGGCCGGATACGGTCGGCAGGCACCTCGCGCTGGCTACCGAGCTCACCCCGCTCGCCAGGGAAATGCAGGACTGGACGACGCTCGGCACGGCGGCCGTGTTCCGCTCCGCGATCGCCTACATTCACGGGGACCGGGCCGCCTGGGCGGCGGCGGCCGCGGACCTAGACCTGGTGGTGCACGGCAGCGGTGAGCCGTTCATCGCCTTCATGCACCGTTGCGGCGACTACGCGCACGCGTTTCTCGACGGCGACTTCCCCGCCGCCGCGCGGATAGCCGAGGAGGCGCTTGAACTCGGGCGCTCGTTCGGGCCGGACGACACCGAGGGCACGTACGGGCTGCAGATGTACATGATCCGCAGGGAAACCGGCGCCCTGGAGCAGGTCCGTCCGCTGCTCGGCGCCGTCCGTCAGTCGTCCGGCACCTGGGAGCCCGGGCTGCTGGCGCTCTATACCGAACTCGGGCTCGCCGAGGACGCCAGCGACCTGTTGTGGCAACTGCTTGACCGGGTCGACGAAACGGCGACCAGGCAGTCGCCGTGGGCCACGTGGACCGCGGTGCTGGTGTTTCTCATCGAGGCAGCGCTGGCACTTCGCGACGTTGCCGCGGCCCGGCGGCTGCGACCGCTGCTCGCCCCCTACTCCGGGCAGCAGCTCATCGCCGGGCAGTTCGTCGCGCTGTTCGGCCCGGCCGACGCGTATCTCGGCGCGCTCGACTCGCTGCTCGGGGACCGGGACTCCGCGGAACGGCTGTTCGCGGCCGCGCTGGCGCAGGCGACCGGCGTTGGCGCGCTGATCCACCGGGCCTCGACGCTGACCGCGTGGGCCGCTCACCTGGCCGCCGAGGACGCCGACGCCGACGCTCGCGGGCCGCGACCGCGGGCGGTGCGGGCACAGGCCGCCGAACAGATGACCGCGCTGCGAGCGGAGGCGCGGCGCATCGCGGCCAGCACCGGACAGGCACGGCTGCTGCGGCTGCTTGACCTGGCGGGCCCGCCGCCGGCCGGACCACCGGACGAGCGCGGCGGCCCGGATGGCCCCGACGCGGCCGGGTTGACGCCGCGCGAGATCGCGGTGCTGCGGCTGCTCGCCGCGGGAAGCAGCAACCGGGAGATCGCCGGTGGCCTCAAGATCAGCGAGAACACGGCGGCCAATCACGTCCGCAGCATCCTGCTCAAGACCGGCGCGGCCAACCGGACCCAGGTCGCCATGCTGGCCGTGTCCCGTGGGTGGATCTCCGATCCCGCCCCCGGACGCTGAGCCTGGCCCGGCCCGACGCTTTACCTGGCCGGCATCCCGTCAGGAATCCGGGCCCGCGAGCCGTCGGGCAGCACCATCCCGGTGACCTCGACGACGACGTCAGCGGGCAGCCCCGCGCGCTGCGCCGCCTGCCTGATCGAGTCCGCGAACGGCGCCTCGTACAGGCAGTAGGTCTTCCGCTTGTCCGCCGACAGGAACGAGTACAGCCAGCGCACGCCCTCTTCGTCATTGATCCGGTTGATCTGGTCGGCTTGCTCGGCCGAGGCCTCAAGCTCACCCGCGAACCGGCGTTCCACCATGAAAATAGGCACGTCTCACACCCCCCACATCTCGGTAACGTACCGCGCGGGCGCGCCTCATGGCTACCCACGCCGACAACCTCAGCGCATGTATCACGGTCGTTTCCGCCCCACGAGTGCCCTTTTGTTAATCGGCGGGACCGGTCTTGATCTGGCTTGTATGTGGGTTTATGCTTAATTCCGTTTCACGGAGCTGAGGCGAAATACCAGCTCTCAGTAGAGGATCCGGCCTGAAGCGCGCAGCGTCCTCAAAAAGATTAACCGAGTTGGCGCTTGAGTTGCCGTTACGCGGCTTGAGCCCGACCGAATTCATCTCGCGGTTCGCCCTACCGAAGGGACATATCCACGATGAGACGCGCCAAGCTCGCACTGCTTCTGCCCGCCGTCACGCTCCTTGCCCTCACCGCTCCCGCCGTGGCCGCCCAGGCCGCGACGACGGCCGCGCGGGCGCCCGCGGTGGCTGATCAGGCGACGGCGACCTACACCTGCTACCCCGGCACGCCCGCGGCTTTCAACGTTTCCGTCGGCACCGTGGTGAACAAGCAAGTGACCACGACACTCGCCGACGGAACGCCAATACCCGGCGGCTATGTCGCCCACAGCGACCCGTCTTACGCGGCGAATGTAACGACCGGGCTGCTCGTGCAGACATTCACCAACGAAACGACGGGCAAGACCATTACCCGCAATGTAAGCGGGCCCAGCTACTTCACCTACGACCCGACGCCTAAGGTGTCCGGTGCCCTGGCGACGGGAACCTACGTCTCGACCGGAACGACCGCGCAGCTATTCGGGCCGATGAGCGAGGCGGCACTCACGGCGAAAGGCATTCACGAGCCAACGCTGGTCTTCGCCACCGGCCTTCTCGTCATGCATTTCGTCGTCGTGTCGACCGGGCCTTACGTGACGAGTTTCTCGCTCAAGGGAACGCAGCAAAACGGCTGCGCCCTCTTGGCAGGCTGACCCCAGGAAAGGCTGGCCTGAGGAAATTCAGTGGCCAACCCACGCTAGCCGCGGCCCGCCGTTAGCCGGACGGCCGCGGCTAGCGGCCTGGTGCTCTTCTAGGATTATCCGGAACGGGTTGTGCATGACTCGCCGGCGGTTGAGCTCGCCGCCTCCGGCCCGGGTCAGGACAAGACGGGAGGCCGCCGACCGCCATGCGGATAGTCGTACTGTCCGACACGCACGCCCCCCGGCGCTGGAAGTCCTGCCCGCCCGCGGTCGCGGCGCAGTTGCGCGGCGCGGACCTGATCCTGCACGCCGGCGACGTGTGCACGGCCGCGGTGCTCGATGAACTCGCGCAGTACGCGCCGGTGACCGCGGTCGTCGGCAACAACGACGGCTCCGACGTCGCCGCCTGGGGCGCGACCGAGACGGCCGCGCTCACGCCGGCGGGCGTGCGGGTTGCGATGATGCACGACAGCGGTCCCGCGGCCGGCCGGCTGCCCCGGATGCGGGCCAGGTTCCCCGAGGCGCAACTCGTGGTGTTCGGTCACTCGCACATCCCGCTCGACGCGACGGACGGAGCCGTGCGGATCTTCAATCCGGGCTCGCCGACCGACCGGCGCCGCCAGCCGCACGGCACGATTGGCGTCCTGCACGTCGCGGACGGCACGCTGACCGCGGCCCGCATCGTCGAGGTCAGCTAACCGGACACCGGGGGACACCCGGGTCCATCGGGTCGTAAAACGCAAACACGCTGTGCTACGCCAAGGTGCGTTTTTCATGATTTCGTGCCGAGCATAGGTTCGATCACGATACGGTTACGTCGAGTGGAGTAAAGGACCGGTTGGCTTCTTTTCTGGACGGTGTTCGCGACAGTGCTGAGAATGTCCGGCTCTGGCAAGCACAACCACTCCGCGAAAATGCGGGGCCGTCCCGTTAAATGGCATCGCGTGGCCATGGCAGCGCTGCTGGCCGGCGCCGCCGGAGGCTTTTCCTACGCCTTCTACCCGAGTGCGGCCTCCATGCCCGTCGCCGACCGCCTCAGCGCCGGTGCCTTCCCGGCCACGGCTCTTGGCAGCCTTCTCGGCCAAGGCCAGGTCAGCTCGGACGCCTCCCTGCCGGCGCCGATCACCACGGCCACCGCCAAGGCCTCGCCGCGGCACAAGCCGGGACCGGTTCACTCGCCGCGCCCCACGACCTCGTCCTCCGGTTCCGGCGGGTCGGCGACCGACGCCTACGGCCTTGGCTTCTACGACGGCAACTCAAGCCCGTCCGGCATCGAGACCGCCGCCAGTTGGCTGGGTTCGTCAAGCTCGGTCAAGTACGCGATGGACTTCATCGACGCCACGGACTTCTCGCACATCGAGAGCCCGTGGCAGCTTTCTAACTGGGAGGGCAGCCCGTTCACGATGGTCTGGGGCGTCCCCATGGTGCCCTGCGGCAGTCCGTCGACGCAGTGCTCCACCAACGTGTCGGACTTCGACGAGGTCGCGGACGGCGGCGCCGACAGTTACTACGAGACCCTGGCCAAGAACCTGGTGTCGGCCGGCTTCGGCTCCTCGTACATCCGGCTGGGCTGGGAATTCAACGGCACCTGGATGGGCTGGAGCATCTGCAACCAGGACGGCTCGGGGCTGACCAGCTGGGCCAGCGATTTCGTTCCTGCCTTCCAGCACATCGTGACCAGCATGCGCAGCGTCAGCGGCGCGAACTTCAAGTTCATCTGGAACCCGCTCGACAGCAGTAACGTCAGTTGCCCAGGCGCCAGCCTGGAGAATTTCTATCCAGGCGACAATTACGTCGACGTGGTCGCGCTCGACGCGTACGACGGGATCGGGTCCGCCACCAGCAGCGACGCCGCCCGCTGGACCGACTTGCTCGACGGCGTCAACGCGGGCGGCTGGACCTCGGTCGCCCCCGACCCGATCAACGGCCAGAGCTTCCAGGGCTACGGGCTGAACTGGCTCGCCGCCTTCGGCAAGGAACACGGCAAGGAAATCAGCCTCCCCGAATGGGGACTCGATAGCAGCAGCATGGACGGCGGCGGTGGCGACGACGCCTACTTCGTGACCCAGATGGCGAGCTGGATCAAGGCGAATGCCACCGGCCCGGTCATCTTCTGGAACTACGGCGGCGGAACCCTGCCACTGGACATACCGAACTACACGGACGGCGGCACTCCCGACGCGACCGCCGCCTTCAAGGCCGCGTTCGGCGACTAACCTCAGCCGCCCCGGCCTGGGCCGGCCGGCTCACCGGTTGGTGTCGGCGGTGATGTGCTCGAACAGCCCCGGCCGGATCCGCGTGCGCACGCCCCGCGCCCACGCCTCGTCGAGTTCGCCGACGTCCAGGGCGGCCATGTTGCTGAGCAGCATGCCGAAGGCGAGGAACGACTTCACCGTCACCGGGTCGAGTGCCGTCGCATGGGCCACCGTGTCCCACTGGCGGGCGACCTTCGCGCGCACCAGGTCGCGGACCTCGCCGTCGCCGCAGGCGGCAAAGCCCTGCAGTTGCAGCAGGAGCGTGGTGCGGTCCGCCAGGGACTCGTAGTACCGCCCGCCCATCAGCGTGAGCGCGTCAAGGCCACCGGTGCCCTCGGCGGCCTGCGCCATGGCGTCGCTGAACCGGTCGAAGGCCGCGCCGACCAGTTCAAGGAACAGTGACTTCTTGGTGCCGAACATCCGGAACACGTAGGCCTGGGTGATTCCCGCCGCCCGGGCGATCGCCTCGGTCGACGCACCGTGCAGTCCGTGATCCGCGAACTCGTCCGCGGCGATCGCCAGCACCTGGGATCGCCGCTCAAGCCCGCTCATGCGCGCAACCATGATGATCAGATTACTTGTTACTAACTACTAACTGATACCGTGGCCTGGTGGTCGATGACACCTGGGCCGGCCTGGCCGACCAGTTCGCGGATGAGGCTTACGCCTCGGTCAAGGGTCTTGTGCGCACCTACGTGATGCACCGGCAGTTGCTTGAGCACCTGCCGCCGCCCCCGGCGCGCGTGCTCGACGTCGGCGGCGGCGCCGGGCATCAGTCGTTCCCGCTGGCGCAGGCCGGATACGACGTCACGTTGCTTGACCCGTCGCCGGCGATGCTGGACAAGGCCAGGCAGCGCCTGAGCCGCCTGCCGGCCGAGGCCCGGCAACGGGTGGCGCTCGTCGAGGCCGACGGCGAGCAGGCCGACGAGGCCGTCGGCGGACAGCGCTTCGCCGCCGTTCTGTGCCACGGCGTGCTCGGCTACCTCGAACAGCCGGAACGGGTGGTCGACCAGTTGTGCCGGTGCGCCGCCGACGGCGGCATCGTCTCGATCATGGCGGGCAACGCCAGGGCGGCGGCCATCCGCCCGGCCATGGAACGCCGCTGGGACGACGCCCTGGCGTCGTTTGACGCCAAGGCCGAGATCGGCGTCCTCGGGCTGCCAACCCGGGCTCACACGGTCGAGGAACTCAGCGAGCAAGTGCGCGCCCGCGGCGTGGAGCCGCTGCGCTGGTACGGCGTATGGCTGTTCACCGACTGGCTCGACTTCGCGGGCGCGGCGCTCGACCCGGGTGACGCGAAGCAGGTGGCGGGCACCGTCGCGGTCGAACTGGAGGCCAGCCGCCGTGATCCCTACCGCCAGCTCAGCCGCATCTTCCACCTGGTCGGCCGCAAGGCCGCCTGACGATCGCCGGGTGACACCCGATTGGGCGTCACCCGATGACACCCGATCGGGTGACGCCCAATTAGGCATGCCTTGGCGCCGATAATGAGTCGGGTCTATTCGGCGAGGTCAGGGGCCTGAATTAAAACCCCGGCCGATCGTATATGCGCCAAGATCAAACTAATTAACCATCAGTTCCCTTGCTAAACCCGCATTTCTAAGTATCGTGGCAACGGGACGAGGGACAAGACCCATCAGATGGCGGCAGGGGCCTCTTCGGTGATTTAAAGAGGGCCTATTTAGTCGTGTCTGCTAAACCGGTATAGAAGTCGTTAACGAAATTTTCGAAAAGGACACCGCGCTCACCGAGGGAAAACATGACCGACTTGCGTTTGCAAACCGCTCTTTCCATGCCTGCCGAGTTCAGGTTCGATGAGGTCCCGAGCCTGGCCGAGGCGGCGGCGGCCACGCCAGCACCCAGCCTGGGGCCGCTGGCCGCGTTCGCGGGCACGTTCCGGGGCAAGGGGTTCAACACGATATTCCGGCCGGACAGCCCCAACACGCCCACGAAGCTCCCGGTGGCGGTGTCGGGCAGCGACAACGTCCTCGAGCTCAACCTGACCGAGGAGACCCTGTCGTTCTCTCCCAGCCTCGGCGCGGTACCCAACCGGGGCGAGGTGCAGGCCGACATCGCACTCAACGGCATTCCCTACCTCCAGGTCATCAACGACGTGACCATCGCCGGGCAGAGCACCGGCATCCACGTCGAGCCCGGCCTGTGGATGGCAGTCCCGGCCACGACCGACCCGAGTGAAGGCGGAACATTCGTGCGGCTGGCGTCGATACCGCACGGCACCACCCTGGTCGCCCAGGGCAAGGCCACCACCACCGCCGGCAAGCCCACCTTCCCGGTCATCGACCCAACCCCGTTCATCGCCGGCTCGCCGGTCGCGCTGCAGCAGTTCCCCAGCCAGACCGCCGCCGCGGCCGGCACCGCCCGCATACCGCAGGACCTCACCGCCTTCATCAAGGCAGGCACCATCACCCAGGCGATGCTCGACAACCCCACGAGCCTGCTGAGCAGCCACATCTCCAGCGTCGACGTCACCGCCACCACCGCGATCACCGTCTCCACCGCCCCGCCCGCGCCGCTGTTCGGCGGTGGCCTGAGCAACATCGCCTTCCTGCTTGGCGACGCGAAGGCCAGTTTGCCCAACGCCCAGTCCGTGGCGATGGAGTCCACCTTCTACATCGAAACCGTCGAGTACACGGTCCAGGTTCCCGTCTTCAAGCCCGGCCAGCCGCCGCTCACCGTCCCGGCCGAAAGCGGTTCCGGCGGCGCGCCCGTCCCTGATTTCCTGATCAACCCGCCCGTCGCGATCACCGCCACGCGCACGATCAAGGCCACGGCCACCCAGATCCAGTACGCACAGAAGGTCTTCCTCAACTTCAACGGGCTCACGTGGCCGCACGTGTCGGTGGCCACGCTGGTGCCGGCCGCCCCGGTCGCGGTCCCGGCCTCCGCCTTTTAGCTGAGTAAGTGACCCCGGTATGTCAGGCGCCCACCCCGTCCTGGCATACCGGGCTTTCCCTTTATAGTGGGCCGGTGACCTCCGCCGATGAGATGACGCCGGGTGAGCGCAACCAGTTCATGATCGCCAAAATCCGGTCGGCCGGCGCTCCCGATCCGTACCGCGAGGGCGGCTACACGCTGCGGGTGCTCACCGTCGCGGGCCGCGTCACCGGCCAGCCCCGCTCGTGGCCGATCGCCGTCGTGCAAGTGCTAAGGCAACGCTACCTCTGCGCACCCAACCGGCGCCGCGACTGGGTGCGCAACCTGCTGAAGGCCGGCTCGTGCACGGTGGAGGGCGATGAGCCGGCGCGGCAAACGGCCACCCTGAGCGAGGACGACGACGCGGCCCAGGCGGTGGCCGCCTACCTCGGCGCCCTCGGCCGCACCAGCCCGGAGTGGCCCTTTCCCGGCGACGCCCCCGCGGCAACGATCCGGCGGCACCTCGACCAGATCGCGGTTTTCCGTCTCAGCCCGGAGGGATAGCCGGGCAGCGCAGTGGCTTACCCCAGGTCGGCGAAGGCCTCGCGGGCGTCGCTCAGCCACTCGGGCAGCGCCTGCGGGTTGGTCCCCGTGAGTTCCCTGACGGTGCCGGTGGCTGTGTCCGCCCCGCCCTGCCGTATCCAGTCGAACCGTTCGATCGCCCCGTCCGCCTGCCACGGGCTAAGCCCGCCCGCGAGCAGTTGTTCCCTGGCCCGCTGCGCGGGAACGTCGACGTACTCCACCTGCCAGGCCAGCACGGCGGCGAAGCCGGCCGCGATGTCCGCGTAGCCGAGCGCTTGCGGACCGGTCAGCACGTAGGTCGCGCCCGCGTGGCCGTCGGTGGTGAGCACCCGCGCGGCGGCCGCGGCCACGTCGCCCACGGCGATGAACCCGGCTCGGCCGTGCCCGGCCGGCGCCCTGAGCTCGGCGGTCTCCCGGATCTCGGCGGCCCCGTCAAGCAGGTCCTCCAGGTAGGTGGCCGCGGCGAGGTACGTGACCGGCAGGCCCACCGCTTCCAGGTGGAGAGCGACCTCCCGGTGGGCGCGCGTCGGCCAGTGCCTCCATCAGCCGATACCCGACCCGCCCAGTCGCCCCGGTCACCAAGATCACGTTGCCGCCTCCTCAGCTTACTGGTAACGCTACTCGGCGCGACCGCGATCGATGCGAAGGGCCAGGCTCAAGGGGACGGCGCGGCACCGACCTGAATGCCCGCCTTCGATCTGGTTTACCCGGCTATCGGCGGACCGTTCTATGCTTTGCTGGGTCGAGCGAACGGAGCGCCGCATGGTGAGCGGATCAGAGGACATAGCTGTGCCGGGAATCGACATCACTCGGCCACATTCGGCACGCATGTACGATTACCTGCTCGGCGGCAAGGACCATTTCGCCGTCGACAGGGACACGGCCGAACGTGCGCTGCAGAGCTGGCCGACGGGGCGCATCTCCGTCCGCGAGAATCGGCAGTTCCTCGGCCGCGCGGTGCAGTACCTGGCCGGGGAGAAAAACGTCAGGCAGTTCCTCGACATCGGCACCGGCCTGCCGAGCGCCAACAACACTCACGAGGTCGCCCAGGCAATCGCCCCGGAGGCCCGGGTCGTGTACACGGACAATGACCCGCTGGTTCTCGCGCACGCCCGGGCGCTGCTCACCTCATCGCCGGTCGGCCGGACCGCCTACATCGAGGCAGACCTGCGGGAACCGGAGCGGATCATCGCCCACCCGGTGGTGCGCGAGACGCTGGACTTCGGCCAGCCCGTGGCGCTCATCCTCGTGGCCGTCCTGCACTTTATCGCGGACGAGGACGATCCGGCCGGCATCGTCAACACGCTTCTCGCGGCACTGCCGCCGGGCAGTTACCTGGCCGCCTCGCACCTCACCGCCGAGCACGATCCCGAGGTTGTCCACGGCATGGAGCGGGTCTACCGCGAGGGGGGCGTGACGGTGCAGTCGCGCAACGCTTCCGACTTCGGGCGCATGTGCTTCTCCGGCCTTGAGCTCATGTCACCCGGTGTGGTCCCGGTAGCGGAGTGGCGGCCGGAAGGCATCGGCCCGTACGCCAAGCCGGGGGAAGTGAACTGCTCCGGCGGTGTCGCCCGCAAGCGGGACTGACCGCAGCGGCTGGGCCCTCCATCCGGCCTGACCCGCCCGCGATGGGCTGGCAGGGCCACGCGGCCCGGCGCGGGTCCAAGGAACGGGGACACGGTCATCGACGGCTGCGTCCCATGGAGGTTATCCAGGTGGCGAGTGTGGCGGCTGCCGCCTTCCGCCCGTTTCGCCCGCCTGTGATTAACGTGTAAATTCCGTACAACGTGAAGACTTTTTTTATCATGAAGGAAAAGCTCGCGTGGCAGGTACTTTATTTACCCGTTGGACGGAATTTACATGGCGAACGAAATTTACCCGTTAATCCGCAGGGCGCATACGACGAAATGCCGGGCATGTCGCCCGCCCGCCCGCCAAGGCCGGGCAGGCATCGACCACGGCAGGGCGGGTGCCGGGCGGGCCTGTCACGTAATCCCTGGTATTCCCGCAATGACACCCTTGTTAGCTCCGGGAACGAGCGCGACGCGGCTGGTGGCGCTGTTCGACATGATCATGCTTCCGGGATCCGTCGGCCGAAGTTTTCGAGGGTTACGTCATCCGGCTCGGGGCCGCCGCGCTTGCCGGTGTCGAGCTTGTCGATGGCCGACAGTTCATCGGTGCTCAGGTCGAAGTCGAAGACGTCGAAGTTCTCCGCGATGCGGTGCGGCTTGGTCGACTTCGGGATGACCGAGCGCCCCTCCTGCAGGTGCCAGCGCAGCATCACCTGGGCGGGCGACTTGCCGTGCGCCTTGGCGATCTCCGCGATGACCGGGTCCCGCAGTGTGCTCGTGTGCCCGCTGTCCCGGTAGAACGTGATGCCGCCGATTGGAGACCAGGCCTGGGTCACTATCCCGTGTTCCGCGTCGAGTGCCTGAACGTGCGGCTGCTGGAAGTAGGGGTGTAGTTCGATCTGGTTGACGGCCGGGATGACCTTGGCGTGATCGAGCAGCCGGGTCAGGTGCCCGGTCATGAAGTTGCTGACGCCGATCGCGCGGACCTTGCCGTCAGCCAGGAGGGTTTCCAGGGCGCGGTAGGCCTCAAGGGTCTTGTCGAATGCGGACGGCAGCGGCTGGTGCAGGATCAGCAGGTCGACCTGGTCAACGCCGAGCTTGCCGGCGCTTTTGTCGAAGCCGTGCAGCGTCTCGTCGTAGCCGTAGTCGCTGATCCAGATCTTGGTCTCGATGAAGACGTCCGCCCGGGCCGGTGCGCTGGCGGCGATCGCCTGGCCGACCTCGCGCTCGTTGCCGTAGGACGCGGCGGTGTCGATGTGACGGTAGCCGACGCTGAGCGCGGCTTCGACCGCGGCACTGGTCTCGTCGGGCGGCGACTGGAAGACGCCGAGGCCGATCGGCGGCATCTCGACGCCGTTGTTGAGAGTGATGCCTTGCATGTGTAGCTCCTTTGCCTGTCAGTCGTTCGGTTGCTAGTGCCCGGTGTCAACCCGGTGCCGTTCGTGATCGACCCGGGAGTCGAAGCACCAGACTTCCCGAACGTGGATCACGAAGCGCTGCCACCCGCCCGAGCTATCGCCCTGGGCTGTGCCCGGCCGGTGATCTGCAGGCCGAGGTTGCCGGCTGCCGCCAGTTGACCGGCCCGCTCATCAGCGCTGTACCCCCTTGACCGCGCGCAGGGTCAGGGACATCAGTACCGCCGCCGCGAGTACGGCCGCCATGATGAGGTAGTCAGCGTGCTGCCCGCTCGCGAAGTGCCCGCTGGCGTTGACGACGGCACCGAAGATGGCCACCCCGAGCGACCCGCCCATCTGCCGGAAGGTATTGAGCACGCCGCTCGCCGTGCCGCCGAGCGAGCTGGGCACGCTGTCGAGGATCAGCGAAGCGATGGGCGGGACCGTCAGGCCGCCGCCTCCGCCGACGAGCATCATCGCGGCGGCCACGACGCCAACGGGTGCTGTGGCCGGAAGCAGCGCAAGGGCGACGAAGCCGCCGATCATGCTGACCTGGCCCACAACGATGGGGACAAGGCGGCCGAACCGGTTGACGATGCGTGGCAGAAACGGGCTCGTGATCGCCACCAGTGCCGTCATCGGCAGGAACAGCAGGCCGGTGCTGAGCGCGGAGTCTCCGCGCTGCTGCTGGAAGTAGAGACTCTGCAGGAAGACGGTGCCGTAGAAGCCGGCCATGGTGACGAAGGCGACGACCAGGGTGATCGTTACTGAGCGCGAACGGAACAGGCGCAGCGGGATCATCGGCTGCGCGCTCTTGGCCTGCACGGTCACGAAGGCGGCGAAGGACGCGGCGGCCACAATGAAAGCAGCGACGATCGGCGCGGTGCCGAAGCCCTGGCTCCCTCCCTGGATGCAGCCGTACGTGAGCGCGGCCAGGGCGAGGACGGCCGTTACCTGGCCGGGAAGGTCGAAATGGGCGCGCCGCCTGGGCGACGGCGCGACACCGGTGAGCACGGCGATCGCCGCGGCACCGACCGGAACGTTGATGAAGAAGATCAGCCGCCAGTCGGCCTGCACCAGGACACCGCCGAGCAACGGGCCTGCCGCGGCTGCCACCGATCCGCCCAGTGCCCAGAACGCGACCGCCCGGGCCCGCTCATGAGCGTCCTCGAAGGCTTCGCGGATCAGGGACAGCGAGGTCGGAGTCACCAGGGCCGCGCCGACCCCCTGAATCACCCGGGCGCCGATCAGGACAGGCAGGCTGGGGGCGAAGCCGCACAGCACCGACGCCAGCACGAACAGCGTCATGCCGTTGCGGTAAGCGTTCTTGCTGCCGACCCGGTCGGCCACGCTTCCGCCGAACAGCAGCAGGGCGGAGAACATCAGGGTGTAGCCCGTTACGACCCACTGCAGGCCCGACAATCCCCCGCCGAGGTGCTGGTGGATCGCTGGCAGGGCGACGTTCGTGATCTGCGCGTCCAGGGCAACCACCGCGAACCCGAGCATCGCCACAGCCAGCGCAGCGCGCTGCTGACGCGGCAGGATCACGTCCTCGGCTACATCGGTCGCTGGTCCGGTTGTCATGCTGCTCATGTGCGTCTCTCGCTCAGTCGGTGATCTGCCGGCCCTGCCGCCCGGCCGCACGACCCATACAACTCGGCAACGGGCGCCGGTGGCAGTGACGGCCGTTCCGTGTAACGGCAGTACACCCCTGGACCGGCCAGAACGTCGTACCGTCGATTCCATGGACCACCGCAGCGAAGTGCGTGACTTCCTGACGTCGCGGCGCGCCCGGCTCACCCCGGACGACGCCGGACTGCCCGCTTTCGGAGGCCTGCGGCGCGTGAAGGGCCTGCGGCGCGAAGAGGTGGCCACCCTGGCCGGAGTCAGCGTGGACTACTACAACCGCATGGAGCGCGGGAACCTCAGCGGCGTGTCGGAAAGCGTCCTCGGTGCCCTCGCCGACGCCCTCCACCTCGATGAGGCCGAGCGTGCCCACCTCAGCGACCTGGCACGGGCGGCCAACACGGGCGCGCGGCAACGAAGGTCCGCCCCGCGGCCACGCGTACGGCCGGCCGTGCAGCGCGTGATCGACGGCATGACCAGCGTGCCCGCCTACGTGCGTGACAGCCGCTTCAACATCCTGGCCGCCAACGACCTGGCGCGGGCCCTGCTCGGCGAACTCCTGTCGGACTCTGACAAGCCGAACTTCGCTCGATACCTGTTCTTCGACCAGCGTTCCCAGGAGTTCTACGCCGACTGGGAAACCGTCGCCAGGGACTGCGCCGCAGCCCTGCGCATCGAGGCCGGCCGCAACCCCTACGATCGCGCGCTCACCGACCTGGTAGGCGAACTGTCCACCCGCAGCGAGCCGTTCCGCCAATGGTGGGCCACGCACAACGTCAGGCTGCACACCAGCGCAACCAAGCTCATGCACCACCCAGTCGTCGGCGACATCGAAGTCACCGGCGAAGCGCTGGCCGTCATCGCCGACGAAGGCCTCACGATCATCACGTACACGGTCGAGCCCGCCAGCAAGTCAAGCGAAGCGCTCCGCCTGCTGGCCAGCTGGGCCGCAACCACCCGCGAGAGCCCCGCCCCGGCTTGAGACTCCAAGAGCTGGTTTCCGCAGTCCCGCAGCCACGCTTGGCCGCCGAGTCGGCGGCGCGAACGGCCCCTAGGGTCCGCCAATACGCAACAAACCCCCGGGAATTGGGCTCCCGAGGCTCTCGTGCAATCGGCTGGCCCTAGAGACTGCAGGGCCAGTAACCTGGTTTTGTAGGGCCACCGATCCTGTTTTGCCTGGTGGGCGTTACTGGGATTGAACCAGTGACCTCTTCCGTGTCAGGGAAGCGCTCTCCCGCTGAGCTAAACGCCCGGGATGGGCGGCGACGGCTGGCCGGGCACCGGCCTGTTCATCGCCACGCCGAGAGACTACCAGAACTTTGACCCTGACATGGATTCGGCCAACGGCGGCCGGCGCCGGTGTCGTCATGCACTGACGGCGGAGGGTTCCGCGCCCCCGCGGGCGCGGGACCAAACACCACCACAGCCGCGGCCGGGCCGGAGCCGGCTAACAG
>Ga0335075_10006190_pt1 | contig 18496 bp, 12 predicted proteins | sample Lox_Sample_24_FD_206723 | JGI IMG/M metagenome (GOLD analysis project Ga0335075, IMG submission 206723) | Soil microbial communities from Loxahatchee National Wildlife Refuge, Florida, United States - Lox_Sample_2.4 | ecosystem: Environmental > Terrestrial > Soil > Wetlands | place: USA... | reverse complement strand
CTCAGTTGTTCCTTCGCTACGCCCAGGCGGTCAAAAGCATCGAGGTCGATCCGGCCGGAGCCATCGCCATCACCCCCCGCCCGGCCACCGCATCCGGCTGGAAGCAATATGAGTTGCAGGGCAAAACCTGGGGACGCTCGCGCCTTTCCATCACGTACCGCGACGGCACCCTGCAAACCATCAGCTACTTCGTCACCAAGCCCGAACAGCAAGTGGTCGCCGACATGGGACATTTCCTCACCACCACGTCCTGGTTCGACGATCCCAACGATCCGTTCCACCGCAACCCCTCCCCCATCACCTACGACCGCCAGGCCGAAAAGCAGGTGACGCAGGACGGCCGCGTCTGGATCGCCGGCCTCAGCGATGAAGCTGGCGCCGGCTCCTGGCTCGCCGCGGCCATGAAGGAATTCGGCGAGCCCGATCCGCAGGAAATCCGGAAATACGAGCAGTTCGTCGATCATGTGCTCTGGGGCGGCATTCAGTTCAGCGACGGTCCGCACGAATACGGCGTCCGCAAGAGCCTTTTCTACTACCAGCCCGATCAGTTCCCGGCCGGCTACTACTCGAGCGCGTTCAACTGGAAGTCATGGACGAGCTGGAACAAGCAACAATCGGAAGCCGTCGATCGCTCTTTCAACTATCCCCACGTCGCCGCTGCATATTGGGTGCTCTACCGCCTCGCGCGCGATCAGCAGGGACTCATCACGAACCATCCGTGGCAGTGGTATCTCGATCACGCGTATCAGACCACCATGGCCATGATGAAGTTCGCGCCCTATTACACGCAGTTCGGCCAGATGGAAGGCGATGTGTTTGTCGCCATTCTCCAGGACCTGCAGCGCGAAGGCATGACCGACGAAGCGAAATCCATGGAAGCCGCCATGCGCGGCCGCGCCGACCACTGGAATCAGGAGCCGTATCCCTTCGGCAGCGAGATGCCCTGGGACTCGACCGGCCAGGAGGAAGTCTATGCCTGGACGAAATATTTCGGCTTCGACCAAAAGGCACAGGTCACGCTCGATGCCATCCTCGGCTACGATCCGTTGATCCCGTCGTGGGGCTACAACGGCAGCGCGCGCCGTTACTGGGACTTCATTTACGGCGGCAAGATCACACGTCTCGAGCGCCAGTTGCATCACTACGGCTCCGGCATCAATGCCATTCCGCTCCTCGCTTCCTACCGCGAGCATCCTGACGATCTCTACCTGCTGCGCGTCGGCTATGGAGGCACGATGGGTCCGCTCACCAATATCGATCAGGAGGGCTTTGCCTCCGCCGCGTTCCACGCATTCCCTGACATGCTCGCCTTCGATCCCTACTCAGGCGACTACGGACCGAATTTCTTCGGTCACGCCTGGGACACGGCGACCTACGTCGCCCACAGCTCCGATTTCGGCTGGCTCGCCTTCGGCGGCAATCTGATCGAGCATGGGTCATCGATCCACGTCACCCCGCTCGATTCTTTCCGGATGCGTGTCTACCTCGCGCCTTACGGCCTGTGGCTCACCCTCGATGCGGGCAAGTTCCGCGAGGTCAGCTTCGACGCGCGCTCACAGACGGTTCACATCGTCCTCGATCCCGCGTCCGAATTCACGAAGGACGCTCTGCTGCGTGTCCAGCAGCCGGCAACGATTGCGGGAGTAGGCCGGTTCAAGCCGCAAAAGCCGCTCGCCCTGGTGCGCGGCGCCTATGACATCCCTCTCAGCAGCGGACAAAACGAAATCGTGCTGAAAGCAGAGGGAATTTCCCGGCAGTAGCTGCCTTTACGCCTGGCGGCGTCCTCTTTCCTCGGGCGCAACCACGGGACGCCGCAGCGGCACCATTGCGGCGCCAGGCTCCTGCGCGGCCTGCTGCATGCGCGAGAGCATTTCGGTGCGCACGTAGTCCACAAAGCCCTGCATCTGCCGGTTCATCTCCTCCATCCGCTCCCGCATCTGCAGGATGATGGCAATCCCCGCGATGTTCACGCCCAGGTCCCGCGCCAGATTCAGAATGAACTCCAGCCGCTCCAGGTCCTCGTCGGTGTACAGGCGCGTATTGCCCTCGGTGCGCGACGGCTTCAGCAGCCCCTCGCGCTCGTAGAGCCGCAGCGTCTGCGGGTGGATGTCGTACATCTCGGCCACCGCCGAGATCATGTACGCGCCTTTCGATTTGCGTTTCGTCGGCATGCTCGCATCCCATTATGCAACGGAAGCCATGCAGAAACTATGACAAACCGCCGGATCGAGCCGGCGCAAATATATGGCCGGCGGCCTCTTCCACCACCATCTTGCCCAGCGCAATCCGCCGCGGCAGCAGATTCCGTAACTGCCCCCCGTAAATCCGGTAAGGAATCGTCACCCGCGCTGCATAGCCGTTCGCTTCCTCGATGTAGATGTCCACGGCATCGATATACCCCTCCGCCGAAGGCACGTCGAGCGCCACATTGGCCGCCATCGCGACCCCCTGGATCAGCCCGCGCCGCGCCGCGTCCAGAACGTGCTCCTCCAGCAGCTTCCACTGGCGTTGAGGATCGGTAGGCAGTCGAGGAATCTCCAAAGTTTCGCGCGTCACATTGCCATCGCGATCCAGCGAAAACCCAAACGGCCCTAGCTCTCCGTATTTCCTCAGGATCAGGCGCCCGTACGACATCGCCGCGTTCAGGAGCTGGTTCGCCACCCGGCGTCCGCGCTCCTCGCCGCCCCGCGCGCTGCTGATCTCGACAACCTGGCTCACTTCTTCCCTTTCAGCGTTGCCAGCACCTCTTCAGCGTGCCCATCCGGCGTGACCTTGGGAAAGATCTTCAGCAACCGCCGGTCCGGACCGATCAGAAATGTGGTCCGTTCGATCCCGATCACCTTCATCCCGTACATATTCTTTTCTTTCAGCACACCAAACTGATTGCAAACCTTTTCGTCTACATCAGCAAGGAGGGGATACGGCAAGTCATACTTCTCGCGGAACTTTTTCTGGGCTTTGGGCGTGTCGCGCGAAATCCCCAGCACGACCGCTCCCGTGTTCTGGATCTTTTTGAACTGGTCCCGGAAGCCGCACGCCTCGATCGTGCAGCCCGGCGTATCGGCTTTGGGATAAAAGAACAGAACCACCGGTTTTCCGGAGAAGTCGCTGAGGTGTACGGTTTTCTCCTGGTCGTCCTGGAGCGTAAAATCGGCAACTTTATCGTTGATTTCCATGTTTTTCCCTTCGCAAGCGCCCGGCGCGCGGGGCAACCGGCCGCCAGTATGATTGTTTCGTAGCAGTGAGGATTATGTCACGGGGTCAAACCGCAATTCTCGGCTGGATGCTCGCGGCAGCGGCCTGTGCCCTGCCGGCGCGCGCTCAGTATCAGGGCCACAGCACCACAGAGCAGCAGCCCGGCGCCACCCATCTGCGCGCCACCGCTGTTCTTGAATTTACCGGCGACCTCGGCGACATAAAAGCCAGCCGCCTCGTCCCTGTCGCCATCTGGGACGGCGTGCAATACCAGCCGGGCGGCCTCTATCTCGCCCAGCCTGCTCCGCTCGCGGTTCTCTCCGGCACCCAGTACGAGCTCGAGTCCGACGGTAGATCCCAGGGATTCTTCAATGTAAAGGACGCTGAAGATCTCGCCGGCTTATGGATCGGCGTCGGCAGCTTCCAGGCGCCTGCGCCGCCCCCGCCCAAACGCGCCGCCAAAGACAGCGGCCACGCCTACTTTGTGCACGATGCCGATCCCGACAAGCCCCACTTCGCCCACCGCCCACCGCCAGACAACAGCCCGGACGGCGATACCACAGCGCAGAGTGGCTCCTCGACCGGCGGCCCAACGCTGCATCCGCGCTCCGGCGATAACTCGTCCGGCAACAACTCCGGAGGAGTTTCCAAATCTTCGCAGCCCGAGGTCGACCCCGACCGGCCCACCTTCCACAACCGCGTTCAGAACAATCAAACGGCTTCGAATCAGATGAGCATCGATCCCGATCGGCCGCATCTGAGCTACACCACGCCGGAGTCGCAGCAGAAGCTGGCGAAACCCGACGCCCTCTTCGGATTCCCTGCCGGCATGAAGCAGATCACCGGCATTTCCGACAGCAACCCGCTCGACACGCAGTCGTTCGCTTACTCGTGGGCCAGCCCCGACGATGCCGCGAAGATGCAGTCTGCGCTCGAAGCCGTCGCCCAGCAGGCCGTCGCTCCTCCGGCGCCTGCTTCTCCGGCTCCGAAAACCGCGAGCGCGCACACCACCCGCCATAAGGCTGCGGCGCCCGCGCCGCCTCCGCCTCCCCTCCTGGCCGACGAGAAATTCCATGTTTTCGGTCTTACCCTCGGCGGCGGCGCAACCATGGTCTTCTCCGCCCACACCACCACGGCGCCCGAGAAATACGTGACGCTCATCGCACAGCCCGATTTCTACGGAAACGCCCAGGTGCTGCTGAAGCAGGTCACCACCGGCGACAACCTCGACGTCACTCCGCGCATGCGGCTCATCGACGCGGTCGATACCGAGGGCAATGGCCGCGGCAACCTGCTTTTCGAGCTGCGCGGCCAGACCTATCGCGAATTCGCCATCTATCGCGTGAACGACGGTCAGGCCTCGCAGGTCTTCGTCACCCAACCCACCGCCACGAACTGAATCCCTACATCGCCGGCAACTGGCTGGTGTCCCAGCCTCCGCCCAGCGCCAGAATCAACTGCACGCTCGCCACATATTGCCGCGTGATGATGTCTGCCTGCGTCCGCTCGTTGCTCAGCTGCACCGTCTGCGCCGTCAGCACTTCCAGATAAGTGGTCACTCCGCCCTTATACCGGCCCGTGCTGAGGTCGAGAGAGTGATGCGCCGCCGCTACCGCCGCTGCCTGCACGCCAGATTCCTGATCGAGGATGCGCAGCGCCGCCAGATTGTCTTCCACTTCCTGGAACGCATTCAGCACGCTCTGCCGGTAATTCGCCACCTGCTGCTCGTACGCGTCGCGCGCTTGCTGCGTGATGGCATGCCGGCGTCCCGCGTCAAACAGCAGCTCCACCGCCGAGGCCCCCAGCGACCACATCTCGCTCGGCCCCTGGATCCAGGTTCCCGGCTGGCCGCTCAGCATGCCGCCCGAGCCGTTGAGTGAAATGTTCGGATAGTACGCCGCAATCGCAATCCCGATCTGTGCGTTCGCCGCATCCACCTGGCGTTCCGCCGCCGCAATGTCCGGCCGGCGCTCGAGCAGTTGCGACGGCATGCCCACCGGAATCTGGGGAATCTCGTGCCCCTGCGGCATCGGGGGCAGGCCGAAGGTCGACGCTGACACGCCGATCAGCGTGGCGATGGCGTGCTCGTACTGCGCGCGCGCCACGCCCACATCCACATCCTGCGCCCGGGTCTGGTCCAGCTGTGTCTGCGCCTCGGCCACTTCCACCTCAGTCGCAACGCCGCCTTTGAATCGTATCTGCGTCAGTTTCAGATACTCCTCGTACGATTGCACCGTGTTGTCGAGCAAATCCTTTTGCGCATCGAGCCCGCGCAGCTGGAAATAGTCGGTCGCCAGTTCGGCGCGCACGCTCAGCTCCACGTTGGCCACCTGCGCGGCCGAATACTGCGCGCTGGCCCTCGCCTGCTCGACGGTGCGCCGCACCTGGCCCCAGAAATCCGGCTGCCACTCGGCCTGTCCCCCCAGGCTGAACGTATTGAACTGGTAATTCGTAACTCCACGAACCGTCGTCGGCGAGTTGTACGATTCTCGCGTGCGCTGGATCGACGGTCCCGCCGACAGCGTGGGATAGTACTGCGACCGCGCCACCCGCACCTGCTCCCGCGCCTGCAGGTACTGCTCGACCGCCGCCTTCAGCGTCTGATTCGAGATCGCTACCTTGTCTTCGAGCGAATTCAGCTCCGGATCGTTGTACAGCTCCCACCACTTGCCGCGCAGAACCTGATCGCTGGGCTCCGCCTGTTTCCATGTGCCGTTCGGCGGATTCGGCGGCGGCGCAGCATTTTCCTTCCACGCCGGCGCATCGGGAACCGCTGCGGGCCGATGATAGTTAGGGCCTACCGTGCAGCCAGCCAGCGTCAGCGCCGCCAATGAGACCACCGGCGCCAGGCTACGATTCCGCGTCACTTCCCGCCCCCGTCCGGCCCCTGAGGACTGGGGCCTTCCTCGTGCGGTGCGGCGGGTGCGCCAGGCACGCCGCTTTCCCTCGCCGGTACCACGCGCACCTTCTCGCCTTCCACCACCGAATCCGGAGGATCCTGCACCACCTCGTCGTTGGGCTGCAGGCCTTCGATCACCTGCACCACCCGGCCGTCATCCTGCGCAATGGTGATCGGCACCAGCTTCGCCGTGTCGCCGTTCACCACCGTCACCACGCGCAGCCCCTCCTGCCGGAACATCAGCGTCGAGACCGGAACCATGAGAGTCTGGCGTGCAACCTTCACCTTGAAGTGCACTTCGGTGTAAGCGCCGGGTATGAGAGCCCCATCGCCGTTCGGCACGTCGACTTCCACCAGCAGCGTGCGCGAGGTCGGATCGATAGCCCGCGCCGTCCGCACTACCTTGCCGTGAAACCGCCGCCCCGGATACTCGTTCAGCGTCAGGTCTGCCTCTGTTCCCGGCGCGCACGAGGGCGCTTCAACCTGGGGAACGTTCACGTACACCCGCATGATGTGCTCGTCGTCCAGATGGAACATCTCGCGAGAGCCCGAAGTCCCCGCTCCCGCATTGATGAGCGTTCCGATATCGACGTCGCGCGCCGTCACGATGCCGTCAAACGGCGCGTAGATCTTCTCGAAATTTGTGAGCTGCTCGAGCCGATCCACATTCGCCTGCGCCGATTTCACCTGCGTGTTCGTCGACGCTTCCTGGGTGACAAAGTTCTCCGTGTCCTGCTTCGCCACCGCATTTTGCGCCAGCAGGTCGGTGTACCGCTGGGCCTGCTGCTTGGCGTATCCGGCGTTGGCCTGAGCCGTCGCCAGATCGGCCTTCGCCTGCGCGAGCTGCTGGTCCACCTCCGGGCTCTCGATCACCGCCATCAGTTGTCCCTTGCGCACGCGCGCGCCGATATCGAAATACCACTTCTGCAGATAGCCGTCCGTGCGGGCATAAATGGGCGAGTCGACGTAGGCGAACATATTGCCCGGCAGCACGATTTCCTGGCTGGGGGCGCCCAGTTCCGGCTTCGCGACGGTTACATCGGCCAGCGCCAGATCCTGCGTCGAGTGCGCCAGAGTCTTCTGCGCGCGCACGCGCGGCACAATCAGCGCAACCGCCAGCACTGTGGCTCCCACCAGAACCACCGCGAGCCACACGATCGCCGTGCGGCCTGAAATCGGAGGCCTGTCTTGTTCCTCATGGCCGTGATTGCTGTGGGATTTTTGGTTTGCTTCGCTCATCATCAGTCTCCCGCCACAGGCGCCGGCCTGTGACTGTGGCGCCGGGCTTCACGCTCGTGGCGTCTCCGTTCCACGCGCCCGTGCAGCACGCTGAATACGGTCGGAACAAAAAACAACGTCGATACCGTGGCGAACAGCAGTCCGCCGATCACCGCGCGCCCCAGCGGCGCGTTCTGCTCGCCGCCCGAGCCCAGGCCCAGCGACATGGGCAGCATGCCCAGGATCATCGCCAGCGCCGTCATCAGCACCGGCCGGAATCGCACATATCCCGCATTCAACGCCGACTGCGCTGCATCGCCCACCGTCACTTCCAGCTGTTCGCGCGCGAAGCTCACCACCAGAATCGAGTTCGATGTCGCCACGCCCATGCACATGATGGCGCCCGTCAGCGCCGGAACGCTCAGCCGCGTGTGCGTGATGAACAGAAACCACACGATGCCCGAAATCGCCGCCGGCAATGCCGTCACGATGATGAACGGATCGAGCCACGACTGGAAGTTGACCACGATCAGCAGGTAAACCAGCACAATCGAGAACAACAGGCCCCCCAGCAGTCCCACGTATGACGACCGCATGGTCTGCACCTGCCCGCGCACCACGATGCGCGATCCACGCGGCAGTTCCCCTTTCATCTGCGCGATTTTCGCGTCGATGCCTTTGCTCACGCTCGCCAGATCGGTGCCCGACACGTTGCCGAAGATGTCCACGACCGGTGTGATGTTGTAGTGGGTCACCACCGCCTGCTCCTGCCCAGGCTGCACGCTGGCAAGGTTCCCCAGAATCTCCACGGGCTGCCCGCCCATCGCTGCGGACGAAGGTGGCATCCCGGCCCCGTAAGACCCCGTCTGCATCGGAGCCCCCGCTCCACCGGACGGTTGCACCGGAATATTCTTCAGATCCTGCAGCGTGTCCATCGTGTATTGCGGCGATTCCGCCGCAATGTCGTATTCCACCCCGTTCTTCGGATCCAGATAAAAGGTCGGCGACGTCTGAAAGCTGCCGCTGGTTGCCACCAGCAGGCTCGACATTACATCGCGCTGCGTAATGCCGGCGCCCTGCGCCATGGACCGGTTCACCGCGATCTCCAGCTTCGGATTGTTGAAGGGCTGCTGGATACGCATGTCCGCCGTTCCCGGCACATACTTCACCTCGTTCAGCAGACGTTCGGCAAACTCGCGATTCCCCGCCTGGTTCGGCCCGACGATCTGGATGTCAATCGGCGACGGCAGGCCGAAGTTCAGAATCTGCGTCACCATGTCCACCGGCAGCGTGTAGAACGTCGTTCCCGGAAAACGCCGCGGCAACTCCTCGCGCAGCTTCTGCACATACTCGTCCGTAGGACGATGATGGGCCGCAAGCGATACCTGAATATCCGCGTCCGCCGGTCCTACCGGAGCGGAGTTCGAATACGACAGGTTGATGCTCGAGTACGGCAGCCCAATGTTGTCGATGATCGTATCCAGCTCCTGCTTCGGAATCAGCTGCCGGATCGTGTTGTCGATGCGATCGCATAATTCCGCCGTATCCTCAATGCGCGTGCCCGTGCGCGCGCGAATGTGCAGTTTGAACTGACCGCTGTCCACCGATGGGAAGAAATCCTCGCCCAGATACGGAAGCAGCAGCGCCGCCGATCCCATCGTGAACACGAAAAAAATCACGATGAACACGCCGGCGTGCTGCACGCACAGCTCGAGAATGCGCCGGTAGCCCCCGCGAATCTTCTCAAAAGAGTGCTCGAAGAGGAGCTGGAAACGAATAAACGGATTAAGGCTGTGCCGTTTCTGCTCCTCTTCGCTCTCGTCGTGCTCGCGCAGCAGATATTTCGCCATCGTCGGCACAACCGTGCGCGACAGCAGGTACGACGCCAGCATGGCAAAGATCACGGCCTCGGCCAGCGGCACAAACAGATACTTCGCCACCCCGCCCAGGAAAAACATGGGCACAAAGACGATGCAGATCGAAATGGTGGCCACCAGCGCCGGCACCGCAATCTGCGCGGCGCCATCGAGAATCGCCTGCTCGATCGCCTTCCCCGCCTCCAGATTGCGATTGATGTTCTCAATCTCCACCGTGGCGTCGTCGACCAGGATGCCCACCGCCAGCGCCAGGCCGCCGAGCGTCATGATGTTGATGGTCTCTCCCAGCGCGCTCAGCACCAGCAGCGACGTGAGAATCGACAGCGGTATCGAAACCGCGATGATCAGCGTGCTGCGCCAGCTGCCCAGGAACACCAAAATCATAATGGCGGTCAGGCACGCGGCAATAACCGCCTCATGCACCACCCCGCTGATCGATTCGCGCACAAAGATCGACTGATCCCCCAGCGGGCTGATCTTCAGTTGCGGAGGCAGCTGCGATTTCAGGCTGTCGGCCTTCGCCAGAATCCCCTTCACGATGCTGAGCGTCGATGTGTTCCCCGTCTTGATGATCGAGAGCAGCGATGCGCGCTGCCCGTTGACGCGCACGATGTTGGTCTGCGGGGGGAAGCCGTTGCGCACGTGCGCCACATCGTGGACGTAGACGGTCGCGCCATTCACCTGGCGGATCGGCAGGTCGTTCAGTTCGGCAATCGTTTCCGGTGCGCTGTTGGTCTCAATTTGATACTCGAAGGGCCCGATTTTGATCGTGCCCGATGGCAGTATCAGATTCTGCGCGCCGATCGTGTTCACCACATCGGCGGGCGTCAGCCCCTTGGACTGCAGGGCCTCCATGTTCAGATCCACCTGTACCTGGCGCTGTTTGCCTCCGTACGGATACGGAATGCCGGCGCCCGGCACCGTGACCAGCTGCGTGCGGATGAAGTTCAGGCCCAGGTCGTTCAGCTGCATCTCCGACAGCCCCTGGCCCGAAAGTCCCAGCTGAATGATCGGCACGCTCGATGCGTTGTACTGGATCACCAGCGGTGGCGTCGTGCCCGCCGGCATCTGCCGGATCTGCGTCTGACCGATAGCCGTCACCTGCGCCACGGCATTGGCGATATTTACGCCCGGCTGGAAATAGATCTTGATGACGGCAATGCCGTACAGCGAGCTGGACTCGATGTGCTCGATATCGTTGACCGTGGTCGTCAGCGAACGCTCGCTCAGCGTTACGATGCGGCTCGCCATCTGCTCGGGCGAGAAGCCCTGGTAGTTCCAGAGCATGGTGACCACCGGAATATCGATGTTCGGAAAAATGTCCACCGGCATGTTGACAATCGCCAGCGGTCCCAGAACCATCAACAGCAACGCCACCACGGCAAACGTATAGGGCCGCCGCAGCGCGAGGCGAACAATCCACATATCGTTTTAGCTACTCCTGCGGCGCTCGCCTGACGCGGCGGCCGGGTACATTACTCCGGATCCCTGGCTTCCCGCCAGGATTGCTTGGGAAACAGACAATGACGAACCGCTGACACCAGTATCTACCCTGTGCCAGCCAGGGGAAATCAACTCCAGCTATCAGGAGCTGTATGTCTTTTGGAGACGGACTGTCTCGCGAAAAAGTCTCCGGATCGGAGATAACCTTTACCCGAAATAGATGAGCGGCGAAGCCCCGCCGCTTCATTTTCCTGCCCAGAACTACATATTCATCTTTTTGAAAATGCGCCCCGGCACGCTGCGCACCACCAGCATGATCAGCCTCCAGAACGGCGGCACGTAGGCCACGTCCTTGCGCTTCCCAATGGCGCGCAGAATATGCCGCCCCACCTGCGCGGGCTGCGCGAAGAGCGCGTTTTGCTTCAGGTGCGCCGTCATCGGCGTCGCCACGAATCCCGGCTTGATCGTCAGCACCTGCACCCCAGCCCGGTCGATGCGGTTCCGCACGCCATCGAGGAAGACATTCAGCCCACCCTTCGATGCGCCATACACGTAGTTGCTCTTGCGCCCGCGATCCCCCGCCACCGACGAAATCACGGCGATCGTTCCCCGCTTTTCCGCCTCAAAGTAATTCGCCAGCCACGTAATCAGCGACACCGCCGACAAAAAATTCGTCCGCAGAATCGCCTCCGCTGCCGCGTAATCCCGCTCCGCCGCCGGCTGATCCCCCAGAACCCCATGCGCCACCAGAGCCAGATCGATCCGCCCCAGCGCGCCCACCGCCTGCACCAGCAGCGCCGGATGCCCCGCCGTATCGTCCAGATCGGCCACCGCTCCGTTCACCGCGGCCGCGCCGCGCGTCAGCAAATCGTCGCGCACCGCGGTCAGTTTGTCCGCATTGCGCGCCACCAGGAAGAAGCTCGCTCCCCGCTCCGCCAGCAGCCGCAGCGTCGCTTCCGCAATCGCTGAGGTCGCCCCCAGCGCCAGCACGTTGCGAGGACTATGGCTCGCTTTCTCGTCAGCCATCGAGCGGTCTCCGTCCCGTCACGCGCTGCCAGAATGCCGAGTCGAATTCCGGATCCACGTAGCGTGAGAATTCCTGCCACTGCGGATAAAACGCCTGATACTGCTCCGGCCTCATCCGCGCATCCTTCGCGGAGTACATCCGTCCGCCATGCTCGAGCGTGATTTTCGCCAGCCGCTCGACCAGATCGAAGCTCACCTGCGGCCGGATCGGAAAATCCAGCGCCAGCATCACGCCCGGCGCCGGAAACGACATCATCCCCGCCGACGGAACATCCCCGAAGAACTTGATCACCGCCAGGAACGACGCCAGCCCCGACTTCGTGATCGCCTTCAGAATTTCCAGCATCCCCTCGCGTCCCGTAGCGTGCGGCAAAACGTTCTGGAACTGCAGCAGCCCGTCCTTGCCGTACATCCGGTTCCAGTGCAGCACCGCGTCGAGCGGATAAAAAAACGGCTCGTAGTCCACCGGCCCGACCTTCGTCTGCCCCAGTTGTTTGTGAAAATACAGCGAATTGAACGCCGCCATCGAAAACCGGTTCAGCGCGATCGCCGGCAGATCGAACGGGAACACCAGCTTCGGCTCCTTGCTCTTCTTCAGCGCGCCCGGAATCTCCGCGTGGTCGCCCTGCATGAAGATGCCGCGCGCGAAGTTCCGCCCCGTCGAAACGCAGTCGATCCACGCCACCGTGTATTCGCTCTTCGCCGCCTGCGACAACGCGAAGAACTCGTCGATGCCGTGGAACTTGTCCCCGCGGTAGTCGATCATCCGCGAGACGATCGGCCGCAGCCGAATCTCCGCCCACGTCATCAGGCCTGTCAGCCCCATGCCGCCAATGGTCGCCGCAAACCATTCGGGATTCTCAACCGGGCTGCACACAAAACGGCTGCCGTCCGAGCGCACCAGCTCAAACCGCAGCACGTGCCGCCCGAACGCCCCGGCCACGTGGTGATTCTTCCCATGAATATCGTTGGCAATCGCTCCGCCCACCGTTACATATTTCGTACCAGGCGTTACCGGCAGAAAAAATCCCCGCGGCACCGCGAAATCCAGAATCTGCTGCAGCGACGCTCCGGCTTCGCAGCGCAGCACTCCCGTAGCCGGATCGAACCCCAGCAGGCGATCCATCCCCGTCGTCTCCAGCAGCGTCCCGTGGTCCAGCAGGCAGACGTCGCCGTAGCTGCGCCCCAGGCCAACCGGCAGATGCTTGCCCCCGTGGCTCTTGCTCAACGGATAATCCGTGGTCCAGTGCAGCGGAACCACGTCGGCCTCAAGTGTTGGATACCGCCCCCAGGATTCAAAGCTCGGCCGCGCTGTCTTGTTGCTCATTCACCTTCTCGATTTCCGGCCCTCAGAAAAAGACCGCCAGTGATGCAATGGCTGCAACCGCGACCCCAATCAGCAAACTGATGCGGTCGGTCACGGCGAAAATCACCGGATCCTCGTCCAGTTCTCCGCGCGAGGCCAGCAGCCACACGCGGCTCAGCCACAAAATCATCAGCGGCGTAATCAGCCACAGGCGAACCGGATGCCGGTAGAGCGCGGTCACATCGTGGCCGCCGATATAAAACGAAAACACCACAACCGACGCATAGGCGCTGGCCGTGCCGAAGCTCCTCAGTTGCTCGATATCGCCCAGCAGGTAGCCCCGCCCGTTGGCCAGCGTCTGCCCGCGCGCCCGCGTATTCTGCAGCTCGCTGAAGCGCTTCACCATCGCCAGGCTCAGAAACAGGAATAGCGAAAATGCGCCCAGCCACTGCGAAATCGGTGTCGCCGTCGCCGCCGCGCCTGCCAGCATGCGCACCGTGTACAGGCCTGACAGCAGGATCACATCCGCCAGCACCACCCGCTTCAGATACAGCGAATAGGAAAGCGTCGTCACCAGATACACCAGCAGCCATACCAGAAAAGCTCCCGGCAGCAGCAACGCCGCGAGCGCCACGGCGAGGGTGAGAAACCCCGCGCTGATCCCCACGCCTGCCGTCACCGGCAAATCGCCCGCCGCAAACGGCCGCTGCCGCTTCGTCGGATGCCGCCGGTCCGCTTCGATATCCAGGAGATCGTTCACGATATACGTCGCCGAAGCGCACAGGCTGAAACTCGCGAACGCCACTGCCGCCTTCACCACCAGATCCAGCCGCAGCGAGTGGGCCAGAATCAGCGGCAAAAAGATCAGGATGTTCTTCGCCCACTGGTGCAGCCGCAGAGCCTTCAGAACCGCCCTGGCCCGCGGCGAGCGATCCTCAAACTCCCGCTCCACCTCCACCTTCCGCGCTCGCAGCCGCGAACGCAGCGTCGGCGTCGGATTCGCCAGCATCGCCGCATGGGCCTTTTCCAGCAGTGGCAGGTCAGGCCCCGCGTTGCCCACGTAGTCGTAATGCTCGTCGCCGAAAATCTCGCGCAACCCATCCAGCTTCGTGCTGCCTGTCCGGTTCGTCTTGCCGTCGCTGGCCAGCACGCCGTCAAAAATCCCCAGGTGATCGGCTATGCGCTTCGCCAGCGCCTGATCCGCGCCCGTCGTCAGATAAAGCCTGCGTCCGTCGCCCCGCTCCGCTTCCAGGTATTCCACCAGAGCCCGGTTGTAGGGCAAGTGCCGCACGTCCAGCGCTACCCGCGCGCCAACCTCCGCCTTCACCCGCGCCCGGCCGCCCATCAGCCACGCCGGCAGGCGCAGCACATCCCAGGGATGCGTGCGCGCCAGCACCATCAGCGAGTCCATCAGCGTATCGCTTTTGACCAGGGTGCCGTCCAGATCGACGCACAGCGGCGGACGGGACAGTTCCTGCCCCACCTGCTGCACGGTCGCCTGGCTCAAGGAAGTCTCTCCCATGCTTCTGGATGCAACCCGGATGGTCAGAGACGATTCAACCGTATCCCTGGCTCAGAATCACCGGGACGAGCGAGAAAAATGCTGAATTTCAGCGCAAGTATAGCATTCAGGCAGCGCTCCTCCCCCAGCCGGGAACCTCGCCTGCCACCGGTTCTCCAGCCGACGGTAACTGCGCCACAGCTCGATTTTGCTCTATCGCGCCGCGCTGTGCGCCACTTCCGCCTCTGTCGGCTCCGCAGCCTTCTCCACCCGCTTCTCCGGGAAGTACGCATTGATCACGTACTGCTCCAGCATCCGCTGCGTGTTGAAGAACGAGCCATTCAGAGCGATCGTCGAGCGCATGATGCGCCGCCACTGCCCCTGGTCCTTCGAATACAGCGGCAGAATCGTCTGCTCCAGGTGCTCGTAGAGCGAGCTCGCTTCACCCGCTTCGTCGTCGTTGTCGTCGATCGCCCAGCCGGTCACGCCTTCAATCCAGCCCTCGATCCACCATCCGTCCAGAATGCTCAGGCTCGGCACGCCGTTCAATGCCGCTTTCATGCCGCTCGTGCCGGACGCCTCATACGGCCGGCGCGGTGTGTTCAGCCACAGATCCACCCCACCCGTCAGCAGCGCGCCCAGTTTCCATTCGTAGTTTTCGAGGTAAACAATCTGCAGTGCGCTCTGGCTCAGTTCCTTCGAGAGTTCAATCACCCGCCGGATCTTCGCCTTGCCAGGCTCATCGGCCGGATGCGCCTTGCCCGAGTAAAGAATCTGGATCCCCCCGTGCTTCTCCGCCAGCTTCACCAGCCGCTCCGGATCGGTGAACAGCAGATCGGCTCGCTTATAGGTTGCCGCGCGTCGCGCAAAACCCAGCGTAAAGATCTCCGGCTTCATCTCCACGCCGCTCGCCTTTTTCACTGCCTCCAGCAACGCCAGCTTCGAAGCCGAATGTGCTTCCACAATCTCGTTTTCCGGGATGTCGATCGCATACCGCAGCGTCACATTGTCCTGCCGCCACCGCGGCAGGTGCTTATCGAATACCGCCTGCACCGAGGGCGCTGTCCACGTCCCCGCATGCACGCCGTTGGTGATCGCGTCGATGCTGTAGTCCGGGAACATCTGCCGCGAAACCTTGCCGTGCTGCATCGCTACACCGTTCACGAAGCGTGAGAAGCGGAGTGCCACGTACGTCAGGTTCAGCAGCCCGTCGTGGAAGCACCCGAACCGCTCCAGCAGGCCCGCGCGCTCCGCGCCCAGAATGCGGTACGCCTGTTCGCCCGAGAAGCGATCGTGCCCCGCCGGAACCGGTGTGTGCGTCGTGAAAACACACCGCCGCCGTACCGCTTCCAGATTCCGCTCCGTCGCCGTCTGCAGCTCGGCGCCGTGCAGCTCCTGCTCCAGCACCGAAATGGTCAGCAGGGCCGCATGGCCCTCGTTCATGTGATACACCCGGGGCTCGTACTCCAAAGCCCGCAGCATCCGGGCTCCCCCAATGCCCAGCAACGTTTCCTGGCGCAGCCGGTAATTCGTATCTCCGCCGTACAGGAAATCCGTAAGGTTCCGATCCGCGGGATCGTTCTGTTCAAGATTGGCGTCGAGGAAGTAAATCGGAATCCGATGGCCGCTCACGCCTTCCATGTCGTAGCGCCACGCGCGCAGCGCCACAGGCCGGCCCTCGATCGTGACCGTCACCACCGGCTCTTCGGCCGCACACGTCGCTTCCGGGCTCCACGGCTGCGCTTCCTCGGTCTGCATGCCGTTCCCGTCGAGGTGCTGGCGGAAATACCCCTGACGGTGCGCAAGCGTCACCGCTGCCAGCGGCAGGCCCATATCCGCCGCGGCCCGCAGGGTGTCGCCGGCAAGAACTCCTAACCCTCCGCTGTACGTGGGGATTTGCGGGACAACCGCAATTTCCATCGAGAAGTACGCAACAATGCCGCCTTCCTTCAGGTGTTCCGGGGAGAAGTATTGCGACCGATTAATAAAACGCATCGTTGAATCGTTGTCTCCAGCCTCTTCGTGCGTTGCCCTACAAGGATAAGCCAACCGTCAGCCGAAAAGCTCTTCCATTGGCAACCCTGAGATTCTTACACTGGCCCGCAATGGGTCAACATCACCCATCTGTGGAATACCCGATTCCGTCCGCTAAACCCGCATTTCCCTGGTCTCAGACCGGACCGGCCGCGGCCGATGCATGACACATGTAGATGTCGGCATCGATGCCGGTTGCTGCCTTGTATTAATCCTGAAGTCGCTCGGAAAATTCAGCCGCTCGCGCCGCCTCCACCAGATTCACCGTGCAGCCCCCGAATCCGCCTCCCGTAAGACGCGCCCCGACTACTCCCGGTAGCCTCTGCGCCAGGGCCACCATCACATCCGCCTCCTCGCAACTCGCTTCGAAATCGTCCCGATAACTGGCGTGCGCGGCAGCCATCAGATCACCCAGCTTTTTCAGGTTGCCGGACTCCAGTGCGTCGGCGGCCGCCACCGTCCGCAGATTCTCGGAAATCACGTGGCGGCAGCGCCGCAGCACATTGGGCGGCATCTCGGCGCCCCATCGCTCCAGGTCCTGCAGCGTAGCGTCCCGCAGTAACTCAATCTCCGGCCGGTGCCTGTGCAGAATCGCCGTTCCTTCCTCCACTTCGCCCCGCCGATTGCCGTATTCCCCTCCGGCGATCGAGTGCTTCACCATCGTATTGGCGATCACCAGGCTGACGTGATGCGGAATCGGCGCCAGCCGGAACTCCAGCGACCGGCAATCCAGCAGCAATGCGTGATCGGCCGCGCCGTTGCAGGCGATGAACTGGTCCATAATGCCGCACGACGCGCCCACAAACTCGTTCTCCGCTCTCTGGCTGAGCTTCGCGATCTCCTCTCGCGCCATTTCTCCGCCCGCAAGGCTCAGCAACGCCAGCACCGTCGCCACTTCAATCGAAGCTGACGAGCTCAGCCCCGCCCCCAAAGGCACATCACCGTAAAGCGTCAGGCTGAACGGCGGCACTTCGATCCCCTTCCCCTGGAGCGCCCACGCCACACCCAGCGGATAGTCCGACCAGTGTTTCCTCCGTTCCTGTGGCCGCTCTCCGGCCCCGAAACTCACGCCCTCCGCAAAATTCTCCGACCAAATCTCAGTACGCCCGTCCTTCCGCGGAGCCACGACGGCTACTGTCCCAAAGTCGATCGCCGCGGGCATCACGAACCCTCCCGCATAATCGGTATGCTCGCCGATCAGGTTCACGCGCCCCGGCGCCTGGAACAACCGCGGCTCCCCGCCAAAGTGCTTATCGTAGATTTCCCTGGCGAGACTCGGATTCACCATGCGTCTTCTCCTTCTGCTCTCCGGTGCAAGGGGGCCTTACTGCGGTGTTAGAGGCCTTACGCGTATCCGCATCGGCCATTCTTCCGATTTTCCAGGCTCGAGCCAGCGCGCCTGCCCGGCCGCCATCGCCTCCGCCAGCGAATCCACAGGGGCCGTGCAGGGTTCGATCGCCACGCATTGCTGCCGGTTCTGCTTTCCTTCCGGCCAGCCTCCGTAACAGAGCCATAGCCCCAGCCAGGGAGACCGTTCCGGCTCGAACTCCACTTCCACCCGCACCCCGTGTCGCACCCGCTCCACTGCCGCCCATCCCTCCGCCGGTGCTGACGTGAACAGCTTGTCTCCGGTCTCATCCTCGATCCCGCCCGCCGCACTCAGATCAACCGCATTGGATCGGTCATCGACTGTGTGCGGCCACGCATGACTGCTGTGCTTCGCCCCCAGCCTCAGGTGACCCGACCCTTCGACCTCCACACGGTTCACGCTCCGCGGCAGATCTATGTGATCCCCGCGGTCCACCGCAAACAGCGGATGCGCCGACCACGCCCACGGAACCCGCTCCTCCCCCACGTTCGTCACCCGATAATCCAGGCTCAGTGTGTCTCCCTCCAGCCGTACCACCCGCTCCAGCCGCAGCGGCAAGCTCACCCCGGTCGCGGCCATCCGGATCGTGTGCCCTTCCTGCGTCGCTTCCCACTCCAGCCGCCAGAAG
>Ga0335075_10006188_pt1 | contig 18498 bp, 22 predicted proteins | sample Lox_Sample_24_FD_206723 | JGI IMG/M metagenome (GOLD analysis project Ga0335075, IMG submission 206723) | Soil microbial communities from Loxahatchee National Wildlife Refuge, Florida, United States - Lox_Sample_2.4 | ecosystem: Environmental > Terrestrial > Soil > Wetlands | place: USA... | reverse complement strand
CCGCGACGCACCACCGCGATCTCGGCGATCATCGGCGAATAGAGCGGAAACACGCGTTCCACCCCCTCGCCATAGCTGATCTTGCGCACGGTGAAATTGCTGTTCAGCCCCTTGTTGGAGCGGGCGATCACCACGCCCTCGAAGGCCTGGGTACGGGTGCGCTCCCCCTCGACCACCCGGACCGCGACACGGACCGTGTCGCCCGGCGCAAAATCGGGGACCGGGCGACCGGCGGTCAGGCGGACGATCTCGGCCGCCTCGTAGCGCTGGATGATGTTCATGGCGGGGTCCTTTCGTTCCATTCGCTTACGGCGCCCGGCCGCGCGAAGCAATCGGCGCCGGCGCGATGGCTGCCACGTGTCGTGCCCACAGATCGGGGCGCCGCTCGCGGGTGATGCGTTCGGCCTGCGCGCGACGCCATTCCGCCACCGCTGCGTGGTCACCGGACAGCAGCACGTCCGGCACCCGGCGGCCCTGCCAGTTGGCCGGGCGGGTGTAATGCGGGTATTCCAGCAGGTCCTCGGAGAAGCTCTCTTCGGCGGCGCTCTCGGGCGCGCCCATCACGCCGGGAAGCAGGCGGACAGCGGCGTCCAGCACCGCCATCGCCGCCGGCTCGCCGCCGGAGAGCACATAGTCGCCGATCGAAATTTCGTCGGAGGCATGCGCGTCGATGACGCGCTGATCGACCCCCTCGTAACGGCCGCACAGAAGGATGACGCCGGGACCGACAGCCAGCCGGCGGGCGTCGTCCTGGGTGAACAACCGTCCGCGCGGCGTCAGGAAGACCAACGGGCGCCCGTCGGCCGCGGCGCGGATGGCGGCGTCCGCCACGTCCGGGCGCATCACCATGCCGGCGCCGCCGCCGAACGGTGTGTCGTCGACGCTGCGGTGCCGGTCGGTCGCGAACCCGCGGATATCCACCGCGTCGAGTGACCAGAGGCCTGTCGCCAATCCACGGCCGGCACGCGAGTGGCCGAGCGGCCCAGGGAACATCTCGGGGAACAGCGTCAGCACGGAGGCGCGCCAGGTCATTGGGGGTGGCCTTGCGACGTGCTTCCGTCGCGCCCGGGCGGCAACGCATCAACCTCCTCGGGGGGCGCGACCGTGATCCGCCCGGCGCCGATGTCCACCGCGGGCACAGCCGCCCGGGTGAACGGCACCAGCAATGGGGTGCCGCCATCAACCGCGACCTCAAGGCTGGCGCCAGCCCCGTAATCATGCACCGCAACGACCTTGCCGATCTCCGCCCCGGCTGCGTCAATCACGGCCAGACCCATCAGATCGGCGCGATAGAACTCATCGGGCGCAGGCTGTGGCAGTGTGTCGCGCGCGATGTACAGGCGACGACTGGTCAGTCGCTCCGCTGCGGAGCGGTCCGCAATCTTGACCCACGCCCCGGCCACGATTTCGGCGACCTCGGCAAGCCCATCCGCCTGCCAACGCAGGCTGAACCGGCGCCCCTGATCGTCGAACAACGCCCCATACGCCGCGATTGCCTCCGGCGGATCGGCGTAACTGGTAACGCGCACCAGCCCGCGCACGCCGTGCGGGCGTCCGATAACTCCGAGCAGGATGCGGCTCTCCGGCACGCCGGATCAACTGGCCGCGGCGCCGGCGCGCTCCTGCGCCTTCTTCTTCGGCGCCGATTTCACCGGCTGCTCGCGGATCGCCGGCATCGGCGCCAATCCAGCCTTGCCAAGGAACCGCGCCACCCGCTCGGTCGCCACCGCGCCCTGGCCCACCCAGTGGCGAATGCGCTCGTCCTGCAGCCGCACGCGATCCTCGTGCTCGGCCGGCAGCATCGGGTTGTAGCTGCCAAGCTTCTCAATGAACCGGCCATCGCGCGGACTGCGGCTGTCGGCCACCACGATGTGGTAGTAGGGACGCTTCTTCGCCCCGGCGCGCGCCAGGCGGATCTTCAAGCCCATGAGTTCGGTGTCTCCTTCAATAAGGTCGATTGGATTGCAGGCTCTTGGGCAGAAGCGCGGACAGGCCGTGCCGCATCAGCCCCTTCTCTCCAAGCCGGTTCACCCGCTTCATCATCGTCCGCATGTCGTCGAACTGTTTCAGCAGCTTGTTGACCTCCTGCACCGACGTGCCGGAACCAGCGGCAATACGCCGCTTGCGGGAGGCCTTGATGATGTCGGGGGTCCGGCGCTCCTTTCGCGTCATCGAGCCGATGATCGCTGCCTGGCGCTTCAAGATCGCGGTGTCCAGGTTTGCATCTTCGAGCTGCGCCTTGATCTTCCCCACCCCGGGCAGCATGCCAAGGATGCCGGAGAGCGAGCCCATTTTGGTGATCTGACGGAGCTGCGAGGCATAGTCCTCGAGGTCGAATTTGCCGCGGGCCATCTTCGCCGCGAGCTTTTCGGCCTCGTCGCGATCGATGGTCTCCGATGCCTTCTCGACCAGGCCGACGATATCGCCCATGCCCAGGATACGGCCGGCGACGCGTTCCGGATGGAACTCGTCGATCCCGTCCAGCTTCTCGGAGATGCCGATCAGCTTGATCGGCGCGCCGGTGACCGCGCGCATGGAGAGTGCGGCGCCACCACGGGCATCGCCGTCCATGCGGGTCAGCACGATGCCAGTGATGCCGAGTGCTTCGTTGAAGGCGCGCGCGGTGTTGACCGCGTCCTGGCCGGTCATCGCATCGACTACCAGCAGCGTCTCGGCCGGCTCGGTGGCGGCGCGGACCGCCTTAACCTCGTCCATGAGCTCCTGGTTGATCGAGAGCCGGCCGGCGGTGTCCAGGATGACGATGTCGAAGCCTTCGCGTCGCCCGGCGTCCATGGCACGGCGGGCGATCTCCTCCGGCGTCTGCCCGGCAATGATCGGCAGGCTTGGGACGCCAGCCTGCTCGGCGAGCTGGGCGAGCTGGAGCTGCGCGGCCGGACGTTGTGTATCGAGGCTTGCAAGCAGCACGCGGCGGCGGCCCTTTTCGCGCAGGCGCAGGCCGAGCTTGCCGGCGGTGGTCGTCTTGCCGGAGCCCTGTAGCCCGACCATCAGCATCGGGATCGGCGCCGGCGCGTTCAGGTTCAGCGGCACGGCGCCCTCGCCGCCCAGCTCTTCAATCATGACGTCGTTGACGATCTTCACGATCTGCTGGCCGGGGGTGACGGAGTCGAGCACCTCGGAGGCCAGCGCCCGGTCGCGCACCTTGGTGACGAACTCGCGCACGACCGGAAGCGCCACGTCGGCGTCGAGCAGGGCGAGGCGAACTTCGCGCAGCGCCTCGGCGACGTCGGTCTCGTTCAGCGCGCCGCGGCGGCGCAGGCCGTCGAAGACCCCGGTCAGCTTATCGGACAGCGCCTCGAACACGTCTGGTCCCCTTCGCGGTCACTCCAAAGCGAAAATCGCCGCTGCGCGAACCCTCGCGGAGCGGCGGAGCCCCCGCGTCGCGCGGGGACCGGGATGGCGAATAGCACCCGGAAGCCGGGCTTATGGGGCGATGGGGGTGGGGAAGTCAAGGAAGCGCAGGAGCCACCCGGCAACGGAGAGCGACCAAGCATCCGACCCGTTTCGGACGGTTTAGCCCTTGCTTCAGGACGAATGGTCGGTGGAACGGCGGGCCGGATCTGGTACAATATGCTCCAGCGTCGATCGACCTGGGAGGCTGACTCGAAGAGGCCTCCCTTTGCCGGCGGACTGGCCAAACAACCCCAAGTGCGAAGCGTACAAATCCGTAGCTGCGCGAGGGAGGCTGCAAGGTGGTACAGAGACTCTGGACGCGGCCACCCATCCAGGTGGACCTGTCCGTTTCCAACGAGCAACTCGATGTCATGGTCGCACGCGTCGAGCGGAGCTTCCGTCACCTCGGAGAAACTGAACCGCATTGGTCCGTGCTGGCGGCAGAGAAATACAAAGCGGCAAACATCGCGACCATTCCGTGGGTCGAGGCCGAGTTCTGGGACTCCGGACAGATCGACGTCGAGGACCTGGTTGAGACGGTAGCCCGCTGCGGTCTTAACTTCGCAGAATATGAAGATTGCTTCGAGCTCGGCTGCGGTGTTGCGCGCGTGACTATCTGGCTGGCGCGGCGCTTTCGCAAGGTGGTGGCTGCCGATATATCCTGCTCGCACCTAAAGATAGCTGAAGAAACGGCCAGCAGATTCCACGTTCAGAATGTCTCATTCCTGCCAATATTGAGCCCGTCGATTTTGGACGTGGATAGCTTCGACGTCTTCTTCTCGATTATCACCTTGCAGCACAATCCGCCACCGGTGATCCGACTGTTGCTGATTACTGCGCTTCGGAAACTGCGCCCCGGTGGCATAGCTTATTTTCAGATCCCAACGTATCGGCGCGGATATTCCTTCGAGGTAGAGAAATATCTGGCGCAGGAAGTCAACATCGGGGGGCCACCAGAGATGCACGTGCTCCCGCAACCCGAGCTGCTGGAGGCAATCGAGATCGCCGGGTGTCGTCTACTGGAGATGCGGGAGGATGATGCGGCCGGTGGCAACGGTCATATATCGAATCGCCTGCTGGTGCGGAAGCAATGAGGATGCCCATCCTCTTGAGCCAGTGCCAGCGGCGTTGCAGGGCCACCTGCGTCGGCGCCATGTTCCAGGGCGGATCCCTTCACAAAGCCACGCCCTTTCTTGGCACTGCGCGCGAGACCCCGTCCGGACTGGCCGGGAGTAGACGTATGCCCGGCCACGACATAGTCGCGCGCGGTTTGGGGGATATCTAAGCCCGCTCCCGCGCGCGAACCATGCCCGCAAGCGTGAGGTAGCTGGCGAAGAGCAAGGACCTTAGCAGCGGCCTGCCTTATCTCGGTGTGACATCTAATGCCCGGGCTCGCTCGCGGTCTACAGACGGCAATTGACGAACGCGAGAATGAAGGGCGATGAATGAGGTGGCGCCCGTTCCGCTTGTTCGTGGCCGCAACCAGTGACATGGTCCATGACCGGAACACCAGTGCAGGGAGGCCCCTCCGGTGTGCAACCTTTTCGTCTCCCAGGATCCGGCAACCTACGCCGCCGAGACTCGCTCCGTCCGCCTTCACGGACACGTGACCTCGATCCGGCTCGAAGCCGCCTTCTGGACCACGCTGGAAGAGATCGCCAGCCACGAAGGAATGTCGGTCGCGCGCTTCGTTTCCGTCCTCCACGATGAAATCCTGAATCGTACCGGCGAGGTCGCGAACTTCGCGTCCTTCCTGCGGGTCGCCTGCCTGCATTGGTTGCGTAATCAGGACCTCCACGCCGATCAGCTTGCTGAACGTCGCAGCACGGTCGTGCGGGGGATGGTCTCCGAAAACCTGTCCGCCACAGCCTGATACTACCCGCCGACTGCCGTCGCGCCCTAGGATCACACGGCGAAAACGACGAGCAGGCCGCTATAGGCGGCCTGCGACGGGAGGAAGCGATTGATGGCGCGAGGCGCACGCACGCTGCTGATCGGGGCAACCTGGGCCATATGCGCCAGTCCAGCGGGGGCGCAATTCCAAGACCCGTCCCTCCCCCCTCCCGATCCCGCAACGTTGTTCACCAACCAGTGCGGCGTCTGCCACTCCCTCGACCCGTCAGACCCGCCGCGTCAGGGGCCGTTGCTGAAGGGCGTGTTCGGCCGAAAGGCCGGCAGCCTGCCGGGATTCAAATACTCGCCCGGCTTCGCAACTGCCGGTTTCATCTGGGACGAGCCGCATCTCGACCGCTGGCTGACTGATCCGCAGTCCCTGATCCCGGGAGCGGTGATGCTCTACAAACAGGCCGACCCGAAAGTCCGGCTAACAATCATCCGGTACCTCAAGGAGCAACGCTGATGGCCAAGCCGATCCACAGCATGATCCGCGTGCTCGACGAGGCCCGATCGGTCGATTTCTACCGCCGGGCCTTGGCCCTGGAAATCGCCGAACGCATCGTCTTCGACAGCTTCACTCTCATCTATATGCGCGGCGACAGCTCGCCCTTCGAGTTGGAGCTGACGATCAATCACGGCCGCACCGAGCCCTACCAGCTCGGCGATGGTTACGGCCACCTCGCCGTCGTCGTCGAAGACCTCGCCGCCGAGCATGCACGCCTGGAGCGTAACGGGCTTTCGCCCGGCCCGATGCGCGAGTTGAAGCGCGATGGCGCGCCCTTCGCGCGTTTCTTTTTCATGCAGGACCCGGACGGCTATCGCATTGAGGTCTTGCAGCGGCACGGCCGCTACGACTGACGCGGCGGCCGGCAACCACAAGCACAAGGAGGAAAACGAACCATGAGAGAAATCGACCGACGCACTCAAGTGAGCCGCCGCGAGTTCTTGCGCGGCTCGGCCACCGCGGTCCCTGCGGCCGCGCTGGCGGCAGCCGGCGCCGGCATCAGCCCGACCGCCGCCTGGGCACAAGGTGCGAAAGCACTGCAGCCGAGCACGATGGCAACATTGGTGCTGGTCGCGCGCGACATCTACCCGCACGACCAAGTTGCGGATATCTTCTACATCAAGGCCGCGACGCCCTGGGACGATAAGGCCGCCAAGGATCCGGCAACGAAGGCGATGCTGGAGGAGGGCGTCGCCCGCCTCGACGCCGATGCCCAGGATAAGTACGGCACGCCGTATCTTCAAGTCGCCTGGGAAGACCAGCGGGTCGAGCTGCTGCGCGGCATCGAGCCGTCGAAATTCTTCCAGACCCTCCATGGCGACTTGCTGGTCTCATTCTACAACCAGCACGACCTCTGGAAGAAGTTCGGCTACGAGGGCGCGTCGGCCCAATACGGCGGCTACATCCATCGCGGCTTCGACGACATCGACTGGCTGCCGCAAACCTGAAGGAGCACGGGACATGGCCAAGTTCGATCTCAACGACGACAGCGTGGTGGTGATCGTCGGCTCCGGCGCCGGCGGCGGCACGCTCGGCAACGAGCTGGCGCAAAAGGGCATCAAGGTGGTGATACTGGAAGCCGGCCCGCGCACCGAGATGGCCGATTTCGTCAACGACGAATGGGCGAGCTTCGCCCAGCTCGCGTGGAAGGACATGCGCACGACGTCGGGCACCTGGCGCGTGCATCATGATTTCCCCAACCTGCCGGCTTGGATCGTCAAGTCGGTCGGCGGCTCCAGCATCCACTGGGCTGGTGCGTCGCTGCGCATTGAGGCGCACGAGTTCAAGGCGCGCACGACGTATGGCGACATCGCCGGAGCCAATTTGCTGGATTGGCCGATCTCGGCGGACGAGATGGCGCCCTGGTACGCGAAAGCCGAAGACAAGATGGGCACCACGCGGACCAACGACATCCCCGGCCTGCCCGGCAACAACAACTTCAAAGTGCTGGCGGCCGGCGCCAACAAGCTCGGCTACAAGCAGGTCAACACCGGGCGGATGTCGATCAACAGCCAGCCGCGGGACGGCCGAGGAAGCTGCTTGCAGATCGGCTTCTGCTTCCAGGGCTGCAAGTCCGGCGCCAAGTGGTCAACCCTCGTTGCCGAGATTCCGAAAGGCGAGGCGACCGGCAAGCTCGAGGTTCGCCCCAACAGCATGGTGCTGAAGATCGAGCACGACGCCAGCGGCAAAGTCACCGGCGTGGTGTACGACGACGGCTCGGGCCAGCAGCAGCGACAGCGGGCGCGCGTCGTGGCGGTGGCCGGCAACTCGCTGGAAAGCCCACGGCTGCTGTTGAACAGCGCCTCGGCGATGTTCCCCGACGGGCTGGCGAACAGTTCCGGCCAGGTCGGACGCAACTACATGCGGCACACGACCGGCAGCGTGTACGCCACGTTCGAGCGCCCCGTCCACATGTACCGAGGCACCACAATGGCGGGCATCGTACGTGACGAGGCAGGCAACAATCCCACCCGCGGCTTCGTCGGCGGCTACGAGTTGGAGACGCTGTCGCTCGGCATCCCGTTCTACGCCGCCTTCCTCAATCCCGGCTCCTGGGGCCGCAGCCTGACCAGCGCGATCGACGACTATGCCAACACTGCCGGGCTATGGATCGTCGGCGAGGACATGCCGCAAGAGACCAACCGCGTCACGCTCGATCCGAAAGTGAGGGACCAGTACGGCCTGCCGGTCGCCAGCGTGCATTACGACGACCACCCGAACGACGTCGCCATGCGCAATCACGCCTACCGCCAGAGTGCTGCGATCTACGAGGCCGTGGGCGCCGTGCGCACCTTCCCGACCCCGCCCTATCCCAGCACGCACAATATGGGCACCAACCGCATGAGCGAGAACCCGCGCGATGGCGTGGTCAATCGCTGGGGCCAGACCCACGACATCAAGAACCTGTTCATCTCCGACGGTAGCCAGTTCACCAGCGGCGCGGCGTGCAACCCCACGCTGACAATCGTCGCGCTCGCCACCCGCCAGGCGGACACCATCTCCAGCATGATGGGAAAGAACGAGATCTGAGGCGGCGAGGCACGAGACTCCCTCCACTCGCGGGAGGGGCCGCCGCAGGGAGACTCCGAACCCGGGAACCCCCCGGATCACAAAGTAAGGGCTCCGGAACCCATCCCGGAGCCCTTACCCACTATTCGCCCGCCGCTAGCTATTGTTGCGATTGCCCATAATCTGCAGCAGCAGCATGAACAGGTTGATGAAGTTCAGATACAGGCTCAGCGCGTCATACACGCTGCGCTTGGCCGCCTGCTCGGTGCCCTCGGCATAGGCATACTGCACGTACGTCGCCTTGATCCGCTGCGTGTCGTAAGCCGTCAGCCCAACGAACACCAGCACGCCGATGATGCTGACCAGGAACTGCAGCTCGGTCGAGCGCACGAACATGTTCACCACGGCGGCGATAATCACCCCGATCAGCCCCATCATCAGGAAGCTTCCCCAGCGGCTGAGATCGCTCTTCGTGGTGTAGCCATAGATACTCATCGCCGCGAAGGTGCCCGCCGAAATGAAGAACACCCGCACGATCGAGGTGCTGGTGTAGATCAGGAAGATGTTGGTCAGGCTCAGCCCCATCGCCGCGCAGAATAGCCAGTAAAGCGTCTGCGCCATTTGCCGCGACAGCCGGTTCACCCCCAGGCTGAGCACCAGCACGAAAGCGAGCGGCAGGAAGATCGAGATCATCGCCAGCGGCGAGACGGTGCGCGCCATGCCTGCCGCCGTCTGCACCTCGGGGTAGAAGGCGTTGATCGCCGAGGTGTTGGCGATCAGGTAGGCGATGATGCCGGTCAGCAACAGACCGGACGCCATCCAGTTATAGACCCGCAGCATGTACGCCCGCAGCCCCGCGTCCAGGACAGCGGAGGTAGCGGTAGCGCTGCGGGAGCCCGGGTACGCCCGGAAGTCGGGACTGTAGGCCATGGGTTCTCTGTATCCTCTCAGGCGGGTGATAACCCGCACACGCAACATTGGCGACCAGCCGGTTTCCTTCAAGCGCGGCGATGTGAAGCCCGTTTTATTCATTCCGCAGCCACGGAGCCGCCTTGGCCCGCAGCGCCACCGCAGTGCCAGCATAGCCGAACGCCAGCATCATGGCGAGAGCCGCAATCAGGGTCCCGGCCAGGGTAGCCGGAAGGAACCTCCAATCCGTATGCATCACGTAGTGCAGCACGGCCCAGCTCGCCAGCGTCCCCACCAGCGCCGCGACGATGCCCGCGACCAGGCCCAGCACGCCGAACTCCACCAGCCAGGCGGCGCGGATCTGCGCGCGCGTGGCGCCCAGCGTCTTCAGGATCACCGCTTCCCGCGTCCGCCGCTGCTGGCCGGCCGCCACCGCCCCGATCAGCACCAAGACCCCGGCGATCAGCGTCACCGAGCCGGCCGCCGCCAGCGCCGCCGCAAGCTGCTCGACCAGCGTGGCGACCGCCGCCAACACGCTGCCGACCTCGATGCCGGTGACGTTGGGCAGCGCGTCGCTCACCCGGCGCAGCAACGTCCCCCGATCGGGCGGCGCAACGCGCACGGTGGCGATATGGGTGTGCGGTGCGTGAGCGAGCAGCCCGGGACTCGCCACCAATACGAAATTCAGACCCAACCGCTGCCAGGCGATGTTGCGCAGACTGGCAACGGTCAGCTCGACATCGCGCCCCAGCACGTTGACAGTCACGGTTCCACCGACGCCGAGCCCCCAGCCCTTGGCCAGCCCGGCATCCACCGAAACCAGCGGCTTGCCTTGATAATTCGTCGGCCACCACCGTCCGGCGACCAGCTTCGTGTCAGGCGGGGGCGCGGCGGCATAGGTCAGCCCTCGATCGCCCCGCAGCGCCCAGCGGGTACCCGGCGTCGCCTTTACCTGCTCGGCCGGCACCCCGTTCACAGCCACGATCCGCGCGCGCAGGCTGGGCACCTGCGCAGTGCTCTCCACGCCCGGAGTCGAGCGCACGAGTGCTTCAAATCGGGAGAGCTGGTCGGGCTGAATATCGACGAAATAGAAGCTTGGCGCATCGGCCGGCAGCTCGCGCAGCACCTCCCGCCGTATATTGCCCTCGGTCAGCGCCACTGCCGCCAGCGTCGCGAGCCCGAGCCCCACCGAGACCAGCAGCAGCGCCGTCGGCGCACCAGGGCGATGCAAATTCGCAACGCCGAGCCGCGCCCAGGGCGTCGGCCCCGGCCGAACGGCCCGCGCCAGCCACATCATCGCCAGCCCGGCCAGCCGGAACACAACCAGCGTCGCCAGCGCCGCAGCGCAGAACCACATTGCCAAACGCCGATCGGGAGAGGCGACGACGGTCAGCGCCACCAACGACGACGCCGACCCGGCATTGGCGACGATGATTCCGCGTGCAGGTCGGACGTGCTCCGGCATCAGCGCATCCCGGAACAGGGCGGCGCCGGGAATGCGTGCCGCTCGCCCAAGCGGCCACAGCGCAAAGCCGAGCGCGGTCAGCACGCCATAACCCGCGGCGAGCACCAGCGGGCGGGGATAGATGCCGCTCACCGGCGGCACCGGCAGCACGTCCTTCAGCCAGCCCATCGCTGCCAGCGGCATCGCCGCGCCGGCAACCAGCCCGACCACGATGCCGGCGCAAGCCAGCACCATGACCTGGATCAGGCAAACCGCGAACACCAGCGCCGAGGACGCGCCGAGGCAGCGCAGCGTGGCGATTGTCCGGGCACGCGCTGCCAGCCAGGCACGTACCCCGTTGGCTACGCCAATCCCGCCGACGAGCAGGGAGGTCAGGCCGACCAGCGTAAGGAAGAGAGACGTCTGGTCGATGAAGCGGCCAATTCCCGGAGCGGCGTCGCCGGGGCCGCGGATGCGCCAGCCTTGGTTGGGGAAGGCGAACTCGATTGAGGCCGCTGTTGGGGGATACCCGTCGGCCCCCTCCCCCCATCGATCCGCTTCGCGGCTCGATCCTCCCGCAAGGGGAGGGTGGGATTGGGGCCATATCGCGCGCAGCGCGTAGCTTACCAACGAGCCTGGCACGACCAGGCCGGTAGTGGGCAGCGCCGCCGCATCGATGAGTACCGGTGCCCCAAAGATCACCGGGCTCGCGACCCGATCCGGCTCCGACACCAGTACCGCGCGCACGACGAAGGTCTCGGTGCCGAGCCGGGCGGTGTCGCCGAGGTGCAGCCCAAGACGGTCGAGCACGACTTTGTCGGCCGCCAGCCCATACCGCCCGTCGCGCTTGCCGAGTGCGGCCGCGATCGGCTGCGCAGGATCGAGCACGGGGGCGCCCACGAGCGGCCACGCGCGGTCCACCGCGCGCAGTTCGACGAGTTGGCGTTCGCCGGAGGGCGCGACCAGCAGGGAGCGCATCTGCACAATTTCGGACAGCCGGGCGCCTCGGGCTTGCAGCCAGGCCCGCAATGCGGCCGGCGGTTGCTCGGCGCCGGTGCCGATCTCGATGTCGCCGCCCAGGATCTGGCGTCCATTCGCCGTCAGGCCGGCGTCGGTGGCGGCGCGCAGCGTGCCGACCGCGGCGATCGCCGCCACCCCAAGTGCCAGGCAGAGCAGCACGATCCCGAGGCCTCGCACGTCTCCGCGCAGTTCGCGCCGGGCGAGACGCAGCGCCAGCATCATGCCGGCGCGCTGGCCAGAGCGCCGCGTTCGATCTGGACCACCCGCCCGTCGGCGATATGCACGCACCGGCCGCAGCGCCCGGCCAGGCCGGGGTCGTGAGTGACCAGCAGCAGCGTCGCCCCGCTCGCCGCCGCTTGCCGGAACAGCAGGTCCATCACCGCCTCTCCGGTCTCCTGGTCCAGGTTGCCGGTCGGCTCGTCGGCCAGCAGCAAGGCCGGCGACGGCGCGAGCGCACGGGCGAGCGCGGTGCGCTGCTGCTCACCACCGGAGAGCTGGCCCGGCAGATGGGTGAGGCGATGGCCGAGCCCTACTGCCTCCAGCGCTGCCCGGGCGCGGGGCGCGGCGTCTCGACGGCCAGCCAGCTCCAGCGGCACCGCGACGTTCTCCAGCGCGGTCATGGTGGGTATCAGGTGGAACGCCTGGAACACGATGCCGATCGAATCGCGCCGCCAGCGCGCCAGCGCGTCCTCATCGAGGCCGGTGAGCTCGCGGCCAGCAAAACGGATGCTGCCGGCGGTGACCTGTTCGAGGCCCGCCAGCACCATCAGCAGGCTGGTCTTGCCGGAGCCCGACGGGCCCACCAGGCCGACGGTCTCGCCGGCCGCGAGGTCGAGGTCGATGCCGCGGAGGATGTTGACCGGACCGGCGGCGGAAGGCACCGTCAGGTGGAGGCCCCGCAGTCGGACCAGTGCCTCAGCGGTCGGCGGGGACGGCGGAATGGCATCCATCTCGGCAGCATATGGCCTGCTCGGCGCATGGCGGAAGGCTGTGGCGGCCGCGGGGCTGCTCATCCTGCTCGGCGCTGCCGCGCCGGCGCCCGTGCGGCTACTGGTGCTGGGTGACTCGCTGTCCGCGGGCTATGGACTGCCGCACGAGGAGGGGTTCGAGGCTCAACTTTCGGCCGCGCTGAAGGCGCATGGTCAGGACGTATCGGTAATCGATGGCGCCGTATCGGGCGACACCTCGGCGGGTGGGTTGGCGCGGCTTGACTGGACACTGGCGGGCGGAGCCGACGCGGCGATCGTCGAGTTGGGCGCCAATGACGGGCTGCGCGGTGCCGATCCGGCCGAGATGCGAGCCAACCTGTCGGCGATCCTGGACAAGCTCGCTGCCCGGCACATCCCGGTGCTGCTCACCGGGATGTATGCGCCGCCCAATATGGGGCCGCAGTACGAGGCGGAGTTCCGCGCGGTCTTCGATGCGCTCGGCAAACGGCCGGGGGTGATCTACGATCCCTTTTTCCTGGCCGGGGTTGCCGAGGTGCCGTCGCTGATACAACCCGATGGGTTGCATCCGAATGCCGCCGGCGTGCGCCGTATTGTTGCCCGCATCCTGCCCGAGGTGGAGCGGCTTATCGCGGAGGCGGAGAGGCCATGAGGCTGTTCGTCGCCCTCGATCTGCCGTGGGAGCTGCGCGAGCGGCTGCGGGCCTTGGCTGCGCTCAGCATTCCGGGCGCGCGCTGGGTGGCGCCGGAGAATTATCACCTGACTTTGCGCTTCATCGGCGAGACCCCGGGGTACCAGGCCGAGGAGATCGACCATGCGCTGGCCGCGCTGAAGGCGCCCGGCTTCGCGCTGACGCTGGCGGGACTCGGCACGTTCAGCAAAGGGGGGCGGGTCGTGTCGTTGTGGATCGGCGTCGAACGCAACCCCTCGCTGGATCATCTGCACTCCAAGATCGAGACGGCGCTGCAACGCATCGGGCTGGAGCCGGAGCGGCGGCGCTTCGCCCCGCACGTGACGCTGGCGCGGTTGGACAATGTGCCGGAGGCGAAGCTCGCCGGGTTCGTGCAGGCGAACAATCTGTTTCGCGCGCCGTCGGTGCCGGTGCAGCATTTTACGCTGTTCAGCTCGCGGCTGGGCAAGGAGCAGCCGGTCTATACCGCGGAGGTGGAATACGGGCTGGCCACCACGTAGCCCTTGACGATACACCATTATGGTGTATATCGCCGCATGACGGAGAAGCGGAAGCCAACCTACGACCTCGATGCCTTTAAAGCAGCTTTCAGGAGCGTTGAAGGGCTGCGCATAACCGGCACCGCGCTCAGAACTGCTACCGCCTTGGGATTTGACCGCGCCGAGATCGTGGCCACCATCCAGACCATGCAGCCGAGGCAGTTCTACAAGTCGATGACGGCATATGCCGATCATCGGGTTTGGCAGGATGTGTATCACGTCCCTTCTCCGGCAGGGAGGCTTTACGTCAAGTTCACGGCAGACGCCGTGGGCCAGTTCTTGCTGCTGTCGTTTAAGGGGAAAGACGATGACTGATCCTGTCTGCCCGGAAACGGGAGCGCCGATGTATCGCGGGGTTCGACCGCTCAAGCTCGACTACAAAGGCGAGAGCATCACCGTGGATATGCCCGGCTGGTATTGCGAGCAGTCGAACGAAAGCATTCATACGGGCGAAGATATGAAGGTGTCGGACCGTGCGTTGAACCGGCTGAGGGCCCGCGCCGAGGGGCTGTTGGCGCCGGATGAAATCAGGCGCATCCGCAAGAAACTCGGCCTCACGCAGGAAGCGGCCGGGGAGATCATCGGCGGCGGCCCGCGTGCGTTTCAGAAATACGAAACCGGCGACCTGTTGCCGAGCCGCGCCATCAGCAGTGCCTTGATGCTTCTGGACAATGACCCCAAGGGATTGACCGTGCTTGAGGTGCGTCAGACCAAGGCCGCTGCCGGCGCAGCCGTGAGGTAGGCCTTGCCCCGCCTTGCTCATGGCGCTTGTGCGCCGAGATCTGTGAACAGCCTTGCGGGTAATCATTTATATCGACTTCAGCTCTCCGGTTCTGCGCCTCCAACGTGTCTTCTCCCATAGGAACAAGCAGAGGTGTCTCGCCCAAGGCACCAGGTAAGCCTACTCGTGCCCGGTGATGCTGCTCGGCGGCGAAACGCGAGCGACTCCGCCTGGCACGAATCAGCACTGGCGGGGCCGCCGTACGGTGGCCCCGTTCATTGCCTGGGGACGTGCGCCGGGTTCGGCACGCGATCCCTGAGGGCGGCCCAGTACAGGCGGCATAACACAGTCTCCACGGCTGCGACGAGCCTTGGAAGGGGCGTCGGCACCGGCGCGCCAAAGATTGTGCGCAGCATCGAAACGATCGGCCGAAGTTGGCCAATGGGCGGCCTCCCTCCACGAGAGGTCTGGATGGGGCAGTGACGTCTGGCGTGGTCTCCGGTGCGGCGGTGGTGATCGTGGCGTCGGGCGGGCGGTCGGAAGCTGGCGGGCCAGACAGCGGCGCGGACGCTTTTGCCGACCGCCTGGTCGGCGGTGCCGGCGGATGCGGCGGTACGAGCGGCCCATCCGGCACCGCATTCCCGGGGATGGTTGGTACTGCCTCCGGCTTTGTGGGCGACGAAGTCTCAGGCTTGATGTCACCAAGGGCGGCGCTCAGCCGGTACCACAGGTTGGGAAGTGCTGCCCGGGGATCCGTCATGCCCGCTTCGGGCGACATGAGTTCGTTTATGTGCTGGGCGAGTGCGGAAAACAGCACCTCCAGGGTCTTGGGATCGCAGTCCTTGAGAGGCGTGTTGAGGACCGCACAGGCTTTGGGGGTGAGTTGGGGGCATGCCTCCGGGGTGAAGGGCGAGTAGCCCTGGGGGCGGCTCGCAGCCGCAGGGCGGCGGTGGCGGCGGGTTAGCAGACACGCGAGCAAGCGTGGCAGGAGCAACGGGGCAGGGAAAGCGGTGCGTGGCCGGCGTGGAACACGCACGCTCCTACGCGTGGGGGCTCGCGCCGCGGCGTGGTCGCGGCTGGTTTGCGACACGGCCGGGCGCCGCAGGGTACCGGCGAGGGTGATGCCGCTGACAATGGCGCTATGTACCGCGCCGCCGAGCCGGCGGACGAGGCGCGCACCAACCCCTTGGTGGGATTGGGGAGGAAGGCCAGCGGTGTGGAGCGCGATTGGCATGGGAGGGGGAGTGTAATAGGTATGACGTCCTTTTTCAAGGGAGCTGACCGATAGAGGGGACTTTTTCCTAGCATGGTTTGATTAGGCTTTTCTCGGGTGGTTGGGTGTGCTTGCCAGAGAGGTTTTGGCCGGCAGCGCCGGCGGTTGCCCTGCTCCCGGCACCGCAAGGCGCCCCGAGGTCGCGCAGTGCAATTGTTCGGAATAGCCGCTCTGGGTGGGTGTGGGGCCCTCGCCCGGGGCTGCCGAAGCCGCCCCGGCACCGGGTGCGCACCAGCGTCCGCCAGTTACCGTAATCGTGTCTCGGGGCGCGACAGCAGCGGAGAGAGTGGGCCGCCGGCGTGGTGCAGAAGTCCGGTGCGGATATCCGCTTGGGGTCGAACACGGTAGCAGCGCTTGATGGGTCGGTCCTGTCGCCGCGGTTGAGATGATCCTTGGGATATGCCAGACTATCCCAAGAAGGGGGGTGGGCGATGTCGCATTCGGTGGTCGGGAAATGGGGCAAGAACCTCGCAATCCGCGTCCCTATGGAGATCGCACGCGCTGCGGGCCTGACGGACGGCGAGAAGGTCGAGGTCGAAACGCAGGACGGCGACATCGTCGTTCGCCGGCGGGAGGCGCGTGTCCGAGCACGCCAAGCCGCCGAGGTCGCCGCCGAGGAAATCATCGCCGAGAGCCGGCGCCACTCGCTTGGCGGCGTTTCGATTCGGACGCTGCTGGAAGACGGGCGCCGCGGGTGACGCTCGTCCTCGATGCGTCAATGACCATCGCCTGGCTCTTCGACGACGAGCGAACCGAGGCCGCGCATTCCGTGATGCGCCGCGTTGTTGCCGAGGGAGCGATTGTCCCATCCCTCTGGCGGTTGGAGGTCGCCAATGTGCTGCGCAACGCCGTGCGGCGAGGGCGCTGCAACGAGGGCTATGTCGATCAGTCGCTGGCAAGGCTCGCTCGCCTCGCAATCAAGGGCGACCAGGAAACCGATGATCACGCCTGGGGCGCGACACGGACTTTAGCCCGGAAGGAAGACCTGAGCCTCTATGACGCGGCTTACCTCGAACTCGCTATTCGCAGGCGTGTGCCGTTGGCATCCCGCGACAAGACGTTGCTTGCTGCAGCCGCCCGAAGGAAGGTGGAGGTCTTGACGGCCTGAAATCGGCCGACCGCCGATAGCAGCGACCGCTTTTGGAGATGTGGCGATATAGCTGCCCCGCGACCGGGTAGGGTCGTGGCCGGCCCGTGGGAATCGCGGACGATTGGGCGGCCCACCTATTACACGTCGGTGCGCTCAGCGAGAGGTAGCTGCGTGGGGACATGTCGTTGATCTTGCCATTAGCCGCGCAGTTCCCCTTGAATCTGCCGCGCGCATAGAAGCGCATATCAACGCGATCCGCCCCTCGCTCAAACCGGCTAGCCAAGCGCACCTACAGCTTCGATAGGCGGTTGCAGAATTTAAGAAGTTCGCGCCGCGCTAAACCAGCGAGTGTCACTTGAACGTTCATCCCCTGTTCACGTAAACCGTGCGCACGGGAGCCGTGCCATGCAAACCGAGACCATCTATATGTATTTGCCGGATGAGGCGGTGGACGTTTGGAGGCCGGTGCAGGCCGAAAAACTTGGCCCCGACCTGTACCGTGTCCTCGGTCCAGTCCCGGCGGAGGAGGTATGGCAGTTCTCGCCCGGCTCTATCGTCCGACTGCAAATGAAGCGGCTTGAGGATGGCGACCACCCCGTTGCGGCATACAGTTCGGCGCGCTGACGCGCGTGCTGCAAGTCTCAAGAAAACGCGCATCGGAAAATAGTAGGGTACGCCGGTATTGTTCTCTGCTTGTTTACAGGACGATTGCGGTAATCATCTCAGCCCAGTCGCTTCCAGGCTAACGCAAGCAAATATCAAAACAAGTGCGTGGTGAGATCAAAGACTGTGCGAAGGCGTCAAGTGCCTGAACATCCGACAGGCGAACAACTATTTTGCCGCTGACTGCCGCCTCATCGCATAGGGAACGGACGGCAGGCATCCAGCCATGCTCCACCTCCCAGATGGCCTGGAAGAGGCGCCGGGTAGGGGGCATCTGCGCTATCCCACCCGGTACGTGATCGATTGATCCGCGCGCCCACGCAATTTGCCGTTCCGCCGCCAGCCAGAAATGCATCCAAAGCGGCATGTCAATCAGGATGATTTCAGTGGCTCGGGCAACGCGGTCAGGAATGGACGCGCGCTGGCCCAGCCCGTCGATTACCCATCGGTCCCCAGCAATCGCTTCGGCATGCCGCCGCTCATAGACTTCCGCTGGCGTGATTTTCCACCCCTCCTCCCAAAGCAGGCGGTCAATTTCGATATGCAGCAGCCCCCGTCGTGCCGCGAGCTTCCTCGCAAGCGTAGACTTACCGGCTCCTGCATTACCAATGATGACGACGCGTGACATACGATAAGGCTCACAGAAGGTTGGCCGCCTGTCAATGCGGTTTGCATGGCGCTCTCTAACGCGCGGTATGCAAATATCGGGCAGACCGTGTGAAAACGCCTTTCCGGGCGGAGACGAACGAGAGCCAGTGACCTAAGCGCCTCGAGCAGTCCCACATGACCTGGAGATGCTGTAATAAGTCGCTTGCGGTGGCCCCCTTCTGATGCGACGTTCCAGCCAAGATGTACGGTCCCCGGCGGGGGACTGGGCTGTT
>Ga0335075_10006187_pt1 | contig 18505 bp, 20 predicted proteins | sample Lox_Sample_24_FD_206723 | JGI IMG/M metagenome (GOLD analysis project Ga0335075, IMG submission 206723) | Soil microbial communities from Loxahatchee National Wildlife Refuge, Florida, United States - Lox_Sample_2.4 | ecosystem: Environmental > Terrestrial > Soil > Wetlands | place: USA... | reverse complement strand
CAGCAGTGGCAATACGCGGCTGTTGAGCGTGTCCATCACCCCGTAGCGCACCATCCATGCCTCGCCGTGCCGCAGCTTGCCGCGCAAGTAGTTCAGCCAGGCCCAGGTACCACCATCGAACGCGGGCGCGTCAAACTCGGAGGGCTGCCAGGCGGCAAGATCAGATAGCAGGCGCGCCGTGACTTCTGCCTTGTCCACGACCGAGAGGAATCCCCGGGTGAGCGCCGCCCACGGACTGGCGTGCTCCTCGTCCAAGGTGAGGTCGAGTTCGGTCAGCTTCTCGTCCCAGCTCTGGTACCGATAGGGCCGCTGCCACAGCGGTTCCTGGTGCCATACGGCATGGTGGCCGTGGATCAGGTCGCTGATCTGCTCCCGCCGGCCCCATAGTCCCTCGCGCTGGCCCGGTTCGGCGACGACGATCACGTCGAGATCGGAGTCGTCATCGGCGGATCCCTGCGCGAGGGAGCCATACACGATCACCGCGCGCACGGCAGCGTCGGATTCCGCCCATGCCGCAGCTCTCTCGGCCATCCATTCGGCAGGAACGGCCATCAGCATTTCCCTTCAGCGGGCTGGCCAAGACGCCGGGCAACATACAACCAGACAGCCCATGCGACCACGGCACCGGGCCGCCAGGGCGAGCCACCGTTACATTCGGGGTGGGGGAAGGCCAGCTCCCCGGCATCGGCGTCGTAGACCCTGGCCTTCTGGCGGCTCGCGGTGGTCCACACGCCGATGGTCGGGTGGCCGCCGATCCTCACCGCGGAGATCGGCACCTGGATCGCGATCGAGTGGACGTCCAGGTGGTTGGTGGCGTTGACCCCGGCCGCCGCGGGCAGGCCGGACAGACCGAACGTGGCGTGCAGGTTCTCGAACGGCCGCAGGTCGCCCAGGTCGAAGATCGAGCCCAGGTCGACATAGAAGGCCTCCGCCCGCTGCCCGGCGAACACGCTGATCCCGCCGCCCAGATCGTGCGCGGCCGCGGCGGCGATGCCGGGATAGAACCGGCGAGGGCCCTGGTCGCGCCGTGACTCCGCGCCTGCGGCACTGACTGCCCGGCCGTAGCCGCGGCGGCCGGGCTGATGGCCGCGCCCAGCGCAGTGAGAGCGAGTCCGGCGGCGCCTGCGGTCGCGGCCCCCGGAAGGAACCGAAGGAAACCGGAAGGAACCGAAGGGAACCGGAAGGAACCGGAAGGAACCGGAAGGAAAGCGCAGCCGGGTCAGTCCTTGCGGCCGGTTGCCGCCAGGCCGACGCCGAGCCCAATCATCACCAGGCCGCCGGTCCCGCCGATCAGAGCCAGCCGCCGCGGCGAGCGCACCAGCCAGTGCCGGGCCGTGCCCGCGGCGGCCGCCCACCCGCTGTCGAGGATCAGCGCGATGACGGGGAACAGTGCCCCGAGCACGAGCATCTGCACCGACACCGACAGGTGCCCGGGCCCGGAGGTGGTGAACTCCGGCAGGGCGACCACGAAGAACACGATCGTCTTCGGGTTGGCCGCGCCGACCACCAACCCGTCGCCGACCGCGCGCAGCGGCCGGACCGGCGTCACCCGGGCGGCCAGCGCCTCGGCCACCGACCGCCGGTGCCTGATGGCCTGGACGCCCAGGTACACCAGCCACGCGGCACCGACGAGCTTGATGACGGTGATGACCTGCGCGGACCGCTCCACCACCGCACCGACGCCGAACGAGGTCGCCACGACCTGCACGCACAGGCCGAGTTCGTTCCCGGCCACGGTGAGCAGCGCGCCCCGGCGGCCGACAGTCAGCGCCCGGCTGATGGTGAACAGCACGCTCGGACCCGGGATGGCGATCAGGACGGCGGCCACCGCCGCGAACTCAAGAAAGTGGCTGACCGGGACCATGGTTCCCAACGTAGGCTCACGCGGGCGGGCCGGTCACCCGGTTTTCCGGTCAAGCCCAGTAGCATCCCGAGGGTGACCGCGGAAAGCCAGGGCACGGGCCCGGTGCTGGTGCTGAACTCGGGCAGCTCGTCGGTGAAGTTCGCCCTGCTGGATCCCGGGAGCGGCACCCGGGTTCTGGACGGGGTGGCCGAGAAGATCGGCACGCCCGAGGCGGTACTGCACGCTCAGCGCTACCCGGGTGAGCGCACCACCGAACCGCTCGCCGACGGCAGCTACCACGCGGCCATCACCCGCATCCTCGGCCTCCTGCCGTCGGCCGGTCCCGCCCTGGCCGGCGCGGGCCACCGGGTGGTGCACGGAGGCGAACGGTTCACCGCGTCGGTGGTCGTTGACGACGACGTGATCGCCGCGATCCGTTCGGTCTGCGACCTGGCGCCGCTGCATAACCCGGCGAACCTGGCCGGCATCGAGGCGGTCCGCGCCATCCGGCCCGACCTGCCGCAGGTCGCCGTGTTCGACACCGCGTTCCACCAGACGATGCCGCCGTCGGCCTACCGGTACGCGGTGCCCGAGCAGTGGTACGCCGGGTACGGGGTGCGCCGGTACGGGTTCCACGGCACCAGCTACCGGTTCGTGACCGCGCGGGCCGCCGCGCTGCTGGGCCGGCCGCTCGGCGAACTGCGGCTGGTCGCCGCGCACCTGGGTAACGGGTGCAGCGTGGCGGCGGTGCGCGACGGGGCGTCGGTGGACACCACGATGGGGCTGACGCCGCTCGAGGGGCTGGTTATGGGGACCCGGTCCGGCGACATCGACCCAGGCGTCTTCGGCTACCTGGCCGACCGGGCCGGCATGAACTCCGGTCAGGTCACCGACGTGCTCACCACCAAGAGCGGGCTGACCGGGCTGTCCGGGGTCGGCGGCGATATGCGGGCCGTGCAGGCCGCGGCCGACGGTGGGGACGAACGCGCCAGGCTTGCCCTCGACGTCTTCGTGCACCGGCTGGCCAAGGCGGTCGCCGGGATGGTCACGAGCCTGGACCGGCTGGATGCCCTTGTTTTCACCGGCGGGATCGGGGAGAACAGCGTCGTGGTCCGCGGCCGGGTGCTGGCCCGGCTTGGCTTCCTCGGCCTGGCCGAGGACCCCGCCGCCAACGCCAGGCACGGACGGGACACCGGCGGCCGGATCAGCCCGGACGGCCCGGTCGTGGCCCTGGTCGTGCCGACCGACGAGGAACTGATGATCGCCAGGGACACCGCCAGGCTGGTGGCGGCCCATTGACGGCCGCAGAGCCCGGGCCGGCCGTGGTCCGTCGCCGCGTCCTGGTCTCCGGCCGGGTCCAGGGCGTGTTCTTCCGTGACACCTGCCAGCGGGTGGCCGAGGAGAACGGCGTAACCGGCTGGGTGCGCAACCTGCCCGACGGCCGGGTCGAGGCGGTCTTTGAGGGCCCGGCCGACGCCGTCGGCCACCTGGTGGACTGGACCCGCCACGGCCCCCGGCACGCCAGGGTCGACCAGATCGACGTCCGTGCCGAGGCCCCCGAGCGGCTCGGCACGTTCGTGATCAGGTAGCGCAGAACTATCAGGCGACTTGGCCGCGGTAGCGCCGGGTGAGCCCGGTCACCGAGAGTGCTGGCATCATGGCCTCGTGCCTCCGCAGATTTCTTCCTTTCTTCCCGCCGCGCCGACGGCGGTCCTTGCGTCAAAAAAGTGATATCAGTATGCTAGACGTGTAATATCAAGAGTGTCAAGCGGAGGTGATGGTAAGGATGAACGGACATGATCCCGTCGGGATAGCGCATCAGCCGCCTGCGGCGCGGTTCACCGAGACCGCAGGCCGGTCAGGCCCCGGCGTGCTGTTTCTTCTGGCCGGCGTGGTGACGCTGGCGGTCGCGGTCGTGCTGTTCTCTGTCCACCCGGGGGGGGCGGGCACGGTGGCGCTCGTGGTAGTCGGTGTCGTGCTGGTCATTGCCGCCTGGCTGATGTTCGGCGGGCTGACCCCGGTGGTGCCGGGGCAGGCCCGGGTCATCCAGCTGTTCGGCCGGTACCAGGGCACGGTCCGCGAACCCGGGCTGCAATGGGTGAACCCCTTCGCCAGGCGGATCAAGGTGTCGACCCGGATCCGCAACCTCGAGACGGCGCAGGCGAAGGTGAACGACGCGGAGGGCAACCCGATCGAGATCGCCGCGGTGGTGGTCTGGCAGGTGCAGGACACGGCTCTGGCGTTGTATTCGGTCGACGAGTACGCCAGCTTCGTGGCCATCCAGGCCGAGACCGCGGTCCGGCATATCGCCTCGAGCTACCCCTACACCAGCACCCGGGAGGGCGAGCTGTCGCTGCGAGAGAACGCGGCGGAGATCACCGAGGAGCTGTCGGCCGAGATCGCCGACCGGGTCCGCCCGGCCGGGGTGGCCGTCTTGGAGTCGCGCCTGACCCGGTTGTCCTACGCGCCGGAGATCGCCCAGGCCATGCTGCGCCAGCAGCAGGCCTCCGCGGTCGTCGGCGCCCGGCAGCGGATCGTCGAGGGCGCGGTCGGCATGGTCCAGCTGGCCCTGCAGCGGCTGGAACAAGAGGGCGTGGTGGAGCTCGACGAGGAGCGCAAGGCCGCCATGGTCTCCAACCTGCTCGTGGTGCTGTGTAGCGAGCAGGCCACCCAGCAAGTCGTCAACACCGGCTCCCTGTACCAGTGACGCTGTACCAGTGACGGAACGCAAGGAATTTCTGCTGCGGCTGGACCCGGCCGTACACGACGCGCTGGTCCACTGGGCTTCCGACGAGCTGCGCAGCACCAACGCCCAGATCGAATTCCTGCTTCGCAGGGCCCTCGCCGACGCCGGGCGCCTGCCGGGCCGCGTCGGGGCGATGCGCCGGCCCGGTCGCCCACCCCGCGACACCCCGCCCGACTAGGCCCGCCCGGCCGTGCGCTTCGATAGAGCAGCGGAGCAACGGCGCCGGCGACCTTCCGCGGCCGCCGGCGCGGCGACCCGTCGCTCAGACGTGCTCGCCCTGGGCAACTTCGTGGTCCTGGGGCTGCCCGGCGGCATGCTCGGCACCGCCTGGCCGGCTACGGCTCCGGCGACGCGCCAGCCGTGACAGCCGTGACAGCCGCGACAGCCGTAACTGGTACGGTGCGGTTCGGGCCGCGGGGCCGGCCTCATCGGCCGGGTCGGCCGGGCGAATATGCCAGTGCTCATTCACCCCGAGTTCCTACGGCCGCGTTCTTCCAGCGCGTGCAGGGCTTCGGCGAACGGTCGCTCCAGCCAGGCGAGGTGGTCGGCCTCGCCGTGATGGTGCGTCGTGAGGTGGTCGGACCTGCGGACCGCGGTGTGGCGGACGTATTCGCGCGCGCCCTCGACAAGCGTTCGCATATACCGGATGCCCTCGGGATCGTTCATCGTCCAGTCGCCGCCGCAGGCGACGTAGACCGGCGAGGTGTGGGCGAAAACCCGGCGACCCCATTCATCGAGGTGGTAAGCGACGCCGAATGCCCGGCAGGCTATCCACGAGTTCGCGTCGATCCGCAATTCCTCGTTGATTTCGGCCTGCCGCCCGCCGCCTGCTTCCGCCCTCGCAACGACCTCGCCGTTACGGACGACTTCGAGCGAACGGAGCGGGAAAATGCTGCGCACCGCGGCATGGATACTGAGCGTTCCCGGCCCGGATAGCTGAACGGTCCCGCCCGGCTCGCACCCGTCGACCGAGAGCGTCACCAGTGGCCCACCGGAAAGGAACGTACAACCCGAACGCACCGCCCGGCACCAAGCCTCATAGCTGAACTCCTCGTCCAGCCGAGCGTACGTGCGATACAGGCCGACCGGCACGGCACTGGACATCTTATCCGTGCCGCCGACGAGCGGCAGGCGGTAACCGCTGTTCAGATACCGGTAGTATTCGAGCATCGCGTCGTCGGAATGGGCCAGCATCTCGACGGCGTCCGCCCGGCCGGTCGCCACGAGAACGGCCGGCTCGCCGTTTGGATTCGGGAAATGCGCGGCGACGACGGTGCCGCCCTGGGCGTGCGTCCGGTCGGCCCAGTCGCTCAACGTCGCATCCAGCGCGCCGCCGAGCTCGGCCTCGTCGGGACCGTCGCTGCACCACGGCATGACCGGTTCTTTCAGATCCCACAGGACCATATGGCCGAGCGCGTGCTGCCGGTTTTCCTGGCCGACATACGTCACGTACCCGCCGCCGTCGACGAGGGTGGGTCGGCCGGAGAAATCCTCGGTATTAGTGAACAGCGCACCCCACTGCGTCTGCAGCAAATTGACGACCCGCAAATCCTCGCCTCGCTGTTCGAGCTGAGCGCCCGGGGTCGAAAGGAAATGAACGTGCGAGTCGCCAGACCACCATCCTTCCGAAGCCATGTCGGCGACGCGCGCGATCCGCAGCGTCAGGTCACGCTGGCCCGGCTCGATCCGCACGGTCTGCCGGAACGGCTCGTATTCGAACCCGCGCGCGACGTCCACGACGACGTCGCCTCGCGGCAGCCATCCCTGGCAGGTGCCGTCGATATAGGCGTAGCTGCGCTGACCCAGCCGGACGTCGCCGCCAACGTCGTAATGCCAGCTGCCGAGGTTCTGCGTGACGTGATTGTGGTGGCCGTGCGGCTGGTAGGGAATTCCCTCGGCCGAACGGAAATGGACCCGGCACGGCACTGGCCGCCCGGTCGCGTCGTCGACGACGCTGACATGCACCCAGTTGCGGCCCTCCTCCACCAGCTCCAGCCCGACCTGGCCGACGTCCACCCGCCCGTCACGTTCCACGTCGCCCCAGCGCACCCGGCCGAGTTCGTCGTCGCCCTGCCGGACCGCGACGGTGGCCGACGGCAGCGCGGCGATCGACGTATACGCGGAGGTCCCTTCGGTCGCTCCCCAGCCGGCCCGGTCGTCCTCGCCGGGCAGCGGCTGCGGATAGGTCGCGACTCCTCGGTCCACCTTGATATCGAGGACGCCGTTCCGCCCGTCCTTCGCCACCAGCCGCACCGGGCGGGCCGGCGTGCGGATGAACGGGTGCTCGTCAACGTCGCTGGTGGTGATGCCGGCGACGACGAATCGGCCGCCGCGCGGGATGAACTCGATCCGTTCGACCGGCCGATCCGGATGAGGGTTTTCCCAGCACCACAGGAAATATCCGGCGGGCCATCCCATGGCGTGCTCCACCAGGCGGTACCCGGTTTCGTCCCACCGGCCCTGGAAGCGCGGCAGGTTGTGATCGCTGATGTCGGTGACGGCCAGGAACGGCAGGCGGCCCCATCCCGGCGGCACCACCTGGATTTCGAACCGCTCCCGGATGGGCGCGACCACGACCTCGCCCCCGGCCAGGTGAAACGCATACTCCGCGACCGTCTGGCCGACGGCATGACCGGCTGGTGCGCCCGGCTCCAGTAGCCGATGCGCGACGATCACCCGCCGCGCTAGCCGGCCGATCCCGACCGACGTCGGGGCGACGGGCAGCAGCAAGCACCGCTCCGCGGACGGCGGCTCGGACCCGATCAGGAACGGCAGCCCGCGCAGGTCCACGCGGCCGAGCGGAACATCACCCGGTTCGTCGCCGAGAACCTCCACACCGGCGTTGCAGGAAGCGGACAGGTCTACTGGCTCATAACTCGGCATGCGTTCGATCGTAGGGAAAGGGGCCGGGCTGATCCCAGTCGATTTCGGCCCCGTGAGCGATCAAGACACCCGAGACGGACATCGTCGCGGCCGGGGTCTCGTAACGATCCCCGAACGGTCCGCGAACGGTCGGCCCATACGGTGATCGTGTCTCGTTCCGGTGACATCCGTGCTGAGGTGCGCAATCGCGTGCGCCGCGAAGCCCGGCCGCGGGACGCAACTGGGAGGGAAAAGGAGAAAACATGTCCATCCGTAGATGGCTGTCGCCGTTCGCCGTGCCAGCCGCAACCCTGGCGCTGGCCGCAGCGACCGCAGTAACCGCGACGGCAGCAACCGCGACGTCGGCGATGGCGCAGGTAGCGCGGCCCGCCGCGTCGGGCGGTACCGAGATCATCGTAGCCGACACGGCGTTCGGTCCGTCGCTTGCGGTCGGCTCGGGCCCGTTCAAGAACTACACGCTGTACTTCATCAGCTCCGACCACGGCACCAGCTACGGCTGCACGGTCGGCAAGACGAGCACGCCGCTTGGCCCGCTCGTCTGCACCGGCCCGTCCAACGACAAGAACGCCGAATGGCCCGCCATCACCACCAACGGCAAGCCGGTCGCCGGCCCCGGTGTCAGCCAGGCGCTGCTCGGCCGCGTCTACCGCAATGGCGCCGGCTGGCAGGTCACCTACGCCGGGCACCCGCTGTACCTGTTCGACATGCAGGCGGGCGCGGTCACCGGCGAGGGCTGGTTCGAGCCGGGCATACCGCCGTGGCACGGCATCTGGTGGCTGATGTCACCGGGTGGCGAGCCGGTGCCGTGGGCCGGGACGCTCACCACCGCGAAGGTCGGCGGCAAGACGGTGCTGGCCGAGCCGTTCATGACCGGGATCGGGTGGGTCAAGTGGCCGGTGTACACGTTCAGCGGGACGAGCAGCGCGGCCCCGGCACTCGCCCGGGCCTGGCCGCCCGTACTCACCGGCGGGTCACCAGGTTACAGCGGCGTGCCGGCCTCAGGGATCGGCGAGACCGGCCTGCCCGGCGGCCTCAACCAGGTCACCTGGGACGGCCACCCGTTGTACCTATTCAGCAACGAGCAGGCCGCGCCCACGTCGAATGGCGGCGCCGCCCCAGTCGGCAACGGCAACGGGGTCAAGGCGTTCGGCGGAACGTTCAGCCTCGTCGTCAACCCGTAACACACCGCCTCACCCGCGCCGCCGTACGCCCCTGGCCCGGCGGCGCGGGCTCTTTTTTCTACCGAACGAAGCGTGGTCCCAGCCCAGAGCGCCAGCGGTCAGTCACCCGTGGACGTACTCGCCGGGCGCGTCGGCGATGGCCGGATATCTGCGGCTGCCCATGGGCGGCGGCGCTACGCGCTCACCTGCCCGTTCGCCCGACCACTCCGCCCAGTCCTGCCACCAGGAGCCGGCGTGCTTGCCGGCCGAGGCGCGCCATCTCTCCGGGTCGGCATGGGTATGGCTGGTCGCTTCGAACCAGGCCTTGGGCCCGGGCGGATTGACGATGCCGGCGATGTGGCCGCCGCTGGACAGCACGTAGCGGACCTTTCCACCCAGCAGCGCGAGAGTCTTGAAGGACCCGTGCCACGGCACGATGTGGTCGTTGATCGCACCAACCACGTAGGTGTCGTTTTTCGCCGACGACAGCGAGAGTTGCTGACCGGCAAGCTCCATGTCGCCCCGGGCCAACTCGTTGCGCATGTAGAGCGAGCGCAGGTAGAAGGAGTGCATGGCGGCAGGCATCCGGGTGCTGTCGCCGTTCCAGGCCAGGATGTCGAAGGGCGGCGGGTCCTCGCCCATCAGCCAGTTGGACACCACGTAATTGAAGATCAGGTCGTTGGCCCGCAGCATATCGAAGGTGCCCGACATCTGGCTGCCCTCGAGCACCCCCCCGGCCGCCATCTGCCGCTCCAGCCTGCGGACCGTCTTCTCGTCGGTGAACGCGCCGAGCACGCCCGGCTCGCTGTAGTCGAGCAGGGTGTTGAGCAGCGTGATCGAGCTGAGTCGGTCGTCGCCCTTGGCGGTCATGTACGCCGCCAGCATGGCGGTGAGCGCTCCGCCCAGGCACAGCCCGATGATGTCGATCTTTGGTGAGCCGGTGATGTCGCCGATGACGTCGAGGGCCTCGAGCGGGCCGTGGATGAGGTAGTCGTCGAGGGTGGTCCCGCCCATGGACGGATCCGGGTTGCGGTAGGAGATCGCGAACACGGTGCGCTCATGCTGCACCGCCCACTCCAGGAAGCTGCGGCCCGGGGCCAGGTCCATGATGTAGTACTTGTTGATCCACGGCGGGCTGGCCAGTACGGGGATGGCGTGGACCTGCCCGGTCTGCGGCGCGTACTGGATCAGCTCCATCAGGTCGTTCCTGAACACGATCTTGCCGGGGGTCACGGCCAGGGTTCTGCCCACCTGGAACGGCCGGGTGTCGACCTGGCGCGGACGCCCGTGGTTGTTGAGCACGTCGTCGATCATGTGCGCGGTACCGGCGATCACACTGGCCCCGCCGGTCTCCAGGGCCCGCTTGACCGCGGCAGGGTTCGTGAGCAGGAAGTTGGTCGGCGCCAGCGCGTCCAGCAGGAATCCGGTCATCAGCTTGGCCTTGGCGTCGTCCATGGCGTCCCCCGACCCCGCGTCGAGCAGCTCGTCCGCCAGCCGGGACGCGGCCAGGTAATACTGCCGGAGGGTGAAAAACGCTGGGTTGTCGGTCCACGTCCGGTCCGCGAACCGCTTGTCGCCCTCCGGCACCGGGACCGGCGGTGTTGCCTTCATGCCCAGCCAGCGCGCCGCGGCTACCGGCCCGGCCATCGCCACGCTGGACCAGAAGCGCGTGGTCGCGGCCATGGTGGCGGCAGGCTGGCGAGCAGCCCGCCACAGCACAGAAAGCGTGGCCTGGCCCAGGCCCGCTGCGTCCACCGAGCCGAACGCGTCGGCGTCGGGGCCCAGCACCGACGCGGCATCCTCGGCCGCCGCAAAGGCCGTCTCCCGTGCCGTCATGTCAAACCCCTTCTGGAGGTCCTGCCTCTTTGCTTTCCGACGCTAAATGGGCTGCGCGGGCGCGTAAAGGGACCATGGTCCCGGCGTCAGGCGCTGACGTTTCCCGGACGATCCGGGCGTATGGCGCGCTGCATGGGGAGCGACCATTGAGCCTCCCGACTCAGGCTGCCGTCGCAGGCCCGGCGGAGGAAGGCCGTGGCCCGCTCGAAGGTCTCCCCGACTGGCTTGCCCGCCAGATGGGCCTGGTAATCCCGGTACCTGGCCATCTCCCATTCGCGGCTGCGCTCCGGGAGCGCGGCGAGCACGGGCTCAGGCATCCACCGCCAGGTCCACGCCGCGATCGGCCCGGACGTTGGGCCCGCCTCCTCCTCGGGTCCCGCCGGGCCGGGCCGTGGCTGGATGAAGTCGGCGTGATCCAGGTGGTAGCCCATCCAGTTCCGCACGAACCGCAGCCCGCCGAACGTCCCCTCGATGACCCGCCGCCCGGCCAGGTCGTAGCCTGCCAGGACGGCGTCGTAGACATCCTGGTGGTAGCGGACCAGGGTGGCGTCGACCATGGTGACCCACCACACGGCCTCGCTGATCGCGGCGAAGCCATGCGGCCGCTCTGCGGCCCTGGCCCGCAGTAGCCGGTCGACGGTGTCCCACATCGCGGTGACGCTCCAGCCGAGCGCGCCTGCCTCGGCCGGGGGATCGCCGATGTGCTGGCGGTTCCACGCGACCCGGCAGCGGGCCGAGCAGAACCGGGCATGCTCACGCCGCGGCGCGAACGACGCGCCGCACTGCTCGCACTCTCGCGTATCCGTCATCGCCCTTCCCGCACCCCATGTTACGCGTAACAGATGACCGCGGTCACGATCAGCCCGCCGCGGGCCAGCCACCGGCCGGTCAGGCCCGCCGGAGCCGGGCCGGACGCGGCCACCTGGGCCTCGAACGTGCCGACCGGGTCCGGGAAGACGGCGATCTGGCCGAACCCCGGCCAGTGCCCGGTCAGCGGATACCACAGTTTGCCAACCGCCTCCTTGGCGCTGAACAGCAGCCGGTCCCAGTGCACCGCGGGGGAGGACGCCGCCTGCCGGGCGATCCATGCCCGCTCTGCGCCGTTCGCGACCGACCCGATCAGCCCGGCTGGGAGCCCGTCGTCCGGTTCGGCGTCGATACCTATGCCGGCCACGTCCGCGGCTCGCGCCACGGCGCAGGCCCGGTAACCAGCGCAGTGGGTGAGGCTGCCGGTCACCCCGGGCGGCCAGCAGGGCTCGCCCGCGCGGCCCGCCAGGACCGGCATCGCGGGCAGGCCGAGCCCGGCCAGTGCCGCCCGGGCGCACGCCCGGCCGGCCGAGAACTCGGCCCGGCGCCGCGGGTCCGCGGTCCGCACGAGCGCCTCCTCGGCGGGGAAGAGTCCCTGGCCCGGCCCCTGCTCTGGTTCCGGCACGGGACCGATGGATTCCGCGGCCGCCACCGAGGGCGGCAAGAGGTCGGCGATCACGGCCAGTTGCCCTCTTTACTGGGGCCGCCTACTGGGGCCGCCTACTGGAGCCGCCTACTGGGGCCGCAGCGCCATCCAGACCGCGTGCGCCTGGGTCGTGCCCGGGTTGCGCCAGGTATGCGGCTGGTCGCCGCGGAAATGCAGCGTGCTCCCGACCTCCACCCGGTACAGCTGCCCGGTCACGGTGAACTCGAGCAGGCCGTCGGTGACGTGCACGAGTTCTTCGCCCGGATGCTGCATGGGCTTGCGCCCGCTTGAGGCGCCTGGTGCGACCGTGGCCCGCGCTCCGGCCAGCAGGAACCGGCCGTACGGACCTGAGATGCTGTTCAGGGCGATGCCCTTGTGCGAGGTGAACACCGGCCGGTTTTCGTCGGGCGGAGTCAGCACGGCCACGTCGTCGCGGCCGACGTCTTCTTCCACGAAGTAGGAGACCGGCCGCCCGAGCGCGCCGGCAATCTTGAGCAACGTGGTGATGGTCGGCACCATGCCGCCCTGCTCGATCTTGTGGATCGCGGCCGCGGACACGTCGGAGCGTTCGCCCAGTTGCTGCAGGGACAGCCCCATCCTCTTGCGGAGGCTGAATACCTTCAGGCCGATGGAGCCGACGATGCGCTCCAGGTCCCCCGCTGCCCCGTCCGCGCGGATCCTCGGCTGCACATCCAGGCAGGGTGGTCCCTCGGTGCGCGGTACCCGGTTCACGCGGCGCCCGCCGCCCAGGCAGCGTCTGCCGGGGAGAAGGGGGATCGTATCTTGACGTTCAGCATGACCCTGGCCAGGATAGTGTACGAGTTATAGCGGATACTAAACGTCCCGTCCCTGTCGTGGGAAGAGGGTGCCGATGGCCCAGCGGATCGTGGTGATCGGCGGCGGCGCTGCGGGCATCGGCGCGGCTGGGGCCGCCAAGGCGGTGGACGCGGCCGCGGACATCCGCGTCTACACCGAGTTCGAGGACGTCGGGTACAGTCCCTGCGGCATTCCCTATGTCCATGGCAAGGAGATTCCCGACTTCGAGCGGCTCTTTCTGGCGACAAAGGAAGCCTACGCGGGCCAGGGCATCGACATCCACTATGAGAGGAGGGCCACCGGGTTCGACACCGCGCGGAAGGTCGTATCGGTGGCGGGCGAGGGCGAGGTCGGCTACGACAAGCTGATCGTGGCCACCGGCTTCGACTACGCCGATCCCGGGGTGCCCGGCACCGATCTCGGCGGCCTGTACTACGTGAAGAATATCCGGCGGGCCATCGAGTGGGACAAGGTGCTCGACGGCGTCCGCTCGGCGGTGGTGGTCGAGGCGTCGCCGCTGGGCCTGGAGATGGTCACCGCGCTGTGCCATCGCGGCATCCAGACGCACCTGATCGACCCGGGCGCGTGGGCCCTGTCGGTGGCTACCGATCCCGACATTGTCGCCCCGGTCCAGGAATCCTGGGTCAGCCACGGCGCCGAACTCCATTTCGGCACGACGCTGACCGGCTTCCTCGGCGACGGCTCGGTCCGGGCCGTGGCCACGTCGGCCGGGGAGATCCCGTGCGATCTCGCGGTCGTCTGCACCAAGAAGCAGGCCAACACCACCGTGGCCCGGGCCGCCGGGGTGCGGACCGGATCCGCGGACGGGCTCATCGTTGACGAGAGTATGCACACCTCCGCCCCGGACGTCTGGGCGGCCGGCGACTGTATCGAGGTGCCGCACAGCGTCACCGACATTCCGGTCCAGGGTCTTTCCGGCAGTCACGCCTACGCCCAGGGCAAGGTCGCGGGGACCAACGCCGCGGGCGGCCAGCGCCGTTACCAGCCGGTCAGCGTGCCGTGGGGCATGGTGGCCGGGGACTGGATGATCGGCGGTGTCTCCTTCAGCGAGACGCTCGCGACCGCGCTCGGCATACCGCACGTGGTCGGCGTCGCGGAGGGCATCTCGCGTGCCCGCTACTACCCCGGAGTCGAGAAGGTCAGGGTCAAGCTGCTGGCCGAGCCGAAGACCCTCAACCTCATCGGCGCGCAGATGGTCGGCCGTGAGGGGATCAAGGAACGCGCGGACTTCCTGGCCATGGCGGTCCGCACCGGGATCACCGCGGGCGAGTTGGCCACGATGGAGAACGTCTACTCGCCTCCGATCGGAGCGCTGAACGAGCCGATCGCGCTGGCCGCCCAGAACCTGCTGTCGGGACTGGGGTCCTGAGGTGTCGTTCTCTCGCTGGCTGCGTGCCACGTCGGAGCACTACCTGATGATCGCGGCGCAGGAGAAGATCGCCGCCAAGTACGGGGTCACGCCGCCGCGGCGGCCCCGCGGGCGGGACATCTTCTGGCTGCGGGTCTACGTGCCGGCCTACCGGGCGGTGCCCTGGCCGGTCCGTTCGGCGATCATGCGGCGCATGCCAGGCAGCCACCGCATGACCTGGACGAGGACACAACGTCCGTAACGAGTACACAAATCCCAGGGAGGTTCCATGCCGATCACCGTTGAGTCGCCGCGTGGCGAGGCCGGCGTCGACTCGCTCTACGACACCCAGGAGAAGGTCTTCGAGGACATCCGGGCCAACCCGGGTGAGAAGGCGTTCGTGTTCATCCACTCCGTCCCCTTCGAGGGATCGGTGTCCCTGGTAAACCTGCTCACCTCCACCCGGCTGGTGCGCAAGGGCTTCGACGTGTCGATCATCCTGTACGGCCCGGGCGTGCTGCTGGCCTCCCGGCACCGCGGCTACCCGACCATCGGCACCGAGGGTTTCCCTGGCAACCTGGCCGGGAACCGGCAGATCGAGACCCTGCTCAAGGAGGGCGCCAAGGTCTACGCCTGCCGGTTCGCGATGGGGGCCCTGTACGGCTTCCGCGAGGAGGATCTCATCGACGGGGTGAAGGCGTTCAACCCGCTGGACGTCCTTGACTCCGCCCTCACCGCGTGGCGGGCCGGAGCCTTCCAGCTCAACACGTGGACCGTCTGACGCTCCTCCCCCGGGGGCGACGCTTCGGCGCCCCCGGGGGCAACCAGGGGAGGTGACCCGTGGACGGCATCCACGACGTGGGCGGCATGCAGGGCTTCGGGCACGTGCCGCCGCTGTCGGACGCCCCGCCGTTCGCCGAGCCCTGGGAGGGGACGGCGTTCGTCATCGGGGCGCTCGCGGCCCGGATCGCCGGGACGAACCTGCATGCGTTCCGGCATGCCATCGAGCGGGTGCCGCCGCCTGAGTACCTGAGCGGGTACTGGAACCGGTGGACGATCGGGGCCCAGATCATGATGGAGGACAGCGGCATCGTTACCGACGAGGAGGTGCGGGCCCGGGCCGCGCGGCTAAGCGGGCGGGACGTGCCCGAGCCGCCGCCCCCCAGCCCGGACAAGCCCCAGATGGCCTCCGGCGGCGCGGGGAACCTCCGTTCGCTGGACCGGCCGCCCGCCTTCGCGGTGGGCGACCGGGTGCGGGCCGCCGACGTTCACCCCACGGGTCATACCAAGCTGCCCCGGTACGTCCGGCGGCGGGCCGGGACGGTCACGGCCCTGCGGCCAGGCCAGGTCTTCCCCGACACTGCCGCCCATTTCGCGGGCGAGAACCCGCAGCACTGCTACACGGTGGAATTCGATTCACGGGAGCTGTGGGGTCCTGACGCGGAGTCGTTCCGTCTGTCTATTGATCTTTTCGAGCCGTACCTGGAGCCGGGCTGATGACATCCGAACACGTCGAACCCGCGCTGCGGGTGGAGGCGCTGGCCTCGCTGCTGATCGAGCGCGGGCTGCTCGACGAGGCGACCATCGAGACGTTCGTCAAGACCTACGAGCAGTCCGTCGGCCCGATGAACGGCGCCAAGGTGGTGGCCAAGGCGTGGACCGATCCCGACTACCGGGCCCGGCTGCTGGCCGACGGGACCGCCGCGATCGGCGAACTCGGCTTCAAGGGCCCGCAGGGCGAGCACATCGTGGTGCTTGAGAACACACCCGCCGTGCACCACGTGGTGGTCTGCACCCTGTGCTCGTGTTACCCCTGGCCCGTGCTCGGCCTGCCGCCGTCCTGGTACAAGGACCCGGCTTACCGGTCCCGGGTGGTGCGCGAGCCCCGGCGGGTGCTCCGCGAATTCGGCCTTGACCTCGACGACAGCGTCGAGGTCCAGGTGCACGACTCCAGCTCCGAGGTCCGGTACATGGTGCTGCCGGAGCGCCCGGCCGGCACCGAGGATTACTCAGAGGCCGAGCTCGCGGACCTGGTCACCAGGGACGCCATGGTCGGCGTGGCCCAGGTGGCCGTCCCGTGACGCTCCCGGGAGGTTCTGGGGCCCACGCTGACGCTTCCTATCTGCTCGATTCCGCCGGCCCGGCCGCGCCGCCGCGCGACAACGGCGAACTCGTGTTCGCCGCGCCATGGGAGAGCCAGGCGTTTGGCGTCGCGCTCGCGCTGCACGACGCCGGGTGCATCGACTGGCAGGACTTCCGTCAGGCGCTGATCAGGGAGATCGGCGACTGGGAGGCCGCTCACCCGTCCGGCGAGGGCTGGAGCTACTACGAGTGCTGGCTGCGCTCCCTCGAGCGGCTGGTCAACGGGACCGGGCTCGTCACCGCCGGCGACCTGCGGGCCCGGCTGGACCTGCTGGCGGCACGTCCGTCCGGTCACGACCACCGGCACGATCACGAGTGACCGCCGACGTCGGCAACGGCCGGCCGCAGACCAACTCGGTGGTCGCCAGGTGGGAGGGCGGCTGGCGGTGCCGCGTCACGGCCGGCGGATTCGACCTGGTCGTGGACGAGCCGGAGAGCTCGGGCGGCACTGGCACCGGACCGATGCCGACCGAATACCTGCTCGCCGCCACGGCCTCGTGCTACGCCCTGGCGCTGGCCTGGGCGGCCGGGAAGCGGGGAATTGACCTGCCCGGCCTGGCCGTCACCGCCACCGGCACCTACGACGGCCCGCGGTTCAGCCGCCTGCAGCTGCGCGTCGAATCCGACGCGCAGCCCGACGTGGTCGAACGGCTCGTCGAGCCCGCGCTGCGCGTCTGCTACGTGTCCAACACGCTGGCCGCATCGCCGCCGATCGAGGTCTCGGTGGCCAGCGTCAGCCCCCAGGAGAACTGAGGCGGCGGTCCAGATCGGCCAGCGCGTCGGCGAAACAGGCCAGCGGCGCTTCGGCCACCCCCGCGCCTATCTGGCCGGTGCCGTCGCTGCGGTGCAGGATCCCTGTGGTCACCGCGGGGGTGATGCCGAGCTCCACCACCGTGCGGACGTCCACCCCGAGCGGGGTCCCCGCGTTGTCAAGTACCGGGATCTTGAACCGGCTCGAGCGCCCCGCGCACACCGCGGCGAGCCGGTCGGTGAGCTCGGCCGCGGCGCGCATCTGGCCGCCGAGCAGCTGGGCCACCGCGGGTGATCCGGCCGCGGCCGCCGCGCCAAGCCCGCATAGCTCGAGCACCGCGCTGTCGCCGATGTCCCTGGCGCTGGTCCGCGGTCCCTGGCCCGGGTAGTACAGCGCGTGGCCCACCTCCGGCGCGTCGGTCACGAACCACCGGTCCGAGCCGGCCAGCCTGACGCCGAACGTGGTCCCGTTGCGCGACATCGCGGTCACGATCGAGGCATCGGGGACCTGAGCCGCCCACTCGGTCAGCGCACGTGCCGCGCCCATGCCCAAGGTCAGGAAGAACAGGTGGTTACCGGCCAGGAAGCGGGCGAAGGCGACGCCGTCCTTACCGCCGAGCTCGGCCAGGTGCGCCAGCCACTCGCGGATGAGCAGGTTCGTCGCGGCCTGGGTGCGCACGTGGATATCGTCGCCCATGACCAGGGCCTGCGCGGCCAGCGCCAGCACGTCGAGCGGGCCGGTGCGGGCCAGGATGCGGCCGATCACCGGCGCGGCCACCTCGCGCAGGAACACCAGCCGGGCCACGGCCGCCTCGCTGTCGCATCCGAACCAGGCCACCTCGCCCGGCCCTTGCGAGACCGGAGCGTAGGCGGTCGTCCCCCCGGCCTCGTTGGTCAGCTCATACAGCGGAGCACTCGCCCCGAGCGCGGTCGCCATCGGCACCACCACGCGGTGGACGTTGGCCGGGCTGAGCCCGATCTCGCCCCGGCAGAGCCGCCCGTCCGCCTGTTCCGGGCTGGCCGCCCAGCCTTCCGCCACCGCCGCGGCCCGCATGGACCGGCGCAGCGGATCGGGGGCCTCGGCGTAGCCGATGGCAGGCCCGCAGTGCAGCAGGGTGAATTCCGGCAGGCCCGGCGCGGCCTCGGCCACGGTGGTGATGCCGGTCAGCAGCGGGATTCCCCGGTCAAGCCGGCGCAGGACCTCGGCGTTGGCCGCGTCGATCCGCTCCGCGTGCATCCCGTACAGCCGGCCGAGCGCGGCGACCGCCGCTGGCTGGCCGCCGGCCGGCACCCGCCAGTCGACCGACACCACGGGTGCGCCCTGCTCCCGGATCGCGTCGCCGAACAGCGGCAGGCCCACGTTCACCACGCCGACCCGGGTCGGCAAAGACAAGGGTTGGGTCATATCACGCTCCGTTCAGCGAGAACCCGGGATCTTGGCCTGGACGGTCACGTCGAGGCCGGTGGTGGAGCCCGCGGCGCCGCGGCGGGCGGCGGCCACCAGCGC
>Ga0335075_10006186_pt1 | contig 18506 bp, 20 predicted proteins | sample Lox_Sample_24_FD_206723 | JGI IMG/M metagenome (GOLD analysis project Ga0335075, IMG submission 206723) | Soil microbial communities from Loxahatchee National Wildlife Refuge, Florida, United States - Lox_Sample_2.4 | ecosystem: Environmental > Terrestrial > Soil > Wetlands | place: USA... | reverse complement strand
TCGCACCATTAGCCTAGTTACTATGCACTTAAGGGTGCAAGTCGTAGGGTATCGGCTGGCAACGGCTGCCCTCGGGGAGGATGCGGCAATGGCGACAGCAGGCCTGAATCGGATGATGCTGTGGGGCGACTTTGAAGGCAGCAGGCTGGAGAATCGCTGGCTCCTCGGCCGGCTCGTGCGGCCAGAAGGCCGCCGCGCGTGGTTCGAAGCCATCGGGCCCGATGGGGTGCCGATGATGCTGAGCATTACTGAGGCGCTGAACGATGAGGATGAGTTGATGGAGCGAATGTCCGCAGCCAGGGACATTCGTCATCCGAATGTGGTCGCGATCCGGGAGGCACGCACTTCGCACCTCGACGATGTCCCGGTGGTCGTGGTTGCGATGGAGATGACCGAGGAGAACCTCGGCGACGTGCTGCGAGAACGCCTGCTTACACCCGTCGAGGGGCGTCAGGTCCTGGATGCTGTGCTGGCAGCTCTGGGCGCGCTGCATGGGCATGGGCTGGTGCATGGCCATATGGAAGCCAACAGCGTGCTGGCCATGGGCGAGACCATCAAGTTGCGCACGGACTGCGTTCGCCTGGGTGGGGCAGCATTTGCCGCTGCGGCCGCCGACGATGTCCGGGCCGCAGCGCGTATGGCTGCCTATGCCGTGACCGGGAGATATCCGTCAAACGAGAACGATGCTGTATTGCAGCTGTTGCCGGAGGCCATGGCCCGTGCGGTACGCCGCGCCCTGAGCGGAATGGCGGGAGCGACCGAAGTAGCGGCGCTGGCCGGGACGAAACTGGAACTGCTCCCCGATATCGAGCGCAGGACAACAAGGATCGAGCCGCTCTCAAAAAGTATGAAGGCGCCGAGCCCTGAAAGCGCCGCGCCAGCGGAGAGGGCCCCGGATCTGCCGGGTGAGTCGAAAATGGCGCACGAACCTGTTTCTCCGCAATCGCCGATGAAATCCAGAGAAGCCGTGCAGCGCGTGGTGGCAATGCGGGCGATTGATGTTCATGCGCAGGCTGCGCTGTTTGGCGAGCCGGCCATGTTGCCCAGTGAGCGGGAGGCCGCCGGCGGAGAGGCATCGGCAGAAGAGGCGGAAGGCGCACGCTGGCCCCGCGCCCCCTATGTCATCGCAGCCGCGATCGCCGTCGTTCTGGTAACAGTCTTCACCGTGTATGGCCTGCTGCACAGCCAGCCGGTGGAACAGAAGCAGGCTTCTCCTTCCGGCGCAGCAGCCGCGGCGACCGCGCTGTCTCCGAGCGCCGGGATGCGAAGGGTGGCAGTCGAGGCGCCGGAGACGACGGGGGTGGGCTGGCGCGTGGTGGCCTACACGTTCAACACCGAAGGCGAGGCGCGGGATGCGGCCAAGGCGCTGGCGCAGCGCTTCTCGCAACTGAATCCTCGTGTATTTGCCCCGAAGGGCGGGGAACTCTGGCTGGTAACGCTGGGTGGCATCATGAGCCGCGGCGATGCGCTGGTTCTGCGCGATCGCGCTGTCGACATGGGACTGCCGGACGATACGTATGCGGGGAATTTCCGCTAGGCAGGAAACGGCGGCTGAGAATCAGCGCGATCTCTTCTGTTGTTGTCGGCCCTGATTTTTTCCGCGAAGAAGGCTTCGGGAGCATGCACCCAGGGACAACCCGTTCGGGAGTCTGACGCATCAGAAAACCGCCGGGCGCTTCGTCTGTCCAGCCTTCAACCTGCAGGTTATTGAAAAGAGTGTCTGCGTTTTTCCGCTGTGCGGCCGAAGCGAAGATGCCGATTCGTAACAGTGCCGAATCTTATTTGTTGCCGGATTCGGGCGAACGTGGGCAGGCGTGAGAGACAGGGATGGGACGCACCATGGATGCGGAGTTAGAGTAGTCGAAGTGAACCGGGGCCTGCCTTGAACGTGCGAGAGCCAGCAAGACGATTGCGGGAACGAGGGGCGCAGCGCGCCTTTCTGCTGCTGGCGATCTTCGCCGCGGTCTCCATGATGACTCTCCTCGATGCGACGGCCCAGAAGCCTACGCGGGACGATGTGCAGGCCGCTTACCTTTATAACTTTGGGAAATTTGTGCGCTGGCCAGGTGATCCGAGCCGCCGCCCCATGCTGGTCTGCGTCGCCGGTGAGGATCCGTTTGCGGAAACGCTCAGAAAGCTGGTGGAAGGCGAACAGATCGACGGGCGGCCGCTCGAGGTTCGCAATCTGGACCGCCCCGACGGGGTGAGCGACTGCTCCATTTTGTTCATTGGGGCGGAGCAGCGCGACCGGGAAGACAGCTTTCTTTCTGCCGCAGCTGGCAAACCGATACTTACAGTCAGCGATTCGCCGGACTTTCTGGATCGCGGAGGCATGATCCAGTTCGTGCTGGTCGAGGATCACGTTCGTTTTGAGGTGAACCTCGACGAGTGCAACCGCCATCGGGTTGGGCTCAGCTCGGAGTTGCTGAAGGTGGCCGCAGCGGTGACTGCGAAATCGGCGGGAGGAACCAGATGAGGCCCGGCTCCTCTTCGATTTCGGCAAAGCTCACGTGGATGAACGTGGTGGTCAGCGCTACTGTCCTTGTGCTGGCCACGCTTGCGTTTTTCTCCTGGGACGTGATCTCGTTCCGGCGGGATCTGGTTCACAATCTCGAATCCTCGGCGCAGATTGTGGGAACCAACAGCGTATCTGCGCTGCTGTTTGACGATCAGCAGAGCGCCGCGACGACGCTGCAGGCCCTGAGGAATTCGCCGGATGTGGTTTCGGCGGCGCTGGTGACCACTGACGGCACCACGTTTGCCGAATACGAGCGGGGAGCGAACGTGGCGCCGGCCCCCGTGCGTGCTCTCGATCCCGGCACGAACGACCAGAGCTGGATCTCCGGAAGGCACGTCCTGCTGGCGCATCGCATTATTTTCCAGGGCAAGCCGGTGGGCACCGTCTATATTGCCGCGGAACTCACCGAAACCGGATCGAGGGCGCGACAGTACCTTGAGATTGCGATCGGCGTTCTGCTGATTTGCATGGCGGCTGGGCTTTTGATCGGTTCAGCAGCGCGAAGGCTGGTGGCGCGTCCCATTGTGGCCCTGGCGGAGACCGCGCGGCAGGTTTCACGGGAGCGCGATTACGCGGTGAGAGCAGCATCGCATCCCGACAACGATGAGATCGCCGTGCTGATCGATTCCTTTAACGAGATGCTGGGGCAGATCCAGGAACGCGATACTGCACTGAACCGGGCGCGTGAACAGCTGGAAGCGCGCGTACAGGAGCGCACCGCGGCGCTGCGGGCGGCCAATCGGGAGCTGGAGGCCTTCTCCTATACGGTGGCGCACGACCTGCGCGGGCCCCTCGATGCGGTGCAGGGGATGGTCTATATCCTCGAGGGAATCGAAGGCGAGAATCGGGTGGCCGAGCGAGTCGAGATCCTCGAGCAACTACGCCAGGCAACCCGCACCATGGCCTCCCTGATCGATGATCTGCTCAACCTGTCGCGGGCCAGCACCGCGGCACTGAAGCGGCAGAAGGTGGATATGACCGCAATTGTCACCGGGATTGCCGAGGGGCTGAGGCGCGGCGAGCCGGAGCGGCGAGTGGAGTTCATGATTGCGCAGGTCCCCGAGATAGAGGCCGACGAGGGACTCGTGCGCGTGGCGCTGGACAATCTGGTCCGCAATGCGTGGAAGTACAGCTCACGGCACGAGACCTCCTGTATCGAATTTGGAGCGATCAATCGGCGCGGAGAGATTATTTACTATGTGCGGGATGACGGCGCCGGCTTCGATCCGAAACTGAACGACCAGCTCTTCCAGCCCTTCCATCGCCTGCACAGCCGCAGCGAGTTTCCGGGTACGGGCATCGGTCTGGCGACCGTGCAGCGCATTCTCGCGCGGCATGGCGGCCAGATCTGGGCAGAAGGCGCCGTGGAGAAGGGCGCGACATTCTGGTTCACGCTGAAGAGCGGCGCTACGGCCGCAGCCTGACAGGGCAATTCCCCTCATCTGAGAACAAAACACCGCGCCACAGCAGCAGTCACGGCTGAGAATTCTCTAATCTTTCTGTCTGGAATTGGGGCATCGGTTCGCACTTCGCGGAGATGCGATGCCACCTGTAGCCGAGAACCGCCCTCCCGACCAGCCAAAAGCAGTCGCAGCCGCTGAGCCTGCGGCGACGCATCCTGCGGGCACGCCCGGGTCCCGCGTCGCCCTTGCGTCCGGTGCAGGAACTGCCCCGGCGCTGGTGGTTCGCGAAAACCAGACAAACGACGCAGAAGCCGAGGAGGAACTGCGCGACACCCGGCTCGATCGATTGCCGATGCAGCTGGACGTAACGGTGAAGGTTCAGTCCTTCCGTGTGCAGGATCTGCTGACGATGGAGGCAGGCACGGTTCTGGAGACGGTTCATGAACATACCCAGGATGTGCCTGTGCGAAGTGGCGGGGCGCTCCTGGTGTGGGCGGAGTTTGAAGTGCTGGATCAGCAGCTCGCGGTGCGGGTGACGCGGCTGGCGTGAATACGGCCCGGCCGGGCGCCGGGCAACTTCTGCGGGGAGGCCGGTGGACGGGAGTGACACGGTGAAACGAGGTCTGGAACTGACGAGAGTGGAGGAGCCGCGGATGAGGGGAGCGGGAACGATGGGGATGGTGCTGAATCCGGTCTTCGATGGAAGCACGCCCATGCCGCGCTACAGCTGGACGATGCGGCTGGGGCTCTGGCTGCGACGGCTGATGAGTCTGCCCACGGCCACTGAGATGCCGATCCGGCTGGAAGGCAGGCTGAATCTCGGTCCCAAGAAATCGCTCGTGCTTGTGAATTGCCGCGGCAAGAGCGTGTTGCTGGCGCTGGGCACAGAGACCATCACGCCCATCATGGAAGTTCCCGCACATCGGCGCCGCAAACGGGAGCCGCAGCCGTGAACTTCCTGCTCATCGCTGCGGTCAGGGCCCAGAACGGAGTTCCGGGGCTGGATTTGTCAGGCCCGCTCGGCAACAACAACTCCGTCCCCTGGACGATTGTCTTCACCCTGACCCTGCTGACTTTGTTGCCGGCGATTTTGCTGGCCATGACGCCGATGGTCCGTCTGCTGGTGGTGTTTCATTTTCTGCGCCAGGCGCTGGGCACGCAGACCGCTCCTTCCAATCAGGTCCTGCTCGGGCTGGGTCTGATGATGACCTGGTTCCTGATGCAGCCGGTCCTCATTCAGGTGGACCAGCAGGCGGTGGAACCGTATCGCGCGGGGCAGATTTCCGGCTGGGACGCGATCGACCGCGGCTCGGGGCCTCCCAAAACCTTCATGCTTCGCTACGCACGGGAAAAAGACCTGGCGCTTTTTGTTTCGGCATCGATGACCGCGCGTCCGCAAAAGCCCGAAGATCTGCCGATGCGCGTCGTGGTGCCGGCTTACATGCTGAGCGAGCTGAAAGCGGGTTTCGAGATCGGCGCCGTGCTCTTTCTGCCTTTTCTGCTGGTCGACATGGTGGTGGCGTCGATCACGACTTCCATCGGCATGTTCCAGCTGCCGCCGGTGGTCATCTCGACACCGCTGAAGATTCTGCTGTTTGTGATGGTGGACGGGTGGAACCTGCTCGCCGGATCGCTGCTGAAGAGCTTCTGAACGCAGGCCAACCGGAGGCAATGCAATGGGACCGGACGAAGCAGCCGAACTGATGCGGAATCTCCTGCGCGAGGCGCTGATTCTGGGAGCCCCGGTCCTGCTGGCGGCCTGTATTACGAGCTTCGTGATCAGCCTCTTCCAGACCCTGACCTCGCTGCAGGATCAGACCATTTCGACGGTGCCTCGTCTGCTGGTCGTCGTTGGGCTGCTGATGGCCGCACTGCCATGGTTTCTCGGCCGGCTGATGAGCTACACGCTTGGACTTTTCTCCGACTTTCATCGCTTTCTGGGGCTGGGATGACGCCCGACCTCGAAGGCCTTCTGGAATCCATGACCCTGGTCGCGGTGCGCATCAGCGGCTTGATGATCTTTGCTCCGGTCTTCTCCTCCTCGGCGATTCCTCCCCGGGTCAAGGTGGTGTTTGTGCTGGCGGTTTCGTTTCTGGTGGCGCCGGTCGTGGCGGCCTTTCCCGGTGCGCAGCCCCGGCTGGGAGTTCTCCCGGTCCTCGGAGAACTGAGCGTGGGCCTGGTTCTGGGTCTCACGCTTTCGCTGCTGTTCGAGGCCCTGGAGTTTGCCGGACAGGTGATCGGCTTTCAGTTCAGCTTTTCGCTGGTGAACGTGATGGATCCGAATGCTCCCGTTGAGACGCCGCTGATGGGTCAGATGTTTGGACTGCTGGGCACCCTGGTGGTCCTGGGAGCGGGCCTGCACCGGACTCTGCTCGCAGCGCTGCTGCGGACCTTTGCCACAGCGCCGGTGGGCACAGTGACGCTCGACCCGCGCGCGGGGATGGCCCTGGTGCCCATGGCGGGGGGAATCTTTTCGGCGGCCCTGCAGCTGACGGCGCCGGTGGTGGCGGCCACCCTGCTGGCCGAACTGGCCGTAGCGCTCGCCGGAAAAATGTCGCCGCAGTTGCCGGTGATGGCCATGACCGTACCGGTAAAGACGCTGCTCGGTTATGGGGTTCTGATCGGATCGCTCGCCCTGTGGCCGCACTGGATCGAAGCCCATTTCACGGCGTTGCTCGATGAAGCCGGTCACCTGTTGGCCGGAGCTGCGGGAGGCGTCTAGGCATGCCCGGCGATCGCACCGAGAAGGCCAGTGCGCGGCAACGCCAAAAGGCGAACGAGCGCGGCGATCGCGCGCGCAGCCGCGATCTGATGTCGGGCGCAGCGATGCTGGCCGGGGTGGCGGTGATGGGCGCGATTGCGCCGCAATGGATCGCGGGATGGGCCGGCGCGTACCGGGAACTGCTGGCCCTGGGGCAGCCTCTTCTGTGGGAGCGCGCGGGCGCAGCCGGGACAGCGCTGGCGATGCGCGGCATCCTGCTGAAGGCGCTCGAGCCAGTGGCGATCGTCTTTTTGGCGTCGCTGGCCGGTGCAATGGCCGCGGGCCTGGTGCAGGGCGGCGGATGGGCGCTCAATTTTGAGGCGCTCGCGCTGAAACCGGAACGGCTGAATCCTGCCGAGAACGCGAAGAACGTTTTCTCGCTGCGTGGCCTGGTCCGTCTGGGCAAGTCGCTGGTCCCGGTAGTCGCCCTGAGTTTCTTCGCCGTACACGCACTTGAGGCGCAGACGTCGGTTCCACCCCTGAGCGCCGCGCAGTTCCCGGACCTGTTCGCCGAGATGTACAACCTGCTGGTCGACGGGGCCTGGATTTTTCTCGGCTGGGCCGGAATCGATTACCTGATGGAATGGCGCAGCCGCGAGGATCGTCTGCGCATGTCGAAGCAGGATCTGCGCGATGAGTTCCGCGAGATGGAAGGCAGCCCGCAGGTCAAGGCGCGCATTCGCGGTCTCCGGCGGCAGATGCGGCGCCGGCAGATGAAGGCGGATATTGCCCGCGCCTCGGTGGTGGTCACCAATCCGACCCATTATGCGGTCGCGCTGAGCTTCGACTTCGAGACCATGGAGCCGCCCCGCGTTCTGGCCAGGGGCCGCGATCTTCTGGCCGCGCAGATTCGCGAAGAGGCGCGGTGGGCGGGCGTGCCTATTGTCGAGAATCCGCCGCTGGCCCGCTCCCTCTACCGCCAGGTGGAGCCGGGACAAACGATCCCCTATGAACTCTATGCGGCCGTGGCGTCGATTCTGGCCTGGCTCTACCGGCGGGAGGTCGAGGAGCGGGTTCGCCGCGAGCGGGCCGAGGCCGCCGCCCGGGGCAGGAAGGCCGGAGGCAACGAAGCTGGAAAGACACGGCGGTGAAGGCGGCCGGGACGAAGCAACCAGGAGAGCAGAGATGAGGGCAAAGCGATGAGCGCAGGAACCGTGGCAATGGGTGCGGTGGTCGAGGGAGGCCGGGGAAAAACATTGCGCAACCTGGCTCTGCCGGTAGCCGCGATCAGCGTTCTGTTCGTGATGGTGATCCCGGTGCCGGCCTTCGTCATGGACATGCTGCTGGCCTGTTCGATGGCGGCTTCGATTCTGGTTTTTCTGTCGGCTGTGCAGGTGCGGAAGGCGGTGGACTTTTCGGTGTTTCCGACGCTGCTGCTGCTTCTGACGCTCTTTCGCCTCTCGCTGAACATTGCCTCCAGCCGCCGCATTCTGCTCCATGGCAATGAAGGGACCGCCGCGGCAGGCAAAGTGATTGAGTCCTTCGGGCAGTTCGTGGTGGGCGGGAATTACGTTGTGGGATTTGTTCTCTTTCTCGCCCTGATCGCGATCCAGTTTCTGGTGGTGAGCCATGGTGCGGTGCGCACCGCCGAGGTGACCGCGCGCTTCACTCTGGACGCGCTGCCGGGCAAACAGATGGCGATCGATGCCGACATGAATGCCGGACTGATCGACGAGGCCACGGCAAGAAAGCGGCGCCAGACCATCGCCCACGAAGCGGAGTTCTACGGGGCGATGGATGGCGCGGCGCGCTTCAATCAGAGGGATTCTCTGGCCACCATTCTGATCACGGCGATCAATATCATTGCCGGACTGCTGATCGGAACCCTCCAGCAGGGCGTCGACCTGAGCGAAGCCGTACGCACCTACACGATCCTGACGGTCGGCGACGGTCTGGTGACGATGATCCCTTCCTTGCTGGTCTCCGTTGCCGGCGGTATGGTGCTGACCCGGGCCAGTTCGGCCGGTCAGCTGACCACCGAACTGGAAACGCAGCTGCTGGGCAAAGGCACCACTCTCTATGTCGCCAGCGGCGTGCTCGGCGCTCTCTGTCTGATTCCGGGTCTTCCCAAGCTGGCGTTTCTGCTGCCGGCCGTGGCGCTCGGATATGCGGGTAGCCGGGTGGCGAAACATGAAACTCCGGCAGCGGAAGCGGAGACAGGGAAAAAGGCGGCTGAAAAATCGGAGAGCCTCGCCCCGGCGCTGCGACTGGACGACCTGAGCCTCGAAATCGGGTTTCAGCTGATTCCCCTGGTCGATGAGAAGCAGGGAGGACAGATGCTGGGGCGCGTGAAGACGCTGCGACGGCATCTGGCGCAGGAACTGGGATTCCTCATTCCCCCGGTGCACATCTCAGACAATCTGCGGCTGAAGGCGCGCGAGTATGTGATTTCGCTGCGCGGGATTGAAATCGGGCGCTGGCAGACGGAGGGCAACTGCCTGCTGGCGGTCTCCTCCGAGCCGCATCCTCGTCCGCTTGCGGGCAAAGATGCGCGGGAGCCGGCCTACGGAGCCCCGGCACGCTGGATCCAGCCAGCGGGGGAAGAGGAGGCGCTGGCCGCCGGATATTCGGTGGTCGATCAGGGGACGCTGATCGGGACCCATCTGGCGGAGCTGATCCGCAGGCATGCCCATGAACTGCTGGGACGAGCCGAGACCAGGCGCCTGCTCGATTCGCTCTCCGAGAGCCATCCCAAGCTGGTCGAGGAGCTGGTACCGAAAGTTCTCTCCCTGGGCGAGGTGCAGAAGGTTCTCCAGCAACTGCTGCGGGAGCGCGTCTCGATTCGGGATCTGGGAACGATTCTGGAATCCCTGGTGGATGCGGCGCCGCAGAATCGCGGGTTGCCGCATCTGGTGGAGGCCGCGCGCCAGGCGCTGGGCAGGAGAGTGACCCAGGGGCTGGTGGACGCGGACGGAACGCTGCGTGTGATTGCCCTCGAACCGGCGCTCGAGGAGGAGTTGATGGGCCTGGTCTCGCCCGATCCCTCGGTGCGGCAGCTCACCGGCGGCGGGAATATCCCGATCCTGAAGCGCCTTGCCGATTCTTTGAAAAATCTCATGGGTTCGGCATCGTCTTCGGCCCAGCCCGTGCTGCTTTGCGGGAGTCCGGCCCGGTATCACGTGAGGCGCTGGCTCGAACCGGCGCTGCCGAGGCTCACGGTGATCGCCCCGGGTGAGATTTCGCCGGAGGTGCCGGTGCGCGCTGTGGGGATCGTCCGCCAGAACGGCTAAGACGCTGGCAAAACGGGTTTGCGCAGAATCGGGTTGCTCTCCCGGTTGAGGTGAAAGGGCAACGGAACGGCCGGGAGGCCAGCAGGCAGGAAGAGACAGCCGGAAGTGAGGAACGACGCGATGGAATATGCAGGGCAAACAGCGGGGAACTGGGAGAGACCGGCGCGGCGCGCGCGGGCAAAGACGGCCGAAGGCTCAGGCACGGCCGCCGAAGCGGGTGCTCGGGAGCCCCTGCAGGAGGAATCGCCGATCCGTGAAGAAGACCGGGAGCGGATAATGCTCGAGCACCTGCCCGCGGTCCGCTGGATCGCGCGGCGGATTCACGAGCGACTGCCGCAGCACGTCGATCTGGAAGACCTGATCAGCGCCGGAACGGTGGGGCTGCTCGACGCCTTCCGCAAGTTCGACCCGGCCAAGAAAGTGCAGTTTCGCAGCTATGCGCAATTCCGGATTCGGGGTGCGATTCTCGACAGCCTGCGCACCCTCGACTGGAGCCCGCGCGACCTGCGCCGCAAAGGCCGTGCGGTCGAGGAAGCGATCCGGCGGCTGACGGCCCGCTGCGGGCGGACCCCGACTGAGCCCGAGATCGCCCGCGAGATGGGGCTGGGTCTGGAGGAATATCAGCAGCTGCTCGGGGAGCTGAAGGGGCTGGAGATCGGCACCCTGCATCTGGAGCGCTCGGAAGATTCCGGTGAAGAGGAATTGGCGTACGTTCCCAACCACCCCGAAGACGATCCGCTGTTTCGCTGTTTGCGGGGCGAGATGCAGGAGCGCCTGGCCTCGGCCATCGAACAGCTGCCCGAGCGGGAACGCCTGGTGGTCACCCTTTACTACTACGAAGAGATGACCATGAAGGAGATCGGTCTCGCGCTGGGCGTGGTTGAATCGCGGGTCTCGCAGATCCACTCCTCGGCGGTCGTCCATCTGCGCGCCCGCCTCCAGGAATTCGGCGCAAAGAGGAAATGAGGCGGTATGGCTCTGGAAAAAGAACTCGGCCAGGAAGAAATTGACGCGCTGTTTCAGGCAGCGCGCGCCCACACCCAGGCGGCCCCTGAGCCTGCTCGCAGCCGGGTGCTCCCATGGAGCTTCTCACGCTCCGGACAGATCTCGAACGAGCAGCTGCGAGCCATCAGCATGCTCAACGACATTTTTGCGCGCAACCTCACCCACCATCTGGGCGCCTGGTTTCGCAGCCGGGTTCAGGTCAGCCTGGTGTCGGCCGAGCAGATTCAGTTCAGCGAATTTCTCCTGCGCGTTCCCGAACTGGCCTATGTCTGCTCGGTGCGCCTTGAGCCGTTGCGCGCCGTCTCCGTTCTGCAGATGGACCTGACCACTGCTCCCTCGATGATCGATCTGTTGCTGGGCGGGGAAGGCAAGGCCACCGAGCCGCGCGAGCTGACCGATATCGAGGAAGCCATTCTCTCCGGCGTCGTCGAAGCCATCTGCCGTGAGCTCACCACAGCCTGGCAACCCGTAGGGCTCAGCTTCAGCTTCGAGAAGCGCCAGATGCAGACGCAGACGCCGCGTTTGATCCCGGTCTCGGAAAAGACCCTCTGTCTGAGCTTCGAGCTGCGCCTGGCCGAAAGCAGCGGCCTGCTGAACCTGGCCTTTCCGGCTGTGGCTTCGAACACCATTCTGCGCCGCCTGGCCGGCGAGAGGTCCCGGCAGCGGCGCCACTCGATCGAGACGCGGAGGCGTATGGTCGAGCTCACCGGTGCATGCCGTACCGGCGCGGCCCTGCACCTGCCCGCCGTCCGTGTCCCGGCCTCCGCGCTGAGCAATCTTCATCCCGGCTCTTTGCTGCGCCTCAATTTGGCGTCCGGAAGCCCCGCGGAGTTTCGTGCCGGCGGAGTTTTGCTGTTCTCGGCCTCCGCCGTCGGCCACGAAGAGCATCGTGCTGCGCATCTGACGGCGTCCCGTGAGGCGAAGCCATGAACGACCCAAATTCCTGGATCGGGAAACTCGAAGCGGAGATTTCCGGCGAGCTCGGCCAGCCGGTGACCCTGGCTTCTGGCGGCGATCTTCCCGAGCCATCCCGGTGTTTTGCCGATGTCCTCGAGGTTCCCGGAGCGCGGCTGGTTCTGGCCGGCGACGGAGACGATACGGCGGCTTTTCTGGCTGAAGCCAGGGTGATTGAAGCCGGACAGCTGGACGCGGCCATGATCCGCGAGTTGTGGTCGGGCATCCTGGCCAGTGTTGCGGTCCGGCTGGGAGGCAAGGCCTCTCCGGCGCGGGGCCCGGACCCGTCCGGACAGCCCTGCATTCTCCGCCTCGGCGGCGCAGGTCTTCGGATGTCGCTCGCCGTGGAAGCGGCCGCAGGGACCCAGATCGCGGCGGCAGCCGAGGCCCAGACTGCATCGGGGCACGGGAGTGGAGCGGGCGGTACGGCGGGGAAGGCGGCGCCGAGCCTGCCGACAGCCGTCGAGAACGCTGGAAAAGTGCCCGCGCCCAAAGGCAACTTCGATTTGCTGCTCGAGGTGGAGCTGGATGCGTCGGTGCGCTTCGGATCGCGGGAGATCGAACTGAAGGAGTTGCTGGAACTGGGACCGGGCGATGTCGTGGAGCTGGACCGGCAAGTGGCCGATCCGGTGGATCTGGTTATCGGGGATCGGATCGTCGCGCGTGGAGAGGTGGTCCTGGTCAACGGAAATTTCGGGCTTCGGGTAACCGAGGTGGCCGAGCCGGTGCGGAGACTGGAGAGCATTCGATGCGTCTGGTAGGCGGAGGGTCTCCCGGGACGGGTTCGGGAGCGACGGCGGAGGCAGGCGCAGGCCTGCTGTTTCCGCGCTGCGGAAACCCGCGTTGCACAACCGGATGGATGCATTTGTGGCGTAGCCGGCGGGTTCCGATGTTCGAAGGACGATGGGTTTGCTCTCCGCAATGTATGGCGGATCGGGTCGCCGCTGCCGTGCGCCGCGAGTTGGATGGCGGAGACTCGACCCCGGCTCCGCGCCCTCACCGGCTGCCGATGGGGCTCATGCTCATCGACCAGGGAAAGATCACGCCGGAGCAGCTGCAAAAGGCGCTCGAAGGCCAGCGACAGGCGGCGGCCGAGAGCGGAGAATCGGTGCGGCTGGGGGAGTGGTTGCTCCGGAGCGGCGTTCTCTCCGAGCCGGCGCTGACCCGGGCGCTGAGCGCGCAGTGGAACTGCCCGGTCTTTACCCTGGCGGATTACCACCCCGAAGAGGTGGCAGGTGCGATGCCCCGATTCCTTACCGAGGCTCTGGAAGCCCTGCCGCTGCGAGCTCCCGGGGGGCGGCTGCTCTACGTGGCCTTCGCGGGGCGCGTGGATCGCAGCCTCAGTTACGCGCTCGAGCGGATGAGCGGTCTGCCGGTGGCCGCCGGGATCGCCCCGGATTCAGAATTTCGCGGTGCTCAGGCGCGGTATCTCGCGACGCCGGCTCCCCGGGTCCGGCTGCTGGAGGCGGCCAGTTCCTGGATTCTCACCCGCACGATCACGAAACTGATCGAAGCCGAACGGCCGGTGGAAGCGCGGCTGGCGCGCGTCCATGAGTATTACTGGCTGCGCCTGTGGCGCCGCCAGCCCGAGGGCCTGTCTGCCCCGGATGCGGTCGAAGATCTGCTGGCCACCGTGGGATCCGGAAAACGAAATCCGGAGTAAAGAGAACGGCGATTCCGCCGATAAGAGCAGTGGAGGGCGCTGCGCAATGGCCGGAATAACGGTGCTGATCGTGGACGATTCGTCGGTCATGAGGAAGATTGTGGAAAGGGCCCTGCGCCAGGCGGGGCTGGACCTGGCCCGGGTGGTCGAAGCGGGGAGCGGCCGGGAGGGTCTGGAAGCGCTCAGCCGCGACCCGGCGGACCTGATCGTATCCGACATCAATATGCCCAGCATGGATGGGCTCGAGTTCCTGCGCCAGATCCAAAGTCAGGGGCTGGCCCGCGGCGCGCCGGTGGTCATGATTACGACCGAAAGCGGCGAGGAGCATGTTCGCGAGGCGCTGGCCGCCGGGGCTCAGGGATACATCCGCAAGCCGTTTACACCGGACCAGGTGCGGGATCGGGTTCTGCCCCTTCTGACCCCGGCCTGAAACAGGACGAGGCGTTTCGGGGCGTACCCGGAACCGACAGAGGAACCATGAAAGAGGAAGGTAAAAGGAATGGGCACGGGAACGGCGGCGGTGTCGGGCGCAAGGAAGAAAATCAACGTCACGCGGTTCGAGGAGTTTCTGGATCGGGCGACCGATGAGGTGTTCAGTACCATGCTGGGATCGGGTTGTGCACCGACGCAGGTCTCCGTTGCCGGCGATCGCGGAGCGATCTCGGCGGTGATCGGCCTCGCCGGGGCGATGAGCGGATCCCTCGTGCTGCACGCCGGCAGCGCCGCGGCCTGCCGGATCGCGGCGCGCATGACCGGAGTGGAGCCGGAGGAGGTCGATGCTCTGGTGCGGGATGCGATCGGGGAGGTATGCAACATGGTGGCGGGAGCCTGGAAAGGATTCGATCCCCTCCTGGCCTCAGGCTGCCTCCTTTCGACGCCAACCGTGGTGGCTGGAACCAGCTACGAACTCTTCAGCCAGCGCGCCCCTATTCGGATCGAGCGTCAGTACGCCTTCGAGGATCTCACCTTCACGGTCACGATCTTCTGCGAGGTTTTACCAGTCTGAGACTTCTCTAATCCTTCCGATCCCCTCATGGCTCTCCTGGTGCAGCAGTCTGCGGCAGGAGGGCCGGAGCGGTGGACAGCGGCTATTACGCGGCGTTTTCGGGCTGGCTGGCGCGGAGCCAGGCGCTCGATCTGACCGCGACCAACCTGGCCAATGCGGGAACCGCCGGGTATCGTGCCGAGCGCGATTACTTCCGTTCGGCCATCGTCGGGCCCGATGCACTCAACTCGCAGCTGAACACCACCGTGAATGCCTTTGGGGTGCTCGGAGGCAGCCGACTCGATCTCGATCAGGGCGCGCTTACCCCCACAGGGAATCCCCTGGACCTGGCCATCGAAGGCGACGGCTTTTTTGCCATTCAGACGAAGCAGGGCGTGCGCTACACCCGCGACGGTCAGTTTGAGCGCGCCCAGGACGGGACACTGACCACCCAGGCGGGGGAACCCGTTCTCGATGCGCGCCAGCAGCTCATTCGTATCCCGGGGGGAGAGATCGCGGTTGGATCGGATGGTGTGGTTTCCGTCCAGGGCGCCACGGCCGGCAAAATCGCAATTCTCAGATTCGCTCCGGGCGATGCGTTGACGGCGGAGGGCGCGAACCGTTACGCGCCCGCAGACGGTGCCGTCCCGGCTGCCGCGACCGGAAGCATCCATCAGGGCGTGCTGGAGAGCTCGAATCAGGACGTGATTCACGGCAGCCTGCAGCTGGTGCTGATGCAGCGCCAGTCAGAAATGATGGAAAAGGCGGTTTCGATGTTCTCCAACGACCTGGACAAAACGGCAAGCGAAGATCTGCCGCGCGTACCTTAGCCCGCGCGGCCTGAGGAGGAAACGATGATTCGAGCCTTGTATACCGCGGCCAGTGGCATGAGCGCGCAGCAGCTGAATCTGGACACGATCGCCAACAATCTGGCGAATTCGTCGACGGTGGGCTTCCGCCAGCGGCAGCTGCAGTTTCAGGACATGATTTACCAGAACCTGGTGACGCCAGGCGCGGCGCAGAGCCAGGAGACGGTTTCGGCAGGACTGCAGATCGGTCTGGGAACGAAGTCGGCGGCCAGCGAGGTCATCATGACCCAGGGCGACCTGAACCAGACCAACAATCCGCTGGATCTTGCCATTCAGGGGACCGGCTTCTTCCAGGTCTCTCGGCCCGACGGAACCCTGGCTTATACACGCGCCGGGAACTTCTATCTCAATAACCAGGGAACGCTGGTGGATGCACAGGGCGATTCCGTGGTGCCCAGTATTACGATCCCGGCCAATGCTACCGCCGTCACGATCACACAATACGGGGTGGTCAACGCGACGCTGCCTGGGCAACAAAATCCAGCGCAACTGGGGCAAATCCAGCTGGCGACGTTCGTGAATCCTGGGGGCCTTGAAAGCGTCGGCTCGAACCTTTTCACAGCAACTCTGTCGTCCGGCGATCCGGTGCTGGGCAATCCCGGAGGCACGGAGGGGCTGGGGACCCTGCAGCAGGGCTATCTCGAGAACTCGAATGTGGACGTGGTGGGGGCCTTCGTACAGATGGTTCTGGCCCAGCGCGCCTATGAGAGCAATTCGAAGGTGATTCGCGCTGCGGATGACATGTACAGCCAAGTCAATAATATGGCGCGGTGATCGCATGAAGCACTGGATAGTTCTGGCAGAGATAATCATCGCTTCGCCTGTTGCTTTCGGCGCCTGCGGTCCCGGTTCCGCCGTGCGCGACTGGGCTCTGCATCGGGAATGGCGTGTCACCTGCGACGCAGAGCATCCGGAGCGGCCAGCCAGCCTGATCGAAGTTCCCTGGACCGCGCCCACGCGCGATCCGGCCCTCGGCACCGAGCGAACAGCCGGCAACGAGAATGCGTCTGCGCCCGAGGTTCGCCGCGGGATGCGTGTGACCCTGTGGCGTGGCGAAGAAACCGCAGAGGTGCACCTTTCGGGTATCGCGCTGGGCACGGCCCGCCGCGGCCAGAAAGTGAAGGTCAGGGCGGGGCTCGGGGTCCTGGTGCTCGATGGCATCGTCCGTGGTCCTGGGCTCGTCGAGCTGACGACACGAAAGGAGTGGCATTGATGCCAAAGGGAAGCAGAGTCGGGGTTGGGCTGGTTGCATTGCTCCTCTGGGCGGGGTGCGGGTTATGCGGTGCGTCGAAAGCGAAAAAGCCTTCTCCGGAAAACACGCCTCCGGATATAGCCCTGCACGACTACATTGCACGCGTACGCGCAGAGAAGGCGGCCGAGGTGCTGACGCCGGGCTCGATCTGGTCGCCGACCGGAAGGCTTACCAATCTGGTCAGCGATGTGAAAGCGGTGCGTACTCACGATCCGATCGCGGTTGTGGTCTCGGAGAGTTTGACGGCCTCAACCGACGGAACCGTGAAAAACCAGCGCGCATCGACGGCCAGCTCCCAGGTTTCGGCGCTGCTGGGCAAGCTCTCGACCAGCAACGCCCTGAACAATCTGCTGAATCAGAGCTCGGCGTCGTCCCTGAACGCGCAGGGGCAAAGCGTTACCGACTCGAGCATCACCACCACACTGGGGGGTGAGGTCGCCGATGTGCTGCCCAACGGAATGCTGGTCATCCAGGTCGTGCGGCAGCTGACTTTCAACCAGCAGACGCAGCTGATCCGGTTGCGGGGCCTGGTGCGGCCTGAAGACGTCAATGCACAGAACCAGGTGCAGTCGACGGCCATCACCGACATGGAACTGGAAGTTGTGGGCAAGGGCATCGTGAACGACGCCACTTACCGGCAAAATCCCGTGGTGCGGTTGATTGAGAAGCTGCTGGTCTTCTGACATGAGGCATGCCATGACGCTGGGAACTAAAAGGCGGGTGCTGGTCGGCGGGTTGATGGCCGTTCTCTTTGCCAGCAGCACCCTCCAGGGTGAAAATACCCCCGAGCCAATTTCGAAGATGAGGCTGACGCGCGTAAAAGATGTCGCGTCGGTCGAGGGCGTGCGCGATAACCAGCTGGTGGGCTATGGAATTGTGGTGGGTCTGCACGGAACCGGCGACAGTTCACAAACCGTTTTTCCGCTGCAGACGCTGGAATCGGCGCTGGAGCGAATGGGGGTAAGCCTGCAGGGCAACGCCATGGCGTCCATGTTGCAGACCCGCAATATGGCGGGGGTCTTTCTGTCCGGAACACTGCCCGCGTTTTCCGAGCCGGGCTACAAGGTGGACGTGACGGTGTCGTCGGCCGGCGATGCCCGGAGTCTGGAGGGCGGGGTGCTGTTGCTGGCTCCGATGTTCGGACCCGATGGCCAGATTTACGCGGAGGCGCAGGGGCCGATGGTCCTGGGCGGTTACGCGGTGACAGCCAACGGGAGCAGCAAGTCCGTGAATTATCCGACCACGGCGCGCATTCCTTCCGGCGCGATTGTGGAAAGAGGTGTGCCGGTCGATCTGGCGAAAATGCGGACGATTTCCCTGCTTCTGGATGATGCGGATTTTCATACGGCCGAAGGGGTGGCGGCGGCGATCGACCGGGAGCTTGGGCGGGCGGCAGCGCATGCCGTGGACAGCCGCCGGATCGAAATTGAGCCTGCCGCGAAGGAGGATATTCCCGCGCTGCTGGCGCGTGTGGAAGAAATCGAGGTCGACGTGTATCCGCGCGCGAAAGTCGTTGTGAACGAGCGGACCGGGACGGTGGTGATTGGCGGTAGTGTGCGGCTGCAGCCGGTAACGATTCTGCACGGCGGCCTGGTGGTGAATATTGTCAGTCATATGGAGGTTTCGCAGCCGAACCCGATGGCCCAGGGAACCACACAGATCGTGGAGCAAACGACCTTGCAGGCGCAGGACAAACCTGCCAACCGTATTGTCCTGAAGGAGGGCGCCACGGTGGACGATTTGGTGGAAAACCTCCAGCAGATCGGAGCGACGGCGCGCGATATCGTTTCGATTCTCCAGGCCATGAAAGAGGCAGGCGCGCTGGAAGCGGAACTGGAGGTTCTGTGACCATTGGGGGAATAGCGG
>Ga0335075_10006185_pt1 | contig 18506 bp, 19 predicted proteins | sample Lox_Sample_24_FD_206723 | JGI IMG/M metagenome (GOLD analysis project Ga0335075, IMG submission 206723) | Soil microbial communities from Loxahatchee National Wildlife Refuge, Florida, United States - Lox_Sample_2.4 | ecosystem: Environmental > Terrestrial > Soil > Wetlands | place: USA... | reverse complement strand
GCGATCGCTTCCGGCGGCAGAGTCACCGGATCAAAGCGGAAGGTCAGACCAGTCATGGGGCTTCTCCCTGCCAGTTCGTGTCGAAACCCGCGAAGCTGTGCGGGATGCGATGGATGTCGGCAAGCAATTCACGTTGCAGGCCGGGCGGCGTATCGGGCGGGAAGTGCAGGTCGATGGAATCCGCCACGCCGCCAAAGCGTTCCCGTATTGCGCCCGCAAGCTGATCGAACGTGCCGACGGCGGCAAATATTTGCACAACCTCGTCCGGCACCTGCTGCGCCATCGCGTCCCAGCTTCCTTCCACCGACATCCGGTGCAGCTTCAGCCCCAGATCCTGCAAGCCATGCAAAGCGAGGATCGGCATGTAGGTCCGTGTGGAACCATAGAAGCCGATGCGGCGACGCACCTTCTCCATGCCAGCTGCAACGGTTGCCTCATCCGCGCCGGTGATGATGAACCCGCCGCCGTGGATATCGAGATGCAAACGGCTGCGGCCGGAGCGCCGCATGCCCTCCATCAGGTTCGGCAGGCAGACTTCTTCCAGGTAGCGCCGTGAGCATAGCGGATGCAGCCGCACGCCATCGGCGACCTGGCCGGCGACGCGCAGCATGGCCTCACCGACGGCGGCGATCGCCACCGGAGGCATCGGAAGACCGGTCGGCTCCGGCGAGAAATCCGGAGTCATTAGCGACAGCGTGTAGTTTGCGCTTTCGAATTTCAGCGGTCCGCGCGTTTCCCAGCAGCGCCACACCGCACGCAGCGCATGCACGTAATCGCGCAGCCGCGGCGCGGGCGGAGTCCACGCCACGCCGAAGCGGCGTTCGTTGTGTCCCTTCACCTGGCTGCCAAGCCCCAGCACCAACCGACCATTGGAATTGGCGTGCAGGTCCCAGGCCTGCTGCGCCATCACCGTGGGGCTACGAGGGAACGCGACGGCAACCGATGGCGTCAGCTCCACGCGCTGCGTTGTGGTGGCGGCGAAGGCGAGCGGCGCGTACCAATCGTGCCCGAGCTCCACTGTCATTACCGCATCGAAGCCGGCTTCCTCGGCGGCACGCGCGTTGGAAGCGGCAGCGCGCCAGTCGTTTTGCGGCAGCGCCGTGAAAATCCGCATGCTCAGCCGCGCGCCAGGCGGCGTTCCACGAAGAACAATCGGTCCTGGCCCCAGAAGATCTCGTCGCCGATCACGTAGCTGGGGGCGCCGAATACGCCCCGATCGAGCGCGGCTTGTGTATCGGCAATGCGCTTCTCGGCCCAGCGTGATTCCGCGCCGAGTTTCATGACGGCATCAGGGTCAAGGCCGATTTCGCGGATCAGCCCGCCAAGCGTTTCCGAATCGCCGGTGTTCTTTTCCTCCTGCCATAGCGCCTTCAGCACGCGATGCGCGAGCCTGATGGCCGGAGCGTCGCCTTGGGTCTCGCGCAGCGCGATCACGCAGCACGCGGCGGCTTGTTCGTTGGCGGGAAAGTGTTTCGGCTGGATGTTGATCGGAACGCCCAGGTACTCGCGCCAGCGGCGCAGTTCCATCAACCGATACGCCTGGCGCTGCGGTGCGCGCTTCGGCAGCGGCAGGCCACCCGAGGCAGGGAAGATGGCGCCGAAATCCACCGGCCAGATGCGCAGGCTGGCGCCATGCGCCATGGCCATTGCCTCGATGCGCGCCGCGCCCATGTGCGTCCAGGGCGAATTAAGCGAGGCGTAATAGTCGATGTGCAGAACCATCGGCGCTCCCTTCCCGGCAGGATTTCACCGCGATCCTGGGGGAGCGCCGTGGGTTGGGCAAGCGCGCCGGCTGATCAGCTCCGCAGCTTGTACCAAGGATGCGGCAGTCCCGGTGTCTTCACGCGCAGCGTATAGACCGAAGAGCTCGCAGTGAGCAGCAGTGTGCGCAGGTCCGGGCCGCCGAAGGCGACGTTGGCGCAGACCTCCGGCGTCTCGATGATGCCGGCCCGCGTGCCATCGGGTTGGAACACCCACACGCCGCCGGTGCCCGTGCAGAAGACGCAGCCGGCGGCATCCACCTTCATGCCATCCGGCACGCCGTTGGTGCCATCACACGACATGTCGGCGAAGATCCGGCGCCGCACCATGGCGCCGGCGCTGTCCAGCTCGATCGCATGGATGTACTTGGTCCAGCGCGTATTTGCGACGTAGAGCGTGCGTTCGTCCGGCGACAGCGCCAGCCCGTTCGGATATTCTACCCCCGCGACCATGCTGACGCCGCCATCCGCTGCGACGCGATACACCGCAGCATCGAGTTCGCGTTCGCCCAACGGCACGCGATAGGACGGATCGGTAAACAGGAGCGCACCGTCCGAGGCGCAGATTACGTCATTGGGGCGGTTCAGGTGCTTGCCTTCGAATCGGTCGAGCAAGGTGGTGACCATGCCATCCGCCTCGGTGCGGGTCAGGCGGCGGCCATCGCCCTCGCAATTGATCAGCCGGCCTTGCAGATCGAAAGTGGTGCCGTTGCCGCCCTGCGTTTCCCGCACGAGTTGCGATTGCTCTCCCAGAACCATGCGATACAGCTTACTGGCGCGAACATCGACGAAATAGAAGAACCCGTCGGGATGCCATAGTGGCCCCTCGGTGAAGACGAAGCCACCTGCCACGCGCTGCAGAGCGGTTGTTTCAAGGATATCGGACAAGGTGGCCATCTTGGTTGCTTCCCCGTTGTGTCGGTGTTCGCGCCATCTGGCCCTGTTTGGCAGGGCAGGTCAAATGCGCACGGACTATCATAGCGTTCGCATTTGGGATCGATCGGGGCTGCAGCATGCGGCGCATCCGCGAAGCCAGTACCCAGCGCGGCAAAGTCAGTCAGGTTATCACCGATTTCCGCAGAACAAGAATTGCTTGAGGCTGTCCCCATGCCCCCAGGCGCGTTAACCGAAGGGTTAAGTTTTTTCCTCACTGGCCCCGTGTCATCTGTGAAATCTGTGGTAAACTTACGTTCTTTCATGCGTACTGCACGGACGAATTCACGGTCTGCCCGTGACTGTGCGCCTGGTCAGCCGGATTGAGTAGCGGCGGATTCTATTAACGCATCCGACAGGGAATATTTGATTCCCTGTTTCATCGAAATCTGTTACCCTTGCTAATGACTCGTCGATCTACCATGCAACCGGCAAAGCTCCAAAAAATGAGAATTGAGAAATATACAAATTGCCTGGGTCGGGAAGAGGCGGTCGCACAGGCATCCGTTGCGTCAGGCCCCAAACCGCCACCCGCCTCGGAAAACAACGCTGTCAGCGGTACTGTTCTGTATGCGGAGGTCGCCGTCACCATCCGCCGCTCACGGGCCGAGGTCGCCGCCGTCATGTTTGATCCCCGCTACGATACCGACTGGATCGGCCACATCCGCGGATCAGCCAAGATGGCACCCGGCCCGATCAGGCGGGGCACGCAGATCGCGCGCGAATGGCGCTGGTTTGGCCGCACTATCGCCGAGACCACCGAGGTGAAGGAGCATGTGCCCGATCGCAGCATCGCCATGACCACGCAATTGCCATTTGGCCTGCGCATCCGCTACACGCTGGAAGGTATTCCGGAAGGAACGATTGTGCGCATCCATGCCGAGGGACGCACAACAGGGGTCTTCCGTTTTGCCGCTCGATTGCTCGATGCCTTGCTCCGATCCGCCGTCATCCGCGATCTTCACCGGCTTAAAGCGCTGGTGGAATCAGGTGCCCTGCGCGGGCCGCCCATCTGAACATTGGGTGCCGCAAGCGCGATTTAGACCACTCTCCGTCAGCGCGCGTTGCTATCGGCCGACTATCGGCGCGCGGCTGGATCACTGTGCCAAGGAGGGCGCGCGGCGGCCGTGCCGAAGCGGTGCCAGAACGCGGCCGCCAGGTGTCTTCTGGCGATCGCCCGTTATTGCGAGGCGCGTGGCGCCGCAGCAATCTCCGCCGGGTTGATGCACAAACCTGCCATGCACCACGCGATCAGATTGCGTCCGGGGTCGTCGTGAGACGGGTCAAGCTTGACAGGGTGTGAAACACGCTGCGCACTGGAGAACATTGCATGCACTTCGGTATCGCGATCCCCACTGCCGCCGACTCCTGGCGCCTGGTCCGGCGCGCCGAGGAACTCGGCTTCCATCATGCCTGGTTTTTCGACACGCAAATGCTGTCAGCCGATCCCTTCGTGGCGATGGCAGCGGCAGCGATGAAGACCACGCGTATCCGGCTTGGCACCGGCGTGCTGATCCCATCCAACCGCATCGCCCCGGTGGCCGCAAACGCGCTGGCCTCGCTGAACAAACTGGCTCCCGGACGGATCGATTTCGGTATCAGCACCGGCTTCACCGGCCGCCGCACCATGGGCCTGCCCGCCGTGAAGCTGTCCGACATGGCGGACTATATCTGGGTGGTACAGGCGCTATGGCGTGGCGAGACCGTGGAAACGGAGTTCGACGGCAAGCGCCGCCAGATCCGTTTCCTCTCGCCCGAACTGGAACTGGTCAATCTGAAGGATCCGATCCCGCTCTACATCGCCGCCAGCGGCCCACGCGCCCGCACACTGACGGCGAAACTCGGCGCGGCCTGGATCGACAACGTGGCAGACCCGGAACGCGGCGCCGTCACCCTGGAGACGATGCGCGGTATCTGGACGCAAGCCGGACGCGCGGCGGATGCGCTGACCGCGGTTGCCTGGATCGGCGGCGCGGTGCTGGAGGACGGCGAGCCGGCCGACGGTCCTCGCGCCATGGCATTGGCCGGACCTCGCGCCTCCATGCTGCTGCACCGTGCCGCCGACGCAGCGCTGGCCGGTTATCCCGCTCCCGTCGCGATGCTGCCGGAATTCTCCCAGGCGGTGGAAGCCTACATCGCCCATGCCCGCACCTTCGAGCCCGCCGGCGCCTATTATCTTGCCAATCACCGCGGCCACCTGATGTATGTGCGGCCCGACGAGCGCTCCTTCATCACCGCTGACATGCTCCGCAAGACATCGTTCATTGGCACCGCAGCAGACCTGATTTGCCGCATCGGTGCTCTACGCGACGCCGGATTTTCGCAGGTCGTGTTTTCGATTCCTCCCGGCCAAGAGCATGCCATCGAGGACTGGGGTCGCATCCGCCGCGCGTTCGATTGACAGAAACCTCGTCCGCGCGCGCAGGGGAAATCGAGCCGCGAAGCGGCGAGGATGAGGGTCATCGGGTCGATACGCCACCTTCCTCTATCTCCGTACTCGCAGAAACATACGCAGCACGGCTTTACTCGTCGCAATCCTTGCCATGCCCTTCTTCCGCAACAGCGCCGTCAATCTGCTGAACCTGCACTACGGCATCCACACCGTCGTGCTGAGCGGCGCCGATGCGTTCTTCCTGATTTATCTCCTCAAGACCGGTATCCCGATCCCCGGGGTATTGGTCTCGCTTGCCCTGATCCTGATCGTCCGTTTCATCATCCGCCCGTTCGTCATTCCGCTTGGCACACGCTTCGGCCTCCGCACCCTTCTGATTGCGGGTACGCTCCTCACCGCGCTGACCTACCCGTTGCTCGCGGCAGTCCGGGGCATCGGCCCCATGCTCGCGGTCGTCATCGCCGTCGCCTCCATCGGAAGCACGCTTTATTGGACCGCCTACCACGCCTGGTTCGCGCGGCTCGGCGATGACGAGCACCGCGGGCAGCAGATCGGTGCGCGTGAAGCGCTTGCCGCTATCGTCGGCATCCTCAGCCCGCTGCTGACCGGATGGATGCTCGTCTCGTTTGGCCCCGCTGTGGCGTTCGGCGCCAGTGCCATGGTCGGCGCGGCCTCTGCACTGCCCTTGCCGTGGGTGCCGGACGCGCGGGTACACCCGCAAGTGCCCGGCATGTTGCGCGCCGCGTTCCCCGCCGTGTTGTTGTTTGCCGCCGATGGCTGCGTCGGCGCAGGTAACGTCTTCGTCTGGCAAATCGCACTATTTGTTTCGATTGACGAAAACTATCTCGGCTATGGCGGTGCGCTCGCCTTCGCCGCATTGGCCGGTGCCGTGGGAGGCATGACACTGGGACGACACATCGATGCCGGCCACGGCAAGCGCGCCGTTTGGTACGCGCTGAGTGTGATCGCGCTGATGGTCCTGCTACGCGCCGCCGCCACGGGACACGCCGCGCTGGCGGTGATGGCGAATGCGCTCGGATCGCTGGGCTATTGCCTCTACATCCCCACGGTGATGACGCCGGTCTACACCATGGCAAAACGTTCGGCCTGCACGCTGCGGTTCCATGTTGCCACCGAGGGGGGTTGGGATCTCGGTGGCGCCGCTACTCTCCTGGCCGCGGCATTCGCGACCGCGCGGCACATCCCGCTTTCCGCTGCCATCTTGCTGGCACTGCCCGGCGTTGCGGCCATCGCCGTATTGCTGCGACGCTACTACGGGCTGGTGCCAGCGATGGGCCTGGGACCGCGCGATTGAATTCAGGCAGAAAACCGCAGGTGATCCACGCCGCCGCGCCCCGCCCGCATCCGGTCGCCGACCCTTCTGCCGTGCGCGGTTTCATCCGGGGCGGGTCGGCCGCCAGGCCGGTGGTCAATTCGCAATGACATCAAACAAACTGTGCCACGTTCCCCTGATTCCGGCTACCAGTTTGCCGGTCTCATTACGCCTCGCAGCCCTCGTCGCGCAACAACTCGGCCACCGCCTCCACCGGCACGTCGCTCGCGGTGAAGGCCTGGCCGATTCCGCGTGCCAGCACGAAGTTCAGTGCCCGGTCCCTCACCTTCTTGTCGCGCCGCATATGCCCGATGAGCGTTGCCGCGGAAAACCGTCTGTTCAGCACAGCAAGTTCCGCCGGCAACCCTACCGCAGCGACATGCGCCATAACGCGCCCAGCATCCGCAGCGGAACAATGCCCCAGCCGCGCGGACAACTTGAACGCCAGGCCAAGCCCGACCGCCACACCCTCGCCATGGAGCAATCCGCCATTGTAGCCGTATTCCGCTTCCAACGCGTGGCCGAAGGTATGGCCGAGATTCAGCAGCGCCCGCCCATCATTCGGCTTTTCCTCGCGTTCGTCGTCGCCGACCACGGCCGCCTTGAAGGCGCAGGCACGCAGGATAGCCTCGGCCTGCGCATCGCGCTCTCCGCCAACGACCCCGGCACCGTTGCGCTCGCACCAATCGAAGAACGCGGCATCGCCGATCAGCCCTGCCTTGGCGATCTCGGCATAGCCTGCGCGCAGTTCGCGCGGCGGTAAGGTATCGAGCGTCGCAGTATCGGCCAGCACAATGCGCGGCTGGTAGAACGCGCCGACAAGGTTCTTGCCCTGCGGCGTGTTCACCGCAGTCTTGCCCCCGACCGACGAATCGACCTGGGCAAGCAACGTGGTGGGAATTTGCACGAATGGCACGCCACGTAGCACGGTCGCCGCGGCAAAGCCCGCGAGATCACCGACCACGCCGCCGCCCAGCGCGATGACGGCGGTGCGCCGCTCGATCCGCGCTTCCAGCATCTGGTCGAGGACGGACAGATAGGATTGCAGGCTTTTCGAAGCCTCGCCCACCGGCACCACGATCTGCTGCATGGCCACGCCAGTCTCCGCCAGACCGCGTTGCAGTGCCGGCAGATGCAATTCGGCAACCGTCGCATCGGTAACCACGATCGCCCGCTTCTGCGGCAGCACCGGCGCCAGCAATGCACCCGCACGCGACAGCAGGTTGTCGCCGATCACCACGTCGTAGCTGATGGAAGGCAGCGTCACCGACAGCCGCCGTGGCGGCTGCCATGCGAGCAATGCATCCATCACCTGCGCGGTGGTGGCATCCGGGGTTTCGTCGCCGCAATCGACAATCACGTCGGCCTCCGCATAGATCGGGTAACGCTGGTCGATCAGGCGTTGCAGGATCTCCGCCGGGTCGCCGTCGTTCAGCAGCGGGCGATGATCGCGCCCAGACACACGCCGCACCAGGGTCGGTAGGGGGCAGCGCAGCCAGATCGTTACGGCATCGGTGCGCGCTGCCGCACGCGTCTGCGAATCCATGTACGCGCCGCCGCCGAACGCCAGCACCATCGGATCACCGGCCAGCAACCGGCGAATCACGCGCCGCTCGCCGTCGCGGAATGCGCGCTCGCCGTAGCGCGAGAAAAGTTCCGGCACGGTGCAGCCGGCGGCGAGTTCAATCTCGGCGTCGGCATCGCGAAACGGCAAGCCCAGTCGTGCGGCAAGCCGTCGGCCGATCGAGGTCTTACCAGCGCCCATCAACCCGACCAGCACGATGCTGCGTCCGGCCAGGTTTTTTGGCGGGGACATTGCCTCCTTCACGGCAGTGTTGCGTGTCATGGCCGACGAGGCTAGCACAGCGCCGCGCGGGCAGCCCAGTGGATTGCTTGCGGAACGATTCGAGGGGCGGGGGGCCGCGTCCATGATCCGCATGTTTCTGATCGTCGTGGCTCTCGGCGTGCTATTGCTCGCGGGGGGCGTGGTCTACCTAGGCATGTTCCCGCCGAATCCGCCGCAGCACGCGGTGGAAAAAACCTTGCCAATCGACAAGGTCCAGACGCAAATGCAGGGCCAGACCCAGACGCAGGGCCAGACCCAGACGCAGACGCAGGGCCAGACGCATTAATCATGGATCGCCATGTTGAGGCGTTCCTTGAGATGCTGGCCGCGGAACGTGGGGCGGCACGCAACACGCTGGTGGCGTATGAAGCGGACCTGACGGATTTTGCAACGTTTGCGGGCTCGCGCGGGCAGCCGGTGGCGGGCGCCGATGCGGCGACGTTACAAGCCTATATGGCAGGTCTGGGCAAGGCCGGTCTGGCGGCGCGCACCGCGGCGCGGCGGCTGTCCGCACTGCGCCAATTCCATCGGTTCCTGCTGCGCGAAGGCATGCGGACGGATGATCCCACCGGCTTGCTCGATACGCCGCGGCTGCCGCGTGCGCTGCCGAAATATTTGAGCGAGCAGGAGGTGGATTCGCTGCTAACTGCAGCGGGAGAGAAGGCAGGGCGGCCGGGACTGGTGGCGTTGGCGGCGCTGGAGATTCTGTACGCGACGGGGATGCGGGTCTCGGAACTGCTGTCGCTGCCGCGCAGTGCTCTGGCGGGCGACGCGGCCCTGCTGTTGATTCGCGGCAAGGGCGGCAAGGAACGCATCGTGCCGCTGACAGAGGCGGCGAAGCGCGCCACGGCGACGTTGGTGGGGGAAACCGGGAAAGACGGCCGCTGGCTTTTCCCCGGGCGCGACAAGCGCCACGCGATGACTCGGCAGGGCTTTTTCCTGCTGCTGAAGCAGGTGGCGCTGGCAGCGGGGTTGGACCCGGCGCGGGTGTCCCCACACGTGCTGCGGCATTCCTTTGCATCGCATCTGCTGGCGCGTGGCGCCGATCTGCGCAGTTTGCAGACGCTGCTGGGGCATTCGGATATCGCGACGACGGAGATCTATACGCATGTTCTGGCGGAGCGATTGCAGAAGCTGGTCGAGGCGCATCATCCGCTGGCGAAGCGGCTCGATCCGAGCGCGCGCGTAAAAGAGCAGGTTTGAATCACGATTTTGGCCACGCCGGCGGACGCGGTTCGGCCGCACCGCCAACTGTCAGTGCGAGGAACGTGGTGACGAAGCAATCTCAAACGTCAGTCGCAGTTTAGGAACGGAAATGCTTCGTCGATACGCTTTTCGCAAAGGCAGTGGTGCCGGTCCTACGCTACCTGCAAGCCGCCCCGCTTCTCTATAAACGTTGCTATCTCGTCCACGCCCTGGCCGGCGCGGATGTTGGCGAATACGAACGGCCTGGCGCCGCGCATTTTGCGGGCGTCGCGATCCATCACGTCCAGGCTGGCACCGACGAACGGGGCAAGGTCGATCTTGTTGATCACCAGAAGGTCGCTGCGCGTAATGCCTGGGCCTCCCTTGCGAGGAATCTTGTCTCCGGCAGAGACATCGATGACGTAGATCGTCAGGTCCGCGAGTTCCGGACTGAAGGTTGCAGCCAAATTGTCGCCACCGCTTTCGATCAGGATCAGGTCGAGCGCAGGGAAGCGCCGACGCAGGTCGGCGACGCCGGCGAGATTGATCGAAGCGTCCTCGCGGATAGCGGTATGGGGGCAGCCCCCAGTTTCGATTCCGAGAATGCGTTCAGGCGGCAGCGAACCGGCGCGGGTGAGAAATTCTGCGTCTTCCTTGGTGTAGATGTCGTTGGTGATCGCGGCGATGTCGTAGCGGCCGCGCAGGTGCTTGCACAGCGCGTCCATCAGCGCGGTCTTGCCGGTGCCGACGGGCCCGCCGATGCCGACGCGCAGCGGACCGTGAAAGGATAGATTCATGTCCGGAACAGTCTTGTGTACTGGTTTTCGTGGAGCATGGAGGCAAGATCGGCACGGAACGCGCAGCCGCCGATGTCGTCGAGCGTTGCTGCCGCGGTTTCGTGAGCGGTGCGCAGGACGGAGGGCTGGATAGCCGCCAGGACTTGCAGCCCGGCGGTCTGGCCCAGCGGGATGAGGCGTACCGCGGCCGAGATCAGGTTGGATGCAAACGCCTGCACGTAGGCTGCCGCGATTGCATGTTCTTCGATGCGGTGCCAGCCGGCGAGTGCACCAACCGCGACCGGATAGGCGATCGGATCTGGCATCTCGGGGCAACCCCAGGCCTGTACAGCCCGCAGAAAAGCCGTGCCCTGGTCGAGCGTCTCCGTGAGCCTTTCGCGGCTGGGCGCGATTGCGGCAGCGAACGCCGCGAGTTGGTCAAGCGCCGCGGAGTTGCACGCGGCGCGATAGGCATGGCGCAACAGTATGGCATCGTTGCGGCCGGAGCCGTAAGTGAGGATGTCGGCCACCCAGGCTTGAAGCGTGTTGGCATCGCTGATGTCGCCGGCTTCCACCGCCCATTCGAGGCCGTGGGAATAGGCAAACGCACCGGTGGGAAAGCCGGGCGAGAGCCAGGCAAGAAGGTTGAGCAAGCCCTGGGGTTGCGCCTGGTAGGTATGTTCCGGAATCGGCGATGGCGCCGACGGATGCATGGGCTGCTGCATCGACGGGGACATTGGCGGGGCGAGGGCCGAAGCCTTCGCCATGGCCGGGTCAAGCCCGGCCATGGCGAGGAAAGACGGCGACGCTACCGGTTCACGCATCATCATCATCGTGATGGTGGTGCTGATGGCCGCCGGCATAAGCGCCGGCTTCGGGATCGAACGGTGCCTCGATTTCATTGACGTGACCACCAAGGCCTTCAACCATTTCCCGGATAACGTGATCGGCACGGATGCGGATGCGATCGTCCAGCAACTGCACGGGCAGGTGACGGTTGCCGAGATGCCAGGCGATTCGAATAAGCCCGCGTTCTTCGTGCGCATGGATTTCCAGCAGCTTCTCCGCTTTGGCGCGCACTGCCACAACACCGCCGCCGTCCAGCAGCAGCCCATCGCCATGGCGAAGCCGCACCGCCTGCGGCAGATCGATCAGGATCTCGCTGCCTCGTTCCGTAATAAGCATGAAACGGCGTCTGTACCGGTCATCGAATTCGAGCAAGACGCAATCGCTCTCGTTCTTTTTGTCCCACGACCCTGTCGTGAGCACTTGCACCACGTTCGTCACGGCGTCAGCGCCTTGTGCATGAACATGCTCAACGGCTCCGCGGCATATGAGCCGAACGGCCTGCAATCGCGGTTTTCCGGGGCGATCGCAAACATGATTCAGAACAGAAAATAGCGTTGCGCCATGGGCAGGACTGTAGCCGGTTCGCAGGTCAGCAGTACACCGTCCGCGTGGACCTCGTACGTTTCCGGATCCACTTCAATGGTAGGCGTCGCATCATTATGAACCATGGAACGCTTGCCGATACCGCCGCGCACGTTGGCCACCGGCACCAGCTTCCGTTGTAGCTTCAGAGCATGGGCGATTCCGGTATCCAGCGCCGCGGCAGAGACGAATGTCAGGCAGCTTTCGACCAGTGCACGCCCGAACGCGCCAAACATCGGGCGATAGTGCACGGGCTGTGGCGTCGGGATCGAGGCGTTGGGATCACCCATTGGCGCGCACATGATCGTGCCGCCCTTGATCACCAGCTCCGGTTTCACCCCGAAGAACGCCGGCGACCACAGCACCAGATCGGCAAGCTTCCCGGCCTCGATGGATCCGATCTCACGCGCCATCCCCTGCGCGATGGCGGGATTGATCGTATACTTCGCAATATAGCGCTTCACCCGCGCATTGTCAGCCTCGCTGTCACCAGGCAAAGCTCCGCGCTGTATCTTCATCTTATGCGCGGTCTGCCAGGTGCGGATGATCACCTCGCCGACGCGGCCCATCGCCTGGCTGTCCGACGACATCATTGAAAGCGCGCCAAGGTCGTGCAGGATGTCCTCCGCGGCGATGGTTTCCCTGCGGATGCGGCTTTCGGCGAACGCAACGTCCTCGGGGATGGCGCTGTCCAGGTGATGGCACACCATCAGCATGTCGAGATGTTCGTCCAGCGTGTTCGCCGTATAGGGACGCGTAGGGTTGGTGGAACTGGGCAGCACGTTCGGCAGGGCGGCGACCTTGATGATATCGGGTGCGTGGCCGCCGCCAGCGCCTTCGGTGTGGAAGGCGTGGATGGTGCGGCCCTTGAACGCGGCAATCGTATCCTCGACGAAACCTGATTCGTTCAAGGTATCGGTGTGAATCATGACTTGCACGTCATGACTGTCCGCCACCGACAGGGCACAGTCGATCGCCGCGGGTGTGGTGCCCCAATCCTCGTGCAGCTTCAAGCAAGACGCACCGGCGCGGATCATTTCCTCCAGCGCCGCGGGGCGCGAGGCGTTGCCCTTCCCGGCGAACGCCAGATTGACAGGCAGTCCTTCCGCCGCTTGCAACATGCGGGCGATATGCCACGGGCCTGGCGTGCAGGTGGTGGCCGCCGTGCCCGTGGCGGGGCCTGTGCCGCCGCCGACCAGCGTGGTAACGCCAGAGGCAATCGCCTCTTCTACCTGTTGCGGACAGATGAAATGGATATGCGCGTCGATTCCGCCGGCGGTCAGAATTTTACCCTCGCCGGCGATGATCTCGGTCCCGGGACCGATGACGATATCGACGTTCGGCTGCACGTCGGGATTGCCGGCCTTGCCGATGCGGGCGATGCGGCCGGCAGTGATCGCGACGTCGGCCTTCACAATGCCCCAATGATCGATGATCAGCGCATTGGTAATGACGGTGTCCACCGCGCCTTCGGCCTGGGATGCTTGCGACTGGCCCATGCCGTCGCGAATCACCTTGCCCCCGCCGAATTTCACCTCCTCGCCGTAGGTGGTGAGGTCGCGTTCGACTTCGACGATCAGGTCGGTGTCGGCAAGACGCACGCGGTCGCCCATGGTAGGGCCGAACATGTCGGCGTAGGCGCGGCGGGGGATGCGGGCCATGTTCCCTGTCCAGTTATGCCGCCGAAGCGGGAAGCTGCATCAGGCGTGGCTTGATTTCGCCGGCCACTTCAGCCGCGTCGGGTCTTCCGGCGCGGCTGAATTGCCACCGCCGCAGAGGCGCGGGCAAGCCCGCAAACAACCGGCGCTCAGTCATGACGAGGGGGACGACGGTCTTGCCTGCGGCGATGTCGGCATCAGTCGCTGCCGCGACGCCTACTTGGTTGAGTGCGTCGCGCAGGCGCCCGGCGGCCTCGGCGTCTCGTCCTGCGGCAGAAAAAAGCACCTTAAGGGGTGGTGTCACGGCCCATTCTCGCTTTCAGTTCCACTAGGTAGTGATCGAACTCATTGAGCTGTTTTTCAAGCAATCCGGCCAGCGCTCCGTTGTCTCCCGACTCTGCCAGGTCCCGCTTGGTCATGCCATAGAAGATCGGCACCACCCGTTTGCGGTTCAACCGCATGACCCCGATTTCCATCCAGACCCACGCGCGGCTCCTTGAGAAGGGCGTGAAGAGTACAACCTGTTCTTCCGCCAACGCCAACAGGCCGGACAGCTTTTCGGTGACATCATCGCCTGACTCAAGGTCGAAGGCATCGATCAACACCTCGGCTTCGCATTCCCGATGCAGCGGGCCTCATCGTTGCGTCGTCAGAGATCTCCCATCACGGCGGCGCGGAAGCCCTCCACGACGCGGCGGCCGCGATAGGGCACCAGCGTGACCTCGCGGGTCTGGCCGGGTTCGAAGCGCACCGCCGTGCCGGCGGCGATGTCCAGGCGCTGGCCGCGCGCGGCGGCGCGGTCGAAGGACAAAGCGGGATTGGTTTCAGCAAAATGGTAGTGGCTGCCGACCTGAATCGGACGGTCGCCGGTGTTGGCGACGGTTAGCGTGGTGCGCGGAAGGCCGGCATTCAGTTCGATGTCGCCGGGCTGGGGGATGATTTCACCGGGGATCATTTTACACTCTCACCCTGACCTCTCTCGCATAGCGCGAGAGGGCTGCTATTAGCGAATCGGCTCATGCACGGTCACCAGCTTCGTCCCGTCCGGAAACGTCGCCTCCACCTGCACGTCGTCGATCATCTCCGCGACGCCTTCCATCACTTGCGCCCGCGTCAGCACCTTGGCACCCGCCTGCATCAGATCGGCAACGCTGCGGCCGTCGCGTGCGCCTTCCACAACGAAATCGGTGATCAGTGCGACCGCCTCCGGATGGTTCAACTGCACGCCGCGTTCCAGCCGCCGCCGCGCCACCATCGCCGCCATGCTGATCAGCAATTTATCCTTCTCGCGCGGGGTCAGGTTCATGGGACGGACTCTTTCATGGCATCCAGACGCTTTACGTCGGGAGCAGTGTGGCACCGAGATTGCTTCGTTGCTCCGCTCCTCGCAATGACATTTTGGTGGGAGACCGGCCGGCCAATAACATCAGCATAGCCACATCCGTGGCAAGGGGCGCGAGTCACGCAGCACCGATAGTACGCCAATCACCGTGCGCCGCAGTGTTGCTGCATTCCCGGCAAGAATACGAACCAGCAGCATCCTGTTCCAGGCGCTGGCGCCGGCTTCGACGCCCGAATCCACCAGCGCGGAACGCACGCGTTCCAAGGCGGCCTCGGCATCCGGTGCGACGTGCACCAGCGTCGCCAGCGCGCGCGCTCCGCCCGCAATCGCAGGCCGAGGCAGCACCAAACCGACCTCAGCATCCAGCCGCACAGACTCATGCAGAAGCCACCGCCCGCCACGGCGGATACGAATAGCGTCACGCAACCAGGCCTGCCTCACATGCTCACCCATGGCGGCACGGCCGAACACCAACGTTTCGAGTCCCAGGAACCAGGCATCGTCAGCAAGTTCGACATCCAGCCAGCGGTGCAAGGCGCAACGATCGAAAAGCAGGGTCTCCTGAGGCAGCCACTCGGCGGATGCACCGGCGGCGACATGCAAGCGATTGCGGATCACCGCCGGCGGCTCATCAGGTAACGTACGATAGAACCGTTCTGCGGCCGGGGTCGTGATGGTGGCGCGCGCACCCGGCTGCACATGCACTGAGACGTCCAGCCGGTCGCCGCCGGCGATACCACCCGACGTGTTCAGAATCGTCACATCGACCCAGCCATCGGTAGCAGGCCGCGGGAAGCGAGCCTTCAGGCAACCCGACTGGCGCAGATCATCAAGCACCGTATCAGCGCCACGACGCTTCACGCTCACCAGCAACTCGCCATTCGCGCGCTGAAGCGTTGCTGCTGCCGCAACCGAAGCCGCCGCGTCCATTCGCACGGCCTAGGTGAGCATGATGTCGCGCAACAACAGCACGCGATCTACCAACTCTAGCACCCGCATGCCGACCGACCGAAACCGGCGATCGGCGGTTACCAAGAGCGTATCCTCCGTCCATTGCGCCCTGCACGGATCAATTCCGCGCTTTCGACCGCAAGCTTGTTTGGCGTCCTGGAAAACCGGCGTCGGGCAAGGTCCGCCCGCCAATCGGACGTCCGGCGTGTCCGGCGGACCGCGACAAGGATTTCTCTTGCCTCCGATTCCACGTTCCTGCCCGACGCGGCCGCGCGCTGACGCAGCGCCGCGTAGACCTCGTCGGGAAGCTTCCGAATCGATAGGATCGATGCCATCGTCAGGCTCGCACGGCCACGCACATAACGTATGCTCTTCGCAACCTGGTCGGCATCGCCCTTCCGGTCAACGCCTCACACCGACAGGCGCCGCCGGACATCCGCTTCATCAAGCGCATCGCGCGGGCCGTACAGCACGATATCCCCGCGATCCATCACGGCAATAGCCTGCGCCAGCTCCTGCGCGAAATCGTAGTATTGCTCCACCAGCAGGATCGCCATCTCGCCCTGCGCGCGCAGCAACGCGATGACCCGGCCGATATCCTTGATGATGCTGGGCTGGATGCCCTCGGTCGGCTCGTCCAGCACCAGCAGCTTCGGGCGCATTACCAACGCGCGCGCAATCGCAAGTTGCTGCTGCTGCCCGCCGGAAAGGTCGCCGCCGCGCCGGCGCAGCATGCTCTGCAACACGGGGAACAGTTCGAACACTTCGGGCGGGATGCGACGCTGGCTGCGCGGCAGGACGGCGAACCCAGTTTCCAGATTCTCTCGCACCGTCAGCAACGGGAAAATGTCGCGGCCCTGGGGTACCCAGGCAATGCCGCGGCGGGCACGGTCGTAGGTGGGCAACGGCGTGATGTCCTCGCCGTTCCAGCGGATCGCGCCGTTACTGATCGGGTGCGCACCAACGATCGCTCGCAGAAGGGAGGTCTTGCCTACGCCGTTTCGGCCCAGGAGGCAGGTGACCGCGCCGGTTTCCACCGTTAGCGACACCTGGCGGAGCGCGATGGCGGCACCGTAGTGCAGATCTACATTCTCGACTTCTAACCTCAAGTCGTGGGTCCCCTCCCCCTAACCCCATCCCACAAGGGGAGGGGGAATATTCAGTCACCGTCCGAGATACACTTCGATCACGCGCGGATCGGCGCTGACGTGGTCGATCGATCCTTCAGACAGCACCGAGCCTTCATGCAGCACCGTCACCTTCACCCCCAGCGCGCGGACGAAGGCCATGTCATGCTCTACCACCACCACGCTGCGAGTCCGGTTGATCTCACGCAGCAGTTCGGCGGTTTGCTCGGTTTCCGCGTCGGTCATGCCGGCGACCGGTTCGTCCACCAGCAGAAGCTGCGGCTCCTGCGCCAGCAGCATGCCGATCTCCAGCCACTGCTTCTGCCCATGCGACAGATCGGCAGCGCGGCGCTTGCGATGCTCTGCCAGGCGGATGGTGGTCAGGATGCCGCCGATGCGACGGCGTTCCTCCGCAGTTTCCCGTGCCCATAGCGCGAAATGTGGCGTGCGATTGCCGGCCAGCGCCAGCAGCAAATTGTCCCATACGGTGTGTTGTTCGAACACGGTCGGTTTCTGGAACTTGCGGCCGATACCCAGCGAGGCGATGGCAGGCTCATCCAGGCGCGTCAGGTCGGTGTCCAGGCCGAATACCACGCGCCCGGTATCTGGCCGCGTCTTGCCGGTGATCACGTCCATCATCGTGGTCTTCCCGGCACCGTTCGGCCCGATCACTGCGCGCATTTCCCCCGGTTCCAGCACCAATGACAGTGCATTCAACGCGCGGAACCCATCGAAGCTGACGGTCACGTCATCCAGATACAGGATCGTGTTGGATTGTCCGGTCATCCGACGACCTCGCGGGCCTCGCCCACCGGAACCTCGGGCTGCGGTTCATCGGGCACCACATGCACGCGCGGCGCGAACACGCCCATCAGACCTTTCGGCAGGAACAAAGTGACGACTATGAACAAGCCGCCGAGCGCAAACAACCAGATCTCCGGCAGTGCGCTGGTGAGCCAGGTTTTCCCCAGGTTGACCAATATCGCGCCAAGAATGGCGCCAACCAGCGTGCCACGCCCGCCGACCGCCACCCAGATCACCGCTTCGATGGAATTGCCGGGGGCAAATTCGCTCGGGTTGATGATGCCGATCTGCGGCACGTACAGCGCCCCACCGACGCCAGCCATCATCGCCGCGAGCACGAAGACCACCAGCTTGTAGGATTCCGGACGATATCCCAGAAAGCGCGTGCGCGCCTCGGTATCGCGCACCGCGATCAGCACCTTGCCAAAGCGGGATGTGACGACATAGCGCGCGAGCAAGTATTCCAGGCAGACGAACAAGGCGGACAACAGCATCAGGCCGCAGCGCGTACGTTCCGATTGCAGCGGGAATCCCAGCAGATCCTTGAAGTCGGTCATGCCGTTATTGCCGCCGAACCCCATGTCGTTGCGGAAGAACGCAAGCATCAGCGCGTAGGTCAACGCCTGGGTGATGATCGACAGGTAAACGCCGGTGACGCGAGAACGGAATGCCAGATAGCCGAACACCAACGCCAGCAGTCCCGGAACCACCAGCACCATCAGCACCGCGAAGCCGAACCAGTCGAAACCGTACCAATACCAGGGCAGGTGTTTCCATCCCAGGAACACCATGAAGTCGGGCAGGCTCGCGTTGCCGTAGACGCCGCGAGCGCCGATCTGGCGCATCAGGTACATGCCCATTGCGTAGCCGCCCAAGGCAAAGAAGGCTGCTTGCCCCAGCGTCAGGATCCCCGCAAAGCCCCACACCAGATCGACCGCCAGCGCCAGCATGGCGTAACACAGATACTT
>Ga0335075_10006183_pt1 | contig 18509 bp, 17 predicted proteins | sample Lox_Sample_24_FD_206723 | JGI IMG/M metagenome (GOLD analysis project Ga0335075, IMG submission 206723) | Soil microbial communities from Loxahatchee National Wildlife Refuge, Florida, United States - Lox_Sample_2.4 | ecosystem: Environmental > Terrestrial > Soil > Wetlands | place: USA... | reverse complement strand
GCTCACGGGATGGCACGAACCCGAGGCTTCGCACCTTGCGATGCTTCAGGCCATCGCGGGACCGGACCTCCTGGCCAGGTCCTACGCCGCAGCGCTCGAAGAGCGCTACCTATGGCACGAATTCGGAGACGTACACCTCGTTCTCCCCTGAACCCGGGGGCACCCGGATGGAAAGGGGCTCTTCGATCCCGGGGCTCTGTCGCCTCTGTGGATCCCGCGAGTCACGAACAGGCCCGAGTCGGCGGTGTTGGGTCAACAACGGCTCCAGGTCTTCGGGAGGACATGGCTTCGACCAGTAGAAGCCCTGCGCGAGGTCGCACCCGAGCTTGTCGAGGGCCTCGAGCTGGTCCAGGGTCTCGACTCCCTCGGCGACGGCGACCAGTCCAAGCTCGTGGGCGAGATGGATGACGGATCCTGCGATGGTTTCGTCCTCGGAGCTCTTGCCGAGCCCGGCCACGAACAGCCTGTCGAGCTTGAGCACCTGGACGGGGAACCGCCTCACGTAGATAAGAGAGGAATAGCCGGTTCCGAAATCGTCGACTCCGATCCGTATCCCGAGCTCCCTGAGCTCGGCCAGGTAACGCTCCGCGCTCGCGGGATCGGTGATGAGGGCCGTCTCGGTGAGCTCCAGGCAAAGTGAGTCGGCCGCCAGCCCCGAAGACTCGAGGATCCGCTCGACGAGTTGCGGGAAGTCCGCGTCGACCAGCTGGCGACTCGAGAGGTTGACCGAAAGGTGCAGCCTGGGGTCGATCTCCCTCTGCCACTTGGCGACCTGGAACACCGACTTCTCCAAGACCCAGGCGCCGAGGGGTACCACGAGCCCGGTCTCCTCGGCGAGAGGTATGAAGTCCGCGGGCGAAACGAGACCACGCTCGGGGTGCTCCCAGCGAACGAGGGCCTCGAAGCCCGTGACGCGGCCGTCGAAAGAGACGATCGGCTGGTAGAAGACCCTCAGCTGCTCCTCTTCTATCCCGCGCCTCAGCTCCCCCTCGAGCTCGAGGCGGGCGAGTGCCTTGGCGTACAGGGCCTCGTCGAACAGCTCCGCGGAACGACCCCCGCGCTCCTTGGCTCGGTACATGGACAAGTCGGCGTCTTGGAGGAGCTTGTGCGCGTTGGACGAGGAGTCGGTGAAGACCGCTATCCCGACGCTTGCGCTCGGATGGAGCTCGTTCCCCCGAAGCTCCAAGGGAGCCGATACGACATCGATGATCTCCTCTGCTAGAGAGATCACGTCGCTCGTGTCGTCGAAGTCCTCTGCGAGGACGACGAATTCGTCCCCGCCCACACGAGCCAGGGTGTCGCCCACCCTCGTCACCGACGCGATGCGGTCGGCCACGATCTTGAGCATGTCGTCGCCGGCATCGTGGCCCAAGCTGTCGTTCACCACCTTGAACCGGTCGATGTCGAGCATCATGACGGCCGCGATTCCCGGGTTACGGTCGATGCGCGAGATGACCGTTTCGAGCCTGTCACCCAGAAGCGCCCGATTCGGCAGACCGGTCAGCGAATCGGTGAGCGCCTGCTCAGTCAATTGCTTCTCGAGGGCGTGGCGTTGAGAGACGTCGCGAACGAAGGCCTTGGTGCACAGCTTGCCGTCCTGCTCCACCTCGACACGCGATATCTCGACCGGGAACTGCAGCCCGTTTCGGTCCTTCAAGAAAGGGGGAAACAGTGTCTCCGAGCGGCCCTCGGGGAACACCATCTCGACGAGATGCCTCCCGAGGGCCTCGTGCGCGGGCCATCCGAAGAGGCGCTCAGCTGCGGCATTCCAATCTGTGACCCTGCCCTCGTCGTCGACTCCGACGAAGGCGTCGCTCGTCGCCTCGATGGTACGCCTGAAGACCGTCTCGGCCTCCAGATGCGCGTGTTCCGCGCGAAGGCGTTCGGTGACGTCTTCCACAACCCCGATGCCGAACAGCACCTGGCCGTTCGAGTCGCGTACGGCCGAAGCGGTTATCCGGCCGGTCATGATCGAGCCGTCCGATCGGACGAACCTCCGATCGATCTGGAAGCGGTCGATCTGGCCCTTGAAGAGGCGAAGGGCGTAGTCGATCTCGAGGTCACGGTCCTCGGCGAGGGTGAAATCTCCGAAGTTCTTGCCCACCATCTCTTCGGCAGCGAGACCCATGCTGCGACACAGAGCCGGGTTGACGGCAATCAAACATCCGTCCACTCCGACGAGAGCTGTTCCTACGGGGCTCTCTTGGAACACCCGCGCGAAGTCGACCTGAGAGGCATCGGTAGCCAACGAAGTGACAGAGCCGTTCCGCCGGCTGTCGTCGTTGGAAGGGGCTCCGCCGCTTTGCATCGGTTGATTATCGGTGTTCGCCCACACTCGGCGTCCCTCTGCAACATCAACATCTCGGCCCGTGAGGCATAACCGCCTGTCGTTTCACAACGGACTCACTACTCGAAAATGCGTCTCTCAGAGCTTCCAACTCTCGCGCCGATGCAATGACTGCCGGGAGGGGGTAGTTGTGTCAGCAATGTGCAGAAAATGCCTACGGTCCGCGCCCGAAGAAGCGCAGCGGTGCGCTTCGTGCGGTGGGATGATCGTTCGCTTCACCGACAGTGGGGAGATGGTCGAGATCGAGTCGGCCGGCCCCGAAAGCTCCGTGCGCCACGCGAGCGGCGGCCTCCCGGCGCTGTTCTCCGATCTGGAGGACATGTACGCGACTCCCGACACAGCGGCTCCCGACACAGCGGCGCACGACACCGCGATTCCGAACACCGCGGCTCACCACACTGCGATTCCCGACACTGCGGCTCACGACGCTGCGGCTCGCGACACCGGGGCTCACGACACCGGGGCAACCGTGCCCGATACGATGCCGGCGGAGGCGGTGCCGGACACGGTGCAGACGGGTACAGCGGTCTCCGGTACATCGGTTTCCGGTACAGCGCTTTCCGGTACGGCGGTTTCGCCCACAGCGCGAGCCGGGGTGACCGGTACGGCGTTCGCCGAGAGTCGACAGATCTCCGAACTCGATACCGAACCCACCGAAGCGGGCATCAAGGCAGTGGGCGCAGTGCTCCTGCCCGCGACGCAGCTCGACGACCTGATCGCCGAGATCCTCACCCCGTTCGGGTTCGAGCGTCAGGCCGTCGCACAGGCCCCACGGTCTGAAGCCCCGGCGGCCCCGCCTGCTGTTCCGCCTGCTGTTGGTGCTGCTCCCCCTGCCATCTCCGCCCCGCTCGGCATTCCCGCGGCGATGGCGCCACCTCTGCCTACGGTCCCGGTGGTGCAGCCTCGTGAATCGCTCTTACCGCTCGCCGACCCCCTCCCCCCGATGGCACGTGTGCCCATGCCTCCCCCACCGCCGCCGGCGCAGGTGCTCGAGTCGCAGGCGTCGGAGCCGATCGTCCCACCGCAGGCGTCGCCACCGATCGTCGAGTCGCAGGCGTCGGCACCGATCGTCCCACCGCAGGCGTCGGCACCGATCGTCGACCAGACGCAGCCGGCTGCTCCGCCGGATGTACGGCAACCGGCCACCCCCCCTGGAGTGCAGCCCGCGTCAGAGACCGGAATCGACCTGTCCTTTGCCGAGCTTGCACGCGACATCATGTCCATCTCCGAACAAGAGACCGGGCCGTCCGCAGATCCGAGACGGTCCGGAGATCAGGCACGAGGTGGCGATCCGAGCGAAGCTGCGGTGCTTGCGGAAGCGACGACCGTGGCCGAGGATGCAGTCGGGAACGCGTCATTCGACCTGGTGATCGGACCAGCCAAGCGGCATGGTCTTCTCAGGCGCTCGAAGAACTCGGTTCCCGAGATGCACACCGAGATCGACGAGCTAACTCCACCCAACGCTCCGGTACTCGATGGCGAAGGTGACTCGACCTCGGAGCCCGGTCGCAGAGGCTTACGGCTCCGCATCCGCTGAGCTCTACTCCACTCAGCTCTACTCCACTCAGCTCTACTCCACGCCGCTGTACTCCACGCCGCTGTACTCCACGCCGCTCTACTCCCCTCGACCCACTTCCCTCGGTTCCCCCCAGTCCCCCTCCGATCTCCCCACGGCGAGGGCGTTCCGGGCGGACGAGCACGCAACAGCCTGTTGGCGCGAGGCTTTCGGTTCGTGCGGGTGGTGGTGCTCGGATACGAAGCCAACCGGAGAGTCATGCGTTGCTTCGAACGATCGGCGCGGCGTGAGCGCTCGAATGGCACCAGACGCCTGACTACATCCATCGCACTGGCCGCTGCACTCGCTGCTCTCGGCAGCTGCGGAACTGCGTCTCCGACGAATCCCGCTCTTCTCTCTGCATCGGCTCATCCCGACAGCCTGGCTGCGGCCCGGTACGTGAGCATCACCCTCGCTGACCTTCCACCCGGCTACAAAGCCGCCCGGATTCCCAACGGCACCATCTCGCGCGACGCGTCCGAGACGTTGGCGGAATACCGGTGCGAGCATCTCGACCCGTCGACGGATCCTCCGTCGATCTCGGCACGGTCGCCCGATTTCAAGAGCCAGACAGGTAACACGGAACTGTACGAGACCACGGCCGTGTTCGCGACCACCGACGGGGCGGCGGCTCGCTTGGGACTGGAGCTCGACTCCCGGTATCCCGCCTGCAAGGCTGCGGCCGTACGGAGCGCCTTGCTGGCCGACTCACCCACAGACGAGAGTGTCGGGGCGGTCGCAGTTCACGTGAGGGTGCTCAGCTTGCAGTCCGGCGATCGCGGACTGCAGGTCCAGGGGGAGATCCCGCTGACGTTGCCCGGAGGAGTCTCCGCGCTCGCGAGCTCGGATCTGGTCGTGCTCGTTCGGGAACGTCTCGTGGCCGAGCTGACCATCGAGACAGACGACGGTTCTCCCACCGTCCTCGTCGACCGGTTGACGTCCGATCTGGAGGCACGCCTCGCACAGGTTCAGCCGAAGCGCCACTGAGCCCGATCGCAGAGGGTTCGTTCCACGGGAAATCGAGCAAAGCACGAGCAAAGCACGATCGAGGCATGATCGAAGCATGATCGAAGGAGACAGATCACACATGCAGACCATTGACATGGGACGCCCGGCCGCATCGCTGAGCGAGCTCGCAGACATCGAGGCGATCAAGCACCTGAAGCACGCCTACTTCCGGCTCCTGGATTCCAAGAAGTTCACCGAGCTGGGTCAATTGCTGGTCGAGGATGCGACAACCTCCTACGAGAGCGGCAAGTACTCGCAACATGGACGCGAAGAGGTGGTGGAGTTCTTGGAGAAGTCGCTAGGTGACCCTGGGATCGTCCATGAGCACCTGGGCCACCACCCCGAGATCGTGATCACCGGCGATACCTCCGCTTCGGGGACTTGGTACCTGCACGACCGCGTCGTGGTGCCGACGGCGGACTACGAGCTCGGGGGAACGGCCATATACACAGACGACTACGTCAAGGTCGACGGGAACTGGAGGATCCGCCACACCGGCTATGTCCGGATCTACGAGGAGCACAGGCAACATTCCACAGGCGCTGTCACCACCTTCCGAAGTCGTTTCGTCCCGAGCGACAACTAGACCGACGGACCGCTCATGTCAATTTGCTTGGTGCTCGTGCACGCTGAGGCCGAAGGGCCCTACGCGATCCGAGATTCCCTCGAAGCGGCCGGAGTCGAAGTTCGCTCCTGTTCGACGTTTCGAGGCGAACGGCCGCCGAGCTCGTTGAGAGGGATCGGCGCGCTCGTGGTCATGGGTGGCCCGATGTCTGCTGCATCGGATGATGCATTTCCCACTCGCGTTGCCGAGCTCACCTTGATCTCCGATGCAATCGAGGCGGGTTTGCCTATCCTCGGTGTCTGCCTCGGAGCGCAGCTGCTCGCGCTCGCCGGAGGCGGCACTGTGTTCTCAGGCTCCGCCGGGCCGGAGATCGGCTGGGGCTCGTTGCGCGTGGCGGACGCCGCTAGCTCGGATCCGCTCTTCCGGGGCGTTCGCGGCGAGCTCGAGGTATTGCACTGGCACGGTGACAGCTACTCCCGTCCCCCAGACGGTGTGCTCCTCGCTTCGAGCCCGCTGTATCCCGAGCAGGCTTTCCGCCTCGGAGCACGGGCCTGGGGTCTCCAATTCCATTTGGAGGTCGACCTCGAGGCAGTCGATGCATTCGTCGGCGCGTTCGGCACCGAGGCGCGCGCGGCCGGCGTGGAACCGGGGGCCATCCGGGCCCGCGCCGAGTCGGCCCTGGCGGCACTCGGTCCGGTACGCGACCGGATCCTGCAACGCTTTTCGGGCCTCGCCGCCACGTCTCCCACAGCGGAAGACGTGGGACTTGACCTTGACCTACGGGCATAGTTCGAGCTGGTCGGCGCGGACGATACCGAGAAGGACGCAGCCTGAACTTCAGAGGCCCTCGCCAAGCTTCCTCGGAGATCGGACCTCTCTCCGACCGCCTGTCAACGAAGGGCTTGGATCAGTGGTGCGACATCCAGAGAGCCGATGCCGGTAGTGAAGTCCCAACCCGGCGTTGCTGCGTACAAGCCATTCGTGCCGGCAATGATGTCGTGGAAGCCCGGCACCGGGTTCGTGTCACCGGTGGCCGGGTTGGCCGCGTTGTAGAGGCCGTAAAAGCGCTCCACCGCTATCCCCAACTTGTTATGCAGAGCCGACTCCACCCTTGCCACTGCCCCCATCGCGAGCGGCGACGAGACACTCGTTCCGCCGATGGTCTCTGGCGACTTGCCGACGTAGATGTCGGCCCCGGTGGTCAAATCGGCGTCCATGGCGATGTCCGGATCCCCCCGAAATCCCTCGGACGCGGTCGGGTCGGCGATGTCAGTCCATGCGCCCGGGTACTCGAGGTAGCTCTGACCGCCCCCTCCGGCGTTCCACGCCAGCTCGTCCACATAGGTGTCGTTGCTGTCGGTGATCAGCGTCGTCCCGCCGACCGCCGTTGTCCAAGTTCCGTCTGCCGGGTAGCAGAGCGAAGCAGTCAAGCCACTGTCGGGGACTCCGTTGGTGTCCTCAATGGCGCAGGATGCTCCCGTGTCACCCGTGGAGGCGAAGAACGACTGGCCCTGAGCGGCGGCTTCTTCTACCGACTGGTCTATCGCCAACATCGATCCGTCGAGAAACGCCAGCACATCGGGCTCACCGAGTGACGCCGAGCCGAGCTGTGCCTTGTCTTGAGCCGACCACACGTTGATCTCGTGGGCGATGTCGGTGTCGGTGAGGTCGGATGCGTCGTAGATGTAGAGCCGCTTGACGGTCTCAGCCATGCCGGTGGAGACCTGAGTGTCCAGGTCCCACTCGTCAGCGCCGGAAGTGTCACTGCTGGCCGGCCCTGTGGGGACGACCGTGACTGGGACAACCGGAAGCTTCTGCTCTTTCTCGGCCAACCGCAGGTCCTTGATGACGCTGGTCAAGTCCCCCTCGGCCATCACCGCGATCGACGTCTGTGAGCCGGTCGGGGTGCCCGTCGCGCCATAGACCTTTTGGAACTCCTTCGGGTAGTAACCGGTGAGAGGCGTCTTGATCGACGGCTCGATCGAGTTCATGGGGATGTCGCTGAGCCCGAGCACCGCACCTACGGTGCTGCTCAGCGATACCGGTACATAGGCAGCGCTGATGTTGGCGTACACGGTGTGACCGCCCAGGTCGAAGCCATCGATCGTCGTGTGGAAGGCCTTTTCGGCCTCAGCGACTGTTCCGGTTGCTGTAACCATCAGTCGGTTGGCATCGACAGACAGGGTCTTGAACCCTTCGTTCGTGAGGTAGTTCGAAACCGCGCTGACGCTGGAAGCGGTAGGGGCGAATTCGGATAGGTAAGCGGCAGGGGTGAGAAACTTGCCGAATTCCGGGCTCGAAGGGTTGGATGCCGCCCGGGCGATGCTCGACAGCTTCGAGGAGTTCCTCGCTTCGAGCACGACATCTATACGAAGCGGCGTCGACCGGTCAGCCGATCCCAAGCTGGTCGCACCAGCGAGCACGGAGGTCAAAGACTGGGTGCCGGTCGCTTGCCAGCCGGTTCGAGCCAATCCGGAGGCTGATGCGGCTCCTGCTGAGACCCCAGCTACCACCGAGCCAATGAGAGTTGCAGCTGTAACCGCCGCGATGAGACGAAGCCGTCCTGAGCGTCTGAACATCGGTCCTCCTCGAACCCGCCGGACCCTCGCCGGACGTTTGACGGATCGATGTACCCATGGGGATTCCTTGGGCAAACCTGAGGCTGAAGCGGTTGGTACTAGTACACAGCCATGTGAAGCGACTCCCCGGCGGTTACGAAGCCGACCCTCGCGTACACCCGCTCACCCTCGTCGTGAGCGGGGGTCAGGAACACGACGTCGGAACCTGCGAGCAGCGCGGCGCGGGTGAGGGCGCCCGTTACCAGGGCTCCGATCCCGCGCCTGCGCGACCTGGGCCGCACTCCGACGGAGGTCAGCTCCGTCACTCCCCGGTAGGGCACCAGGCACGCTCCAGACCCGAGAGCCTCGCCCGTCTCGGTGTCGTAGACGACCACCGCGACTCCTCCGCTCTCCACGTTCAACCTGGCTCGGGCCACGTCCGAGGGGCCCACCGCTTCTTCTTCCTCGAACGCCTCCTGTCTGAGCCGGACAAGCGCGAGGTACTGGTCGTCGTTCGAGGGAAAGACCACTTCGGTGCCCGACGGCGGCTCGACATCCCGAAGAGACTCCCGGTCGCACGCCATGAGCATCAGGGTCCCCTCCGGCCTGAAGCCCGCCTTCAAGAGTGCAGAGCTGCATCCCGGAGCGAGAGCCGGTACGAGCTCCACTCTCGGCCGGAGCCCGCGCGCCTCGTACGCCCGGACCAACGTCTCGACGTCCTCGTCGGTGGGCCGTGCCCGGTCGTCCGGGACCGCGTAGTTGAGGTACGGACCGGTCGAGTGCAGACCGAACGTGGCCAGGAACGGCCCGAAGCGCTCGACCTGGCGCTGGGCCGCCGCGTAAGTCCTCACGTATTCCTGGATCCGCTCGAGAACACGAGTGCCCGAAGATCGCGCAGTGGCGATCGGCTGAGAGCTTGCAGAAGACGGCGGTCGCATTCGGAGGTGTGAGCTTACGCACGAGGAGCTCGAACCGAGAGGGTAGGTGTGCCGGCCCCCGAGTCACAACTGTCTGCAGTAGTAATGCAACCTTCCATGCGCCATGGCCTAAGATGCGGGCGTGTCCCCTCGTGCCACCCGACCTCGGTCGGAGCCGGTTACGACGCCGGACTCACGTCCGGCGCGGACCTCGGGGTCACGGCCCCGTCCTGATGCGCCCGAGACACCTGAGACATCCGGCTCGATCGACGGCAGGATCGCCCGCGGCATGCGTGCCCGCAAGCAGATCGCCCGTGCGCTGATCGCGCTGATCGAAGAAGGAATCGTTCAGCCAACTGCCAGGCAGGTCGCCGAAAAGGCAGGCGTCTCGCTCAGGCTCGTGTTCCATCACTTCCAGGACATGGAGTCTCTCCTCAAAGACGCCGTAGCAATCCAGGCGGAGCGACATTGGGCCGAGCTCCGCGACGTCCCTCCCGACGGGCCACTACTTCGACGCGTCACAGCGACGATCCGCCAACGAGGCGCCCTCTACGACGCGATAGCCCCAGTCAGAAGGGCAGCGAGCCTTGCGGCCGGTAATTCCCCCACCTTGGCCGGTCAGCTCGCTACGTCGCGGCGACTGCTCCGTTCACTACTCGGTCGAACGTTCGCACCGGAGCTCGACGCCTCTGGACCGACACAAGGGGCGTCGCAACGACGGATGCTCCTCGACGCGCTCGAGGTCGCCACTTCGTTCGAAACATGGGATCAACTGCGCCGCGACTCGGGGCGGTCCCCCGTCGGCGCACGGAAAGTCATCGAGATGATGGTCGTCCACCTTCTGACGAGCGGGCCCGAAGTTGGAGATCCTGCGCACACCTGACGAGCGGTTCGCGGACCTGAGCGGATTCGGCTTCGCCCCACACTACGTGGAAGTCCCCGCCCTCGGTGAGACCGGCCCGGTCTCGAGCCACGGAGAACACGTGGGCACCGACGGCCCGCGTGAGATCCGTGTCCACTATCTGGACGAGGGGCCCGACAGCTCGAGCGGGCATCCCGCAGAGACGGTGTTGCTGATGCACGGGGAGCCCTCGTGGTGCTACCTGTACCGCAAGATGGTGCCCGTCTTAGTCGAGCACGGCTTTCGTGTCGTGGCGCCGGACCTTGTCGGATTCGGACGCTCCGACAAGCCGTCCAGCAGGACCGACTACACCTACGAGCGTCACGTCTCGTGGATGCGATCGGCTCTGTTCGACACGCTCGGATTGACCCACGTGACGCTCTTCTGCCAGGACTGGGGCGGGCTCATCGGCCTCCGCCTCGTAGCGGCGCTTCCCGACCGTTTCGCACGCGTGGTCGCGGCGAACACCGGCCTGCCCACGGGGGACAGGCCTCCGGCGGACGCCTTTGTTGCGTGGCAGCGTTTCTCACAAGAGGTCCCCGAGATGCCAATAGGCGCCATCGTGAACTCCGGTACGGCGGCACAACTGACCCCTGAGGTGGTCGCGGCCTACGATGCTCCTTTCCCGGACGAGACGTACAAGGAGGGCGCGCGCCAGTTCCCCCTCCTCGTACCGACCGACCCCGACGACCCTTCGAGCGGCCGCAATCGCGACGCCTGGAACTCCCTGCGGCGCTTCGAGAAGCCCTTCTTGTGCGCTTTCTCGGACAACGATCCCATCACCAGAGGAGGCGACCGAGCGTTCCGGGAGCAGATACCGGGCTGTGCGGGCCAGCCGCACGTCACCATCGAGGGAGCAGGGCACTTTCTGCAGGAAGACGAGGGCGAGCTCGTCGGCCGAATCGTGAGCGAGTTCGTCGCCTCGACTTCGGGCATCTGACCAGGATCGGATCAGGAGCTCGAAATTGGGCCGCAACATCTTGTTCGTCACGACCGACCAGCAGCGCTTCGACGCCCTCGGATGCACCGGCGGCACCGTCGCTCGCACACCGAGGGTGGACGATCTGGCCAAAGGTGGCATCCTCTATCGCCGCGCGCACAACCAGAACACGGTGTGCATGCCTGCGCGATCCACCATGATCACCGGCCAGTACCCGAGGACCCACGGCGTCGTAGCCAACGGGATCCCGCTTCCGACCGACGCTCCGTCGGTCGCCGGCCATCTGAAGGAGGCCGCAGGATACAGAACGGCCCTGATCGGCAAGGCACATTTCCAACCCGGGTTCGACCCCCCGCACAAGTGGCAGGAGAACCGGATGGCCGACGACGGGTCAACCGGGCCCTACCGGGGCTTCGAGCACCTGGAGCTGGCCATGCACGGGTACCTGAGGCAATGGCACTACGACAAGTGGCTCGAGCGCAACGGACCCGAATGGTGTGACTCCTACTACCCGCTCGTGTCCATGATCGGCCTTGGCCTGAACGACCAGGGAGGGGGTGACACGAACGCGCCGGAGGTCAAGCACAACCCGATACCGAGGGGCTACTACCACACCGACTGGGTTGCGGACCGCACAGTTGCGTGGCTCGATTCGATAGACCGCGACGAGAGCTGGTTCTGCTGGATGAGCTTCCCCGACCCCCACCACCCCTGGGACCCTCCGCTCGAGGAGGTTCGCCGCAGGATCGACTGGCGAGACCTGGACCTTCCGGAGGGCTACCCCGCCTCACCGCAGAAGGCGGTCGAGATCCTGTCGTCGAAACCGCACCATTGGCTCGACTGGTACGAAGGGCGCTTCAACAACATGGAGGGCGGGCCGTCACGATTCGTCCCCTCACAGATGGCGGAGGATCAGCTCCGCGAGATCACCGCCCTCATTCACGTGGAGAACGAGCTCGTCGACGAGGCCCTCGGCCGGGTGCTCGATCACTTGGACGCGCGCGGATGGGCGTCCGACACCGACGTCTTCTTCACCAGCGACCATGGTGAGCTGCAAGGGGATTTCGGATTGCTCTTCAAGGGGCCGTACCACGTCGACGCGCTCATGCGGGTCCCCCTGGTCTGGCGCCCGGCTCCCAGTGCGGGCATCGCACCCGCGGTCGTGGACGAGCCGGTCGGTCACCTCGATCTGGCGCCCACCTTCTGCGCTGTGGCCGGGGTTCTGCTTCCCGAGTGGGTCCAGGGTAGCGAGCTTCCGAGCACGGCCGGCTCGGGTCGGGAGCACGTGATAACCGAGTGGGACTCGCAGTTCGAGCACATAGGGATGAAGCTGCGATCCATCATGCGCGACCACTGGCTGTGCACGGCGTACGAGGCGGGACCGATGTACGAAGGAACGGAAGGGGAGCTGTACGACCTCGACGACGACCCGTTGCAACGGTCGAACCTGTGGGACGATCCCGCCTGCCGCACCTTGCGTGACGATCTGGTGGCGTACCTGTACGACTCGTTGCCGAGGCCGCGCGAACCGGCGCTCGCGGTGGAGGCGCCCGTATGATCGCTCGGTCCTACGGACCACACCCGTAGCTGACTCCGACCGTGACGTAGATCGTCCTCGCGCCCAACGGTGCTGCCACCTCGATAGCGACACCGACGCCGTACTGACGGGGGGTGATCGCATAGCCGGCGGCATCTGCCTCACCGGGTGCCGACGCCGGCTCCCTGCAGCGAGGCACACGGTGGCGGACCAGGGCGACCGACAGGTCCTGCAACGTACCGATCACGAGCCCAGAGCTGACACGCCGGCCGCTCGATGGCTCCTGTTCTCCGCGGTAGACGCCCGCCAGCTGCGCGTAGCTGCCGTCCGGAAGAACCTGGACGTCACTTCCGTCGGCCAGGTGTGCCCCGACGACGGTCCACGGCCTCAAGGAAGTGTTGACCACCGTGCTGTAGTACACGCTCCCGTCCGCAGTAGCGGGACCGTCGACTCCGCTAAACGTCGCATCGAAGTGAGGAAGGAGCAGGCCCGCCTGCACAGCGGCGCCGAACACCGCGAGCGCCGTGAGCACGACGAAGACGAGCTTCACCCGCAACCCGAGCTCAGGTGTCCGGCTCTTCTGTGTCCGGCCCTTCTGTGTCCGGCCCTTCGGTGTCCGGCTCAGCACGACCACCTCCCTTTTTGAATCTCTGTATCAATACATTGACACAAAACCGGCTGTCATGGCAAGATGCATCTCGATGACCGCCGATCTGGTGTTGAACGCAGCGTGGGCGTTGGTGCCGGTTGTGATCCTCGTAGCAGCCTTGCGACCGCTGTCGAACTTGGAGCTCTCCAGCTTCGTAAACCTCTACGGGGTCCCTGTCACAGAGGAGACCGCCATTGCTATGACGCGCTCGCTTCGGCGCTCCAAGATCGCACGGCGCGCGGGTTTGGCTGTGGGGTTGATGCTCTACCCCGTGTTGACCGGCCTCGGCCTTCGGATCTCCGATGCGAGCATCCTCTACGGGGTGATCGGCTATCTTCTCGGAGCCTTCTCGACGGCGCTCGTGCCCGGAAGTGATCGCATCGAGATACGCAGAGCGTCCCTCGTCCCTCGCCGTATCGGTGACTACGTGCCCGGAGTGGTCGTCGTCATGCTCTTCGTATCGGTGGCTGTGAGCTCGTTGGCCTTCGCGGTGTACGAGCTCGAACCCCACAGGGTGCTTCCGAGCTTCTCCGGCAGTCCGTACAGCGTCGCCATCTCGGCTATTGCGGCAGTGGCGACGTTGGTCGCGATCCGAAAGTTGGTGACCCGGTCACAGCCGATCGCTACAACGGGACTCGTTGCTGTCGACGACGCCCTGCGCACTCAGGCCATCCATACCATCGCAGCCGCGGGAATCGCAGTTGCGTTCATCGGCAGCTCCTCCAGTCTTCTGGAGATGGGGGGATACGCGGCACTCGGATGGCTGCACGTGGCAGGCGGTGTCGCGGGGCTCTGCTCGCTCGCCGGAGCATGGCTGGGCTGGCGACTCCGGCTGGCCGCCTGGCGTGTGACTCGCTTCGTGACGCCGTGATCGTCACAGTCGACCCGAAGTCGCCGACCCCGCCCTTCGAACAGCTCAGGATCTCGATCAGGAGGCTGGTGGCCACCGGGGCGCTCCCGCTGGGCAGCCGGCTGCCGACCGTGCGGCAACTTGCGAAGGATCTGAGGATCGCCCCGGGGACCGTGGCACGTGCCTTCAGGGAGCTCGAGCTAGAAGGGATAATAGAGACTCGGGGCAGGCACGGTACCCGGGTCAAGAGCGCCCCCGCAGTCCCGAGACGCGCAGAGGTGGACCGTCGCATCCGCGACGCCGCCGATGCATATGCCGCCGTCGCAGCGGAGCTGTGCATAGATCCAGTGACCGCTTTGGACCACGCCCGCCACGCTCTGAACCGTTGAGCGTCTCCGAAGCACAGCGTGACCCGGAGTACGCGTCGGTCTCAACCGGAAGCCTGCCCTCGGGCCTAATCGGCCCTGCCCTCTTGGGGAACGACGTTGTAGCAACGCAGCACGGGTGTGCCGGCGCCCCAACCGATGACGCTCATCGACGCGGTCGCCAGCCACATGCGCCACGCTGCGCATTCGTCGACGCCGAGCGCCCAGCCGACGGCGGCCTTTATCGGTGAGACGTGGCTCACCACGACGACGTGTTGTCCGGCTCTCGCACCCCTGCCGTCATCGGAGAACAGCTCCTCGCACGCAACACGCACCCTCGCCCCCAGCTCCAGAAGGGTCTCGCCGCCGGCGGGCCTGTATCCGGGGTCCTTGCGCCAGGCTCGCCACACCTCCGAAGGCATCTCCGAGAGCCTTTCCCCGTCGAAACGCCCGTAGTCGATCTCCGTCCAGCGCTCGTCTATCTCGATGGGAACATCGAGGTCGAGCACCTCGGCCGTGCATCTGGCGCGTTCGAGCGGGCTCGATACGACGCGACCCACCGGGCCCTTCGCCGCGACCAGCGACCTCAACCTGTCGACCTGGAGCCTGCCCCTGTCGGTCAGGGACGATTCGCTGCGGCCGAGCAAGAGACCTTCTGCGTTGCCGACCGCTTCGCCGTGACGCAGCAGCAGTAGCACCGGTTCACCTCACCAGGATGCGGCCGCATTGATCGCAGTAGATGACGGCATCGGGCGGCGCTTTGTGGACCCTGTCGAGCTCCATTGCCGGAAGCTGCAGATGGCAACCTCCGCACGAGCCTCCGACGAGTCGCGCGGCACCCGTGCCCCCGAGCTTCTTGCGCAGCTGCTCGTACCTCGAGAGAAGGTCCGGGGGGACTTCGGCCACGACGGCCGCCCGCGCGGCGCGCTCGGCCCGGAGCTCGCTGTCGATCCCCGCCTCCTCCACCTCGATCGAGATGCGAAGATCACCCGCCGTCGATCTGAGCTGTTCGATCTGGGCATCGACCTCGGCGAGCTCGACATCCACGGGCTCCAGCTCCTCCATCACCTCGAGCTCGCGGTCTTCGAGGCCGGAGACGTGCCGCGCCAGGTGCCTCACCTCTTCGTCCATGGCCTGGAGATCCCGCGGCGCGGTGACCTGACCGCTGAACAGCCGCTTCTCCAGCTCCCTGCTACGTGCGCGCGAGCTGTCTATGTGCTCCTCGATCGAAGCTTGGCGGGCCCCCAGGTCGTCACGTACCGAACCGACCTCCTTGCGGCGGGCTTCGAGCGAAGCAAGCCGGCTCTCGGTGGCTGCCAGCTCCGCACGTTCGGCAAGGGTCGCTCTACGGTGCACGAGCTGGTCGATGGTGGTGTCGTGGTCCTGCACCTCCAGCAGGTGCAGAAAGCGTTCGGAGACGTCGGGCACCCCAGTCAGCCCTCGTTCCGGCTCGCCACGATGCTGGACCCCGCCTCGGGTTGGCGCCGGGCGACTCGCAGCGCCCCGATCAGCGCGGTGTCGGCGAGCTCGAGCGCCTCCGACCAGGGGAACCACCTGACGTGGGGGCTCTCCCCCGGCGGCGGCGAAGGGTCCTCGTCGGGCCCGATGAGCAGGTAGCGGAGATCGAGATGCGTATGGCCTTCGGCTGCCGGATGGACGTCGACGTGCAGTAACCGCGGACCGTCCGCAGGGTGCGTCAGCTCCAGTCCCGTCTCTTCCTCCGATTCTCTGAGCGCTGCGTCGTGAGGCATCTCACCGCTGTCGAGGTGCCCGCCGGTCTGCATCCACCTGTTCAGCCTCTTGTGAAGGTGCAGGATGGTTCCACGCGGCCCGACGACGACCGCGGAACCGGTCAGGTGAACCGGGTCGGCTTCCTCGTCGAACGGGTCCTTCAGCCGATCGAGCTCCCCGAGGATCGTGTCGCGCGATCTCTCCTCGCGTGCGTCGGCGGGCTCGCGAGCATGCACTGCGGATCGGACCGCACCCACCGGATCGGGGACGCCGCGACCCGGAGCCCGTCTGGCCTCGGGCGACACGCGTGAATCCCTACCACACCGGGGGCTCTCGCGTCACTCAGCTCGCCTGCCCGTCCACCTCGAGCGCGTACGGGTCCTCGCGGTAGGCCCTGAAGTGAGGCATGAGCCAGCCGACCAGCCCGATCCCCACCAGGCATATCAAGCCGCCCGAGACCACTGAGACCTGCACGCCTGCCAAAGCCGCCACGGCTCCGGCCTCTGCGTCGCCCAGTCTCGGACCTCCCGTCACGACCGCTGTGTGGACGGCAGACAGCCTGCCCCGGAGCGCGTCGGGGGTCAGTCGCTGGAGGATCGTCCCTCGGAACACCGCGGATATGACGTCGGCTCCCCCCGCGACGGCGAGAAGGGGAAGGCATGCAGCGAGCCACGGCGCGAAGCCGAAGGCGGTGATGGTCGCCCCCCAGACCGCAACCGCTACGAGCACCGCCCGTCCCTGGCGTGAGACCCTGCCGACCCAGCCGGTCAAAAGCGCCCCGATCAGCGCTCCCGCTCCCGGCGCGGCGTAAAGCAAGCCGACCGTGGTCGCCCCTCCGTGAAGTCTCTCGAGGCCGATCGCCGGGAACAGCGCACGAGGCATGCCGAAGACCATGGCGTCGAGGTCGGCGACGAACGTCCCCTGGAGCACCTGGCGACTCCTCAAGAAGCGCAACCCCTCCGCCATCGACTTGAGACCGAAGCGGGTCCCACCACCCACAGGCGGAAGAGACCCGAGCATCGCCACCGAAGCCATCGAGGCACCGAACGTCGCCACGTCCACCCAGAAGACCGTGGCGATCCCGACGTGACCGATCAACAGACCCGCGGCGGCCGGTCCCACCACCACGCCCACTTGCATCAGAAGCTGCCACAACGCATTGGCCGAGACGAAGTCCTCGCGCCCGACGAGGGTTATGAACACCGCGGACCTGGTCGGTTGATCGATGCCGCTCACCCCGGCCGCGCAGGCGGGTATCACGAAGAGCGGCCACAGCGCGGGGTGCCGCAGCATCGCGTCCAACGCGAGCCCGACGCTGCACGCTGCGAGCGACGAGCAGAAGCTTGCGCCTGTCCACTGCGTCTGCGATCGCCCCTCCGAGCATCGATCCACCGAGAAGCGGCACCAGTTGTGCGAGGCTCACCAGTCCCACGTCGAGCGAGGAGTGGGTGAGCCGGAACACCTCGAAGGGCACCGCGACGACGGTCAGCTGGTTGCCGAGGGTGCAGATCAGATAGCCGATCCAAAGACGGCGGAACCTGCGATACCGCCTCAGGGGCCCGATGTCCAGCAGATATCCCGACCCCGCCATGAAGCGCTCAGGCTAGTTCCTTGACTGACCGTCAGTCAATCCCGCTCCGGGGCGACGGGCCGGGACGTCCGTCGGCTCGGCCGGCTGGTGCCCGGCGCCGGTCACCGGACTGCCTCAAGGACGGCTCTTCGTCCCTCCGCTCTCTATTCGCTCTCGAATCCAGTCCATCTGGCGCAAACGCGCCAGAGCGCCGACCTTCGTGGGGAACAAGTCGAACCCGTGCGGGCACTCCGGGTAGAAGGCCAGCTCGGCCTCGTTACCGGCGACCTGCCAGCGGGCCGCCATGAAGAGCGAATCGTCGAGGAGCGGGTCTGCGCCGCCGACGGTGAACAGCGCAGGGACCAGCCCGGAGAGATCGGCGTAGAGCGGCGACACGTCCGGCGTCACCCTGTCCTCGAACGACATGTCCCCCAGGTAGTGCTTCTCGAAGGCGTCCATATCGGAGCGGCGCAGCACGAGCGACTGATCCGTCGACTCCCTCGCGCTCGGTGTACCCGCCAGGTCGTAGACGCCGTAGACAAGGTCCGCACCCAAGAAACGCTTCGCTTCACCCAGGTGGTCTCGCACCCGCACGATGGTCGTCGCAGCCAGCGAAGCACCTGCCGACTCCCCACCGAGCAGCAGTTGGGGAGTGCCGAACTCGGCCCCGGAGTTCTCGAGCAGCCACCCCGCCACTGCTTCGCAGTCGTCGGGGCCCGCAGGGTACGGATGCTCGGGCGCGAGCCTGTAGTCGACGCTGACCACGGCGACGTTGCATCGCGTGGCCAACTCCGCGTTCGAGACGTCGTTCATCTCGGCGGTTCCGATCGCGAACCCGCCGCCGTGGAAGTGCAGAAACACTGCGTCGACCCGCTCTGGGACGAAGACCCTGACCGGCACGCCCGCGACCGTTCTGAGCTCCGGGCGCATCGCCGGCTTGGCGTCCGTCAGGAAGCCGAGCAACAGCTCGCGCGCCGCGTTCAGCCCTTCGACGGTCGTCATGTCTCCGGGTGGCC